>Ga0187893_10001667_pt1 | contig 52217 bp, 44 predicted proteins | sample MA1701074metaG_FD_139574 | JGI IMG/M metagenome (GOLD analysis project Ga0187893, IMG submission 139574) | White microbial mat communities from a basaltic lava cave in the Kipuka Kanohina Cave System on the Island of Hawaii, USA - MA170107-4 metaG ... | reverse complement strand
CGAGGAGCCTGGATGTCCTGACCGCGAGGAGCCTGGATGTCCTGACCGCGAGGAGCCTGCACGTCCTGACCACGCGGCGCCTGGATGTCCTGACTGCGCGGAGCCTGGATGTTCTGGCTACGCGGGGCCTGCACATCCTGACCGCGAGGAGCCTGCACGTCCTGACCGCGCGGCGCCTGGATGTCCTGGCTGCGCGGGGCCTGCACGTCCTGGCCGCGCGGCGCCTGGATGTCCTGGCTGCGCGGGGCCTGCACGTCCTGGCCGCGCGGCGCCTGGATGTCCTGACTCCGAGGAGCCTGGATGTTCTGGCTACGCGGGGCCTGCACATCCTGACCGCGAGGAGCCTGTACGTCCTGACCACGCGGCGCCTGGATGTCCTGGCTGCGCGGAGCCTGCACATCCTGCGACCGCGCGCCTGCTAGCGAGCGGGGCGCCTGGATGTCCTGGCTACGAGGAGCCTGCACGTCCTGACTCCGAGGAGCCTGGATGTTCTGGCTACGCGGGGCCTGTATATCCTGACCGCGCGGGGCCTGTACATCCTGACCGCGCGGGGCCTGTACATCCTGACCGCGCGGGGCCTGTACATCCTGACCACGCGGGGCCTGTACATCCTGACCACGCGGCGCTTGAATGTCCTGGCTGCGCGGGGCCTGCACGTCCTGCGACCGCGCACCAGCCAACGAGCGAGGAGCCTGGATGTCCTGGCTCCGCGGGGCCTGCACGTCCTGTGACCGCGCACCAGCCAGCGAGCGCGGCGCCTGAACGTCCTGGCTCTTGGCAGTCTGCGTCAGCATGGCCTTCGCCGACGCCACCTCGGGCGGGCAGGAGGTCTGGGCCATCCCGGCCGTGGCCGAGAGGGAGACCGCCGTGACCACACTCAACACCGTGGCAAGCAACTTTCTCATCGCTTCCATCCTTTCTGACTTCGTTTCTTACTGCGTTTTTCTGCTGGGATCGCCTTCTCCGGCATGTGGCCGCCTGGGGCCCCGACTCGCAGCCATAGGATGCAGATGGGATGCCACAGGGGTTCTACCGATAAATAAGTAGTTATTTCAACGAGTTACAGGTATCAGACCTCCGCGGCCTCGGACCTGATGAGGGCGTTCTGCCCGGCATCTCCGGGACACGCAGCCCGGCAATCTGTCTCGACAGAGAGTCCCTTGAGGCGCATCGGTCGCTCTGATACCGTGGAGCGGCAATGGCTCCCTCCTCCGGCAGACGCTTCTACGTCTGCGCGCTCGCGGTGCTCCTGATCGGGGTCGGTGGCTGCGCCATCCGTGCATCCGCGCCCGCACCGCGACATGGGCTGCCCGCACCGATCAGAGAGGTGCTCCCCAACGGCGTGCGCCTTATCGTGCAGGAGCACCGCGCCGCGAGCACCGTCGCGATCCACCTCTGGGCCGGCGTGGGCGGGCGCGACGAAGCGATGGGCGAGCGCGGCTTCTCCCACTTCGCCGAGCACATGCTCTTCAAGGGTACCGAGACGCGGCCGCGGGGCTTCGTGGAGACCGAGGTCGAGGCGGTGGGCGGGCGCACCAACGCGGGGACCTCCAACGACTACACCTTCTACTACCTGCTGCTGCCCGCCGCCCGCGCGCTGCCCGGCATCCCCCTGATCGCCGACATGGTGTTCAACTCCGTCTTCGACCCCGTCGAGCTCGGGCGCGAGCGCGACGTGGTCTTCGAAGAGGTGCGCCTCAACGAGGACAATCCGCGCGCCTCGCTCGGACGCCAGCTCTACGGCCTGCTCTTTCAGGGTCATCCCTACGGGCGGCCGGTGCTCGGCGACGCGGCCGATCTGCGGGGTGCGACGCGGGAGACGCTGCGCGGATACTACGCGCGCCACTACGCTCCCGACAACATGACGCTCGTCGTCGTCGGGCCGGTGGACCCGAAGGAGGTGAGAGCCGCCGCCCTCGCGGCCTTCGGCGCGCGCCCCGCGGTCGGCTACGCGCGGCGGCCGGTCCCGCCACCCGCTCCGCTCGAAGGCGTCCGCGCGCGATCGGTGGAGCGACCCGAGCGCCAGACCCAGCTCGGATTCGCGTGGCTCGCTCCGCCCCTCGGCCACGCGGACATGGCGGCGGTGGACGTGCTCGGCCACATCCTCGGCGGCTCGCGCAGCTCCCGCCTCAACCAGGCGCTGCGGGAGCGGGGCCGGCTCGTGTCGAGCATCAGGGGCTGGTACGGCGCGCTCCAGGGCGCGGGGGCGCTCGGCATCACGGCCCAGCTCGAGGGAGGAGACCAGGCCGCGGTGGAGCAGGCGATCATGGCCGAGATCCAGCGCATCCAGTCCGACGGCGTGACGGCGGAAGAGCTGGCGCGCGCGATCACCGCGTCCGAGGCCGAGCGCGAGTTCTCACGGGAGACCGTCGAGGGCCTGGCGCTCGCGTACGGCCGCGCCGAGACCACGTGGAACCTCGAAGCCGAGCGTGGTTACGTGGACCGGGTGCGGGCGGTGACGCGTGCCCAGGTGCAGGAGGCGGCGCGCCGGTACCTCACCGGCTCGTATGCCCGCCTGGCCTTCGTCCCGCGGGGGCGCCCGCAATGACCCGGCCTCGCCTGGCCGCTCTCGCGCTCGGCGTGGTCGCCCTGCTGGCCAGCGCCGATGTCGCGCCGGCGCAGCCGCGGCGCGAGCAGCTGCCCGGCGGTCTCACGGTGCTGGTGCGCGAGAACACCGCCACCCCCGTCGTTGCCGCTTCGCTCTTCGTCCGGGTGGGCTCGCGCTGGGAGACCGAGGACAACGCGGGCATCAGCCATCTCCTGCAGCAGGTGCTGCTGAAGGGCACCGCCACGCGCACCGCCCTCGAGGTCGCGGAGACCGCCGAGGGCCTGGGTGGCGGCATCAGCGCCTCGGCCGACATGGACTTCTCCGAGCTCCGGGCCACCGCGCTCGGACGGAACTGGAAAAAGATGCTCGAGCTGATGAGCGAGGTCGCGCTCAGGCCCACGCTGCCCGCGGCCGAGATCGACGGCGAGCGGCGAGCCATGCTGACCGCGCTGCGGAGCCGTCAGGACCAGCCGTTCTCGTTGGCGATGGACACGGTCATGGGCCGCGTCTACGGCGGGCATCCTTACGGCCGGCCGGTCCTCGGACGCGCGGAAGCGCTCCCGCGCATCGACCGCGCCGCCCTCCTCGCGCATCACGAGCGCTTCTACCGCGCCCCCCGCATGATCCTGGCGGTGAGCGGCGACGTGGGCGCGCGCGAGGTGGTGGCCGAGGTGGCGCGCCTCTTCGCCGGGGCGCCCGCCGGCGACGGAGGGCCCGAGCCGGCGTTGCCGGTCGCCGAGGCGCGCGCTGATCGCACCGTGCTGGTCAAGCCGGCGGCCCAGGCGCAGGTGCTGGTGGCCTTCCTGGCTCCGCCGACCTCCCACGGCGACTACGCGGCTGTGAAGGTCCTGGCCACCGCACTGGGCGGCGGCATGGCGGGCCGCCTCTTCACCGAGGTGCGCGACAAGCAGGGCCTGGCCTACTCGACCGGCGGCGCCTATCCCTCGCGGCTGGGGCCCGGCGTCTTCTTCACGCAGCTCGGCACCGCGCCCAGCAATCAAGCGCGGGCAGAGGCCGCCATGCTGGGCGAGCTCGACCGCATTCGGCGCGACCCGCTCAGCCCGGCCGAGCTGACCCGCGCGAAGGCGTATCTGCTCGGTCAGTTCGCCCTCGATCGGCGCACCAACGCACGGCTGTCGTGGTACGACGGCTTCTTCGAGGCGCTCGGGGTCGGCCCGGGGTTCGCCGAGCGCTACGCACGGGCGGTGGAGGCGGTCGGCGTGGAAGACGTGCAGCGGGTCGCGCGCACCTACCTCACCGCGCCCACCATCGTCACGCTCGGCCCCGCCGCACCGTAGCTCTCGATGTTCCCCCTGAAGGACGACAACCCCGCCCGTACGACCCCCGTCGTCACGGTCGGGCTGATCATCGTCAACGTGCTCGTCTTCATCTACCAGTTCTCGCTGGAGCTGGGCGGCCCGGACGGGGCGCGGGCCTCCCAGGCCTTCATCCAGGAATTCGGGCTTGTGCCCTGCCGTTTGACCGACGCCTGCCTCTCGCCGGGAGATCTCCCCTCGCCGATCCTGACGATCTTCACCTCGATGTTCATGCACGGCGGCCTCTTCCACATCGGCGGCAACATGCTCTACCTGTGGATCTTCGGCAACAACGTCGAGGACACGCTCGGACACGGGCGGTGCCTGCTCTTCTATTTCGGGTGCGGCGTGGCGGCCGCCCTGGCTCAGACCGCGGTGGGGCCCAGCTCACCGGTGCCCATGGTGGGCGCCAGCGGCGCCGTCTCCGGGGTGCTCGGGGCCTATCTCGTGCTGTTCCCCCACGCGCACGTGACCACGCTCATCATCCTCGGGTTCTTCTGGCGCCTGGTGCAGGTCCCGGCGGTGGTCGTGCTGGGCTTCTGGATCGTCGTGCAGGTACTCAACGGGCTCGGGAGCTTCGGGGCCAGCGGGGGAGTGGCCTTCTTCGCCCATATCGGGGGCTTCGTGGCGGGTATCGCCCTGCTCTTCTTGCTCAGACCCCGCGCGGGGGCCCGCGCCGCCTGAATTCGGCGTGGGAGGGGGTTCGGCTATATAATTGTGACCGTTGAAATTTCCGGCACGGTGCCCGGGGGCCGAGGAGCCCGTATGAGAGCGGTACGTATGGCGTCAGGCCGCATCCCGCAGCCGTTGCTCAGCTTTTGTATCCCCTTCCTCCGTCGCTTGCTCCACATCGTGGAAGGCAGGGACGGCGTATGCGTCCGGGCATCGGTCGCGGAGCCCCGCGACCGGTCATCGGGCTGGAGAAAGGAGCCGGCGTGAAGAGGTTCCCCAAGAAGCGCGGCCTGCCGAAGCCGGTGGCGTCCCAGCGGAAGCCCTCATCGGCCCGCGGTACGCGGGCGCCCGCGCCGGCGCCTGCGCCGGCGCGCTCCGGTGGTCAGGGGCAGGCGAAGGCCAAGCTCAGGCTGGACGTGGCCCTGGTGGAGCGCGGACTCGTCGAATCGCGCGAGAAAGCCGCGCGCCTCATCCTGGCCGGGGACGTGCTCGTCGACGGCCAGCGCGTCGACAAGGCGGGCGCGCTCGTGGCGCCCGGAGCCCGGCTCGAGCTGGTGGCCCGCCCGCGCTTCGTGAGCCGCGGCGGCGACAAGCTGGCCCACGCGCTCGCCACCTTCGGGGTCGCGCCGCGAGGCCGTGTCGCGATCGACGTGGGGGCCTCCACCGGCGGCTTCACCCATTGCCTGCTCGACCAGGGAGCCGTGAAGGTCTACGCGGTCGACGTGGGCCATGGCCAGCTCGACGCGAAGCTGCGGGCCGACGGGCGCGTGGTGGTGATGGAGAAGACGAACGCGCGCAGCCTGCCGGTCGACTCCTTCCCGGAATCGCCCGATCTGGCCACGGTGGACATCTCCTTCATCTCGCTCGAGAAGGTCCTGCCGTCGGTCTTCGGGGTGCTCACCTTGCAGGGCGAGGCGGTCGTGCTGGTGAAGCCGCAGTTCGAGGTGGGCAAGGGGCAGGTGGGCAAAGGGGGCGTGGTGCGCGACGGCTCGCACCATCGCGCGGTGATCGCGCGAGTGGCCCGCTTCGCGGTGCTGCACGGCTGGCACGTGCGCGGGGTCACCGCGTCGCCCCTCAAGGGGCCCAAGGGCAACCGCGAGTTCTTCCTGCTGCTCACCAAGACGGGCCGCACGCTGCCCGAGCTGGACGCGCTGATCACCAAGGTCACCGCGGAGGAGCCGCCCCCGCCGTGAAGCGGCTCGGCATCGTCGCGAAGACCGACCGGGAGGAAGCCCGCACGGTCGTGCCGCAGCTTCTCTCGTGGTGCGCGGCGCGGGGCATCCGGCCGGTCCTGGAGAAGGAGACCGCGGGGCTCTGCCCGGAGGCGACCGCACCGACGGTGGGAAGGCCGGAGCTGCCGGCCCACTCCGATCTGCTGCTCGTGCTGGGTGGCGACGGGACGCTGCTGAGCATGGCGCGCCTGGTGGGTGATCTGGGCGTGCCGATTCTCGGCGTCAATCTGGGAGGCCTCGGGTTCCTCACCGCCCTGACGGTGGACGAGCTGTTCCCGGCACTCGAGGCCTACCTGCGCGGGGAGCTGGTCATCGAGGACCGCATGCTGCTCGAGGCCCGCGTCTTCCGCCGGGGCGAGCAGCTCGGGGTGTACGCGTCGCTGAACGACGTGGTCATCACCAAGTCGGCCATGAGCCGCATCATCCGGCTCGAGGTCGCGGTGGACGGCGTCTTCGCCACCGGCTATCGCGCGGACGGGCTCATCGTCTCGACCCCGACCGGGTCCACCGCGTACTGCCTCTCCGCGGGCGGGCCCATCGTGTACCCGACCATGGACGCGGTGGTGCTCACCCCGATCTGCTCGCACACCCTCACCAACCGCCCCATCGTGCTGCCGGCCACCCAGCGCATCGCCATCACCCTGCTCACCGACCAGGACGTCATGCTCACCCTGGACGGGCAGGTGGGCTTCGCCCTCAAGGCCGACGACACGGTCGAGGTGCGCCAGGCCACGGCTCGCACGCGCCTGCTCCGCTTCCCCCAGAAGCACTTCTTCTCGGTCCTCCGCACCAAGCTCAAGTGGGGCGAGCGATAGGATACAGGTGAGCGCCGCTCGCCATTGGCCGTAGCATGGCCGGGACGATGTTGCGCGAGCTGTCCATCCGCAACCTGGCCGTGGTCGAGGAGGCGGTGGTGCCCTTCGCCCCCGGCTTCAACGTGCTCACCGGCGAGACCGGCGCCGGCAAGTCCATCATCGTGGACGCCCTGTTGCTCATCACCGGGGCCCGGGCTCAGCCCGACTGGATCCGCACCGGCGCCGAGACCGCGGTGGTCGAGGCGGTCTTCGACATCGATCCCGCCGGTCCCGTCGCGGCGCTGCTCGAGGAGGCCGGACACCAAACCGGCGAGGGTGAGCTGGTCATCAAGCGCGAGCTCGCCCGCTCGGGCCGTCACCGCGCCTTCGTGAACGACGGCGCGGCCACCGTGGGGCTGCTCGAGCGGCTCGGCCTGGTCCTGGTGGAGCTGCACGGCCAGCACGAGCACCAGCGGCTGCTGGAGCCGGTGCGCCAGCTGCTGCTCCTCGACCGCTTCGCGGAGGCGGACGAGCGCCGCGAGCGCGTCGGCCTCCTGGCGCGGCGGTGGGAGGAGGCGCGCGGCGCGCTCACCCGCCTGCGGGACGAGATGCGCGAGGGCGCCCGGCTGGAGGACCTCTACCGGTTCCAGCTCTCCGAGATCGACGCGGTCAAGCTGCGCGACGGGGAGGAGGACAACTTGCGCACCGAGCGCTCGCGCCTGCAGCACGCCGAGCGGATCGTCGCGGGGCTACAGGAAACGGTCGGGCTTCTCTACGAAGACCCCCAGTCGGCCGCCATGCGGCTCACGCGCGCGGGGATGCTGCTGCGCGATATCTCCCGCTACGAGCCCGACGCGGCCGCCCCCATCGAGGCCCTCGAGGGCGCCGAGGCCTATCTCGAGGACGTAGTTGGTCGCGCGCGGGCGCTCCGCGACCGCGCCGTCTTCGATCCCGAGCGGCTCGAGCAGATCGACGCGCGGCTCGACGCCATCGTCAAGCTCAAGCGCAAGTACGGCGACTCGGTGGCCGCGATCCTGGCCCACCGGCAGGAGGCCGCGGCCGCGCTGGACCGCATCACGCGCCACGACGCGATCGCGGAGGAGATGGAGCGCGCGGTCGCCGAGGCCGCCGCGGCCGCGGGGGCGGAGGCGGCGGCGCTCACCCAGGCGCGGACGCGCGGGGCGGAGCGGCTCGAGCGACTCATCCAGAAGGAGATCCGGGGGCTCGGCATGGAGCACGGGCGCTTCCGGGTCGCGCTACGCCGGGAGCCGGCCGCCGCGGACGAGCTCGGATCGGGCACGGAGGGCTGGCGGGTGGGGCCGCGCGGGGCCGAGACCGCCGAGCTGCTGCTGTCCGCGAACCCGGGCGAGGAATTGCGCCCGCTCGCCAAGGTGGTCTCGGGCGGGGAGCTGTCGCGGGTGATGCTGGCCGCCAAGACCGTCCTGGCCGCGGCCGACGACGTGCCGGTCCTGGTGTTCGACGAGGTGGACGCGGGGATCGGCGGGCGCGTGGCCGACGTGGTCGGCCAGAAACTCTTGGCCAGTGCGGCGGGGCGGCAGGTGCTCTGCGTGACGCACCTGGGCCCGATCGCCGCCTACGCGGGACATCATCTTCTGGTGGACAAGCGCGTGGCCCGAGGCGCGACCCGCACCTCGGTCCTCGCGCTGCAGGGCGCCGCCCGCGTGGACGAGCTGGCGCGCATGCTGGGGGGCGAGCGCGTCACCGAGGCCTCGCGCCGCCACGCCCGGGAGCTCCTGCGTGAGAAGCCGTGAGTCCGACCGGCGGCGCGAATCGGCAGGTAGTGTAAGATGAGGCCTTGACATGCTGAACGTGATCTTTCGCTCGATCTTCGGCACAAAGCACGAGCGCGACGTCAAGCGCATGCGCCCGGTGGCGGCCGCGATCGGCGCGCTCGAGCCCGGCCTGCAGGCGCTCTCGGACGAGGCGCTGCGCGCCCGGACCACCGAGCTTCGCCAGCGCTTGACCGAAGGGGCCGAGCTGGATGACCTCCTGCCGGAGGCCTTCGCGGCGGTGCGCGAGGCGGCCCGCCGGACGGCTCGCATGCGGCATTTCGACGTCCAGATGATGGGCGGAATGGTCCTCCACTCGGGCAAGATCGCCGAGATGGCCACCGGCGAGGGCAAGACCCTGGTGGCCACGCTGCCCGCGTACCTGAACGCGTTGCCCGGCCGCGGCACCCACATCGTCACGGTCAACGACTACCTGGCCCGGCGCGACGCCCAGTGGATGGGGCCGATCTATCACGCCCTCGGCCTCTCCGTCGGCGTGATCCAGCACGAGGTGCAGTACCTCTACGATCCGGCCTTCGCCTCGCCCGACATCCGGCTCGCCGCGCTCAGGCCCTGCACGCGAAAGGAGGCGTACGCGGCCGACATCACGTACGGCACCAACAACGAGTTCGGCTTCGACTACCTCCGCGACAACATGCAGTTCAGCCTCGACGACATCGTCCAGCGCGAGCACCACTACGCGATCGTCGACGAGGTGGACTCGATCCTCATCGACGAGGCGCGGACCCCGCTCATCATCTCCGGGCGCGACCGTAGCGCGGAGAGCCGGGCCCCGCTCTACGAGAAGGTCAACCGGGTGATCCCGCGGCTGAAGCGGGCCGCCACCATCGTGGAGGGCAAGCTCTCCGAGATCGAGGAGAAGGCCGAGGGCGACTTCATCGTGGACGAGAAGGCGCGCACCGTCTCGCTCACCGACCAGGGCGTGGCCTACTGCGAGCGGCTCCTCGCCATCGAGAACCTCTCCGATCCCGCCCACATCGAGATCGCGCACCACATCCACCAGGCGCTCAAGGCCCACCACATCTTCCACAAGGACGTGGACTACGTGGTCAAGGACCTGGAGACGGTGGACGACCACGGGCGGGCGGTGATGCAGGCGCAGGTCATCATCGTCGACGAGTTCACCGGCCGGATGATGCCCGGCCGGCGCTGGTCCGACGGCCTGCACGAGGCGGTGGAGGCCAAAGAAGGCCTCAAGATCGCGCGGGAGAACCAGACCCTCGCGACGATCACGCTCCAGAACTACTTCCGCATGTACGACAAGCTCGCAGGCATGACCGGCACCGCGGCCACCGAGGCCGAGGAGTTCGCCAAGATCTACGAGCTCGACGTCACCGTCATCCCGACCAATCGCACCCTGCTCCGGGTCAACCACTCTGACGTGGTCTACAAGACCGAGCGCGAGAAGTTCGACGCGGTGGCCAACGAGATCGCGGAGCGCCACGGGAACGGTCAGCCGGTGCTGGTGGGTACCGTGTCGATCGAGAAGTCGGAGCGGCTCTCCAAGCTGCTCAAGAAGCGCGGCATCCCCCACCAGGTGCTCAATGCCAAGTACCACGAGCGCGAGGCGGAGATCGTGGCCCAGGCCGGGCGGGAGAAGACGGTCACTATCGCCACCAACATGGCCGGCCGCGGCACCGACATCCTGCTCGGCGGTAACCCCGACTTCCTGGCCAAGGCCCTGCTCAGCAAGAAGGGCCTCGACCCGGCCACCGCGCCCGCGGAGGCGCGTGAGGCCGCCTGGCTCGAGGCCAAGAAGGCCACCGATCCCGAGCACGAGCGGGTGGTGGGGCTGGGTGGGCTCCACATCATTGGCACCGAGCGACATGAGTCGCGGCGGGTGGACAACCAGCTCCGCGGCCGCTCGGGCCGCCAGGGCGACCCGGGCTCCTCGCGCTTCTACCTTTCGCTCGAGGACGACCTGCTGCGCATCTTCGGCTCCGAGCGCATCCAGCGCATCATGGACCGCCTCGGCATGGAAGAGGGCGAGCCGATCGAGCACAAGCTGGTGACGCGCGCGATCGGCACCGCCCAGAAGCGGGTGGAGACGCGCAACTTCGAGATCCGCAAGCATCTGCTCGAATACGACGACGTCATGAACAAGCAGCGCGAGATCGTCTACGGGCTCCGGCGCGAGATCCTGGCCGGGGAGAGCCAGGAGGAGACCGTGCTGGACTGGATGGGGGAGCTGGCCAGCGCCCTCGTCGAGCGCTACGCGGCCGCCGACGCCCATCCCGAGGACTGGGACCTGGTCGGTCTCAACGAGGGACTCCACCGCCAGTTCGATTTCCGGATGCCCCAGCTGAAGCTCGACGAGGTGCCGTCGCATCAGGCCCTCGTGGACGAGGTGACGGAAGCGGCAGAGCGGCACTACCGCGAGCGCGAGCGGGAGTTGGGCGGCGAGACGTTCCACCGGCTCGAGCGGTGGATCGTGCTCGGCCTCGAGTGGGAGGGCGGGGGCTTCCGCGGGATCAACCAGCTCTGGCGCGAGCACCTCCTCAACATGGACCATCTCAAGGAGGGCATCGGCCTCCGCGGCTACGGCCAGCGCGATCCGCTGACCGAGTACAAGAAGGAAGCCTTCGACATGTTCCAGGAGATGATCGGCAGCCTCAAGGAGACCGCGGTCGAGCAGCTCTTCAAGGTGCGCATGACCCAGGAGGACGCGCCGGCCACTCGCGTCGCCCAGCGGACTCCCGACTGGCAGGAGACGCGGGGCGGGGACCTGGCGGGCGGGGCGCCGCGGCCCGCCCCCCGCGTCGAGCCGCGGGCCGCCGACGGGCAGAAGGTCGGCCGCAACGACCCGTGTCCGTGCGGCTCCGGCAAAAAGTACAAGAAGTGCTGCCTCCTCCTCAAGGGAGCTTAGCCCCCCGCCTCGCGGCCCACATGTAGTACCAGAATCGCGAACCGGCCCCCACTCGTGGGGTTTTTTCTTGGTCGATATACCCCCCACATGATATTAGTGATTTACGCTCTCTGGGCGTGACCGTTATGCGACTGGAAACGATCCTGATTCACGGCTTCAAGTCGTTCGCGGAGAAGACCGACGTGAAGGTCTTCCCCGGCGTCACCTGCATCGTCGGACCCAACGGCTGCGGCAAGTCCAACGTGGCTGACGCGATCCGCTGGGCCCTCGGCGAGCAGAGCCCCAAGACCCTCCGCGGGACGAAGATGGAAGACGTCATCTTCCACGGCTCCAGCTCCCGGAAGATGATCGGCATGGCCGAGGTCAGCCTCGTCTTCAACAACGACGGCGGCCTCAGCGTGCCGTGGAGCGAGGTGGCGGTGGCCCGGCGCCTCTACCGCACCGGCGAGAGCGAGTACCTGCTCAACACCAACGCGTGCCGGCTGCGCGACATCCAGGATCTCTTCGCGGGCACCGGGGTCAATCCCAAGGCGTACGCCCTCATGGACCAGGAGCGGCTCAACCACGTGCTGACCGCCAAGCCGTGGGAGCGCCGCGTGTTCATCGAGGAGGCGGCGGGCATCGCGCGCTACAAGCAGCAGCGGTCGGAGACGCAGGGCAAGCTCGACGCCACCCGCCTGAACCTGCAACGGCTCCGCGACGTGATGGAGGAGGTGCGTCGGCAGCTCTCCTCCATCGAGCGGCAGGCCCGGAAGGCGCAGCAGTACAAGGCGCTCCAGTCCGAGCGGCAGGGGCTCGACCTGGCCATGCTCGCCGCCGACTACGCGGCGCTCGCCTCGCAGCACGAGGCGGTCACGCGCGAGATGGAGTCGGTGCGGCTGACCGAGGAGCAGCAGCGCGCGCGGGTGGCGACCCTCACCGGGCGCCAGGCCCTCCGGGCGGCGGCGATCCAGGACACCGAGTACCGCCTGGGCGACCTGCGGCAGTCGGTGCAGAAGATCCAGGGCGAGGCCGAGCGGCTCCTCGAGCGGCGCGAGCAGATGGGCCTGCAGATCCAGGACCTGATCGCGGAGGAGACGCGGCTTCAGACGGAGATCCGCGGGCTGGGTGAGCGGCGCATGGCCCTGGCCGCCGAGCGCGACGAGAAAGCCCGCGGCCTCGACGACGCCCGGCGCCGGCACGCTCTCCAGGACGACGAGACGCGGCGGGTCGAGGCGCAGATCGAGGCCTGCCGGTCCGCGCTCGCCGAACGGCGGGAGCGCTTCGAGGCGCTCCGCCTGGAGCAGATCCGGGTGGCGGGCGCCCGCGCCGACCTCACGCGCTCGAGCGGCGAGCTGCGCGAGCGCCGCGCCCAGGTCGACCGGCGGGCCGATCGGCTCACCGCCGAGCTGGCGGCGTCGCGCGCGGAGGCGGAAACCCTCGCCGCGACCCGCGCCCGGCTGGAGACGGCGCGGCAGCGCGCCGGCGCGCAGCTCTCGCTGCTGAGCACGGAGCTGCAGGAGATCGAGGCAACGCGACGCGACCGCGAGACCGTCCGGGCCCAAGCCCAGGAGGCGCTGGCCGGGCTCCGCGTGAGGCTGGCGTCGCGGCAGTCGGCGCTCGAAGCGCTCGAGCGCCTGGAGCGGGAACGGGAAGGCTACGGGGCCGGGGTGCGGGCCATGTTCGCGCGCACCGGGTCGGGCGACCTGGGCGGCGTCGTCGGGACCGTCGCGGATCTTCTCGAAGTGCCGAACGGGCTCGAGGCGGCGGTGGAGGCGGTGCTCGGTGATCGCCTGCAGTGGGTGGTCGTGGAGCGCTTCGAGCACGCGCGCGCCGCCCTCGGCTATCTCGAGCGCGAAGGCGCCGGCGCGGCCACGCTCTTGCCGCTCGAGACGCTGCCCCCGGCCGCCGCCTTGCCCGAGGACTCCGGCGAGGTGACCTGGGCCGCGCGGCTGGTGGGTGGCCCGCGGCCGGCCCTGCTCCACTACCTCCTCGGGCGGGTGGGCGTCGTCTCGCATCTGGATCAGGCCGAGACGCTGTGGCGCCGGAACGGCGTCGTCGCCACCTACGTCACGCGCTCCGGCGAGGTGCTCTCGCCGAGCGGCCGGCTCACCGGCGGCCATCGCGATGGCGAGCGGGAGAGCAACGATCATTCGCTGCTGGGACGCAAGCGGGCCGTCCGCCAGCTCGGCGTGGAGATCGCCGGCCTCGGACGGGAGGCCGCGGCCGCGGCCGCGCAGGTCGAGGTGGTCGAAGCCGAGGTGACCGCGCTTCGCGCGCGGCTCGAGGGCCTGCACTCCAACCACCAGGCCCACGAGACGGCCCGGCTCTCCGGCGAGAAGGACCTGGAATCGGTGCTGCGGGAGGCGGACCGGGTCGCGCGCCATCTGGCGACGCTCGCGGCCGAGAACGAGCAGCTCGCGGGCGAGCGCGACGAGACGGCCTCGCAGCTCATCGAGCTGGAGCGCGCGCTGAAGGCGGCCGCCGAGCAGGAGGGGCGCCTGGGCGGCGACATGACCGCCCTGCAGGCGCTGCTCGAGAGCGGGCAGGTCGACGAGGCCGGCCTCTCCGACCGGCTCACCGCGTGCCGCGTCGAGCTGGCCACGGTGGCGGAGCGGGTAGAGGCCCTGGGCCGTGACATCGACCGGATCATGGAGCTCGAGCGCGATTTCGCCCTCCAGCAGCAGCAGTCCGCTACTCGAGGCACCCAGACGACCGAGCGCCGGGGCGACCTGGCGGCCGAGCGCGAGCGTACCGACGCCCAGGCGCGCGACGCGGCAGCCGAGCGCGATCGGCTCGAGGCGGAGGTTGCGGTCATCGCGGAAGAGCACCAGCGGCAGCTCGGCGAGCGGCAGGCCGTCGAGTCCGAGCTCCGCGAGGTGCAGCACCAGCTGAACGGGCTGGTGAGCCGGCTCCATCAGCTCGACCTGATGGAGACGGAAGGCCGGGTGCGCCGCGAGGAGCTCTTGCAGGAGGCGCGCCGGCGCCACGCCGTCGAGACCGCCGAGGCGCTGCGGGCTGCTCACGACGCCGGACGGGACCTGGATGAGGTGCGGCAGCGGCACGAAGAGCTCTCGACCAAGCTCGAGGCGATGGGACCGGTCAACCTGGTCGCGGACGAGGAGTTCCGGGAGCTGACCGAGCGGCTGGAATTCCTCCGCACCCAGCACGACGACGTGGTCGCGTCGGTCAAGGACCTCGAGAAGGCCCTGCGTGGCATGACCCGGACCGCCCAAGAGCGCTTCCAGGAGGCCTTCGAGGATATCAATCGGCACTTCGGCACCATCTTCTCGCGGCTGTTCGAGGGCGGGCGCGCCGAGCTCCGCATGGTGCCGCCCGAGGAAGGCGAGGACGATCCGCTCGAGCTGGGGGTGGAGCTGATGGCGCAGCCCCGCGGCAAGCGCCTGCAGGCGGTCTCCCTCATGTCGGGCGGCGAGAAGGCGCTCACCGGGCTCGCCCTGCTCTTCGCGATCTTCTACCACCGTCCGAGCCCGTTCTGCGTGCTGGACGAGGTGGACGCGCCGCTCGACGACGCGAACATCCATCGCTTCCTGCGGGTGCTGCGCGAGTTGTGCACCCAGACGCAATTCGTGGTGATCACCCACAACCGCAAGACCATGGAGGCCGCCGACGTGCTCTACGGCGTCACCATGGAGGAACCCGGACTCTCACGTCTCGTCTCAGTTAAGCTGACCGACGCATAACCTGCGTTACACTAGGCCGCATGCAGCAGGCTGAATCGTCCGTGGTGGCGCTCGGCGCGTGCCTCCGCTCGCTCCGCGAGGCCAAAGGCGCCTCCCTGGAAGACATGGCGCGCTCTACCCGCGTCGGCATCCGCCACCTCGAGGCGCTCGAAGAGGAGCGGCTCGCGGATCTCCCGTCGCCGGTCTTCGTCCGAGGCTTCATCCGCGCCTATTGTTCGTTCCTTCGCGAGAGCCCGGACGCAGCGCTCGGCCACTATCAGCAGCTGGCGGGCGAGCGGGCGGCCGTCGAGGCCACGAGCACACCGCCCCGGCCCGGGAACACGCGGGCCAGCAGCTCGGTGATGCTGGGGCTGGCCCTGCTCCTGGTGCTCGGCATCGGGCTGGCTGTGCTCAACCTCACCGTCAACCGGCAGCCAGAAACCTCGGTTGCTACCGGCAAAATGAAGCCTCGGGCAACGCCGGCCCCGGTGCCCGCACCGCCCGCGCCGACAACCGTGCCCCCGAAAGCTGTGGCAACGCCACCCGCGCAGCCGCCGCCTCCGGCCCCGGCCGCCGAGCCAACTCGCCCCGCGAGTCCGCCGGCACCTCGCCCCCCGACGACGGCAGCGCCGCCAGAGACCCCCGCTCCCCCGACAGCGCCTGCGCCGACCGTTGCCCCCAAGGCCGTGCCCGGCTCGCAGCGCCTGGTGATCAAGGCGGTCGAGCCCACCTGGATCCGGGTCCAGACCGACGAGGGCCGAATCGCAGAGGAGATCCTGCCGGCGGGGGCCAGCCGGGAGTGGACCGCGGACCGTCGCTTCCTCGTGACCATCGGCGATGCCGGTGGCGTCGAGCTGACGCTGAACGGAAGGTCCCTGCCGCCTCTCGGGGCGAAGGGGACGGTGATCCGGCGGCTCGAGCTCCCCCAGCAACCGGCATCCGGCTCGTGAGCCGGTTCGGCTCGCTCGGGGAGCGCGTCCGGCAAGGACTGCGGCGCACCCGCGAGCTGATGGACGAGGGGCTTGGGACCATCCTTTCCATCGCCCGCCCGGTGGACGAAGCGATGCTGGAGGAGCTGGAGGAAACCCTCATCGTGGCCGACCTGGGCGCGGCCACCGCGGGCGCCTTCGTCAAACGCGTGCGCGACGAAGTCAAACGGGGCCGGGTCGCATCCAGCGAGGATGTGCGCGGCGCTCTTCACCGCTTCCTCGACGAATCGCTCGCCGGCTCGACGGCCCCGCTGCGCCTGGATGCGCATCCCGCCGTCATCCTCATGCTGGGCGTCAACGGCGCGGGCAAGACCACCAGCACCGCCAAGCTCGCCGCCGCGCTCAAGGGAGATGGCAAGCGGGTACTCATGGCGGCGGCCGACACCTTCCGGGCGGCCGCGATCGAGCAGCTCCAGGAGTGGGGGCGACGCGTCGAGGTGGAGGTCGTGCACCAGGCGGCGGGCGCGGATCCCGCCGCGGTGGTGTTCGACGCGATGAAAGCAGCCAGCTCGCGCGACTGTGACGTCCTGCTGGTGGACACGGCCGGGCGACTTCACACCAAGTCGAACCTGATGGACGAGCTGGCCAAGCTGAAGCGCGTGCTGGGCCGCCAGCTCCCCGGCGCGCCCCACGAATCGCTGATGGTGCTGGAAGCGCCGACCGGCCAGAACGGGCTGCAGCAGGCGCGCATGTTCCACGAGGCGGTGGGCCTGACCGGCCTCGTGCTGACCAAGCTCGACGGTACCGCCAAGGGCGGCATCGCCATCCGCATCCATCAGGAGCTGGGCGTGCCCATCAAGTTGGTGGGGGTGGGCGAGCAGATCGAGGATCTGCAGCCCTTCGAGCCGAAGACCTTCGTGGACGCCCTTCTCGGGGAGCCGCCGCAGTCGAGCCAAGCGCGGTAGAATCCTCCGCGAGGCCGCGGAGAGCACATGCAAGACGTCCGGTGGATGGCGCGGGCGCTGGCCCTGGCGGGGCGGGGCCGCGGCCTCACGTCACCCAATCCCATGGTGGGCGCGCTCCTCGTCCGCGACGAAACCTTGGTCGCGGAGCGCTTCCACGAGCGCGCGGGCGGGCCCCACGCGGAGGCGGCCGTGCTCGCCGAGGCGGGTGAGCGTGGGCGCGGCGCCACCCTCTACGTCACCCTCGAGCCGTGCAATCACGTCGGGCGTACACCGCCCTGCGTGGAGGCCATCGTGCGCGCGGGGGTAGGCCGGGTGGTGGCGGCCACCGGCGACCCCAACCCGCGCGTGAGGGGCGGCGGCGCGGCCGCCCTGGCCGCGGCGGGCGTCGAGGTCTCGCTCGGCTGCCTCGAGCGCGAGGCCCGCGAGCTGAACCACGTGTTCTTCACCGCGGTCGAGCGGCAGCGGCCTCACGTCACGTTGAAGTGGGCGATGACCCTCGACGGCAAGATCGCCGCGTTCGACGGGAAGTCGCGCTGGATCACGGGCGAGGCGGCGCGCCGCGAGGCGCACCGGCTGCGGAGCCGGAGCGACGCCATCGTGACCGGTATCGGCACGGTGCTGGCGGACGATCCGGCGCTGACGGTGAGGCTCGAGCAGCCCTGGCCCCGCGAGCCCTACCGGGTGGTGGTGGATAGCCACGCGCGGCTGCCGCTGGAGGCCGCCCTTCTGGGGACGGGCCGCCTGGCTCGCGTCGTGGTGGCGGTGGGGGAGGACGCGCCGGCGCCGCGGGTGGCCGCGCTCGAGTCGGGCGGCGTAACCGTGCTGCAGTGCAAGTCGCGCGAGGGGCGGGTAGACGTGGCCGACCTCTGCGCTCGGCTCTTCGCGCTCGACGTGACCGCGGTGCTGCTGGAGGCGGGCCACGAGCTGACCGGCGCCTTCGTGCAGGCCGGCCTCGTCGACCGCGTGGCCGTCTTCATCGCGCCCAAGCTCCTGGGCGGCGCCTCCGCACCGAGCCCAGTGGGAGGTCCCGGCTTCGCCCTCGCCGACGCCCTCCGTCTGACCGACCTCACCACCCGTCCCCTCGGCGACGACTGGCTGGTGGAGGCAACCGTAGCCCATGACTAGACCAATTGGTTGTCAACGAGTGTCCGCCACCGAAACGAGTGTCCGCGGCTGGGGGAGTGCGGGGGCCATTTCGGAGCCCCCGCATAAGACAGAGCTTGAAGACTTGAACGAGTGTCCGCAGAACGGCCCAAGAGCCTAGACCAATGTTCACAGGACTCGTGGAAGAAGTCGGCAAGGTGCTCCACCGCGACGGCGCGCGCCTGGTCGTCGCCGCCGATCGCGTACTGGAGGAAAGCGCGGTGGGCGCCAGCGTCGCGGTCAACGGCGCCTGCCTCACCGTGGTCGAGCAGGGGCCCGGCCGGCTGCGCTTCGAGGTGGGGCCCGAGACGCTCGCGCGCACCGCCCTCGCCGATCTCTCAGCCGGCGACCCGGTCAACCTGGAGCGCCCGATGCGACTGGGCGGCATGGTGGGGGGCCATCTCGTGCAGGGGCACGTGGACGGGGTGGGTATCGTGGCGGGATGGAGCCGCCAGGCAGAGACCGCCCGGCTCACGATAGAATGGCGGGACCGAAGCCTGGCGTCCCTGCTGATCCCGCAAGGGTCGGTGGCGGTGGACGGGGTGAGTCTCACGGTGGCGCGCTTGAACGAGCGGGATTTCGAGATCATGATCATCCCGCATACGCTGGCCGCGACGACCCTCGGGTCGCTGGCCGCGGGACGGCGCGTCAATCTCGAGATGGATATGATCGGCAAGTACGTGCAGCGCATTCTGCAGTTGCAGGGCGAGCCGCAGCCACGGCAGGGTGAGGTGAGCCGAAGGCGAGGCGAGAGGATACGAAAAACGAGGCGAGCGGAGACGAGAGAGGGGTCACGGTGATGGAGCCGCCACAGTTCGTCACGATCGAAGAGGGTATCGAGGAGATCCGCGCCGGCCGCATGCTGATCGTGGTCGACGACGAGGACCGCGAGAACGAGGGCGACCTGCTGATGGCGGCCGAGAAGGCCACACCCGAGGCGGTCAACTTCATGGCCAAGTACGGCCGCGGCCTCATCTGCATGCCCATGCTCGGCGAGCGGCTCGACGAGCTGCAGATCTCCATGATGGTCTCGGACAACACCGCGCCCCTCGGCACCGCCTTCACGGTGAGCGTCGACGCCCGCCGGGGCGTGACCACCGGCACCTCGGCCTACGACCGCGCCGTCACCATCCGCACGCTCGTGGATCCGGCCACCCGCGCCGAGGACCTGACGCGGCCCGGTCACATCTTCCCGCTAAGGGCCATGCCGGGGGGCGTGCTGCGCCGGGCCGGCCACACCGAGGCCGCGGTGGACCTGGCCCGGCTCGCGGGCTACGCCCCCGCCGGCGTGATCTGCGAGGTGCTGGACCAGGAGGGCGGCATGGCCCGCTTGCCCGAGCTGATGGCCCTGGGGCGCGAGTATCGCCTGAAGGCCATCACGATCAAGGCGCTCATCGAGTACCGGATCCACAAGGAGAAGCTGGTGCGCCGGGCTGCGATCACCCGCATGCCGACCGAGCACGGAGAGTTCCAGGTCATCGCCTACGAGACGACGGTCGACGATCGCCTGCCGCTGGCCCTGGTGCTGGGTGACGTGAAGACCGACGACCCGGTGCTCGTCCGCGTGCACTCGGAGTGCCTCACCGGTGACGTGTTCGGCTCGCACCGCTGCGACTGCGGCTCCCAGCTCCACAAGGCGCTCGCCATCATCCGGCACGAGCGACGCGGCGTGCTCGTCTACATGCGCCAGGAGGGGCGGGGGATCGGTCTGCTCAACAAGCTCCGGGCCTACGAATTACAAGATTCGGGCAAGGACACGGTGGAGGCCAACCACGCTCTCGGCTTCCGGGCTGATCTCCGCCACTACGGCATCGGCGCCCAGATCCTGGTGGATCTCGGGGTGAGAAATCTCAAGATCCTGACCAACAATCCGAAGAAGATCGTGGGCATCGAGGGCTACGGCCTCAAGGTCGTCGAGCGGCTGCCGCTCGAGGTGCCAGCCACCGACGCCAACCGGAGCTATCTGCGCACCAAGCGCGAGAAGCTCGGGCATCTCTTCTCGTCCTTCCCGGACTAGTCCATGGCCGGCATCGCTCCGAAGCGCCGAGTCGCCCCCGCCGCGCGCGGCGAGCGCTTCGCGGTGGTGGCCGCCCGCTTCAACGAGCCCATCTCCAAGAAGCTGCTCGACGGCGCGCTCGGCGCGCTCGCGAGCCACGCGGTGAGCGGCGACGCGGTGGAGGTGCACTGGGTGCCGGGCTCCTTCGAGCTGGCCCAGGCCGCGCTCGTCCTCGCGCGCACCCGGCGCTTCGCGGGCATCGTGTGCGTGGGGGTGGTCATCAAGGGTGCGACGCCGCATTTCGAGTACGTCTGCGGCGCGGCGGCGCAGGGCATCCTCCGCGCGGGGCTCGACACCGGCGTGCCGGTGACCTTCGGGGTGATCACGGCGCTCACGGAGGAGCAGGCGTGGGAGCGGGCCGGCGGGGCCGTGGGCAACCGCGGAGAGGAAGCGGCGCTGGCCGCGCTCGAGATGGCGGGCTGGCGGCGCGGCCTCGCGGGCCGCCGCGGGAAGCGCTGATGGGCCGCCGCCGCAAGGCGCGGGAGCTCGCCCTGCAGCTGCTCTATCAGCTAGATGTCCAGGGCGAGGAGCATCCCGGGCCGCATCTCGACGACTTTTGGGTCCGACATCCGGTGGATCGTGAGGCGCGGGAGTTCGCGGAGTCCCTGGTGCGCGGCACCAAGCTCCACGAAGCGGAGATCGACGAGCTGATCTCGCGCTACGCGGAGAACTGGGAGCTCGACCGCATGGCGGTGGTGGACCGCAACATCCTGCGCCAGGCGATCTTCGAGCTGCGGTGGGGGACCTCGGTGCCCCCCAAGGTGGCCATCAACGAAGCCCTCGAGGTGGCGAAGAAGTTCAGCACCCACGAGTCGAGCCGCTTCATCAACGGGATCCTCGACCGCATCCACAAAGAGCAGGCTCCCGCTTCCTGAAAGCGGAGGCCGCCATCCGTTACGCGGTCATTTCCGACGTCCACGCCAACCTGGAAGCGCTCACCGCCGTGCTGGCCGACGCCGCCTCGGAGGGGGCCCTCGAGCTCCTGTGCCTGGGCGACCTGGTGGGCTACGGGGCCGATCCGGTCGCCTGCGTCGAGCGGGTGGGCGAGCGGGCGAGCGCCATGGTGGCCGGCAATCACGAGCACGGCGCCCTGGGGTTGCTCGACCTCCGCTGGTTCAACCCGTGGGCGCGCGCGGCCGCCGAGTGGACCGGCGGGCAGCTCGATCAGGGCCACCGCGACTACCTGTCCGGGCTGCCGCTGATCCGCGCGATGGAAGACGCCACCCTCGTGCACTCGAGCCCCCGCAATCCGGAGGAGTGGGAGTATCTCGTCACCGCCGAGGATGGGCTGCAAGTCTTCGGTGACTTCGCGACCCGGCTCTGCTTCATCGGGCATTCACATCTGCCCGGCGTCTGGTCGGTGGGCAGCGGGGGGCCGGATCACATCGAGCGGCTCGAGACGCCCGAAGCGCAGGTGCGCCTGGACGACGGCCGCCGCTATCTCGTCAACGTGGGCAGCGTGGGCCAGCCGCGGGATCGGGACGCTCGCGCCTGCTACGCGATCTGGGATCGGGAGGCCCGCTCGGTGGCGATCCGGCGCGTGGCGTACGATCACGCGGCCGCCGCCCGCAAGATCCTCGCCGCGGGGCTGCCGCGCGCCCTGGCCGACCGGCTCGCCCGTGGAGCGTGAGTTGGGCCTGAGCCGGGGCGGCCCGACCGTTCGCGTCCTCGTCCTCGTCGTCTCCGGAGTCCTCGGCGCGCTGACGTTTCCGCGGACGGGGTGGGCGCTGCTGGCGTGGATCTGGCTCGTCCCCGCGCTGGCCTCGGCGGTGACCCGCACGCCCCGGGCCGCGCTCGTGGACGGCTGGCTCGCCGGCACCGTGTTCTACGTGGTCCTCCTGCGCTGGCTCGATCATACCTTCCTCCACTACAGCGCGATCCCGTGGCCGGTCACCTGGCTCCCGATCGTGGCGCTCGCCGCTTACTGCGGTCTGTACGTGGGCCTCGTCGCGGGCGGGACGGCGTGGCTCCGCGGCCGTCTCGGAGCGGGGGCGGCCTTGGCCCTCGCCCCGCCGCTGTGGCTGGTCGGCGAGTGGCTGCGCGGCCATCTCATGGGCGGATTCCCGTGGGGCCTGCTCGGCTATTCCCAGCAGGCGCAGCTCCCCGTCATCCAGATCGCGGAGCTTGGTGGCGTCTACGCGGTTTCGCTCGTGATCATGTCGGTCAATGCGGCGCTGACCGGGCTGCTCGTCCTGGGGCCGCGCCGCGCGTGGCCGGGCGCGGCGGCCGCCTCCGTGCTGCTCACGGCCACCCTCGGCTTCGGCGTCCACGCCCTGGCCAGGGAGAGCGGCCCCGGGGGCGGCTCGGTGGAGATCGCGCTGATCCAGCCGTCGATCGAGCAGACGATCAAGTGGGATCCCACGCGTCACGCCCAGATCCTCGACATCTACGAGCAGCTGACCCGCGAGGCGGCGCGCTCCAAACCGGCGGCCGTGCTGTGGCCGGAGACCGCGACGACCATTTACCTGCGCGGCGACCGGGCGCTGCTCGAACGGCTCCGAGGCCTGTCGGAGGAGATCGGCGCGCCGCTCCTGGTCGGGTCCATCGACCGGCGGGAGGGGCCTCGCGGCCAGTTCCTGAACAGCGCATTTTTCCTGACCGGACAAGGGATTACGGCCAAGTATGATAAGATTCACTTGGTTCCGTTCGGAGAGTACGTGCCGCTGGCCGGTCTGCTCGGCTTCATCAAGGGCTGGGCGGAGTTCGTCTCGGAATTCGGTGCAGGCGACTCCGAGACCATCGTTCCGCTGCCGGGCGCGCCGTTCGGGACCGTGATCTGCTACGAGGTCATCTTCCCCGAACTGTTCCGGGGATTCGTGGTTCGCGGAGCGAGCTTCATGGCCAATATCACCAACGACGCGTGGTTCGGGGAAACGAGCGGCCCCTGGCAGCATCTGGGGATGGTATCGCTGCGCGCCGTCGAGCATCGCGTGGCCATCGCCCGCGCCGCCAACACCGGGGTCTCGGCCTTCGTGGAGCCCACCGGACGGATCGGCCCGATGCTCCCGTTGCTCGAACGCGGCGTGCTCCATCGCTCCATCCCGCTCCGCGCCCGCGCCACGCTCTACACGCGGCTCGGCGATTGGCTGGTCTACGTCTGCGCCGGCCTGTCGGCGATCGGGGCCGCCGTCGCCTTCCTCCGGAGGTCACCCGCGTCGTGCTAGGGGAACTGAAGCGGGACGTGGCGGAACTGGACAAGCGCCTCGACGACCTCCGGGGGCATCTTTGACCTCCATACCAAGGAGACCCGCCTCGGCCTGATCGACGTCGAGATGTCCTCGCCCGCCTTCTGGGAGGACACCCGCAAGGCGCAGGCCCTCGTGCAGGAGCGCGCCGAGCTGGCCCGCACCGTCACCACCTTCAAGGACCTCGCGGGACGCGCGGAGGAGACCCGCCTGCTCTGGGAGATGGCCACCGAGGCCTCCGACGAGAGCGTGACCGCCGAGATCCAGGAAGGTCTCAAGCGGTTGAACGACGAGGTCGAAGCCTTCGAGCTGAAGGTCATCCTCTCGCGACCCGAGGACCGGAAGAATGCGATCCTGTCCATTCACCCGGGCGCGGGCGGCACCGAGTCGCAGGACTGGGCGCAGATGCTGATGCGCATGTACCTGCGCTGGGCCGAGCGCGTGGGCTTCAAGGCGGAAGTGGTGGACCTGCTCGCCGGCGAGGAAGCCGGCATCAAGTCCGCCACCATCGAGATGACCGGCGAGTACGCCTACGGCCATCTGAAGGGCGAGGCGGGCGTGCACCGGCTGATCCGCATCTCACCCTTCGACGCCTCGCGGCGGCGGCACACCTCCTTCGCTTCGGTGGCGGTGATCCCGGAGGTCGAGGACGTCGAGGTGGTGGTCCGTGACGAGGACCTCCGGGTGGACGTCTACCGATCGTCGGGGCCGGGCGGGCAGGGCGTCAACACCGCGGACTCGGCGGTGCGCATCACCCACTTGCCGAGCGGCATCGTGGTGGCGTGCCAGAACGAGCGGTCGCAGCTCCGGAACCGCGATACCGCCATGCGCATCCTCAAGGCGCGCCTGTTCCAGATCTACGAGCAGAAGCAGAAGCAGGAGCTGGCCGACCTGACCGGCGAGAAGAAGGAGATCGCCTTCGGCAGCCAGATCCGCACCTACACCTTTGCGCCTTACCAGATCATCAAGGATCACCGGACCGGCGTCGAGGTGGGCAACGTGGAGGCGGTGATGGACGGCGGGCTCGACCCCTTCATCCGCGCCTACCTGACCATGGCCCGGCCCACGTCCCCGGCGTGATCCCGCGCGCATGACGACGTCGCCCGGACTGCCGCCCGACGCCAACGAGCAGATCCGCCGCCGCCGGGAAAAGCTGGAGGCCTGGCGGGCTCGCGGGGTCAATCCGTTCGGCGCGCGCTTCCCGGTCACCCACTGGGCCGGCACGCTGCAGGCGCGCTTCAAGGACGCGGACGAGGCCCTGCTGCAGGGCGCGGGCGCGGTCTCCCTGGCCGGCCGAGTGATGGCGATGCGCGACCACGGCAAGAGCTGCTTCGCGGTGCTGCGCGACCAGTCCGGCCAGATCCAGCTCTACGCCCGCGCCGATGGGCTCGGTGACGCCTACCCGGCCTTCGTGGATCTCGACGTCGGCGACTTCGTCGGGGTCACCGGCGAGCTCTTCCGCACCCGCACCCACGAGCTGACGGTGGCGGCGAAGCAGTTCGAGTTCCTCGCCAAGGCCCTGCGTCCGCTGCCCGAGAAGTGGCACGGCCTCAAGGACGTGGAGACCCGTTATCGCAGACGCTATGTCGACCTGATCGTGAATCCGGAGGTCCGCGAGGCCTTCGTCATGAAGAGCCGCCTCATCGCCGCCCTCCGCGCCTTCCTCGACGCGCGGGGCTTCCTCGAGGTGGAGACGCCCATGATGCAGCCGATCCCGGGGGGCGCTGCGGCCAAGCCCTTCGTCACGCACCACAACGCGCTCGACATGCCGCTCTACCTGCGCGTCGCCCCCGAGCTGTATCTCAAGCGCCTCGTGGTGGGCGGCCTCGAGCGCGTCTATGAGATCAACCGCAACTTCCGCAACGAGGGGATCTCCACCCAGCACAACCCCGAGTTTACGATGCTGGAGTTCTACCAGGCCTACGCCGACTATCACGACCTGATGCAGCTCACCGAGGAGATGTTCCTGCATCTCGGCCAGACGCTCCTCGGCCGCGACACCCTGACCTACCAGGGCGAGACGGTCCGGTTCGCCCCTCCCTGGCGGCGGGTACCCTTCTTCGAGGCCCTCGGCCTGGCGGTGGGCGCGCCGGTCACCCCCGACACGGACGCGCGCACCCTCGGCGCGGCCGCGGCGCGCCACGGCGGTTTCGGGACCGATCGGAAGACGCAGGCCATCCTTCGGGGTGACGAGGGCGCGGTGTCCGTGTGGAAGGAGATCTTCGACACGCTCGTGGAGCCGACCCTCGTGCAGCCGACCTTCGTGGTGGACTTCCCGATCGAGCTGTCCCCGCTCTCCAAGCAGAAGGCGGACCAGCCGCGGCTGGTCGACCGCTTCGAGCTGTACGTCTGCCGCCGCGAGCTCGCCAACGCCTACTCCGAGCTCAACGATCCCATCGACCAGCGCCGCCGCTTCGAGGAGCAGGCTGCGGAGCGTGAGCGGGGGGACGAGGAGGCGCACCCGATGGACGAGGACTTCGTCCGCGCGCTCGAGTACGGGCTGCCGCCCACCGCGGGTGAAGGGATCGGCATCGACCGGCTGGCCATGCTCTTCACGGACGCGCCCTCGATCCGGGACGTGATCCTGTTCCCGCACCTGCGGCCCGAGCTTCGCCCAGGCGAGGGGGCCGACGAGGGTGGGGAGCCCAAGTCATGATGCCGTACCGGCGCCTGCCCTTCGAGCTGTTCCTGGGCCTTCGCTACCTCCGCGCGCACGGCCACCGGACCAACCTCTCGCTCTTCGTCTGGATCGGCATCGGGGGCGTCTTCCTCGGGGTGAGTGCGCTCATCGTGGTGCTGGCGGTGATGACCGGCTTCCAGGACGGCATCCGCGACAAGATCATCTCGGCCAATCCGCACGTGCTGATCATGGAGGCGGGCGGGCGCGGGGTGGCCAACGGGGGAGCACTCGCGGAACGGGTGGTCCCGGTCCCCGGGGTGATCTCGGCCACCCCCTTCGTGTTGCAGCAGGCCCTCTTCACCTCGCCCGGCGGCGGGGCCACCGGCGGGCTCCTGCGGGGCGTCGACCTGGGTTCCCCCGCGGTGCGCGACGCCATCTCGGCCCAGGTCCGCTTCGGCAGCGTCACGCCGGTGATCGCTGGATCGGAGCCGGCGCTGCTCCTCGGCCGCGAGCTGGCGCGGAGCCTCGGCGTCGCGCCCGGCGACCACATCACCGTGATCTCCCCGCAGGGAGCCATGACCGCGGTGGGCCTCGTGCCCAAGATGCGTCGCTTCCTCGTGGCCGGCTTCGTCGAGATCGGGATGTACGAGTACGATGTGTCGCTGGCCTACACGACCCTCGCGGCGGCCCAGGAATTCGCGGGGCTCGGAGACCGAGTGACCGGGGTGGAGGTGAAGCTCGCCGACCCCTTCGACGCCAAGAACGCGGGACGGGCGATCATGGCACGCCTCGGCGGCGGGGCCTACTGGATCCGAGACTGGATGGACATGAACCGGAATCTGTTCGCGGCGCTCCAGCTCGAGAAGTTGGCCCTCTTCGTGATCGTCACGATCATCGTGCTGGTGGCCGCCTTCGCGATCATCGGCCACCTGATTCTGCTGGTGGCCGAGAAGCGCAAGGAGATCGGGATCCTCAAGGCGATGGGGGCCGGGGCCGGCAGCATCGGGGCGGTGTTCCTCGTGGCCGGTATGCTGATCGGGGTGGTGGGCACGGTGGCGGGGAGCGCCTTCGGGCTCCTGCTGATCTGGCTGCAGAACACCTACAAGATCATCCGGCTGGCGGGCGACGTCTACCAGATCAGCCATCTGCCGATGAAGCTCACCGTCTCGGATTTCGCGATGATCGTGGGGGCGACCCTGGTCATCTCCTTCCTGGCGACCCTGTCGCCGGCGCGCCGGGCCGCGCGCATGGACCCGGTCGACGTGCTCCGGTATGAGTGAGCCGCTGCTCGTCGCGCAGGAGTTGGAGCGGGAGTACCACATGGGACCGGAAGCGGTCCGGGTCCTGCGCGGGGTGAGTCTCTCCGTCAACCCGGGCGAGAGCGTGGCCATCATCGGAGCCTCCGGGGTCGGGAAGTCCACCCTGTTGCACCTGCTCGGCACGCTCGACCGCCCGACCGCCGGGCGGGTCCTCTTCGACGGCGTGGACGTGTCCTCGTGGACGGACGCGGCGCTGGCGAGGCTGCGCCGCACCGAGGTGGGCTTCGTCTTCCAGTTCTACAACCTCCTCGGCGAGATGACCGCGCTGGAGAACGCCATGCTGCCGGCGCTGCTGCAGCGGGCAAGCGTGCCGGAGGCGCGCGAGCGCGCGGCCGCGGCGCTGCACGAGGTCGGGCTCGGTGATCGGCAGGCCCACCGCCCCGGCGAGCTCTCGGGCGGCGAGCAGCAGCGTGTCGCCATCGCCCGCGCCCTCGTCGGCCGGCCACGGGTCATCCTCGCCGACGAGCCCACCGGCAACCTGGATCCGAAGACGAGCGAGGTGATCTGGGACCTCTTCCTCCGCCTGCAGGCCGAGCGCGGCCTCGCGTTCGTGGTCGCCACTCACAACCACGACCTGGCCCGCAAGGCGGACCGGGGCTACCGGCTGGTGGACGGCCGGGCGGTCTCCTGGCCGTGAGATCACGTGTTTCAATGAGTTACAGTGAGGCGACGGGAGCCACCACAAGAAATCCCTAGTCCGGCGGCGCCGGAAGGCATATACTGATCGCAGGTTTAGGGGACATCGGGGCAGATAGTGCCCCTGGCGCGGCAACCCGAAATCGAAAGGCGTAACCAGAAGCCGAAGTCGAGAGGGCAACCTCAACCCGAAGTAGAAAGGGCAACCTCAACCCGAAGTAGAAAGGCAAGGTCACCCACAGTGTTCGAGCGATTCACGGAGCGGGCGCGTCGGGTCATCATCCTGGCCAGGGAAGAGGCGGGGCGGTTCCGTCATGATTTCGTCGGGACCGAGCACGTCCTCCTCGGTCTCATCCGCGATGGCGAGGGCATCGCGACCGCCGTGCTGCAGCGGTTGGGGCTGCGCCTGGAGACGGTGAAGGCAGAGGTCGAGCGGGCGCTGGCGGGCTTCCCCAAGACGCTGACCTTCGGTGAAGTGCCGTTCACTCCGCAGGCCAAGCGCGTGCTCGAGCTGTCCATCGAGGAAGCGCGCCAGCTCGGGCACAATTACATCGGGACCGAGCACCTGCTGCTGGGCCTGATGAAGGAAGGCCAGTCGATCGCGGCCAAGATCCTCGAATCGCTCGGCGCGCGGCTGGACGAGGTCCGGCAGGAGACCCTGGCGCTGCTCGGCGACCAGTACTACCCGCGGCCGAAGAAGCGCTCCCAGACACCCGTCCTCGACGAGTTCGCGCGCGACCTCACCCAACTCGCTCGGGAGAGCAAGCTCGACCCGGTCATCGGCCGGGAAACCGAGATCGAGCGCGTCATCCAGATCCTCGCCCGCCGCACCAAGAACAACCCGGTCCTCATCGGCGAGCCCGGGGTGGGCAAGACCGCCATCGTCGAGGGCCTCGCCCAGCGGATCGTGGGGCACGAGGTGCCGGACGTGCTGGCCCAGAAGCGCCTGCTCCAGCTCGACCTGGGCGCGCTGGTAGCCGGGACCAAGTACCGCGGCCAGTTCGAGGAGCGCCTGAAGGCGGTCATGAAGGAGATCCGGCAGTCCGAGAACGTGGTCCTGTTCCTGGACGAGCTGCACACCCTGATCGGGGCGGGAGCCGCCGAGGGGGCCATCGACGCCTCCAACATGCTGAAGCCCGCCCTGTCGCGCGGGGAGATCCAGACCATCGGGGCCACCACGCTCGACGAATATCGGAAGTACATCGAGAAGGACGGCGCGCTGGAGCGGCGGTTCCAGCCGGTCATCGTGCGCGCGCCCTCGGTGACGGAAGCGGTGGAGATCATCAAGGGCCTGCGCCACAAGTACGAGGCGCACCATCGGGTCAAGATCACCGACGGGGCCATCGACGCGGCGGTCAAGCTCGCCGACCGCTACATCACGGACCGGCAACTCCCCGACAAGGCCATCGACGTCATCGACGAGGCGTCTTCCCGGACGCGCCTGATGGCGCTCACCCCGCCCCCCGAGATCAAGGAGCTGGGCAAAGAGGTCGAGCGGGTGGTGCGCGAGAAGGACATGTACCTCGAGGCCCAGGAGTTCGAGAAGGCCGCGTCTCTGCGAGAGAAAGAGAAGCTGCTCCGCGGACGGGACGAGGACATGAAGCGGGAGTGGGACAAGCGGAAGGGCAAGGGGCCGCAGACGGTGGCCGAGGAGGACATCGAGTACATCGTCTCCCGCTGGACCGGCATTCCGCTCTCGAAGCTCGAGGAGAAGGAGTCGGCCAAGCTGGCCCGGATGGAGGAGGCCCTGCACGGCCGCATCGTAGGCCAGCGGGACGCGGTGACCGCAGTATCGCGGGCCATCCGCCGCTCCCGGGCCGGCCTCAAGGACAGCCGCCGGCCGGTGGGCTCGTTCATCTTCCTGGGCCCCACCGGAGTGGGGAAGACGGAGCTGGCCCGCACGCTCGCCGAGTACCTCTTCGGCGACGAGAACGCCCTGATCCGGGTGGACATGTCCGAGTACATGGAGAAGTTCTCGGTGTCCCGGCTCCTGGGGGCGCCTCCCGGCTACGTGGGCTACGAAGAGGGGGGCTTCCTGACCGAGAAGGTCCGCCGGCGCCCCTACTCGGTGGTCCTCTTCGACGAGATCGAGAAGGCGCATCCGGACGTCTTCAACATGCTCCTGCAGGTGCTGGATGACGGCCGCCTCACCGACTCGGTGGGCCACGTGGTGGACTTCAAGAACACCATCCTGATCATGACCTCGAACCTGGGCACGAGCTTCATCGGCAAGCGCACGTCGCCCGGCTTCCTGCCCGAGGGAGAGGACAGCACCCACGACAAGATGAAGGAGCGGGTGCTCGACGAGATGAAGCGGGCATTCCGGCCCGAGTTCGTCAACCGCATCGACGACACGATCGTCTTCCACGCCTTGAGCAAGGAGGACATCACGAGTATCGTCCGGATGATGATCACCCGGATCAACACCCAGCTCGGCGAGAAGAGCATCCAGATCGAGCCGACCGAGGCCGCCCTCGACCTCCTGGTCGAGAAGGGGTACGACGCGACCTACGGGGCGCGTCAGCTCCGCCGCACGATCCAGAAGCACGTCGAGGATCCCCTGGCCGAGGCCATCGTCCGCGGCCAGTTCGGCGACGGCGCGCGGATCGAGGTGGACGCGCAGGGGCAAGATCTCGTCTTCCGGGAGATCCAGGTGGCGGAGCCCCGGCTGGCGCTGGCGGAACACTGAACCCAGGCGAACGAACCCACGTTCTTCATGACCGCTTGGGGGAGATACGCTCTCTCCATTTTTTTTGCCCTCCTTTTAGGGCCGTTCCCGTCGCTTGCGCAGGCCCCCGCTCCCTCTGACCGTCCGATCCTCGTCAAGGAGATCAGCGTCCAGGGCAACCGCCGGATCCAGGAGGCGGTGATCCTGGGCCGGGTCGGCGCCAAGATCGGCAGCCCCTTCGCCGCCAACCGCACCGCGGAGGACATCCGCGCGGTCTTCGCCCTCGGCTTCTTCGACGACGTCCAGGTGAAGGTCGAGGACTTCGAAGGTGGGGTCAAGCTCACCTTCATGGTCGTGGAGCGCCCCTTCGTCCGCGACATCGTCTTCTCCGGGAACAAGAAGTACGACGCGGCCACCCTGCAGGAGAAGGTCGATCTCAAGCTGGGCAGCGTGTACAACCCGGTGGAGGCCAACCGCGCCGCGGACAAGCTCAAGGAGTTCTACGAGCAGGAAGGCTATTTCGAGGTCGGGATCACCCCGGAGGTGGAGAAGCTGCCGGACGGTGACGTGACCGTCACCTTCAAGGTCGCCGAGGGTCGCCGCATCACCATCGACCAGATCGTGGTCGAAGGCGCACAGGGGCTCACCCCCCGGCAGATCAAGGCGGCCATGGAGACGAAGGAGCGCGAGTACGTCGTCCTGCGGGGTACCGTGCAGCGCCAACGGCTCGACGACGACGTCGACCGCATCATCCAGCTCTACAACGACCACGGCTACGTGCAGGCCCGCGTGGAGTCCTCCGAGACCGTGGTCGACCGCGAGAAGGCGCGGGCCACCGTCCGCATCGTGGTGGTGGAGGGGCCCCAGTTCAAGGTGGGCGGGGTGGACGTCACCGGCAACCAGGTCCTGCCCGCGGAAGAGATCCGGAAGCGGATCGAGCTCAAGACCGCCGACGTCTTCTCCCGATCCAAGCTCCGCGACAGCGTCACCAAGATCACCGAGCTCTACAGCGCGGTCGGCCGCGCCTCCGCCGACGTCAGCCCGGTCACCATGCAGGACCTGCCCAACCGGGTCGTCAACCTCGTCTTCGAGATCGTCGAGGGGCCGGAGACCTACGTCGAGCGGATCAACATCTCGGGCAACACCCGCAGCGAGGAGAAGATCCTGCGCCGCGAGATCCCGATGGCCGAGGGCGACCTCTTCACGAGCCAGAAGCTCGCGCGGGCCAAGCAGCGCCTCACCAACCTCAACTACTTCGACAAGGTCGACGCCAAGACCGTCCCCGGCTCGGCCAAGGACAAGATCATCGTCAACATCGATGTGACCGAGAAGCCCACCGGGCTCTTCTCGATCGGCGGCGGCTACAGCTCCCAGGACGGCGTGCTCGGGACCCTCGACCTCTCGCAGCGCAACTTCCTCGGCAAGGGCTGGGAAGTGTTCCTCCGCATCCGGGGAGGCCAGAATCTCCAGACCGGCACCATCGGCTTCACCGAGCCCTGGCTCTTCGATCGCCCCCTGGCCGCCGGCTTCGACATCTTCAACACCCGGCGGATCCTCCCCGACTACACGGTCAACTCGCTGGGCGGCGACGTCCGGCTCGGGCACCCCTTCGGAGAGTACTCGCGCTGGAACGCGGTCTATCGCGTGAGCCAGGACCGCATCAGCGACGTGAACGAGCTGGGCAGCCCGCAGCTGATCGACCAGCAGGGCACCCACCTCACGTCCCTGATCGGCCTGAGCCTCTCCCGCGATACCCGCGACAACATCTTCGACCCCACCCGGGGTAGCACCCAGAGCATCGGGCTCGAGTTCGCGGGGGTCGGCTTCGGCGAGAAGTTCGCCCGGAGCGTCGCCACCGTGACCTACTTCCAGCCGCTGCCGTGGCTCGACCACGTGCTCAGTTTCCGGTTGATGGCCGGCTATGCCTTCGGCTGGAGCAAGGACCCGCTACCGCTGTTCGAGCGCTTCTACCTGGGTGGCTCGAACTCTCTCCGCCAGTTCAAGTCTCTCCAGGTGTCCCCCCGGGACCGCACGGGTACCCGCATCGGTGGCAACAGCGAGCTCCTGGGCACGATCGAATACCTGATCCCGCTTTTCTTCGGGATCAAGGCGGCGATCTTCTACGATGGAGGGAACGTCTGGGGACCCGACGTGGCCTCGGGCAGCCGGTTCGACATCACGGACGTCCGGCACGGAGCGGGCGGGGGCCTTCGCTGGAACTCGCCCTTCGGGCCCATTCGCGTGGACTACGGAATCAAACTCGACAAGAAGAAGGGCGAGAGCTTCGGCAGCTTCAACTTCTCGGCCGGCTCCTCGTTCTAGCTGAGGAGGCAGGAATGATGCAGCGCATGGCACTGTATTGGACGGCGGCCGGCCTCGCGCTGGTCCTGGGCGCCGCGGGCGCGGGGTGGGCTCAGGCCCCGGCTCCGGCCTCGAACGGGCGGGTGGCCATCGTGGACATCCAGCGGATCCTCGCCCGCTCGGTCGCGGGCGCGGCGGCGCGGGAACAGCTCGAGAAGGACAAGGCGAACATGCAGCGCCAGCTCGACGGTCAGAAGACCGAGCTGGAGAAGATGCGGGACGAGCTGGAGAAGAAAGGCCAGCTGCTGTCCGTGGACGCGCGGCGGGAGAAGCAGGAGGCACTCGAGCGCAAGGTCCGGGACGTGCGCCGGCTCGTGGACGACCTCCAGGCCCAGCTCCAGAAGCGGGAGGACGCCCTCCTGCAGAAGGTGCTCCAGGACGTGGCCGGCCTGATCCAGCGGCTCGGGAAGGAAAAGGGGTACGCGGTGGTCCTCGAGCGGCAGCGCGCCGGCGTGCTCTACGCCTCCGTCGACACCGACCTCACCGACGACGTCCTCCGAGCCTACGACGACCAGACCAAGAAGGCTACGAAGTAAGTGAGCGACGGCGCCTCGTTCACGCTCGGCCGGCTCGCCGACGCGCTCGGGGCGTCCCTGGAGGGTGACGCCGCCCGGATCGTGACCGGCGTCGCGCCGCTGGAGGCCGCGGGTCCCGACCAGGTCTCCTTCCTCACGGACCGCAAGTATCTCAAGCAGGCCGAAGGCAGCCGTGCCGGGGCCTTCCTGGTGCCCCGGGACGTCTCGGGGCTGCCCGGGCCCCTCCTGAGGGTGGACCACCCACAGCAGGCCTTCATCGCGCTGCTCGGGCTCTTCCATCCCGAGCCGCCGAGCCGGCCGGGCGTGCACCCGGCGGCCTGCGTGGCCGACGGCGCCCGGATCGATCGCACCGCATCCGTGGGACCGCTGGCGGTGGTGGAAGCGGGCGCGGTGATCGGCCCGCGCAGCCGGGTCGGTGCGCTCTCGTTCGTGGGAGCCCACGCCGTGCTCGGTGAGGATGTACGTCTCTATCCCCGGGTCGTCGTGCGCGAGGGCGTGCGGATCGGCGACCGGGTCATCGTCCATTCCGGGGCCGTGCTCGGGGCCGACGGCTTCGGCTACGCCTTCGACGGCCGGGCCCATCGCAAGATCCCGCAGGTGGGCGGGCTTCGCATCGAGGACGATGTCGAGATCGGCGCCAACACCGCCATCGACCGAGCCACCCTGGGCGAGACCGTGGTGCGCCGCGGGACGAAGATCGACAACCTGGTCCAGATCGCGCACAACTGCGATATCGGCGAGGACGTGATCCTGGTGGCCCAGGTGGGCATCGCCGGCTCGTCGCGGGTCGGTAACCGCGTCATGCTCGCCGGGCAGGTGGGCGTGGCCGACCACGTGACGATCGGGGCGGGGGCCATCCTCACCGCCAAGTCGGGCGTGCCCAGCGACGTGCCGGCGGGGCAGATCTGGGGCGGGCTGCCGAGCCGGCCCCTCGCCGACACAAAGCGGATCTGGGCGGGAGAGAGCCAGCTCCCCGAGCTGATCAAGCGGGTGCGTGCGCTCGAGAAGCGGGTGCGCGAGCTGGAGGAGCGCCGGGCGTGATCCATCCTACTGCGGTGATCGATCCGGGGGCCGAGCTGGCCCCCGACGTGCGGGTGGGCCCCTACTCGGTGATCGGCCCAGACGTGATGATCGGGCCGGCCGCTGAGATCGGCACCCACGTGGTGCTGGAGGGCCGGGTGCGTATAGGCGCGCGCTGCCGCGTCGGCCACGGCACGATCATCGGCGGCGTCCCCCAGGACCTGAAGTTCCGCGAGGGGACGCCGGTCGGGGTGTCCCTCGGCGAGGACACGGTGGTGCGCGAACACGTCGTCATCCACCGCGCCACCCGCGAGGGCCACGACACCACAGTAGGGCGCCACTGTCTCGTCATGGCCTCGAGCCACGTCGCCCACGATTGCGTGCTCGGCGACCACGTCATCGTCATCAACTACGCGGGGCTGACCGGACATATCACGGTCGAGGACCGGGCAACCATCGGCGGTCTCTCCGGCCTGCACCCGTTCAGCCGCATCGGCACCTACGCCTACGTCGGCGGCTGCTCGAAGGTCCACCAGGACGTGCCGCCCTTCATCGTCGCGGATGGCGCGCCCGCGGTCGCCCGCTCGGTGAACCTGGTGGGCATGCGCCGGGGCGGCATCGACGCCGCCTCCCGGCGGCAGGTGCAATCGGCCTTCCGTCTGCTCTATCGTTCGGGTATGGCCCCCGGCGTCGCGGTGAAGCGGATCCGGGATGAGCTCGGCGGTCATCCTCTGGTGGCGCGCCTCGTGGAATTCGTGGAAGCGTCCAAGCTCGGCATCGTCCCGCCGGCGGGCCGGGCCGGGCGCGCGCGCGCCGAGACCATCGAGGAGGGCATCTCGTGACCCATAACGGCGAGCCGAAGATCCGCGGCGCGGTGGTGGGAGCGGGCCACATGGGCCAGTACCACATCCTCGCCCTCGCCGAGATCTGGGGCGTGGAGCTGGTGGGGGTGGTGGACACCGATTTCGTGCGGGCGGAGCGGGTAGCCGCCCCCTACGGCGTCCGCGCCTTCCGGGATCACCGCGAGCTGGCCGGCCTCGTGGACTTCGCCACCGTGGCTGTCCCCACCGATCGGCACTTCGCGGTGGCCCGGGACCTGCTGGAGGCGGGCGCCCACGTGCTCGTCGAGAAGCCCATGACCTCCGCGCTCGAGGAGGCGAAGGAGCTGTTCCGGATCGCCCGCCAGCAGAACCGGGTGCTCCACGTGGGCCACGTCGAGCGCTTCAACGGGGCGGTCCAGGAGCTGCGCAAGATCGTGGAACGGCCCATCTTGATCGAGTCGCGCCGCCTCGGCCCCTTCGTGCCGCGCGTGCAGAACGACTCGGTGGTCATGGATCTGATGATCCACGACGTCGACATCGTGCTGGGTCTCGTGGACGGGGAGCCGCGCAAGATGACCGCGGTGGGCTCTTCGGTCCACTCGCCTTTCACCGACGTGGCGACCGTGCAGCTCGTGTTCGACACGGGCACCATGGCCACCATCACCGCGAGCCGGGCCACCGAGGAGAAGATCCGCACGCTCGCGATCACCCAGCCCGACGCCTACATCCTGCTCGACTACTCGTACCAGGACATCCAGATCCACCGTCGGGCCGCCCAGGAATACACCCTCAACCGCGAGTCGATCCGCTATCGGCAGGCCTCCTTCGTGGAGCATCTCCTCGTCCACAAGGACAACCCGTTGAAGCTGGAGATCCGCCACCTGGTCTCGGCCGTCCGGGCCGCCGCGGCCAGCGGGCAGGTCGAGCTGGCGGAGGCGGACGATCTGCGATCGCTGGCGGTCGCGCTGGAGATCGAGCGGATGATCCGCGAGGGCCGGGGCGAGACGGCCTGGCCGGAGGATCTTCCGTGGAGCGCTCGCTCGGCCTGATCGCCGGGGCGGGGACCCTTCCCGGCCGAGCCGCCGCGGAGGCCAAGCGTCGCGGGTGGCGCGTCTCCGCCTTTGTCTTCGAGGATGCCCCCGGACTCGCCGAGGCCGCTGACGATCTCATTCCGTGCACCCTCACCGACATCCAAGCCGTTTTCGCCGCGCTCTCGGCTCGACGAATCGGGGCCGCGGTGTTCGTCGGCAAGTTCTGGAAGTCTCGCGTGTTCTCCCACCAAGAGCAAACCGATGCGGCCGGGCGCGGCCTGACGCGGGGTGGTCTCTCCGACGCCTCCCTGGCCCGGACGGTGGTGGCCACGTTGGCCTCGATGGGCATCGAGGTCCTGGACCAGCGGGAATTCCTCTCGCCCTGGCTGCTCGCGCCAGGTACGCTCACCGCGCGGGCGCCGTCGGAGGCCGAATGGGAGGAGATCCACGAAGGCTTCCGACTCGCGGCGCGGCTTGCCGCCGACGGCATCGGACAGACGGTGGTACGCGCGCGCGGCGTGACGGTGGCGGTGGAGGCGGCCGAGGGTACGGACGAGACCATCCGCCGCGGTGGAGGGCTGGCCGGGCCCGGCGCGGTGGTGGTGAAGGCGGTGGCCGCCTCGCACGACTATCGGTTCGACCTGCCCACCGTCGGGGCCGCGACGCTGGAGGCCATGCGCGACGGCGGCGCCACCGCGCTGGCCGTCCCGGCCGACCGGGTGCTGCTTCTCGATCGCGAGGAGGTCGTCCGCCTCGCGGATCAGTCGGCTATCGCCGTGGTGAGCGTCGATGGCTCCATCTGAGCGGGCGCCGGATCGCGCGCCGATCATGCTGTCGGCCGGCGAGGCCTCCGGCGACCTCCACGGCGGCACGCTGTGCCGCGCCCTGCGCGACCTCGAGCCGGGCCTGCGGCTGATGGGGATGGGGGGCGGTCACATGGCGGCGGCGGGCATGGAGGTGATCGTGGACCTTACCGGGCACGCCGTGGTGGGTGGGACCGAGGCGGTCGGCCGCATCCCGGGGCTCTATCACGCCTACCGCGCGCTCGCGACGCGGCTCGTGGCCGAGCGCCCCCGCGCGCTCGTGCTGATCGACTTCCCGGAGTTCAACCTCCGTCTCGCGCGCCGGGCGCGGAAGGCGGGCGTGCCGGTCGTCTATTTCGTCCCGCCCCAGCTCTGGGCGTGGCGCCAGGGTCGCGTCCGTCAGATGGCCCGGCGCGTGAGCCGGGTACTCGCCGTCTTCCCCTTCGAGCCTCCGCTCTACGAACGGGCCCGGGTGCCCGTCGAGTTCGTCGGCCATCCCTTGCTCGACGTGCTCCCGCTCGACCTGACCCGCGAGGAGGCGCGCCGGCGGCTCGGGGCCGATCCCGCCCATCCGCTGGTCGGCCTGCTCCCGGGCAGCCGGCGCGAGGAAGTCGAGCGCCTGCTGCCTCCGATGCTCGACGCGGCCCGGCGCCTGGCCGCCGCCGATGGGCGCCGGCGTTTCGTACTCGGGCTGGCGCCCACTGTCCCACCTGAGCAAGTGCACGCGCATCTTCACCATGCCAGCGCCAGTGGGCCCGCGGTCGATGTGGTGACCGGACGCACCTACGAGGTGATGGCGGCCGCCGACGCGCTGCTGATCGCCTCCGGCACGGCCACGCTGGAGGCGGCGCTGCTCGGCACGCCGATGGTGCTGTGCTATCGCGTCTCTTGGCTGACGGAATTCACAGTCCGTCTGCTCGCGCGCGTAGAGTGGATCGGCCTGCCCAATGTGGTGGCCGGCCGCGCGGTGGTGCCCGAGCTGGTGCAGCAGGACGTGACAGGCGCACGGCTCGCCGACGAGGCGACCCGCTTGCTCGAGGATCCGGTGGCGGCCACCGCCCAGCGGGCCGCTTTCAAGGAGCTCCGGGCCCGGCTGGGCGAGCCGGGCGTCGGGCGCCGCGCCGCACGCGCGGTCCTCGCGACCGCGAGGGCCCGGTGAAGGTCCCGCCGGCGCTCGCGCTCGCGGTGGGGCCGGCGATGGGCGCGCTCGCCCTCCGCGTGCTGGCGCGGACCCTCCGTATCGGGCACGAGGAGGCGGCGGCCGCCCCGCTCTGGGCGGCGCGCGCCCCCGTGATCTACGCGGTCTGGCACGGCCGCATCCTGCTGCTGCCGTATCTCTACGGCCATCGCGGCTGCCACGTGCTCGCGAGCCGCTCGCGTGACGGCGAGCTGGTGGCGCGCTGGATCAGCCGATTCGGCCTCAGGCCCGTGCGCGGCTCCTCGACGCGAGGCGGCGGCGAGGCGTTCCGCCGGCTCACCCGCGCGCTCAGGGGCGGGGGCGAGGTCGTCGTCGTCCCCGACGGCCCCACCGGGCCCCGCGAGGTGCTGAAATCGGGCGTGATCGCGCTGGCCCGGCTCTCGGGCGCGCCCATCCTGCCGACCGCGGTCGGCGCCTCGCGAGAGTGGCGGCTCGGCTCGTGGGACGAGTTCCGGATCCCAAAGCCCTTCGCCCGCTGCGTGATACGCTTCGGCGAGCCAATTCGTGTCCCGCCCACCGCCGACCGCTCGGCCCAGGAAGCCGCGCGCAAGGAAGTGGAGGCCGCGCTCCGCGGCCTCACCTGGCAGGTGGACGAGGAGGCCCGCGGCTGATGTACGCGCTCTACTCCGCGCTGCTCGGCGTGGGCCTGCTCGTGTATCTCCCCGCCTTCCTCGCTCGGCGCCGTCGCGCCGGCTACGGACGCCACCTGGCCCAGCGCTTCGGGCGACTCGGCGACGGGCTGCCGCCGGAGCCGCGCTGCTGGGTCCACGCGGTGTCGGTCGGGGAGTCGGCGGTGGCGGTTCCGCTGGTCGAAGGCATCCGCCGGCGCTGGCCCGAGCTCGGCATCGTGGTCAGCACCATCACCCCGACGGGCGCCCGCATCGTGGCCGATCGGCTCGCGACCGCGGCGGTGCACCGCTATTTCCCGATCGACCTCCCGGGCCCGGTGCGGCGCGCCATCGACGCCGCGCGGCCGCGCTTCTTCATCGCGATCGAGACCGAGCTCTGGCCCAATTTCCTGCGCGCGCTCGCGCGGCGCCGCGTCCCGGCCATGATCGCCAACGGCCGCATCTCCGACCGCTCCTTTCGCCGCTACCGGCGGGTGCGCTGGCTCATGCGGCGCGTGCTCGCCGACGTCTCCGTGTTCGCGATGCAGAGCGAGGAGGACGCCCGACGCATCGTCGCCCTGGGGGCCCCACTCGAACGGGTGGTGGTCACCGGCAATCTCAAGGGCGACCTGGTACCCGAGAAGGGCGAGACCGCTGCGCAGTGGCGGCGTCGGCTCGGACTCGGAGCGCATGAGCGGCTGTGGATCGCCGGAAGCACGCATCGAGGCGAGGAGGCCGTCGTCCTCGACGCCTTCCTCGGCGCGCGGGCGCGCTGGCCGGACCTCATCCTGCTCCTGGCCCCCCGGCATCCGGAGCGCGCCGGCGAGGTCGAAGAGCTGGTCCGGTCGCGCGGCCTCGGCCCGGCGCGGCGCAGCCGGCCCCCGCGGGAGCGCGCCCCTGGTGCGGTCCTCATTCTCGACACGGTGGGCGAGCTGGCCGAGCTCTACTCCCTGGCCGAGGTCGTGTTCGTGGGCGGCAGTCTCGTCCCGGTCGGCGGGCACAACGTGCTGGAGCCGGCGATGCGCGGCAAGCCGGTCCTGTTCGGCCCACACACGAGCAATTTTCGCGAGGGCGCGGAGCTGCTGCAGCGGAGCGGCGGCGGCCTCGTCGTCAAGGACGGCCTGGAGCTCGGGCGCGAGCTCGCGCGGCTACTCGAGGACGGAGACCTCGCGCGGCGCATGGGCGAGGCGGGCCGCTCCGCCTTCACCGGACAGGGGGGCGCGGTCGGGGCCACGCTCGACCTCGTCGCCCGTCATCTGTGGCGTCGACCCGAGGATCCGACGGCCACATGACGGCGTCACGGCGGGCCCCCGAGGTGCTCCTGCGCCGGTACTGGGATGATCCCGACACGCCGGTGGTGACGGCCGGGCTCGCCGCTCTCAGCGTCGCGTACCGCGCCGCGCTGGCGATGCGTGACCAGGCGTACCGCTGGCGCCTGCTCCGCACGGGCCGGCTGCGGTGCCCGGTGATCTCGGTGGGGAACCTGACCCTGGGCGGCAGCGGCAAGACGCCCACGGTGGAGCTGGCGGTGCGGACGCTGCAGGAGCTGGGCGCCTTCCCCGCGGTGGTGAGCCGGGGCTACGGCCGGGCGACCCGAGGCGTGCACGTGGTGGCGGATCGTGAGGGCGCGCGGGTCGACACTCGAACGGCGGGCGACGAGCCCGTGCTGCTCGCCGAGCGCCTGCCCGGCGTCCCGGTGGTGGTGGGCGAGAACCGCCACGAAGCCGGCCGCGTGGCGGTCGAGCGGTGCGGAGCCACCGCGCTCGTGCTGGACGACGGCTTCCAGCACCGCACGCTGACCAAGGATCTCGAGATCCTCGTCGTGCAGGGTCGTGCCCCATGGGGCAACGCGCGCGTCTTCCCGCGCGGCATGCTGCGCGAGCCGCTCTCGGCGCTGGCCCGCGCCCACCTCGTGGTCGTGACCAATCCCGCCGGCGCCGAGCCGGTGGCGGCGGTGACGGCCACGGTCAGGCGCTTCAGCCCGAGGGCGGCGGTGCTGGCCGCGCGGTATCAGGTCGAGGACGCGCTCGAGACGCAGAGCGGGCGACGCCTGCCGGTCTCCGAGCTGGCGGGCCGGCGGCTCTTCGCCTTCGCGGGTCTCGGATCGCCCCAGAGCTTCGCCGACACCCTGGATGCTGCCGCGGTCCGAAGGGTCGGCTTCGTGGAGTTCCCCGACCACCACTGGTTCACCGAGCGCGACCTGTCCGAGCTGGCACGCGACGCGCGCGCGGCCGGTGCGCAGGGACTCATCACGACCGAGAAGGACTGGGTGCGGGTGCGCGACCTGCCGCCGCCGCGGCTGCCGCTGTGGGTGCTGCCGGTGCGCCTGGTGATCGAGTCCGGGCTCGAGATCTGGCAGCGGCGGCTCGCCGGCGTCCTGGCCCCGGCAGAGCGAAGCCGCCCCGGCTCATGACCCCGGCGCTGGCCGCCCGCATGGTGGTCCGGACTCCGAACTGGCTCGGCGACACGGTGATGGCGCTGCCGATGCTGGCCGCGCTCCGCGCGGCACAGCCGGCCGCGCGCATCACGCTCGTCGGGCGCTGGGCGCCGCTCCTGACCGGGCAGGGAGTGGCCGACGTGCTGCTTGGCTACCCGAAGCCGCTCGCCGCGCGGCGACACCTGGCGCGCGCGCTCGCCGCCGAGCGCCCGGACCTCGCGATCCTGCTCCCGAACTCGCTCGAATCTGCGCTCGCCGCCTGGCGCTGGCGCGCACCGCGCCGGCTGGGCTACGTCGCCGACGGGCGCGGCCCGTTCCTGACGGAACCCGTTTCGCTCCCATCGCCGCGCCTCCATCAGGTGGACGAGTACGCCGCGCTCCTGGGCCCGCTCGGCGCGGAGGGAGCCGTCGGGGTGCCGGTGTGGAAGCTTTCGAGGAGCGAGCCGGCGGAGCACGAGGTCGATCGGCTCCTCGCCGAAGCAGCGCTCGAGCCGGGCGCGCCGCTGGTCGGCCTGCATCTGGGCGCCGCGTTCGGAAGCTCCAAGCTCTGGCCACCCGACGCCTTCGGCCGCCTCGCCCGACAGCTCGCCGGCGCCGGGTTCCGGCCGGTGCTCCTCGGCACCGTCGACGACACGCAGGCGGCTGCTCTCGTGGTGGCCGCCTCCGGCGGCCCGGTTGCCTCGGTGGTCGGGCGCGACCGCCCCGTGCTGCTCCCGCGGCTCCTGTCGCGCTTCCGCTGTCTGGTGAGCGGGGACACCGGGGCCGCGCACCTGGCCGCCGCGGTGGGTGTGGCCACGGTGACCCTGTTCGGCCCAACCGACCGTCGGCTCACCGCGCCGCGCGGGCCGGCCGCCCGAGTCCTCGACCGCGCGGTACCTTGCGCGCCGTGCTTCCTGCCGACCTGTCCCATCGATCACGTCTGCCTCACGCGCATCGAGCCCGACGCGGTGCTGCGCGAGGTGAGGCTCGCCGTGGCATGAAGACCGTGCTCCACACCGAGGCCTCACCGGGGCTCGGGGGCCAGGAGGTGGGCACCCTGAACGGCTCGGTGGACGCCTCGCTCGGCGGCATGACCGTCCGGCTCTGTCGAGTGGCCCTCGCGGCGGCGATCGAGCGCGTGCTCGACGATCCGGAGGCCGCCGCGCGCCGCGCGGGGGCCGCGTGCGCCCTGGTCGAGGAGCGCTTTTCCCGCACCAGCGCGGTTGGCCGGCTGCTGGACCTCTACGGCGAGCTGCTCGCATGAGCGAGTCGCGGCCGCTCACCGTCCTCCACCTCGTGGCCAACCGCTGGTGGACGGGCAGCGCCGAGCCGGTCATCCGCCTGCTCATCGGTCTCCGGGCGCGCGGGCATCGCGGGCTGCTCGGCCTCATCGCGGGTGACCGCTTCGAGCAGAAGGCGCGGGAGGCCGGGCTCGAGTCCGTCGAGGGCCTCTCCCTCGAAGTGCGGGGCAATCCCCTCCGGGCACTGGCCGACCTGCGGCGCGTGCGCGAGATCGTGCTGGTCGAAGGCGTGGACGTGGTCCACGTCCATCACTCCCACGACCACTGGCTCGGCTGGCTCGGCCGCGGGCCGGCCGCCCTCGTCCGGACCTTCCACAACGCCCGCGCGGTCCGGCTCGGCTGGCCGAACACGGCGCTGTACCGCCGAACCGATGCGCTGATCGCGGTGAGCCGGGAGATCGAGGAGCGGGCGCGCCACGCCGGCATCGCCGCCGACCGCCTCGTGCGGGTGGAGGGGGTGGTCGACCTCGCCCGCTTCGAGGGCGGCGACGACGGCGCCGCCATCCGGAAGGAGTTCGACCTCGGGGCCGCGCCGGTGCTGGGCTGCGTGGCCCGCCTGGCCCCGCGACGCGGGCACGAACTGCTGATCCGCGGCTTCCGGCTGCTGCTGAGCGACTACCCGCAGGCGCGGCTCCTGCTCGTGGGTAAGGGGGAGGCGCGCACCCGGCTCGAGAGGCTGGTGGGCGAGCTGGGGCTCGCCCGTGAAGTCCTGTTCACGGGCTATCGCGACGCGGACCTGCCCGGCGTGCTCCAGGCCCTTGATGCGTTCGCGCTCATGGGCGCGGGCTCCGACGAATCCTGCCGGGCCGCGCTCGAGGCCATGGCCGCCGGCCGGCCGGTGATCGGACGACGAGTGGGCGCGTTGCCGGAGACGGTGGTCCACGGCGTCACGGGGCTGCTCGTGGACGAGGGCCGGCCCGAGTCGGTGGCAACGGCGCTGCGTGCGCTCCTGGCCGAGCCGGAGCGGGCGGCGGCCATGGGTCGCGCGGGCCGTGAGCGGGCACGGCAATTCTACGGGACCGACGCACATGCTGCGCGCGTGGAGACGATCTACGGAACTGCTCTTCAGCGGCGGGGGCCCCGAAATGGCCCCCGCACTCCCCCAATGGCCGACACCCCGGGAGCTCAGGCGGACACTCCGTGACGATCCTGCAGATCGTGTCGTGTCGGGGGTGGTCGTCGGACGCGTACTGGGCCGCGCGCGCCACCGTCGAGCTGGAGCGGGCCGGACACGACGTCGCGCTCGTCTGCAAGCGGCGGAGCGAGGCTCGGGTCATCCGCCGCGCAAGGGACGAGGGCGTGAGCCGGATCGAGATGCTCGAGCTCGCGGGCGGCGTCGGCCCGGTGGCCGACGTGCTCGACGTGCGGAGCCTCATGAAGTGGCTGCCCGCGACGCAGGTGCTCCACGTCCACCGCGGCAAGGAGCACTGGCTGGCCGCACTGGCGAATCGGCTCTCGTACTCCCGCCGTCCGCTCGTGCGCACCCGCCATATCGTCCAGCCGGTGAGGCCGCACGCGCTCAATCGCTGGCTCTACCGTCGCGCCACCGACCACGTCGTCACGGTGACGGAGGCGATCCGAGGCCAGCTCGTCGCCTCCGGGCTCGCCAAGGCCGACCAGGTCGTGGCGATTCCGGGCGGGGTCGATGCCGAGCGTTTTCGCCCGGACGCGGTCACCGCGCGCGACGGCGGGCTCCGGTCACGGCTGGCCCTGCCGGCCGGGATCCCGCTCATCGGCCTCGTGTCGGGCTTCCGCGTCATGAAAGGCCACCAGACGGTGATCGAAGCGACGGCCCGACTCGCGGGAGGCGGCCACCGCTTCCACCTCCTCCTCATCGGCCAGGGCCCCCTGCTCCCGCGGGTGCGCGCCCAGGTCGAAGCGGCCGGGCTCGGCAGGCTCGTCTCGATCCTGGGCTTCGTCGACGACGTGCCGGGTACGATGGCCGCGCTCGACGTGGCACTGTATTCGGCGGTGGAGTCCGACGGCATGTCGCGCGTGCTCTTCGAGTACCTGGCCTCCGGGGTACCGGTGGTGGCGAGCCGGGTCGGCGTCGTGGTCGAGGTGCTGGAGGACGGCCGGAACGCGCTGCTCGTGCCGGCGGGCGAGCCCGAGCCGCTGGCCGCCGCCATCGCCCAGCTCCTGGAGGATCAAGCCCTGCGTCTCCGTCTGGGCGCGGCCGGATCCGAGCTGGCGCGCGCGAGCCTTTCCGGCGCCCGGCTCGCCGAGCGGCTGAGCGCGCTCTACCTTTCGCTCGTCGCCTCGGCTCAGGCGTCGCCATGACGCGGCCGGGCCCATGACGGCCCCATGAAGGTCTCGATCCTGTGCTTCGACGTCTCCGACAACGCGATCGGCCGTGCGTGGCTACTCGCACGGCTCCTGGAACCGCTCGGGCCGGTCGAGATCGTCGGGCCGCGCTTCGGGCCGTCGGTCTGGGAGCCCGTGGCCCAGGAGGGCGTGCCGGTGCACTCGGTGCCGGGTGGGGGATTCCCGGCCTTTGCTGCGCGGCTGCCGGAGCTCGCACGCCTGGCCGACGGTGACCTGATCTATGCCTCGAAGCCACGGTTGACGAGTGCCGGCATCGGCTATCTGATGCGCCTCGCTCGCGGGCGGCCTCTCCTGCTCGACATCGACGACTGGGAGACCGGCTTCTTCCTCCGAGGCGGCACCTGGGGCACCATCGGAAGAGCCCTGAATATCGCGAATCCGCGGGGCCTTGCCTGGACGTGGCTCATGGAGCGGCTCAGATCCATCGCCGACGGCGTCACGGTGGCCTCCCGGTTCCTGGAGGAGCGATTCGGCGGCGTGCTGATCCCCCACGTGCGGGACACGGACCGGTGGGCGCCCGGGCGGGTGGACCCTCAACCGGCCCGCGATCGGCTCTCGGTGGACAAGGAGCGGGTCGTCATGTTCCTCGGCACGCCCCGCGCGTACAAAGGCGTCGAGGACCTGGCGGCGGCGGTAGCGCGGCTCGGCCGCCCCGACGTGACGCTGGCGGTGGTGGGCGCCGAACCGGGCTCCGGGGCCGGACGGGCACTCGCCGCGCGCCTTCCGAGCGTGCGCCTGGTGGGTCCCGTGCCGATCGCCGACGTGCCTGCCTATCTCGGGGCGGCCGACGTGGTCGTGGTCCCCCAGCGCGAGAGCAGCGACACGCGCGGCCAGGTGCCCGCGAAGCTCTTCGACGCGATGACCCTCGGCCGGCCGCTCGTCTCCACGCGCGTCTCGATGATCCCCGAAATCCTCGAGGGCTGCGGGCTGCTGGTGGAGCCGGGCGATGTCCCCGGGCTGGCCGCCGCCATCGCCCGCCTGCTCGACCATCCCGACGAGGCTCGCGCGCTGGGCGCCGCGGCCCGGCATCGCGCAATCGACCGCTACAGCTTCGAGTCGGCCCGTCGCGCGCTGTTCCCCCTGGTCGAGCGCGCGTGCACCCCCCTTCTGGCGAGCCGCCACCGAAGGCGAGGTGACCGGATAAGATGAAGCTCGGCCTGGTTTGCCGGCCCTTCTCCTTCCACGGGGGCGTCGAGACCGCCACCACCGGCTTACTGGGAGCTCTGCTCCGGGCCGGCCACGACGTCGAGCTGATCAGCACGCGCCGGCAGCCCGACGTGCCCGGCGTCGTGGTGCGCCGCGTCCCGACGATCCGGCATCCTTCCGCGCTGCGCCTGCTCTCCTTCGCACTGGCCGCGCGGGGCGCCGCGGCCCGGGGCGGGTACGACCTCGTCCAGAGCCACGAGCGCGGACTTCGACAGGACCTCTACCGCGCGGGGGAGGGCTGTCACCGGGCCTACCTCGAAGCGATGGGCCGCCGGGCGGGCGGCAGTCCGTATCACCGGCTCGTCTGCGCGCTCGAGGGCCGGATCTTCCGGCTGGAGGCCGCGCGACACGTGGTGGCGATCTCACGTCAGGGCAAGGAGGAGATCGAGCGGCGTTACGGCGCCGACCCCGGTCGCGTCACCCTCATCTACAACGGCGTCGATCTCGAGCGCTTCCATCCCGACAACCAGGCCCGCCATCGCAAGCGCGTCCGGGACGGGCTCGGCATTCCCGGCGAGATCTGGACCGTGCTCTTCGTGGGCTCGGGCTTCGAGCGTAAGGGCCTGGGGCCGCTCCTCGAGGCCTTCGGGCGGCTGGCGGATCCTAGCAGCCGGTTGGTGATCGCGGGCAAGGGGCGCGTGCCGCGATATCAGAGTCTCGCGACTCGCCTGGGGGTGGCCGACCGCGTGATCTGGGCCGGACCGCGACCGGATGTCGAGGGCCTCTACGCGGCCGCCGATGCCGTCGCCCTACCGGCCCGGTACGAGCCCTTCGGCAACGTGCACCTCGAGGCCCTCGCCTCCGGCGTGCCCGTGCTCAGCAGCGCGCGCGCGGGCGGCTCGGAGGTCGTGCGTCAGGGCGCGAACGGCTGGGTAGTCGCCGTACCGGCCGCCGCCGAGATCGCGGAGGGCCTCGCCGCGCTCCACGAGCCACCCTCCGGAGGGTGGGCCGCGCGAGCCCGGGCCTCGGTCGAATCCTTCACCTACGCCGCCCAAGCGCAGGCTTTCACAGCCCTCTACCGACTCCTCCTCGGCTGATCTCGCGCGTCCGCACGCCAAACCCCCGATTTTCATTGATCATTCGGGGGTCCAGCATTAGACTGCCAATCAATGCCCGGTGATCGTGCCGAGGGGAGGCCAGCCGTATTCATGGACCGCGACGGCTGTCTGACCGAGGAGGTCGGCTACGTCAACCACCCGAGCCGGATCCGGCTGCTCCCGCGCACCGCGGAGGCAGTGCGTCGCCTCAACCAGGCGGGGGTGGCCGCGGTGATGGTCACGAACCAGACGGGGATCGCGCGCGGCTACTTCACGGAGGAGACCCTGCACGCCGCCAACGCCCGCATGCGGGAAGCCCTCGAAGCCGGAGGCGCGCGTCTCGACGGCCTCTACGTGTGCGTGCACCACCCGAGCGAGGGCGAGCCACCGTACCGCGCGGAGTGTGATTGTCGCAAGCCCCGGCCCGGTCTGCTCCACCGCGCGGCCGTCGAGCTCGGGCTCGACCTGCGCGCGTCCGTGATGGTGGGCGACAAGTTCTCTGACGTGGCGGCGGGGCATGCCGTCGGTGCCGCCGGCGTGCTCGTGCTCACCGGCTACGGCCGCGGCGAGTGGGAATACGCCCGTCACTCGCAGGACGTCAAGCCGGACCACGTGGCCGAGGACCTGCTCGACGCCGTCGAGTGGGCGCTCGGCCGCGCGGTGAGTCCGCGGAGCTGCTGACGTGTTTCCGCTGCGGCGCCTCCAGGAGTCGCTGGCGCGAGTGCCGGGCAAGCGCGTCGTGGTGGTGGGGGATCTCATCGCCGACGAGTACCTCTACGGCAAGCCGGCCCGCATCTCCCGCGAGGCGCCGGTCCTCATCCTGCGCTTCACGGACCGCGAGGTTCGGCTGGGCGGCGCGGCCAACGCGGCTCACAACGTCCACGCCCTCGGCGCCACCGTGCTGCCGGTCGGCCTGCTCGGCCAGGACGGTGCCGGGGACGAAGTGCAGACCCTCTTTCGCCGGGCCGGCATGAGCACGGAGGGCATTGTCCATGATCCGGGGCGCGAGCCGGGAAGGCCCACGCCGGTGAAGACGCGGATCATGGCGGGCGGCTATCAGTCCACCCGCCAGCAGGTGGTGCGCTTGGACCGGGAGCCGGACGGCGGGATCAGCGGGGCCGCCGAGGCGCGGCTGATCGAGCGGCTCCGCTCGATCGGAGCCACCGCCGACGGCTTCCTGGTCTCGGACTATGGCTACGGCACGGTGACGCCGCGGATCTACGAGACCGTCCTCGAGCTGGGCCTCGGCCGGCAGGTGCCGGTCTCGGTGGACAGCCGCTACGAGCTGCCGCGGTTCAAGGGGGCCACCGCGGCCACGCCCAACGAGCCCGAGGTGGAGGCGCTCACTGGCGAGGAGCTGACCGACGAGCCCGCGGTGGAGAAGGCCGGCCGCGCCGTGCTCGAGCGGCTCGACGCGCGGCTGCTCCTGCTCACGCGCGGCAGTCGGGGCATGGCCCTCTTCGAGCGCGAGGGACCGGTCACCTTCATGCCCATCCATGGCAGCGACGAGATCGCGGACGTCACCGGAGCCGGAGACACCGTGATCAGCACCTTCACGGTGGCGCTGGCCGCCCGCGCCACCGCCGGCGAGGCGGCCTGGCTGGCCAACGTCGCGGGCGGCGTGGTGGTCATGAAGCGTGGGACCGCCACGGTGTCCGTCTCCGAGCTGCTGGCCGCGCTCGCGAGCGATGGCGGCCGTCGTCAGCGTTGAGGAGGCGGGCCGCCTCGCCTCCGGCTGGCGCGCCCGGGGCAGGCGTCTCGTGCTCGCCAACGGCTGCTTCGATCTGCTCCACGTGGGCCACATCCGCTATCTGCAGGCCGCTCGTGCGCTCGGGGACGCGCTCGTGGTCGGTCTCAACTCGGACGCGTCGGTACGCCGGCTCAAGGGGCCGGGCCGCCCGGTGATGCCGGCCGCGGAGCGGGCGGAGCTGGTGGCGGCGGTGAGCGGGGTGGACGCGGTGGTCGTCTTCGAGGAGGACAGCGCCGACGCGCTCATCGCCCGCCTGCGCCCCGACGTGCACGCCAAGGGCACCGACTACACCGAGCAAAGCGTGCCCGAACGCGGTACGGTCGAAGCGGTGGGCGCCCAGGTGGTGATCGCGGGCGATCCGAAGACGCACTCCACGAAGGATCTGATCGCCACGATCCTGGACCGTTTCGGCCAGGTTCCTCGATGACGACGAATGTCCGCGGTTGGAGGAGTGCGGGGGCCGTTTCGAGGCCCCCACACGCGACCGCGAAGATCGCGATCATCAAGCTATCATCGCTGGGCGACGTCATCCACGCGCTTCCGGTCGCGCGCGCCTTGCGCCGCGCTCTGCGCGGCGTCCACCTCACCTGGATCGTGGAGGCGCGCGAGTACGCGCTCCTGAAGGACCATCCCGACCTCGACGTGGTGGTGCCGGTGGACACGCGGCTCTGGCGCCGGCTCATCTGGCGTCCCGCCGGCGTCCGCCAGGTGCTGGGCAAGGTGGGTCGGCTGCGCCACCGAATCCGGGCGGCCCGTTTCGACGTCGCGCTCGATCTGCAGGGCCTCGTGAAGAGCGGATTGCTCACCGCGTACACTGGCGCGCCGGTGCGCATCGGCTTCAGCGCCGATCACTGCCGCGAGGGTCTGAATTGCCTGTTCACCAACCGGCGGATACGGCCACCCGCGAGCGCGGTGCACGTGGTGGATCAGTACCTGGCCTTGCTCGCCCCGCTCGGCATCGCGCCCGGTCCGGTCGAGTTCCACGTCCCGGTCCCGGCCGCGGCCGAGCGGTACGTGGACGAGTTCCTGGGCGAGCAGGGCGTGAAGAGCTGGGACCTCGTCGTGGCGATCAACCCGGGCGCAGGCCGCGACAACAAGCGGTGGCCGTTGGAGCATTTCCGCCACCTGGCCGACCGGCTGGCCCAGGAGCCGAACGTGCGGATCCTCCTGCTGTGGGGACCCGACGAGGTCCACATGGCGCGGCAGATCCGCGATGGCCTCGGGGCGCGCGCCATCCTGGCGCCGCCCACCGACCTCCATGAGCTGGCCGGGCTGCTGCGCCGCTCCTCCCTCATGGTGGCCAACGACACGGGCCCGCTGCACCTGGCCGCCGCCCTCGGCACGCCCTCCCTCGGGCTGTTCGGCCCGACGCGGGCGGAGCGCAACGGCCCCTACGGTCCCCACTGCCGCGGCGTGCAGAGCCCCGACGGGACCATGGCGAGCCTCAACCCGCGGACCGCGGTCGACGCCGCGCTGGTCTTGCTCGCCCGGCGAGGCCACGAGCCGTGAGCCGGCTCTCCGTCACCGTCATCGCGTGGAACGAGGAAGAGCGGCTGCGCGCCTGTCTGGAGAGCGCGGCGTGGGCCGACGAGATCGTGGTGGTGGACGCCGAGTCCGGCGACAAGACGGTGCAGATCGCGCGCGAGTTCACCGACAAGGTCTCGGTGCGGGCATGGCCCGGCTTCGCCACCCAGAAGAACTTCGCGATCGAACAGGCGACCGGCGACTGGATCCTGTCTCTCGACGCCGACGAGCGGGTGACCCCCGAGCTGCGCGAGCGAGTCCGCGCCATCCTGAAGGACGACGGACCCGCCGACGGCTACGCCATTCCGCGGCGCAACATCTTCTGGGGCCGGTGGGTGCGGCACGGCGGGCTCTATCCCGACTATCAGCTCCGTCTCTTCCGGCGGAGCGCCGGTCGCTTCGTGGAGAACGCGGTCCACGAGTCGGTCACCGTCTCGGGCCGCGTGGACACGTTGACCGAGCCGCTGCTCCACCATTCCTACCGCGACCTCGAGGACTTCGTGCGCCGCTCGAACCGCTACTCGACCCTGTCCGCCCAGGACTGGATCCGGCGGGGCCGGCGGGCGGGGCTGCGGGGCCTGGTGACTCGTCCGCTCGGGCGGTTCTTTTCCATGTACATTGTTCGCGGGGGCTTTCTGGACGGCTGGCGCGGGTTCGTGCTCGCCGTCCTCTACGCCGAGTACGTCTTTCTGCGCATGGCCAAGGTGTGGGAGACGCAGCGGGGACAGAAGGCCGGAGGGAGTGACTAGCGCGTCATGACGGGATCGCGGGACCGCGTGCTGTCGGGGATGCGGCCGACCGGCCAGCTCCATCTCGGCAACTTTCTGGGCGCGCTCGAGAACTGGGTCGAGCTCCAGGACCAGTACGAGTGTTTCTACTTCGTGGCCAACTGGCACGTGCTCACCACCAATCCGGGAGGCACCCGCGAGATCCCGGGCGACACCATCGAGATGGGCGCGGACTGGCTCGGGGCCGGGCTCGACCCCGAGCGCTCCGTCCTCTTCATCCAGTCGCTGGTGCCCGAGCACGCCGAGCTGCACCTGCTCTTCTCCATGGCCACGCCGGTGGGTTGGCTCGAGCGGGTCCCGACCTACAAGGAGATGGTGGAGCAGCTCGGGCTCGAGTCGCCGTCCTACGGTTTGCTCGGCTATCCGCTGCTGCAGTCCGCCGACATCCTCATGTACAAGGCCCAGTGGGTGCCGGTCGGGGCCGACCAGGTGCCGCACATCGAGCTCACGCGTGAGGTGGCGCGCCGATTCAACAACACCTGGAAGCCGGTGTTCCCGGAGCCGCAGGCCAAGCTCACCCAGATCCCCAAGGTGCCGGGCACGGATGGACGGAAGATGTCGAAGTCCTACGGCAACGCCATCTACCTCTCGGAGTCGACGGACGAGGTCACGGCTAAGGTCAAGCCGATGGTCACGGATCCGGCGCGCAAGCGGCGCTCCGATCCGGGCAACCCCGACGTCTGCCCGGTCTTCGACCTGCACCGGATCTTCACGCCCGAGGTCGACCGGGAAGCGTGCGCCACCGGCTGCCGCACCGCCGGCATCGGCTGCCTGGACTGCAAGAGCGTGCTGCTCAAGCACATGCTGCCGCCCCTCGCCGAGATCCGCGAGCGCCGACAGCGCTTCGTGAACAGGCCGGCCGAGATCGTCGAGATCCTGCACGAGGGCTCCAAGCGCGCTCGGCGCATCGCCCAACAGACCATGAATGAAGTCCACGACGCCATAAAGCTCGAGCCATGATCAGCGCCGGAACGAGTGTCCGCCGACTGGGGGGAGTGCGGGGGCCATTTCGAGTGTCCGCGGTTGGGGGAGTGCGGGGGCCATTTCGAGTGTCCGCGGTTGGGGGAGTG
>Ga0187893_10001665_pt1 | contig 52283 bp, 54 predicted proteins | sample MA1701074metaG_FD_139574 | JGI IMG/M metagenome (GOLD analysis project Ga0187893, IMG submission 139574) | White microbial mat communities from a basaltic lava cave in the Kipuka Kanohina Cave System on the Island of Hawaii, USA - MA170107-4 metaG ... | reverse complement strand
GGCGTCGAGCGCCTCCGGCGGAAACGCCGGCTCCGGTGGGACCGGCTGTCCTTTCTTCGGTCGGGCCATAACCCCTCCTCCTTCAAGAGTATGGCCTCACACACAGAATTCCGGATAGGTCCGACCCTCTCGGGTGGCGATCTCAGCGAGGCGATCACCCTGAAGCGAATCGGGCCGCCAACCCCGCGACCCGACTCCATCCCGATCCCGCCGGATCCGGACACCGGGCGGCAATAGAAGCCTGGTTCGGGACGCTATTGTGCGGTCGGCTGGTCCGAGAGATTGAAGGCGAGAATCATCGTATCGCCAGGCAGCAACGCCTGCCACCGCCCCGACAGCTCCGAACGGATGGCTCGAATTCGGACGAGCTCGTCCGGCGACACCTCTCGCCGGTAATCCAACCCTGCCTGGACCAATTTCTGCTGGACCGCGTCATTCAGATTATCGGCCGACGTCAGGTGGCCAGTCGCCCGCTCGAGGTCGAGCATTCCGACGATCGACTCGGCGAGTAGCGTTTCGGTCGGAAGCGGCCCGTGTTGCCATGGCGGCCCGAAATCAGTGAGGTCCCAGCCCTCCGCGACGATTCCAAAGAAGCCCCGGCCCAGCCGAAGCACGGTCTCGACCGCGTAATGGGTGAGGTCATGGATTGGGAAAAATCCACCGGTCCGGTCCCGTTGACAGGTCGTGCTGCCATCCGGCCGGATGCACGCGAGCGAGGCCCGCCCGTCTGTGGCTTTCTTGAGGCGGATCTCGAGGGAGCGCCCAAAGTCCGTCATCACCGCCCGTCCTGGAACGTCATCGGGAATCTCCAGGCCGCTGCTGGGCGGGTCCCAAAGTCCGCCGGCCGCGCCTCTGGAGCCAGTAGATCGGGATCCCAATGGTCACCAGGATGAGTCCGGGCCAGGTATAGCTGGGGCGTTGCCAGACCACGGCCACCAGGACCCAGGCGCAGGCCGCGGTGTAGAAGGCCGGCACCAGGGGATATCCGATCACTGGAGCGGGCCGGACCAGCTTGGGTCGAGAGCGACGGAGCGCGAACAGGGCGATCGGGATGAGGAGTGCGAAGAGAAGCGACGCCGCGATCGTGAAGTCGATCAGTTGGCCATAGGTGCCCGAGAGGCAGAGGGCGCAAATCCAGGCGGCTTGAAGGATCAGCGCGTTGGCGGGCGTGGCGTGGGTCGGGTGGAGCCGGCCCGCGGCCGCGAAGAACAATCCGTCGCGGGCCATGGCGTAGAACACCCGGCCGCCGCCGAGGATGATTCCCAGATTGAGGCCGAACGCCGAGATCATGATCGCCCCCGCCATCAGCTTTTCGCCGATCGGACCGAACATCCCCGCCATTACTGCCGAGGCGACCCGATCTTCCCCGGCCCCGCCGATCGCGGCGGCGGGCAGCACCGTGAAGTAGGCCAGGTTGAGCCCGAGGAACAGCAGCGCGATGAACCCGGTGCCGGTGGTGAGCGCGAACGGGAGCGTTCGTTTGCCATCCTCCAACTCCGAGGCCGCGAAACACAGCGCGTACCACCCGTCCATCGTGAAGAGCGGGCCAATCAACGCCAGGCCAAAGGCGGCAATCACGGAGCCGGTGACGGCTGAGGGCCAAAAACTCGCCCCGAAATTCGCGACGAGCGCATCCGGTTGCCGGCCGAGGGTTAGGCCGAGCCCGAGGAGGAGCACCACGGCGGCGACCTTGATGACCGTGAACGCGGCCTGAATCGCGGCCGCGGTTCGCACCCCCCGGACGTTGATCCAAGTGATCAAAACGATGCTGGCCACGGCGGCGAGCCGCTGGGGGCTCAAGCCGATGGTGATCGGGCCGGTGGGCAGCTGGACGGTGGTTCCGAAGAACACCTCGGGCGTCAGCCCGGGGAACACGACTCCGGCATAGCGCGCAAACCCGACGGCGGCGGCGGCGATTCCGCCGGTCCAAATCACCGCGAAAAGAGTCCAGCCATAGAGGAATCCCACCAGCGGCGAGATCCCCTCCCGGAGGTAGACATACAGCCCCCCCGCCCGCGGAAACATGCTGCCCAACTCGGCGTAGGTGAGGCCCCCGGCGGTGATGATGATTCCCGCCAGCCCCCAGGCGAGCAGAACAAGGCCGGGGTGAACGACTTGGCGCACCATGTCGGCGGAAACGATAAAAATCCCCGTCCCGATCATCGACCCGACCACCATCGTGACGGCTTGCGATCGGGTGATCCCTCGGACCAGTTCCCCCGCGGGGGTCAGCGGTTTCGGGGTTGGTCGCGTGTCCATGGGGCGGTGGCGCCGGAACTGCCCTTGGCGGGGACCGAGGGACGGTCCCTGAGAATCTCGCTGAGGGCCTCGGCGCAGCGGTCGATCTCGTCGGTCGTGTTGTAGTAATGGGGTGAGAGCCGAAGGGCCGACTGGACCCCCTTGGCGTCCATGTCGATTACCGCCGCAGCGCGAGTCGTCACGCTGGTGTTGATAGCCCGAGCCCGCAGGGCGTCCCGCACCGGTTGAGCATCAACCCCCAAATCGGCCGTCACGATCGCCGCGAGTGACCGGCCGCGGTCGAGGACCCGAACGCCGGGGATCGCACTCACGCGATCACGAAGGACGGTCGCCAGCCAACGGACCCGGTCGTAGGCGGCGGCGGTTTCAGCGGTCCGGGCGTACCGGGCGGCCTCGCCCAATCCCAGGACTCCCGCGTAGGAGAATTCCCAGTTCTCGAATCGGCGCGCGTCGATCGCCGGAATGAAATCATCCGCGGCGGTCCAGTCCCCCCCTCGAAGATCGAGATACAGCGGGTACTTTCCCTCGGCGAGAATTCGGTCGGAGACGGCGAGGAACCCTTGGCCTCGAGGGCCTCGAAGAAATTTGCGCGCCGTGGCCCCGAAGAAATCGCATTGGATCTGAGTCACGTCGACCGGGAGCTGGCCGACCGCTTGGCAGCCGTCGACCAGGTAGGGGATCCCGCGGCGGGCGCAGATCGCCCCGACGGCGGCGACGTTCTGGATCAGGCCGGAGTTCGTCGGGATCCAGGAGAGGACCACGAGCCTCACCCGACCGTCCGCGAGGAGTTCGTCGACCGACGTCGGATCGATCCCGCCGTCAGGAAGATCGGCGGCTCGCCGGATCTCGATCCGTCGTCGCCGCGCCAGGCTCAGCAACATCAGCTGATTCGAGACGTAGTCGGCCCGGCTGGTCACCACCGCGTCACCGGGCTCGAAGTCGAACGCGGAAAGGGCTTGCGACACCGCCACGGTGGCATTCTCGACCATCGCGATGTTGCGCGGCTTGGTTCCGATCAGGCCGGCCACCTCGCGGTAGGCCCGATCGACGACCGCCGCGCTGGCGTCGGCCGCTTCGTAGCCGCCCAACTCGGCCTCGCGCCGGAGATGGGTTTCCATGGCGGAAAGCACCGGGGCGGGCATCAGGCCCGCTCCGGCGTTGTTCAGGTGGGTTCGACGACTGGCGCCGGGTGTGTCGGCCCGCCACTGAGCCAGCTGGCTGAGACCCGGCTCCTCGGTCACATCGCGCCTTCGTCGGCCGTCGGGCCGTAGACCGACGGGAGCGGAACGTCGTTGAGCCGGAGGTAGACGCTGAGCTGACCCCGGTGATGAATGATGTGATTCAGGACGAACGACCGGATCACGACCACCCGCGGCATGGTGAACGCCACCTTGCCGTCGTTCTTGAGGGACCAGCCGACCATGTAATCGGCGTCGGTGGCCCCCGCCAGAACGGCCCGAAGCGCCTTGACGTTGGTGTCGAACGTGTCGAGGTTCGCCGCCTGGCCCTGATAGCTCGGTGACACCCATTTCTCGCCGCCCGGCGGATTCACGTCGAACTCGGTCTGCTCCATGGTCATGCTCCCCCACACCGGCAAGTTCGCCAGGTGGGCGGCGAGATCGCCGAGTGACCAGGACTTGGGGTGGGGCTTCCAGGTCGCTTTGGCTTCGGGGATCCGCTCCAACATCCGGCGGGTGGTGGCCATCTCCTGGTCGAACTCGGGAATCACGGCTTCGGCGATGCTCATGAGACACTCCTCGGTGGTGATAGCCTTCGACGATGACTGCTCAGGAAAACTCGAACTCAGCTTGGGGCGAAGCCCGATACTTCGCGAGACTCGGCTTGACGACGAACGGCCCCACCGGACGATCCTGCTCGGCGACCACGACCAGGCCCCGATACCCACGGGGCGCCAGCGACGTCTCGGTCGCTGCGATCGCCAGGTCCGGTCGGTTGCATTGTCGGCTCAGGTGGGCCAGCATCACCATGCTGAGCCCCTCGTGACACAGCCCCGCGATCAACTCGGCCGCCGCCCGGTTCGACAAATGTCCTCCCGATCCGGCAATCCGATGTTGGACTGACGACGGATACTCGCTGGTCCGCAGCATGACCTCGTCGTAGTTGGATTCGAGGACCAGGGCGTCGCAGTCGCGGAGCAGGTGCCGAAGCCCGACCGTCGGCCGGCCGAAATCGTACCCGAACCCCACCCGGACCTCGCCCACTTCAACGACCACCGCGGTGGGTTCCGCGGCGTCGTGGAGCGTCCGGCAGCTCTCCAGCAACACCGCGCCATGTTCGACGATCGAGGCCGAACGCAGGGCAATGCGGGCGGCGTCGGCTTGGAGCCGCGCGCCTCGCAAGGTGCCCTCCGTCGCGGCTACCGGCACGCCGTATTGCCGAGCCAGGCGCCGAGCGCCGCTGGCGTGGTCGCCATGTTCGTGGGTCAGGACGATCAGAATCAGCCGGCCGAGATCGAGCCCGACGGTCGCCGCGCGTCGATGGATCTCCTTGGCACTGAACCCGGCATCGACGAGGACGATGCCGGCCTCGGCGTCGATCGCGAAAGCATTTCCCCCGGACCCGGAGCCCAACGCCACCAGGCGAATCATCGCGCCAACCGATCGTGAATCGCGGTCAGCGACGCCGCGATCTCCGGGGTGACGTCGACGCCGCGCCGGGGGAGGACCCGCCGGGCCACCGTGAGGAACCCGTCGCGCGTCTGGCGGTCGTGCTGGGCCCAGGCGAAGGGCCGAACGTATCGAGGGGCCATTGCCGCGACATTTGCTCCGGTGCCAATCACCGACCCGGTCGACAAATGGGTGCCAATGGCGGTCTTGGCGTGGTCGCCGAAGAGGGTGCCGACATTGATCCGACCGGTGGCGAGGCGCCCGGTCGGCAACTCGAGCCGGACTTCCCCGTAGGTGTTCTTGAGATTGGAGGTGATGGTCCCGGCGCCGAGGTTCACCCATTGCCCGATGACGCTGTGACCGACGAACCCGTCGTGGCTCTTGTTGGCGTAGCCCAGGAAAACGGTGTGAGCTACTTCGCCATGGACTCGGCAATGCGGCCCGATGGCGGAATGGCGGACGGCGCCGCCCAGGATCCAGGAGTGGCGGCCGAGGTAAACGGGTCCCTCGAGGCGGGTGCCCGCCCGAACGACCGAGTCGGCCTCCAGCACGATGGGGCCTTTGCGGACGTCGAACACGACGTGGGGCTCGACCGAGGCCGTTCGCACCGCCAGCAAGCTCGGATCGCCGATCACGACGCACCCCGACGGTACCACCCCAACCTCGTCGCGCAGCGCTGCACAGTCATCCTCCAGCAAACGCTCGCATCCGGTGATCAGGTCGGTGGCGGCCCGGAGCCGGAGTCCCTTGATCTCGACGGGATCGGCCACCTCGCGGGGGCCGGCCCACCGCTCACCGGGCCCCAGGACCCACGCGACGGTCAGGCCTCCGGAGGAATATCCTTCCGTTCCCTGGGCGACCGCGAAGTCGGCCCCGATCGGCGCGAACGTCGAGCGGGCAACGATTGCCGGTCCTCGGATCGCTGCCTGGTCGATCAGCCGGATCGAATCGACGTCGGCGAAGGCGGCGGTCGCGGGAGAGACAACGCTCACCTCATCGGCGCCGAACATTCGCCGCCACCGCTCCCAGACTCGGAACGCCCCGACCCGCAACTCGGCGAGGGGGCGAGCGCCGGCGAAGGGGGCCCACTCGGGCCCTGGATCGGTGGGTTCGAGAAGGATCAAGTGGGGCATTGCTCAGATCTCGCGGATGTCTGGGGGCAGGGAATCGAGCACCGGCTTGAGTGCCGCCGCGCCGGCCCGGTTCATCACCAGGATTCGCCCATTCGCCTCGACCACGACGAGATTGGCAACGCCGGCGAGGACGATCGGCAACCGTTCGCTCCACACGATGCAATCGTTCGAGTCGACGGGGGCGACCCGGCCGACCAGCACGTTCCCCATCGAGTCGACCGGGCGGATTCTCGCCAGGGCATCCCAGTCCCCGATGTCGTCCCACCGGAAGTCCCCCCGAACGACCGCGACTTGAGAACTCCGCTCGAGCACGCCGACGTCGATCGACACGGGCCGACAACCGTCGAAAAACGCCTCGACATCGCCCCGGTCGAGACCAGGGAGCCCGACCGCCATCTCCGGGCTGTGCGCCTCGACCTCGGCGCGAAGGGTCGCGGCCCGCCAGGCGAACAGTCCGGAGTTCCAGAGGGCACCTTCGGCGATCATCGCCGCCGCCGCCGCCGAGGTCGGCTTCTCCTTGAACCGACGCACCCGCCAGGCCCCGTCCTCGGCTGCCCCGGGCACGACGTATCCGTAGCCGCTCTCCGGGCGAGTGGGGACCACCCCGACCGTGACGAGCAGGGGAAGCCGCTCTGCGGCCGCCAGGGCCTCCTCCGCCACCCGGACGAAGCCGGCAATGTCGGGGATGTGCCAATCGGCGTGGAGGGACAACACGATCGCGTCGGGGTCGCGGCGGCCCGCCTCGTGGGTGGCCCAGGCGAGCGCCGGCCCCGTGGACTTGGCCGATGGCTCGATCAGGAGGTTGGCGACGGGAAGACCCAACTTCGCGTTCAGCGGTTCGGCCAAATGGCGCCCGGTGACCAACAAAATCCGATCCTTGGGGACCAGGCCGGCCAGCCGCGCCACCGCGGCCTCGGCCGTCGACATCGCGCTGGCGAGTGGCAGCAGTTGCTTTGGGCGGGCCGGGGTCGAGAGGGGCCAGAACCGGGTCCCGGAACCTCCCGCGAGGATCACGGCCCATCGCATCGGTTAGACCGATCGACCGAGCGCGGTTTTTTCCCGGCGGACGTCGAACAACAGCGGGCCGACGTCCCGATCCGGCTTGGCGAGGAGCACCAGCGTATGATTGTCGTCGAGCGCGGCCAGTACGGCGGGACCGCCCTCGAATTCGACGACCATCGACCCGAGAGCCCCGTGGTTCGCGGCGTGCCCCAGTTGCCGGCCGGTCCGGACCAGCGTGACGGCGAGGGCGGCCACGGCGTCCCGATCGACCTCGCCTTCGAAGGCGTCGTGAATGAGGAGGCCGTCCTCGCTGACGACGGCCGCGGCTCGAATCGACTCGACCGACGGCCACCGATCCAGGCTGGTTCGGAGCGACATGGGCAATGGGGGCGAAAGGTGAGGAGCACACTAGTAGCGGCACGACTCCGAAGTCAAGGAAAATCCACGGGTTGACCGTCATCCGGGCGGTCCTTTACCTTCCCCGCCGTATGCGCGTGCGCCTGTTCGGACTGCTGCTCGTTGGAGTCGGGCTGGTTGGCTGCAACGATCCTTTCGCGATTCTCCCTGCTAGCCGCGAGAATACGGTCGATACTCTCGAGCTGTTCGCGGTGAACGGCACCGGGTTGAACCGCCCCAGCGGCTATTCCTTGACCATCAAAGGCCTCCTCCGGCTCGGCATTGACCCGCCGCCGGTGCTGAACGCCCCGCCGTTCGACTTCATGTACCGAATCGACCCGACGGCCGGACCGCAACTGGCTCCCTTCGGCGCCGTCGCTCCGGTGGCGCCGACACAGACCGAAAGCGGTCGACCCGGTCTCCAGACGGCGCTCACCCCCTTCGACGCGATCACGGAGGGGGAACAGATCGGTTACACGGTGGACAAGGCCATCACGCTGACCCCCCGGCTCGTCCTCTACGCTCGGTCATCCTTGCCGAATAATTGTTTCCTGGGCATTCCCTACTACGCCAAGATCGAGGTCCTCGAGGTCGTCGACTCTACCCGGTCTCTCAAGTTCCGGATCCTCACCAACAACAATTGTGGGTACCGCGGGCTCCAGCCCGGAATCCCCACGCGGTGATCGATCTCAAGCAGTTTCGTCAGGATCCGGAGGGGTTTCGACGCAAGCTCCTCCGGCGCCAGGATCCGACGTTGGACGAGCCACTGGGCAGGCTCGAGGACCTCGACCGCCGCTGGCGAGTGGCGCTGGGGGAGGTGGAGGCCCTCAAGGCGGAGCGCAACGCGGCCAGCGAGGAGGTCGCGCGCCGGAAGCGGGCCCAAGAGCCAGCCGACGAGTTACTGGCCAGCCTCAAGGTGTCGAGCGAACGGGTCAAGGCGCTCGACGCCCAAGCCAAGGACTTGGAAGCTCTCCTCGAGGGAACCGCCCTTCTCATTCCCAACCTTCCCCACCAGGCCTTGCCAGATGGCGATGCCAACGCCAACCGGATCGTCCGGACGGTTGGAGAGCCGCGTCAATTCGACTTTCGCCCGAAACCTCATTGGGAATTGGGCGAGGCGCTGGGACTCTTCGATTTGCCCCGGGGCGCCAAGATCTCGGGGTCGGGGTTCCCCCTGTTTCGAGGGCTGGGAGCCCGCCTCGTTCGGGCGCTCGCGGGGTTCATGCTCGACCTCCATACTCGGGAACACGGCTATCTGGAGGTGTTGCCACCGTATCTGGTCTCCCGCGCGACCCTCACCGGCACGGGGCAGCTTCCCAAGTTCGAGGACGACATGTATCGGACCGAGGACGATCTGTTTCTCATCCCGACGGCCGAGGTCCCCCTCACCAACATCTATCGGGATGAAATTCTCGAGGCGACCGCCCTACCCATGGGCCTGGTGGCTTTTACGCCCTGCTTCCGCCGGGAAGCCTTTTCGCACGGGAAGGACACTCGTGGACTGATCCGAGTGCACCAGTTCGACAAGGTCGAGTTGGTGCGGCTCTGCCCACCCGCCAGCGGCGACGGCGAGCACGCGTTGCTGACCGGGCATGCCGAGACCGTTCTCCAACGCCTCGGTCTCGGATATCGGGTGCTCGAGCTGGCGGCCGGCGACACTGGATTCGCGTCGGCCAGAACCTTCGACCTCGAAGCCTGGGCACCCGGCACCGCCGCGTGGCTCGAGGTGTCGAGCTCGAGCACCTTCACCGATTTTCAGGCTCGGCGTGCCAACCTCCGGTTCCGGCCGGCTCCAGGCGCCAAGCCGGAGTTCGTCCATACCCTCAACGCCTCGGCCTTGGCATTCCCCCGGACCATCATCGCGATTCTCGAGAACAACCAGGACGCCGACGGATCGGTTCGGGTTCCCGACGCTCTCAAACCCTACCTCGGGGTGGATCGTCTGACGCCGTGATTCATCGATCCGCCGGCCGCCTTTCCGCCCGTCCGCCCGCTCGTGACCACTGACCTAACGCTGCCCCTCAACCCCGAGCAACGGGTGGCCGCCGAGCATGTCGAAGGGCCGATGTTGGTGCTGGCGGGCGCGGGGTCGGGAAAGACCCGGGTGCTCACCACCAGAATCGCCCTCCTGATCGAGCGGCACGGGATCGCCCCCGAGCGGATTTTCGCCGTCACTTTCACCAACCGGGCCGCTGGTGAGATGAAGGAGCGGATCGGAGCGATGCTCGATCGCGACCCCACCGGGCTCTGGATCGGGACCTTCCACAGCCTTTCGGCTCGCCTCCTGCGCCGCGAGGCCGAGCGGATCGGCTTCTCGCGTCAATTTACGATCTACGACGAAGACGACCGGCTGGCGTTGATCAAGCGAATCCAGGACCAACGAAACCACTCGACCAAGCTCTACCCGCCCAAGGCGGTCCAGTACCTCATCTCGGCCGCGAAGAACCGGATGCAGTCGGCGGACGATCTGGCATCCGCGTCCGCCGACCCGCTGACGGTCGTCGCCGCCGACGTGTACCGCGCCTTGACGATCGCGCTCCGGAATCAGAACGCGATGGATTTCGACGATCTGATGCTCCACCCATTGGCGCTCTTCAAGGCCCATCCCGACCGGCTGGCCCGGTATCGAGAGCGCTTCGCTTTCGTGCTGGTCGACGAGTTCCAGGATACCAATCGAGCCCAATACGAATTGGTGCGGATGATCGGCGCCCACGGCAACGTGTTCGTGGTTGGCGATGACGACCAGGCGATCTACGCCTGGCGCGGCGCGGAAGTTCGTAACATGAGCGACTTCCAACGCGATTTTCCCGCGAGCCGCTTGGTTCGGCTCGAAGAGAACTACCGGAGTACTCAGATCGTCCTTGATGCCGCCAACGCCGCTATTGCCCCCAACGTCGGCCGAATCGGGAAGACCCTCAGGACCCGGCGCCAGGGCGGCGCCCCCGTCACCGTCCTCGGCGCGGCCGACGAGCGCGACGAGGCCGAGTGGATCGCTCGCGAGCTGGGGGCCCGGCGGACCGCGGGCGACTGGACCGCCCGGCAGATGGCGGTTCTCTACCGCACCAATGCCCAATCGCGCGCGATGGAAGAAGCCTTCCGCCGGGCCGGAATCCCTTATCGGATCGTCGGGTCGGTGAGCTTCTACGATCGGCGTGAGGTCAAGGATCTCCTCGCCTACCTCCGCCTCGTGGTCAACCCGGCCGATGATGAGGCGTTTCTCCGGTCTGTCACAGTGCCCAAGCGCGGTATCGGCGACACTAGCCTCCAGGTGTTACGCGAAGCCGCCCAATCGTGGCAGAAACCTCTGCTCGCGACCGCCGCCATCGGCGATCGGATCGCCGGCCTCCGACCCAACGTCCGGGAAGGGCTCCGGCGGTTCGGCGCGTTGATCGCCGACCTCACCGCCCGGATTGGGGCGGCGCAGCCCGCGGCCGCCCTCGAGGCGCTGATCGAGGCGATCAACTACGAGCGGGTCCTCCATGACGAAGGGATCGAAGGGAAGGATCGCTGGGAGAACGTCAAGGAACTCGTCGCGGCCGCCGCCGGATGGTCGGAAGTGGTCGACGAGGAGACCGCGTCGACCCCGCTGGAACGGTTCTTGGTCGAGGCCGCCCTCCTCTCGAACCACGACACCTCGGAGGGGGACGACGGAGGCGTGACCTTGATGACGATGCACACCGCCAAGGGCCTCGAATGGCCGGTAGTGGTGGTCGCGGGGTTGGAGGACGGTCTGTTCCCGCTGTCCCGGTCCACTGAGACCCCCGAGGGGCTCGAGGAGGAACGACGGCTGTTTTACGTGGCGCTCACCCGAGCCAAGGACAAACTCTACCTCACCTGGGCCCGCTCCCGCCGCCGGGGCGGCGAGATTCTCCCCAGCATCCAATCGCGATTCTTGGAATCCCTCCCGCCCGGCATCGTCGACGAGCAGGCGACCTCGTCGCTGTTCGCGCCGAGTTGGGGCGGAGGATCGGGCGGGCGCTTCGCCGGTCGGTTTCGAGGAAGCAGTGGCTGGCAGCGACGGGACCGCGACGACGTCGGGCCGTTCGACCGCGCCGCCCGCCCGACCGCGCCACCGCCGGTTGAGGAAATTTCCCAGGACGCCCCGCGGTACGTCAAAGGCGAACGGGTTCGTCACCGTCGCTTCGGGAGCGGGACGATTCAGGGTTTGAGCGGAGCGGGGAAGGACCTCAAGGTGCTGGTGCGGTTCGACGACGCCGAGTACGGGGTCAAACAGCTGTTGGTCGCCTATGCCGGCCTCGAGCGGGACTGGGAGAGCGCGTGAGCATTCGACCCGAGGAGGTCCAGCACGTCGCCCGACTCGCCGCCCTCGACGTCCCCGGCGCGGAACTCGGGGCTCTCGCCCGGGAACTCGGCGCCATCGTCGAGTATGTCGGACAACTCGCCGATCTCGACGTCACCCCCCGCGATGTTCCTCTGGTGGGCCCCGAGACGACCGCCTTACGACCCGATCGTGTTCGCGCCGCGCAGATGGCTCACCCGCCGAGCGCCTTGTCACCGGATTTCCAGGGGGGCTTCTTCACGGTGCCTCGGCTGGAGGCCATGGAGGACGAGTGAGTTTCGAGCGGATCGCCGCCGATACCGCCGCCCGTCTCGCAGGGGCCGCCCACCTCAACGCGGCGTTGGCCTGGTCGCCGGAGGCCCTCCGCGACGAGGCCCGTCGGGTCTTCGCCGAGGCGCCGAGCGGGCCGCTCGGTGGGATGCCGGTGGCGGTCAAGGACAACCTGGTGACGGCCGAGCAACCGACCACCTGCGCTTCTCGGCTCCTCGCGGGCTATCGGTCCCCGTTCACCGCGACTGCCGTGGCTCGGCTGCGAGCCGCGGGCGGGCTGGTTGCCTGCAAGACCAATCTCGACGAATTCGCGATGGGTTCCTCGACCGAGCACTCCGCTTACGGGCGGGTCCATCATCCCCTCGACCCGACCCGGGTTCCCGGTGGAAGCTCCGGGGGGTCGGCCGCGTTGGTCGCCGCCGGCGCGGTGCCCGCCGCGTTAGGTTCGGAAACCGGGGGGTCGGTTCGGCAACCCGCGGCTTTTTGCGGTGTCGTCGGGGTCAAACCGTCGTACGGTCGGGTGAGCCGGTACGGTTTGGTGGCGTTCGGCTCCTCGCTCGACTGCGTCTCGGTGTTCGGGGCGTCGGTCGGGGACGCGGCGCGAGTGTTGGCCGCGATTGCCGGCCCGGACGAGCGCGACGCGACCACTCGAACCCTGCCGCCTCTGACCGCGCCGAGTGCGCCTGCCGATCTCACCGGTGTCACCGTAGGGGTCCCTTCCGAGTATCTCCCCGCAGACTTGCACGCCGGCGTCAAAGCCGGTGTCGATCGGACGATCGAGCTGGTCCGGGAATTGGGTGGAGAGATACGCGAGGTGTCTCTCCCTCACTCGCGCTACGCGGTCCCGACCTATTACGTCATCGCTCCGGCGGAGGCGGCGGCCAATTTGGCTCGCTTCGACGGGGTTCGTTACGGTGTTCGAGGAACCGGGGCCGGCGATATCGCGTCCCTGTATCGGACCACCCGCGCCAATGGCTTCGGACCGGAGGTGAGGCGGCGAATCCTGATCGGCACTTATGTCCTCAGTGCGGGCTACTACCAGGCCTTTTATGGCCGCGCCCAATCCGCCCGAGCCAGGATCGCGATGGATTTCCGCGCGGCCTTCGATGCCGGGCTCGATGTCCTGTTGACGCCGACGACGCCAACGCCGGCGTTCAAAGCGGGCGAAAAGCTCGCCGATCCGGTCGCGATGTACCGGGCCGACGTCTTCGTCTGCGCGGTGAGCCTGGCTGGTCTCCCGGCCCTGAGCCTTCCCGTCGGTCGGAGCGAGGGCCTCCCGATCGGGATCCAGCTGATCGCGCCTGACGGCCAGGAGTCCCGAATGTTGGGGATCGCTCGAGCCCTCGAAGCCCACCTCACGCCTGCGGCCGAGCTCCGATGACGAGCTGGGAGACCGTCGTTGGCCTCGAAGTCCACGTCCAGCTGGCGACTCGATCCAAGCTGTTTTGCGGCTGCTCCACCCGGTTCGGCGAGGCGCCCAACAGCAACGTGTGCCCCGTGTGCCTTGGCCTTCCCGGTGCCCTCCCCGTAACGAATGAGGCGGCGGTGCGCCTCGCCGTCCGGGCGGCCCTCGCGATCGGCGGCACCGTGCATCCGGTCAGCGTGTTCGCTCGCAAGAACTACTTCTACCCCGACCTCCCAAAGGGCTACCAGATCTCCCAATTCGACCGGCCCATCGCCACGGGTGGCGGAGTCATTTGTGAATCGCCGGAGCGGGGCACCATTCGAGTCGGTGTCACCCGCCTCCATCTCGAGGAGGATGCGGGCAAGCTCCTCCACGATCGAATCCCCGGGATGTCGGCGGTCGATCTGAACCGCGCCGGTGTTCCGTTGGCGGAGATCGTCACCGAGCCGGATCTCCGATCCGCCGCGGAAGCTCGGGCCTTTCTCAACGCGCTCAAGCAGTTGCTTCTCTACACCGGTGTCAGTGAGTGCAACATGGAGGAGGGCAGCCTTCGGGTCGACGCCAACGTGTCGCTGCGGATGTCGGGCGCGGCGACCCTGGGCACCAAGACCGAGCTCAAGAACATGAACAGCTTCTCGAATGTGGAACGGGCGATCGACGCGGAGCAGGCGCGCCAACGAGCGGTACTCGAGGCCGGGGGATCGGTGGACCAGGTGACCCTCCTGTTCAACGCCACCACGGGCCAGGTCCGGCCGATGCGGTCGAAGGAGGAAAGTCACGATTACCGATATTTCCCCGACCCCGACTTGCCGTCGGTTCGGATCGAGCCGCCGTGGATCGACGCCGAGCGGTCGGCGCTTCCGGAGCTGCCCGAGGAAAAGCGGCGTCGTTACGCCGAGGAGCTTGGCCTCTCCGGCTACGATGCCCGCGCCCTCGCCGCCGACCGGACGGTCGCCGACTACTTCGAGGCAACCGTCAAGGCAGGAGTGCCGGCGAAGACCGCAGCCAACTGGGTCATGAGCGACGTGATGGCGCAGTTCAATGAGTCGGCGAACTTGCCGGTATCACCGGAACGGCTGGCCGACCTGATCCTCCTGGTGGACGCGGGCACCGTCTCCCACCAGGCAGCCCGAAAAGTCTTCGCCGAGCTGGCCCGGGACGCCAGTTCGCCGGCGGCCGTTGCCGCCCGGCTGGGCCTGATCCAGGTTCGCGACCAAAGAGCCTTGGACCCCTGGATCGACGAAGTCCTCGCCGCTCACCCGGATGAAGTGCGCCGCTACCGGGAGGGCGAGTCGAAGCTCCTCGGCTTTCTGGTCGGCCAGGTCATGAAGAAGAGTCGCGGTTCCGCCGATCCGAAAGTCATTTCCAACCTCCTCGCAACGAGGCTCAGCGATGTCTAACGAAGATCGGACGCTGACGCCGGAGCAGGTGCGGTCGCAGTTCCCGGCCCTGAACCGGATTCACCGGGGCCGGTCGGTGGCGTACTTCGACGGGCCCGGTGGCACTCAGGTGCCCAAGTCCGTGATTGCAGCAATGGCCGACTACTTGGCCAACCACAACGCCAATACTCATTGGAACTACCCCACCAGTACGGAGACCGACGACCTCCTGGCCGGGGCCCGACAAACGGTGGCGGATTTTCTCAACGCCGGTCCCGGCGAGGTGGTCTTCGGCAATAACATGACCACGATGGCCTTTCACCTGGCCCGGGGGCTCGGCCGGGCCTGGGCGCCCGGAGATCGAGTGGTCGTCACCGAGCTCGACCATCACGGCAACGTCGGTCCGTGGGAAGCGATCGCCCAGGATCGCGATCTGGTGCTCGACCGGATCCCGTTCCGTCTCGCCGATGGGACCCTCGATCCCGAACGGGTGGTGGCCGCGATCGGGCCCCGAACCCGGTTGGTCGCCGTGGGCTGGGCTTCGAATGCCCTCGGCTCCATCACCGACGTCGCCCCGATCTGCCGGGCCGCGGCGGAGCGAGGGGTCGCTTCGTTCGTCGACGCGGTCCATTCCGCTCCCCACCTCCTGCCCGACGTCCAGGCGATCGACTGCGACTATCTGGCTTGCTCGCCCTACAAGTTCTACGGGCCCCACACTGGCGTTCTATTCGGCCGCGCCAACCTCCTGCGATCGGTCGACATTCCCCGGCTCCGGCCAGCCCCGAACGATGCTCCCGATCGCTTGGAGACGGGCACCCAGAATCACGAGGGGATCGTCGGGATCGCCGCGGCGATCGAGTTCCTCGCTGGCATTGCGCCCCGCGCCACTCGCCGGGATTCCCTCGTGGCGGCGTACCGAGCGCTCCATCAGCGGGCCACGAGTCTCTTCGCTCGATTGTGGAACGGACTGGGCTCGATTCCCCGGGTCCGGCGCTACGGCCCGGGGCCCGGCGTCCCTCGAACCCCAACCGCTGGGTTCGTGGTCGATGGCGTGCCCTCGGGCGAGGTCGCTCGCCAACTGGCGGACCGAGCCGTCTTCGTCAGTCACGGGGATTTCTATGCCGCGACGGTGATCGAGCGGTTGGAGCTGGGAGAGGAAGGGCTGGTGCGAGCGGGCTGCGCTTGTTACACGGTCGAGAGCGAGGTGGATCGCTTGGTCGATGGGGTCGCTGAGATAGCGGGGTGACGACGGACCGAGAGCCGACTCGATCCGTCGTCGTTGGGTCATTCCCCTTTCTTCTTCACCGTTTTCTGTTTTCCGCGGGGCCGCTTCTTGCCAGTGGTGCCGCGGAAGATCTTCCCTTTTCGGGTCCGCCGATCCCCTTTACCCATCGCCGTTGACTCCTCGACTCAATGTGTTGGTGTCGAGCCACGGTCGTTCCGCGGTCGACGATCGCCAAAATGCCAGGTCAATCGCGGGGAGCCCGAATCGGGACTCGGCCGCTTCGATCATCCGTTCCGGTACCCAGATCCCACCCTTCCAGAGGGCTTCGCGCCGCCACCGCTTCGCTCGGCGGAGCGGGGCCTCGCCCGAGGGATCGTACTCTCGGGCCCGCCCGACTCCCTCGCTCGCCTCGGCGAGGGTCTCCATCACCAACTCGTACGACAGTGCCAGGTGGCGCTCGACGTCCTCGTCCGTCAAGAGCCAGCGGCTCCGCTCTCGGGCCGCCTGCATCGCCCGCTGCCAACTCTTGGTGTCCGACAGGCGAATGATGCTCTTGAAGATACGCCGGTTGGTGCGAACACTGAACAACGTCGGGGAGAGGATCCGTTCGAGGTGCTGATCGGCGACCCGGTGGTCCAGTCGAATCAAATCGCGGGCCCGGCGGGCGAACCGATCGGTGAGGTGGGTTTCGACCCGGAGTTCCCAGTAGCCGTGCCCCATTGTCTGGGTACTGCTGGTGAGGAGCAGCTGCCGGGGGACGAAAAAGTTGTGCGCCACGGTGTCGGCGGCGAGATGGGTCAGATAGCCGAGTCCGAAGGCTCGCAGGGCATCGTTGGCGGCGAAGTCGTAGGTCTCCTGGCCGACGTTCCAGAAGTGCGAGTGGCGGCCCCGGGGAACGTATTTCTTGGCGAACGAGGTGTCGGGCGCGATCGAGCCGTAGAGAAAATCGTAGGGGAACGCCTGGAGCAACTCCGCCACCGAACGGGGTAGCAGCCTCAGATTGGCGAGAATGGTGTCGCTCAGATAAATGTGGGTGCCGTGGGTCCATGCGACGGCCACTTCGGGGAACCCCACCAGCGCCACGATGGCCAATCCAATTGCGATCCCGAGGACCCGCCCAATCGTCACCGCCGGCTCCCGCCGCGGAAGAGGAGCCGCTTGATCCGGCTGAGCGCTGACGCCCCGGTCCGGACGGTCCGCAACGTGGCGGCCACGTCGAGAGCCGTTTCCTCGACTTCTCTATGGACGACTTCATAGAGCGCGTCGAGGTCCTCGAGCCGGTGACGAAGCCGCCGGGCGCCTCGAACGACCCCCCGGCGGAGTTGCCGGCTGGTATCGATCACCGCCAACGCCTCGTCCTTGACCTTGGTTCCCAGCTCCGCTCCGGTGGTGGCGAGCCCGTTGATCGCTTGCAGGGTCGGGCCGATCTCCCGGCGGAGGTCGCCGAGTTCTTTCGAGAGGGCCCGGCTCTCCTCCGCCGCCCTCCGGCCCACCAGGACGAGGGCCACGGCCATCGCCCCAAAGGCCATCGCGATCACCACCAATGCGATCGCCGCGGTCGGCCCGACCCAGGTCGGCATCGTATTCATCGTTTCAAAGATAACGCGATCCGCTTGACGCGCCGCCGTCGTTCGGGCGAGGTTTGCCGTATGCCACCCCGGTTCATCGTCCACGGCGGTCAGCCGCTTCACGGCGTGGTGCGCCCCGCCGGCAACAAGAACGCGGCGCTCCCGATTCTGGCGGCGACGCTCCTCGCCGACGGCCCGGTCGAGTTGACCAACGTGCCGCGGATTCGGGACGTCGAGATGATGATGGCGCTCATCGGTCACCTCGGCGCTTCGATCGAATGGACCGGACCGAACGAGGTTCGGGTCGATGCCCGGGCCACCGTCTCCCAACCGCTCGACCCGACCCTCTGTGCCCGGATCCGAGCGTCGATTCTCCTGGCCGCGCCGCTGCTGGCCCGGTTCGGGCACGTCACCATGCCACCGCCGGGGGGCGACGTCATCGGTCGCCGGCGGGTCGATACCCATTTCCTCGCCCTCGAGGCGCTGGGCGCCGAAATCATGGTTGGCGACCGCTACGAAATCGAGGCGAAGCGATTGGTCGGCGCTGACGTGTTTCTCGATGAGCCCAGTGTCACCGGCACCGAGAACGCTTTGATGGCGGCGGTGAAGGCGGAGGGCACCACAGTCCTCCGGAACGCGGCGGCCGAGCCTCACGTCCAGGATCTGGCGCGAGCTCTGGTGGCGATGGGCGCCGCGATCGATGGGATCGGGACGAATTGCTACACCATTGAAGGGGGGCGACCACTCGGCGGATGTCGCTACGAGATCGGACCCGATCACATCGAGATCGCCAGCTTCATCGGCCTGGCCGCGGTCACCAACGGTCAGCTCTCGATCGAGGGGGTCCGACCGGACGACCTTCGAGCCACCTTGATCGGTTTCGATCGGCTCGGCATTCGGCCCCGGATCGAGGGTACCCGCCTGACGGTGGATCGCGACCAGGAGCGCCGAATTCGGGCCGACGTCGGGGGTCACATCCCCAAACTGGAAGACGGTCCCTGGCCTGCTTTTCCGGCCGATGTCATGTCGATCGCGATCGTCGCCGCGACCCAGTGCAGCGGTCTGTTGCTGGTATTCGAAAAGATGTTCGAATCGCGCCTCTACTTCGTCGACAAGCTGATCGGAATGGGGGCGCGGATCGTCCTGTGCGACCCCCACCGCGCGGTCATCGCCGGTCCCTCGCCGCTTCGGGGCGGTACCGTCGAGTCCCCCGACATCCGGGCGGGCATGGCGATGCTCCTCGCCGCTCTCGCGGCCGAAGGGCGGAGCACCATTCACAACATCGGTCAGATCGAGCGCGGCTACGAGCGGATCGATGCTCGGCTTCGGGATCTGGGGGCCGCCGTCGAACGGCTCGATGACTGAACCCACCGTCCTGACCGAGGTGATGGTCGCCGGTGGAGTCATTCCGATGTTCGAGATTCCGAAGTGGCGCGAGGAATTCGGCGTGGTGGCCGGGGTCACCGGCCGCGGCGCCGAAGCCAGCGACTTCGATCTCGGCTTGGCGAGCGACGACCCCACCCGAGTTGTCCTCGAGCGTTGGCACCGGGTCGAGCGAGCCTTCGAGAGGTTCCCGGCACTGGTGATCGGCCGGCAAGTTCACGGAACCAACCTCCGGTGGCACGCCGGCACGGTGGGGTGGACGGTTGTTAACGGAGTCGACGGCCACGGAACCCGGGAGCGGGGGATCCTCCTCGCCGTCTCCCTCGCCGACTGCATCCCCGTCTATCTTGTCGATCCCGTTGCCCGGGCTATTGCCCTTCTCCACTCGGGGTGGAAGGGCACCGCCGCCGGGATCTTGCAGGCGGGGGTCGGTCTCCTGGCCGAGCGAGCCGGATCCCGGGTCGAGGATCTGGTGGTTCATTGTGGCGTTGGTATTTGCGGCCGATGCTACCAGGTGGGGGCCGACGTGGCCGGCGCGTGCGGTCGGCCGGTTAACGGCGGGGGGCGCGCCAATCTCGATTTGCGAGGAGTGATCCTCGATCAGGCCGCCGCCCAGGGTGTTCGAAGGCGGAGCGTGTCTTCTCATTGCTCGGCACACATGCGCGACCGTTTCTTCAGTCACCGCGGATCGGGCGGAACCGACGGGAGAATGGTAGCTTTTCTGGGAATCGAACCGTAACTCGGGGCCGCGATGCGTCAGGGGGCGATGATGGGACAACTGCTGACTCGGGCTGGACTTGCCGGCTTGGCGGCGATCACGATCGGGTGCTTTGGCGACCTCTCCACCCAGAGCGACCTCGATCCGCCGATCATCCAGATCACCTCTCCGTTGGCAAACGACACCGTCGGTGGACTGGTGATTATTCAGGCGACCGCAGCGGACGCGTTTGGGGTGGCCAGCGTTCGGTTCTACATCGACGACGTCCTCCTCTTCACCGATTTCGTCACCCCGTATCAGGCGCCGTGGAACTCGACTGGGTTGACGGGGAACCACAGCATCAAAGCCGAGGCCCGGGACGAGGCCGGTAACTCGTCCAGTCAGACGATCGGGGTGGTCGTAGGGACGATCAGGAACTAGCTGCTCCGGGTTTGACGCTGGGTCGGTGCCGGGCTACCTTTATCGGTTCGGAGCGGGGTGGGGGGCGGCGTTGGCTCGGCGATGTGGGGCGCTCCCCCACATTTTTGTTTTCAGTGCCGGCTGGAACTGATCCCCACGTTTCGGGGGTCGTTTGCGGGACTTCTTCGTGGCGGTCTACCCGGGTACCCGTTCGCGCTTCAACCCTTCTTCATAGATGCTGGCGGGCGGGACGTTTGGGCACGGGTGTCGCCGTGTCCGCTGAGGAGGAAAGATGCCGGGTTCTCCGGAAATGCTGGCCGCGTTTCGCGAGCTGACAAACTCGAAGCAGCTGGATCGGTCCGATTTGCTGGACCTCCTGAAGGACGGCATTCACGCGGCGCTGGCCCGGAAGTTCGGTCCCAACGTCAAATTTGAGCTGTCGGTCGATGAGCTGCAGGGGACGATTCGGGTCGCTCGGCTCCGCACCGTCGTCGAAGTCGTCGAGGACCCGAGCTTCCAGGTGGCGCTCGACGAGGCTCAATACGAGGACCCCGACTTCGCAGTCGGCGATGTCCTCGAAGAGGACGTCCCGTTCACCGACTTTGGGCGCCTCGCGGTCCAGGCCGCCAAACAGCGGATCATCCAGCGGGTGCGCGAGGGCGAGCGAACCAAGATCCGGGAGGAGTTCGGCGACAAGGTGGGCGAACTCCTCTCCGGAGAGGTCCAACAAATCGAGCGTGGCAAGATCGTCTTGATGCTGGCCAAGTTCAAAGAGGCCGAGGCCATCGTTCCGTACCGGGAACAAAACCATCGGGAGCATTTCCACCAGGGCGACACGATGCGCGCGGTGCTCAAGCGGCTGGAGGAGACGCCCAAGGGACCCCGGCTGGTGCTCTCCCGGGCCGATCCGCTGTTCGTGTCGGCTTTGTTCCGACTCGAGGTCCCCGAGATCGCCCAGGAAGTCGTCGAGATTCGCGCGATTGCCCGCGAGGTCGGTAGCCGGACCAAGGTGGCGGTCATCTCGAAGGACGACGCCATCGATCCCGTCGGGGCCTGCGTCGGCCTCAAGGGCTCTCGAGTCCAGGCGGTCGTCAACGAGCTTTCGGGGGAACGGATCGATATCGTCCCGTGGTCGCCGGATCCGGAGCGGTTCGCCCGACTGGCGCTCGCCCCCGCGAGGGTCGCGAAGGTCTTCTCCGATCCGGAGAGCAAGACGATTCAGGCGGTGGTGGACGAGGACCAGCTCTCGCTCGCGATCGGGAAGAACGGGCAAAACGTCCGGCTCGCCTCCGAGCTGACCGGTTGGAAAATCGACCTCTATTCCAGCCGAGAGTGGCTCGAGCGAGGCGGGGAAGGCCCGCTGTTCGCCCCGGCCCCGCTGGAAGAGGAGATGGTCACCCAGGTCCAGTTGTCGGAGCTGAAAGGCTTGTCGCCCGAGGTCGTCGGCTGCTTGGGTAACGCCGGGTACCGGACCCTCAACGACATTCTCGATCTCGAGCGGGAAGATCTCGCCAAGATCACCGGAATGACGCCCGAGACGACTGAGGAACTGATGGCGTTCCTGGCCGATCTCACGGCGGACAATGCGGGGGAGGACGCGGCAAAGAGTTGATGACCGGCATCATCGGCCTGCTGGGGCTCGGGCTTCGAGCGGGTCACGTGATCATCGGGGTCGAGGCGGTGCGGCGGGCGTTGCAAGCCAACGAATGCCAGTGCCTGATCGTGGCGAGCGATGCCAGTCAACGGGCGCTCGAAAAAACGGTGCGGCTCGCCACCGCGCGAGGGGTTCCCCGGATCGGTGGCCCGACGGCCCACGACCTCGGGGCGAAACTCGGCAAGCCGCCGGTGATGGTGGTCGGGGTTCGGGATCCCGGCTTGGCAGACGGGGCACTTCGCCTCGCGCGCGAGCAGGGTTTGATGGAGGCCTGAGTGGTCAAGACTCGAGTACTAGAACTGGCAACCGAGTTCGGCGTGGGATCCGAGCAGTTGATTGGGCTGCTCAAGGAAATGCACGTCGCGGTGCGGGGACCCCAGTCCCCGCTCGAGGACGCCCAAGTGGCGGCCGTGCGCCTGCGCTGGGAACGGGAAAAGCGAAAGAACCCGCCGGCCCAAGAGGGCGAGACCAAGAAGAAGACCAAACGGCGCTCGACCAAAGTCGCCGCCGAGCCCGAGCCGGCACCGGTAGAGGTCCGTCCCACCAAACGCCGCCGGACTGCGGCTGAGGTCGCCGAATCGGAAGCACTGCTGGCAGAGGCCGAAAAGGCCGCCCAGGAGACCCCTGCCTTCGAGATCGAGAAGCCCCTGTTCGAGAAAATCGAGCCGCTGACGACCGGCGTCCCGATGCCGACCATCGACGAACGGGCCCGAGCCATCTTCAAGGACGTGCCGCCCTCGCCGGCGGAGCCGGAAACGGCCGAGGCGGCGCCGGAGCCAGTCGTCGAAGTGCCCAAACCTCCCCGGCCGGTTTTGCCGCCCATTCCTCCGCGGCCCGCGCCCGTCATCAACCCCAACGCCGACCACAGTACGGCGCCGGGCGGACGGCGGGCGCCGTTCATCCCGCCGCGAGTGCCGCGGGGGCCGGTCGGACCCCGGCCGGTCTTTAGCTCAACCAGCGCGCAGGGCCGCGATCGGCCCGGTGACCGAGGGCCAGGGCGCGGCGGCCCTCCGGGACGTAGCGGCCCTCCGGGGCGGCAGGGCATGCCATCGCGCAGTGGCCCGCCCGGTCGGGGAGGTCCCCCAGGACGGGGTGGTCCCCCCGGACGGGGCGGCCCGCCGGGACGGGGCGGACCTCCGGGGCGAGGCCCCGCGACCGGCGCGCCGCCGGCTCGGAACTTCGGGCCGGACGCCCCATCGCGGTCGCAACAGGGTGGTCGGAAGAAGGGCAAGAAGAGTCGAAAGAACTACGTCGACCAAGAGGCGGTGCAGGCGAACATCCTCAAGACGCTCGCCGGGATGAAGGGTGGTCCGCGGAAGCGCCGCGCTGACGAGCCGACCTACCGCGAGCTGCTGGCGTCCCAGAGTGCCGAAGAGCGCGAGCGCGAGAAGACCCGGATCAGGGTCAACGAGTTCATCTCGGTGGCCGAGTTGGCGGAGGCGATGAAGATCCCGTCGACTCAAATCGTCCAGTTCGCGTTCAAGGAGCTGGGCTTGATGGTCACCGTCAATCAGCGCCTCGACTTCGACCAAATCGAGCTGATTGCCTCGGCCTTCGGGTTCCAGGCGGTGCGAGAAGAAGAATACGCCGCCGAAATGGCGACCCCGGTCATTGACGCCGAGGAATCGAAGGTGCCCCGCCCGCCGGTCGTCACCATCATGGGTCACGTCGATCACGGGAAAACCTCGCTGCTCGACCACCTCCGGAAGACCAACGTCGTGGCGGGCGAGTCGGGCGGAATCACTCAGCACATCGGGGCCTACCACGTCTCCTTGCCGGACGACCGGGCGATCACCTTCCTCGACACCCCGGGCCACCAAGCCTTCACCGCGATGCGGGCCCGAGGCGCCCAGGTCACCGACATCGTCGTGCTCGTCATCGCGGCCGACGATCAGGTCATGCCGCAGACCATCGAGGCGATCAGCCATGCCCGCAATGCCGGCGTCCCGATGATCGTCGCGATCAACAAGATTGATCTTCCCACCGCCAACGTCCCGAAGGTGAAACAAGACCTCCTCCAGCAACAAGTCGTGCTGGAAGAGTTCGGCGGCAAAGTCCTGGCGGCCGAGATCTCCGCCAAGAAGGGGACCGGGGTAGCCGGGTTGCTCGATCAGATTCTCCTCCAGAGCGAGATCCTCGACCTCAAAGCCAACGCCGAGGTTCCCGCCACCGGAACCGTGCTCGAGGCGACGCTCGATCCCGGCAAGGGTCCCCTGGCCACCGTCCTGGTGCAGCGGGGAACCCTCCGCCTCGGCGACAACTTCATTTGCGGCAAAGTCTCCGGCCGAGTCCGGGCGATGACCGACGAACGGAACCGGCCAGTGACGGAGGCCGGACCCTCGATTCCGGTTCGGGTCCTTGGATTCGCTGGGGTCCCCGATGCGGGCGACAGCTTCGTCGCCGTGGCCGACGCGATCGAGGCCCGCGACATCGCGCAGAAGCGGCAACGACTCGAGCGTGAGGCACAGAATCGGCGAAGCCAGCGGGGGGGCTCGCTCGAGGACATCAGCCGCCAGCTCCAGGCCGGCTTGGTCAGCCAACTCAAGATCATCATCAAAGCGGACCAGGGCGGTCCGGCGGAAGCCCTCGCGGACGCGTTGGCCCAGCTGAGCACCAGCGAGGTCCAAGTCGACGTTATCCATCGGGGCGTCGGGGCGATCACCGAAAGCGACGTCATGCTAGCCAAAGCCTCCGGAGCCATCATTCTCGGCTTCCACGTGCGGCCCGATGCCAACGCCCGGGGCACCGCCGACCGCGAGCAAGTCGACGTTCGGACCTACCGGATCATTTACGAGGCCGTCGAGGACGTCAAGCAAGCGCTCGAGGGCCTCCTCAAGCCGGAAGAAAAAGAAACGGTGCTCGGCGAGGCCGAAGTGCTCGAGACGTTCAAAGTCAGCAAAGTCGGCACAATCGCCGGCTGCACGGTTCGGGTGGGGACGATTGCCCGGACCGCGAAGGCCCGCGTCGTACGCGACGGCAAGCCGGTGTATACGGGCAGCATCAACAGCCTGAAGCGATTCAAGGACGACGTCAAGGAAGTCAAAGAAGGCCTCGAGTGCGGCATCGGGATCGAGAATTTCAACGACGTCAAGGTGGGCGATCGAATCGAGGCGTTCCGGGTCGAAGAGATCCGCCGGACCCTGGCTTCGCCAGTCGCCAGCCAGGCGAAGTGAGGGGGCAGGATGGCTGCCTCCCGCCGCCGACCCGGACAGGTCAGCGAACTCATTCGGAAGGTGGTCGCCGAGGCGCTCCTCCACGAGGTTCGCGACCCCCGGATTCGACTGGTCACCGTTACCGGGGTCGAGGTCAGTCCGGATTTGTCCCATGCCCGCATTCGGGTGGTCGTTCGGGGCGAGGCTGAGGAGCGGGACGAGGTGATGACCGGCTTGGCCAACGCAGCCGGGTTCCTTCGATCCCGGGTCGCGAAAGCGCTGGCGACCCGGATAACCCCGGCCCTCCATTTCGAGGTCGATCAGGGGGCCGACCACGCCGCCCGAATCGACACGATTCTCGCGGGCCTGCGGAGCGAACGGCCTCCCGAGGAGGGGCCCTGATCGGCGGTCTTCTGGTGGACAAGCCGGCCGGGGTGACTTCCCACGATGTCGTGGCCATCGTTCGGCGCCGGCTGGGGATCGATGCGGTGGGGCATACCGGGACGCTCGATCCGTTCGCGACCGGACTGTTGCTGCTCCTGCTCGGCGGAGCGACCCGACTCGGTCGATTTGCCGCCGGCGACCCGAAGCGGTATCGAGCCACCGCGCGGCTCGGGTTCGGGACCACCACGGACGACCTGACCGGCGAACCACTCGGACCGGCCTGGGACGGCGAGTGGCCTCCGCGCGATCGAGTCGAATCGACGTTGACGGAGATGGTAGGGGCGGTGGACCAGCGACCGCCGGCTTTTTCGGCCAAGAAGGTGGGCGGCGTGCGGAGCTATCGACTCGCTCGCCGGCTGGGCCCGGCGGCAGTCGCCCTCGACCCGGTACTCGTGAGGATCGATCACCTCGGGCTGGTCGACTATGCGCCGCCGCGGGTCGAGTTCACGGCCCAGGTTGGTCCGGGAGTCTACCTCCGATCGGTGGCCCGTGACCTGGGCGAGCGGTTGGGCACTGGCGCCCACCTCACCGCCCTTCGTCGCGAGGGGGTGGGTCCCTTCGGGGTCGAGGCGGCGGTGCCGTTGGAACGGGTCGACGCCAACAGTCCTCGCCTGTCGCCGCTCGAGCTGCTGGGGCCGATGCCTCGGGTGACCGTTTCGAGCGACGACGCGGCGGCCCTCCGGTGTGGCCGGAGTATCGGCACGGCCGTCGACGACCAACCGACGTCGGTGCTCGTCTTGGGAGCCGAGGTCGTCGCGATCGGTCGGCCTCGGGGAGGCCACTGGCAGCCGACGGTGGTGCTGGGGGGCCAGTGAGCGATCTGCCTCGCCTCGATCGAGGCTCGGTGGTGACCGTCGGCACTTTCGACGGCGTGCACCGGGGCCACCAGGCAGTCGTCGCCGACACGATCCGGCGGGCTCGGGAGTCGAGCCGAGCGTCGGTGGTGGTCACGTTCGAGCCGCATCCGCTCACGGTCCTCCGCCCGGACATGGCGCCGGCCCGGTTGACCACCGCCGCTGAACGAGCGGCCCGGCTGGCCGAGACCGGGTTGGACTACTTGGTCGTCTTGGAGTTCGACCGCGCCCTCGCGGCGCTCGATCCGGTGGCGTTCGTGGAGCAGGTGTTGCTAGGGCGCTGCCAAATGGCGGAACTGGTCGTCGGGCACGACCATGCTTTCGGTCGGGGTCGGGCCGGGGATCTGGAGTTGCTCCAGTCGTTGGGCCGCGCCCGGCGGTTCACCGTCAGCGCCCTCGACCCGGTGGTCGACGAAACTGGGGCAGTCGTCTCGAGCAGCGCCATCCGCGAGGCGGTTGCCGCGGGCGAATTGGCCGCCGCCGCTCGCGGCCTGGGACATCCGTACCGGGTCTGCGGTGAGGTGGAACGCGGGGAGCAGCGAGGTCGGACCCTCGGGGTGCCCACGGCGAACGTCGACCCGCCGCCGGAGAAACTGCTGCCGCCCGATGGCGTCTATGCCGTCCGGGTCGAGTGGGGAACCGGGGTGTCGGGCGGAATGATGAATCAAGGAGGTCGGCCGACGGTCGAGGACGGGGGGCGCCGGATGCTCGAGGCCCATCTCTTCGACTTCGATCAGAACCTCTACGGGCGGACGATTCAGATCGAATGGGTCGCCTGGCTTCGGGCAACCCGCCAATTTGCTTCCCTGGCCGAGCTTCGGGCCCAGCTGGATCGGGACGCGGCGACGGCGCGCTCGGTTCTGGGCTCGGGAATCGGTACCTCTAACGTGGTGTAGGTGAGAGATGTTCGCGACACTTCGGAATCGAATCATCGTGATCGCCATCCTCGCGGTGGCGGCGGGCCTTTCGCTGTGGCAGAACAAGCGGCGAACCACCACGCCAGATCAAGAAGGCCGAGTCATCAACTTGGGCCTCGATCTGCAAGGTGGAATGCACCTCGCCCTCGAGCTCGATCAGTCGGAACGGCCCTCGGCCGACCCGGCCAAGGAGATCGAGCTGGCGTTGACGGTGCTTCGCAAGCGGATGGACCAGTTCGGGGTGCTCGAGCCGTTGATCCAGCGGGTCGGCGACGAGCGAATCGTGGTCGAGCTGCCCGGTCTCAAGGACCCGGATCGGGCCAAGGCCATCGTCCAGCGGACCGCCTTTCTCGAGTTCAAGATCACCGACGAAACCCAAGCGCTCGACAAGGCGCTGCCGGCGATGGATCGGGCCCTTCGGGAGTTGGGCGTCACGGCCGTGTCGGTTGGCGGCGGCAGCAAGCCGTCGGCGGTCCAGGAGCTGCTCGGGGGCGACTCCACCAAGAAAGCGGAAAGCGACTCGACCACCCCGATCACCGGTGGGGCGCTCTCGACCCTGATCGAGGGGGCCGGCGTCGCGGGGCAATCGACCCCCGGCGAGTACGCCGTCAAGATGGGGGCGTGGCGGCGGGCGGACAGCCTGCTCCATCTCCCGGAAGTTCGCCGCCTCTGGCCCCGGGGCATCGATCTGAAATGGTCCGCCGACACCATCGTCGCCGGTCTCGAACGATATCGCCTCCTCTACGCCCTCGACGAACGGCCGATCATTACCGGCTCGAGCCTCGTCAACGCGGTGGCCCAGGTCGATCCCCTCACCAATGGGGCCGAAGTCAACTTCGAGCTCGATCGGCCCGGCGGCCGGCGGTTTGGCCAGGAGACCGCCAAGCACGTTGGCGACTACATGGCGATCATCCTCGACAACCAGGTCCAGGGCCGGCCGCCGGTAATCCAGAGCCGGATCGACCGCCAGGGACGGATTCAGTTGTCCGGCCGGTCGCTCATGGAGGCTCAGGACCTCGCTCTCACGCTCCGAGCTGGCTCGTTGCCGACGCCGCTCAAGATCGTCGAAGACCGTCAGGTTGGCCCCAGCCTTGGGCAAGACTCGATTCGAGGCGGGCTCATCGCCGGCCTCCTCGGCGTCGGCCTCGTGATGGTGATCATGGTCTCGTATTATGCCGGAGGTGGGCTCGTCGCGGTGGCGGCGCTGTTGCTCTACTCGTTGCTCACCTTTGGAACCCTTGCCGTCTTCCAAGCGACCCTTACCCTGCCAGGATTGGCCGGCTTCATCCTCTCGATCGGGATCGCGGTCGACGCCAACGTCCTGATCTTCGAGCGGATCCGCGAAGAGCTGGGCCTCGGGAAGACCCTCCGCCTGGTCATCGACGAAGGGTTCAAGCACGCGATGCCCGCCATCATCGACTCGAACCTTTCCACCGTGCTCACGGCGGGGTTTCTGTTCCAGTTCGGGACCGGGCCGGTGAAGGGTTTCGCCGTCACCCTGATCGTCGGCATCTTCGCGTCGCTCTTTACGGCGGTGTTCGCGACTCGGACGTTCTACTTGTGGTGGCTCAAGCGTCGCCCGGACGATACCGAGGTCTCGGTCGGCAAGTTCCGCCTCTTCAAGGATGCCAACTACGATTTCATCGCGATCCGTCGCTACGCCTACGGCGTCACCGGCCTGCTCCTGGCGATCGGGTTGGTGGCGACGGTGATCCGCGGCATCAACTACAGCGTCGAATTCACCGGAGGCACCTTGCTACAGGTCCGGGCCCCGAACGCAACCGACCAGCAGTTGCGGTCCGGCCTCAGCGCCAACGGCATCTCCCACGCCGAGATCCAGCCGTTCGGGGCGCCCGGTGAGTACGTCATTCGGGTGCGGGTTGGCGAGGGGGCCGTCGATGCCGACAATACCCAAGCGGCGCGGGTCGCGGTTCGCGACGCCCTCCAGAAGTCGCTCGGCGACCAGCCGTTCGAGATCGTCAGGACCGAAGCCGTCGGGCCGAAGGTCGGCGGTGAGCTTCGGCGCCAGGCGTTCTTGGCGATCTTCCTTTCCTTCTTCGCGGTGTTGGCCTATCTGGCCTACCGCTTCGAGTGGCGCTTCGGGCTCGCGGCCGTGATCGCCACCGGTCACGACGTCCTGATGACGATCGCCTTCCTGGCGGTCATGAGGTTGGAGGTGAGTCTCGTCGTGGTGGCCGCGTTCCTCACGATGGTCGGGTATTCCCTCAACGACACGATCATCATTTTCGACCGTGTTCGGGAGAATCTCCACAAGTTCCGGCGCGACGACTTCGTCGCGATTCTCAACCGATCGATCAACCAGACGCTGCCGCGAAGCATCATGACCCACGGGACCACCCTGGCCACGCTGCTGACCCTGGCCATTTTCGGGGGCGAGGTCATCAGGCCGTTTGCGCTCGTCATGTTCTTCGGGGTGTTTACCGGGACGTTTTCGTCGATCTTCATCGCCGCTCCGGTCTTGCTGTTGATCGAGCGGCGATGGCCCGGCGCCGACGCCCGCGGCGTTCGGACCGCGGGCCGCCAAGCGCCGCCGGCCGGCACCCGCCGGCCTCAGCCGGTGTCGTGAGGCTCATCGACACCCATTGCCACCTCGCTGATGCCGCGTTCGCGTCGGATGTTGGCGAGGTGGTTCTGCGTGCCCAAGCCGCCGGCGTCCGCCACACGATCGTCATCGGCGAAACGCCCGAACAGGCGGCGGCCGCTCTCGCCCTCGTCGACCGCTGGCCGGGTTTATCCGCCACCGCCGGGTTGCATCCGCATGCGGCCGATCGGTGGTCGCCGGAAGTCGCCGACTGGCTGCGCGACGCCCTCCGTGACGACCGGGTGGTGGCTGCCGGTGAGATGGGACTCGACTATCACTACGACCACGCGCCACGGGAGGTCCAGCGGCAAGCGTTCGACGCCCAGCTCGACCTGGCCGGTGCCGCGGGCAAACCGGCGGTGATTCACGCTCGGGAAGCGGACGACGACATGGCGGCGATTCTGGGGAATCACCCCACCGTTGCGGTCGTGATGCATTCGTTCTCCAGCGGCGCCCCGCTGTTGGAGCACGCAATCGCCCGGGGAGCGTACCTGTCGTTGTCGGGGATGATCACCTTCAAGTCGTGGCGGCTCGATCCCGCCCTGGTGGCGGTGCCGCTCGACCGGTTGCTGATCGAGACCGATGGACCGTACCTGGCGCCGGTGCCGTTTCGCGGCAAGCGCAACGAGCCCGCTTTCCTCGCCGAGACGGCCCGTCGTCTGGGGCAGGTGTTCGACCGTGGTCTCGAGTCCATCGCCGAGATCACCACGGCCAACGCCGTGCGGGTGTTTGGAAATCGTCTGACCACCGACTGAACCGAGGAGAGTGCGGCGTGAGCGGCGTGCCTTCAGACATCGAGATCGCGCAAGCGGCCAAGCTCCGCCCGATCGCCGAGGTGGCGGCGGAGCTTGGCCTCGCCCCGGATGACCTGCTGATGTACGGCAAGCACAAGGCCAAGATCGCCCCCGAGGCGACCCGCGGCCGGGCGCCGAACGGCCGCCTGGTGTTGGTGACCGGAATCAGTCCCACCCCGGCGGGAGAGGGCAAGTCAACCGTCACCATCGGCGTCGGCCAGGCCCTCCGCCGCCTCGGCAAGAAGGTCGTCGTCTGCATTCGGGAGCCATCGCTCGGGCCGGTCTTCGGGATCAAGGGTGGAGCGGCCGGGGGCGGCTACGCCCAAGTCGTCCCGATGGACGAGATCAACCTCCACTTCACCGGCGATTTCCACGCCATCACCTCGGCGCACAATCTGCTGTCCGCCATGCTGGACAACCACCTCCACCAGGGCAACGCGCTCGGTCTCGATCCCCGCCGGATCACCTGGCCTCGCACTATCGACATGAACGACCGGGCCCTCCGCCACATCGTCGTGGGCCTCGGCGGACTGAACGGAGGGCCCTCGCGCGAAGACCGGTTCGTCATCGTGCCCGGCAGCGAGGTCATGGTGATTCTCTGTCTGGCCACCGATCTCCAGGACCTCGAGACTCGGCTTGGCCGGATCGTCGTCGGGCTGACCCGCCAAAGGCGGCCGGTCACCGCGGCGGATCTCAAGGCGAGCGGGGCGATGACCCTGCTGCTCAAGGACGCGATCGTTCCCAACTTGGTCCAGACGCTGGAGGGCGGGCCGGCGCTGGTCCACGGCGGGCCTTTCGGCAACATCGCCCACGGCTGCAATTCGATCGTCGCGACCAAACTGGGCTTGTCGTTAGGCGACATCGTGATGACCGAGGCGGGGTTCGGCGCCGATCTCGGAGCGGAGAAGTTCTTGAACATCAAGTGCCGTTCCGGAGGGCTCCAACCCGAGGTGGCCGTCATCGTGGCCACGGTCCGGGCGCTCAAGATGCACGGGGGTATCGCCAAGACCGACCTGGCAGCCCCCGACGTCGCCGCCCTCCGGCGGGGTCTCGTCAATCTCGAGGCCCACGTCCGCAACCTCGGCAAGTTCGGGCTTCCGGTCGTGGTGGCCCTCAATCGGTTCCTGACTGATTCCGCGGAGGAGCTCGACACCGTGCTGGCCGCGGCCCGAGCCTGGGGGGTTCGGGCCGCGTTGTCCGACGTCTGGGCCAAAGGGGGGGAGGGCGGGGAGGCGGTGGCCCGAGAGATCCTCGCGACCCTCGAGGAAGGCGCCGGTCGGTTCCGGCCGCTCTACGACGCGGCCCTCCCGATCAAGGCCAAGATCGAGACCATCGCCACCGAGATCTACGGCGCCGACGGAGTCGACTATACCGCCGCCGCCGAGCGGAACATCGCCCAGTGCGACGCCATCGGCCTCGGCGCCACGCCGGTCTGCATCGCCAAGACTCAGTACTCGTTCTCCGACGATCCCACCAAACTCGGCCGGCCCAAGGGCTTCCGGATCACGATTCGAGACGTCTATCCTTCGGCGGGCGCGGGCTTCGTCGTGGCGTTGGCCGGGGAGATCATGACCATGCCCGGGTTATCGAAAACCCCATCGGCCGAGGCGATTCGGGTTCATGCCGATGGCCGGATCGAAGGATTGTTCTAAGGGAGAGTGACCATGGCATCCATCGCGACCACCCACACCGAGCTGGCTCCCAAGGCGATCGGGCCGTACGCCCAAGCCACCGTCGTGGGCGACCTCGTCTACACCGCCGGCCAGGTGGGCCTCGACCCCAAGACGATGACCCTCGTCGATGGCGGCGTCGCTGAGCAAACCGACCGCGTCATGAAAAACCTGGCCGCGGTCCTCGAGGCCGCCGGTTCCGGCCTGGCGAAAGTCGCCAAGACGTCCGTGTTCCTCGTCGACATGGCCGATTTCGCCGCCATGAACGAGGTCTACGCGAAGGCCTTTGGCGACCACCGGCCCGCCCGGACGACCGTCGCGGTGGTTGGCCTCCCTCGAGGCGCCCGAGTCGAGATCGAATGCGTGGCGGTGCGGTAGCCGCCTGTCCGGAGGACCAGGGGGGCGGATCGGGCCTGGTGGCCTGGCCGGTCTTCAAAACCGCGACGGAGAAGCCTTCGGCGGCTCCGGTGGGTTCGATTCCCACACGCTCCCGCCACCGGATCGCGGTGGCAGCCTGCCTAACGATGATCGTCGGCCCGTTGACCGCCCAGCCGCCACCGGCCCCGGCCGATACGACGCGATCGAGCCCGCTGGCCGCGCCGATCTCCTCGACCGGCGCTTTCCTCCGGTCGCTGGCGGTGCCCGGATGGGGACAAGCGCGCCTTGACCGTAAACTCACCGGGGCGCTCTTCATCACCGTCGAAGGCCTCTCCCTCGCCATGACGATGAAGACCATCAAGGAGCTCAAGTATCTGACCCGGGTCGGCGCCGATAGCGCCCGGATCGCCAGCAAGCGGAGTCAACGGCAGGATTGGCTCATCCTCCTCGGGTTCAACCATCTCTTCGCCGGCCTCGAAGCCTTCGTCGCCACCGAGCTGCACCAGTTCCCCGGTGACGTCCGCTTTCGCGTCATTCCGGGCGGATGGGCGACCGAGGTGGCCATTCCGTTTCGGGTCCGGTGATCGCCGCGCCAATCGGGATCTTCGACTCGGGGCTCGGCGGACTCACCGTGGCCCGAGCTATCTACCAAGCGCTCCCCTCCGATTCGACCATCTATTTCGGCGACACCGCTCGGGTACCGTATGGTCCCAAGTCGCCCGCGGTGGTCCGCCGCTACAGCCTCGAGATCATGGATTGGCTGCTCCGGCAGGGCGTCAAGGTCCTTGTGGTCGCTTGCAATACCAGCACCGCCCACGCCCTCGAGGCGCTCGTCGATGCCGCCCCGGTGCCGGTGTTGGGGGTCATCGAGGCCGGCGCCCGCGCGGCGGTCCGAGCGAGCGCGGGTCGGCCGGTCGGGGTGATCGGAACCGCCGGCACCATCGCGAGCCGGGCCTACCGCCGCGCGATCGAGGCGCTCGATCCCGGCGTCGAGGTGGTTGACCGAGCCTGCCCGCTGTTCGTTCCCCTGGTCGAGGAGGGGTGGTTCGATCAACCCGCCACCCGGCTCGTGGCCGAGCAGTACTTGGCGCCGATTCGGGCGCACGGCGTCGGCAGCCTGGTCCTCGGGTGTACCCACTACCCGCTGTTGAAGCCGCTGCTCGGCGAGATCATGGGCCCCGAGGTCACCCTCGTCGATAGCGCCGATGAAACCGCTCGGGCGTTGGCCGAGTTGCTGGAAAGGCGTGGCCAGGTCGCCCCGGCGGGTGGCGAGGTGTTCCATCGCTTCGCGGTCAGCGACGATCCGGAGCGGTTTCGGCAGATCGGGTCCCGATTTCTCGGTGAGCGCCTCGGGGTCGCCGAGGTCGTTACGGTAGGGGCGGGCGGGAGCCCGCCCCCATGACGCGGCCTACCCCTCGAATCGGTGAGCCTCGATCGTGTCCGCGGTCACGATCGCATACCGCCGACCTTCGATCCAAGCGCCGGGGTTCAAGTAATGCTGGCCCGGGTGGAGTTCCTCGAGCCGTGGCTGGTGGGTATGGGACATCACCAAGACTCCGATCGTCGGGTCGGCGGCGAGCCTCCGCTGGGCCCATTCGCCCTGTCGCGCCTGGGCCAGCGCCAGCGCGGCCGGGTCGGTCGTCCCGTCGGCCAGCCGGCGTCCCAGACGACCGACCAGCCAGATGCCGAAGTCCGGATGGAGGGCCCCGAAGACCCCTTCCGTGATTGGATGGGTGATGACGCGATGGGCGATCGATGCCGAGCGCCGGCTTTCGGTGGCACCGTCGCCGTGGACCGCGACGATCTGACGGCCGCCGATGGCGAACCGGAGTTCGTCCGGGTCGAAGAGGACGTTCGCCTCCCGCTCCCAGAATGCGTGTCCCCACCGATCGTGGTTTCCTCCGGTCATCGCGATCGGGATTTTTCGGCGGAGCATCGCGAGCCCGGCGGCCACGAGGAATCCCGCTTGAGGGATCGCCCGCCGATAGGAGAACCAGAACTCGAACAGGTCGCCATTGATGAGCAGACAATCGCCCAGCGTCGGGACCCGATCGAGGAAGGCGAGAAAGGACTCGGTCGCCTCCCGCGATTCCGCGCCGATATGGGCATCCGAGACCACCACCAGCGTCTTCCCGAGCATGGGCGCGAAAATAGGGGGGGGGGCGGCAACCGGCTAGTCGACCCCGCCGCCTCCCCGAACCGCCGCTTCCGCCCCATCCGCCTTACTTTCCTATCATGTCCGACGTTTCCTCGATCGACTGGCGGGTCAACTACAGCGAGACCGACCAGATGGGCGTGGTGTACCACGCCTGCTACCTCGTTTGGCTCGACCGGGCCCGGACCGAGCACCTTCGCCGGACCGGGATGAGCTACGCCGATCTCGAGCGCCTCGGGTTCCGCCTTGCCGTCAGCGAAGCGAGCATTCGCTATCGCCAGCCCGCTCGCTACGACGATCAGATTCGGGTCCGCTGCTGGGTTCGCGACGTGGCCTCGCGACGAATCGTCTTCGGCTACGCCGTCGATCATGCCACCGACGGTCGGTTGCTCGCCACGGCGGCAACCAGTCTGATGACGCTGGACACCCAATTCAACTGGGCCCGGCTGCCAGCGGACGTCACCGCCCGGCTGGTGGTGACCCCCGACCCGGTTCGGCTATGACAAACCCCCGGCGCTCCGCTATCATCCACCCCATGTGGGGCACCGGTGTCGCGCTCGGCGTGGTCGTGTTGGCGGGCTGTGGCGGGGGCGGGGGTGGGATCACGGTTCCGCGGCCGATCGGGCTCGCGCCCGAGACGGTCGCCAACGCCACTCTGTGGGCCGGCTCGACCGCCCCGACGGAGAATCGAGAGGTCCGCTTCCGGTGGCAGTTCCGCGACGATCAAGGCGCCGCCGGCGGCCGGGGCCGGGTCCGATTGGCCCATCCCGACTCGGCTCGGCTCGATGTGGCGGGACCGTTAGGGTCGGGACGGGCCGCGGCCTTCGTCAATGGCGACACGGCCCTCTGGGCTGAGCCGGAAGGCGACGTCAAGCGGTTGGTGCCTAACTACCCGCTCTTCTGGGCTCTCCTCGGCGTGGTCCGGGCGCCCTCCCCGGGGGCGGCGGTGCGGCGCTATGACGATCCGGCCATCAATGCCTGGCAATATCAGAACGGGGCCGACACGGTGGATTACGTCAGGGTGGTGGGCCCACCGGTCAAGTTGATCGCGGAGGTCCGCCAGGCGGGAAAGAGAATCGGGACCGTCCAGACGGTGTACGGCGAAGACGGGCTGCCGCAATCGGCCCGCTTGATCGTCCCCGGCGTCCCGGCCCGGCTCGACATCACGTTCTCTTCGAATCTAAAGGCGATGCCATTTGCGCCCGATACCTGGGTTCCTCCTCAGCCTTAGCATCGGCCTCGCCGGCTGCATCTACGGGTTCGGGGGCGGGACCGGATTTCCCCCCCATATCAAGACCGTCGCCGTGCTGCCGTTCGACAACCTCACGCCCGAGCCGACTCTGACGAGTGAAATCAATCGCGCCGTGCGGGACGCCGTCCAGGGCCGACTCGGCCTCCGCCCCGCCGGCGAAGCCCTGGCCGACGCCGTCGTCAAAGGCACCATTCAACGATACGAGCCCGACATCCCGGTCGCCTTCGCCGGGGCCCAAGATCAGAGCGTCCAGGTCAGTCGCCGCAAGCTCCAGATCGTCATCAACGTGCAGATCCTCGATCAGCGCAACAATCGGATCCTTTGGGAACGAAACGGACTGACCGTCGAAGGCGACTACACCTCGAACGAGCGCGAGGGGAGGGAAAAGGCCATCGATCGGCTGAAGACGGAAATCGTCGATGGGGCCCAATCGCAATGGTGAGACGATCCCGCGGTGCCAGCACCCTCGGCTGCCTGTTCTCGATTCTGATGACGGCGTTGGTGCTCTACTATGGCATCAACATCGGTCAGGTCTGGTGGCGGTACTGGGAAATCCTCGACCGAATGAAAAGCGCCGCCCGGTTCGCTATTACCCAACCGGCCCCGGAAACCCTCCGCCGCCTCCAGGCCGATGTCGAGGAGATCGGCCTTCCCGCCGAGGCGAAACGGTTCCAGATCCAACGAGTCCAGGGGCCGCCGAGTATCACGATTAAAACCGAGTACCGCGAGAGAATCGAACTGCCGTTCGTTCACCGGATCGTCATTTTCAAGCCGTCCGTCACCCAGCGGCTCTGATGCTCGTGGCCTTCGAATCGACCGACCTCAAAGTCGTCACCCTCGAATTGGCCGTCGCTTGGCGAGCCGGGCGAGCCGGACCCGTGGTGTTCACCAACGGGGTCTTCGACCTTCTCCATCGCGGTCACATTCAATACCTCGAGTCGGCTCGTGCCCTGGGCGAGGCCTTGGTCGTGGGCGTCAACGCCGACGCCTCGGCGCGGGCGCTCGGCAAGGGCGACGGTCGCCCCTTCGTACCGGCCGCCGATCGGGCTCGAATGGTCGCCGCCCTGGCCGCCGTCGATCTCGTAGTCCTCTTCGACGACCCGACCCCCCTTCGGCTGATCGAGCGGATGAGCCCCGACCTGCTCGTCAAAGGTGGCGACTACCGCCGGGATACGGTGGTCGGCGCCGATCTGGTCGAGGCCCGGGGCGGACGGGTCGTCCTGATCCCGCTCGTTCCCAACGTTTCGACTACCTCATTGGTGGAGCGAATCCGTGCCTCGCCCTGATGGCCGTCATCCCGATCAGCTCCGTCCGGTCGTGCTCGAGCGGAGCGCCAATCCCTACGCCGAGGGATCCTGCCTGGTCCGGTTCGGCGGGACGTTGGTGCATTGCACCGCTTCGGTGGACACCGGGGTGCCCCCATTCAAGAAGGGTAGCGGCCAGGGCTGGGTCACCGCCGAGTACGCGATGCTCCCCCGGGCCACGATCGAGCGGACCGCCCGAGAGCGCAACGGACCGGGTGGCCGCAGCCAGGAGATTCAGCGCCTGATCGGTCGCTCGCTGCGGGCGGCGATGGGGCGTTGGGATTTCGGCGAGTATACGATCAGAGTGGACTGCGACGTACTTCAGGCCGATGGCGGGACCCGAACCGCCAGCATTACCGGCGGTTGTGTGGCTCTGGCCGACGCCTGCCGATGGTTGGGAGAGCGAACCGCGCAGGAATCGCCGTTTGGACGCCTGGTGGCCGCCGTGTCGGTCGGGATTCAGAGCGACGAAGTACTCCTCGATCTCGACTATCTCGAGGATCGCGACGCGGGAGTCGACGCCAACGTCGTGATGCGGGCGCCCGCCGATCTGGTCGAGGTCCAGGGAACCGGCGAGCAAGGCGTGTTTTCCCGGGTCCAGCTTGGTCAGATCCTCGACTACGCCGAGAAAGGGATCGCCGAGTTGTTCGCCGCCCAGCGCCGGACGTTGGGCTGGTGAAGCTCCTCGTCGCGACTCGGAGTGCCGGCAAGCAACGCGAGATCGCCAGGCTGGCCGCCGGGTCGGGCCTCGACGTCGGATTCCCCGACGACGCCAACGTCTGGGAGACCCCGGCCGAGGACGCCCTCGAGCTTCACGATTCCTTTCAGGCCAACGCCCGGGCCAAAGCCGAGTACTTCGCCAAAATCACCGGGCTGCCAACGGTGGCCGACGACAGCGGACTCGAGGTCACCAGCTTGGGCGGAGAACCCGGAGTCCGATCCAAGCGGTGGGCCGGCGTGACGGGGCTGGCCGCCACGGTCGACTCGGCCAACAACGAATACCTTCTCCGCCGGTTGGCCGGAGCGCCCGCCGCCCGACGCCGGGCCCGGTACCGGTGCGTGCTGGTGCTGCTGCGGAAGGTGGGGGGGGTGCCCGAGGTGTTCGATCACGCCTGCAACGGGTCGATCGCCACCGAGGCCCGGGGGACCGGCGGCTTCGGCTACGATCCGTATTTTGTGAGCGACGACCTCGGCAAGACTTTCGGCGAGGCGACCGATGAGGAGAAAGATCGGGTGAGTCACCGGGGCCGGGCGGTGCGGGCCCTCCTCGAGGCGCTCGCCGCGCGGCCACTCTAACACAGAAAGCAACCTGTCGTGTCCATCATCCCGCCCAACCGACTCCGGGCCCGCCTGGCCGAAGGTCACCTCGCCGTCGGCACGATGATCGCCGAGATTCGCCAGCCGTCGGTCATCCAGGCGCTCGTCAACGCCGGTTTCGATTGGGCCATCATCGACAACGAGCACGGCGTCTTCAGCAACGAGTCGATCGCCGAGCTGAGCCGGACGGGACGCTGGCTCGGCTTGACCCCGATCGTTAGGGTGGCCGCCCTCACCTACGAGCTGATCACTCAGGCGCTCGATGGCGGTGCCCAGGGCGTCATGCTCCCCCGAGTCACCAGCCCCGACGAGGTGCGGGCGGCGATCGGGGCGGTGAAGTACCCGCCGGTCGGCCGCCGGGGGAGCGCTTCGGGGCGCGGCCACACCGAATTCAAGAGCGGCGACGTCGGTCAGATGATGGCCGATTCGAATCGGGAAACCTTCGTCATCGTCCAGATCGAAACCCGGGAGGCGATCGACCGGGTCGACGAGATCGTCGCCGTGCCGGGCGTCGACGCGGCGCTGATCGGCCCGAACGATCTGGCGATCGCGCTGGGCGTGACCGGCAAGATGCGCGATCCGGTCCTGATATCCGCGATCGAGAAGACCATGGCGGCCTGCGCTCGCCACGGAGTCCACCCCGCGATTCACACCAACGACGTGGCGCTGACGGCCGACTGGGGTCGGCGGGGGATGCGCCTAGTCAGCATCTCCAGCGAGATGGGCTTTCTCCAAAGGGCGGCGAAAGACGCGGTCGACGCGATCCGCGCCCCGGCCGCCTCAGGGTGATCGCCGGGCCCCGACCGAATCGCCGCTCACCGTCATGAGCACGGTGCCCTGACGCCGGCCGAAGGTCATCGTCTTGCCGGCGTTGGAGACCAGATCGTCGACGAGCGCAAAGGACGAGTCGTTGGCTGGCACCAGGGCGACCTCCGAGCCATCGTAGTCGGTCCACAGCGAATCGCCCCGGAGATAGACGGTGACCTCGCCGAACCGGGTGTCGTAGGTGCCGACCCAGCCCGCCAGCCGCGATCGGGCCACCGCCGCCGCAGCCGGGACCGGGGCCTCCGGTCGCGCCGCGTCGGGGAAGGGCGCGGCCTCGCCTCCCGCGATTACCGCCGCCACGTTCCCCACCAACGGAAGGATCTGATAGTCCTCCCGGTTGAACGCGAACGCGAAGCCGACTCGCCGCTCCGGTAGCATGACCCATAGCGACACCATCGAGTGCACCGATCCGGCTTTCTTGATGGTCGTGGTGCCTAACATCGAATCGACCTCCCAACCCAGGGCGTAGCGGGTCGGGCCGCCCAACTCACTTTCCGCCTCGGCTTGGCCTCGGAGCGCTTCGGCGATCAGAGCTGGGGTCAGGAACTGCTTGCCCTCCACCGTTCGGCCGCCGTTCATCATCGCCACCAGGAGCCGGCCCATGTCGCGCGGGGTCGAGACGATCATCCCCGAGGCCCCGTATTCCCGAGTGAGCGAGGCTGGGTGCGGATGGTTCCTGGTCTGACGTCCTTCGGCGTAGCCCTGGACCAGGTTCGGGACCTTCCAGAACTCGAGTGTAGTCCCGGTCATCCCGAGAGGACGAAAGACCTCCTCCCGCATGAAGTCCTCGATCGGCCGCCCGCTCACCCGTTGGACCAGGTAGCCCGCCAGCGACCAGCCCCGGTTCGAATAGGCGTAACCCTCGCCGGGGGCGAACAACAGGGGCTGCGCAGCCATCGACCTGGCCAGCCGTTCGACTGCCGCGCTGTCCTGGATCGGTGGGCGCCGATAGGCCGGCCCCGAGAAGCCGACCGGCAGTCCCGCACGGTTCGTCAGGAGATGACGGAGGGTCATCGTTGCGGCTCGGGAATCTCGAAACGCCAGGTCAGGGGCGTACCGGACGATCGGAGTGTCGAGCGCCATCTTCCCGAGTTGGACCAGCCGGAGCACCGCGAGCGCCGCCAGCGGTTTGGACGTAGAGCCGATCACGAAGGGCGTCGAGTCGGTCACCGGCTCACCGGTGGCCAGGTTGGCCTTGCCGAAACCTTTGGAGTATGTCACCCGGTCGCCCTCGACCACCACCAGGGCGGCCCCCGGCATGTCTCGCTTGGTCACTGCCTCTATCACCGCCGCGTCGAGTTTGGCCTCGAAGGCGGGTGCCGGTGGTGCGCCGTCCTCGCAGCCAAGGGAGACGACGGCGATGGCGCCCACCAGGCACCGGCGGATGAACTCAAGTCGACGACTCACTCGATTGCTCCAACGTTGAGGGCGAATAGGCTCGATTGGCCATCGCGCCGAAAATAACGGGGTCGATTGCGTGAGCGTGCGGTCGAGCCGAATCGGCGCTCTGCCTGAGCAGTCCAGTCGCCAGCTGTCTGCGTGGCGCAACCTGCGCTGGGATGATGTTGATCTTCAAGCGGGGACTGGCAGGGTGAGTTCGACAAGCATGGTTACGAGCAAGTCGTTCCAATGAGTGCGGCGTTATCCTTGCATCCGGTTCACCGGATGTGGACTTCTGTCCCGATTGGAGCCCACTCAGGCCAGCGCGGTGCTTTCTCAAGGCGACGAACCAATGGACCGCTCCACCGTTGAGGGACAAATCCGGAAGCGAATGACTCAAAGTAACGTGGCACGATCGCGGACACCGTTGGGCCGGTGGGGCCGCTCTCCGAAGAGTCACGCCCTTCCGGTCGCGGGATGGCCGGGGTGTCCGCTATCTTCTCAGCCCGGCTGACGGGGCGTAGCGCAGCCCGGTAGCGCGCCTGCCTTGGGCGCAGGAGGTCCCGGGTTCAAATCCCGGCGCCCCGACTCCGCCCGCCGCTCGCGCGGCGGGTCACCCGGTTCGCCGGGCCTTGTTCACCGCGACTCGCCCGGGGGCTCGTCCCCTGGCGGACCGCCACCCGTCGACCGCGCCACCCAGGAGGGGCGGCGCGGAACCGCGGAGATCAGTGGTTCTTCCAGGGGCAAGGCTTCAGCGCTGAACAGGTATTCGCCCAAGTCCACCGCGCCGCCAACGAGCCGGCCGGGCGGGGCGACCTCCCGAAGTACTTCGCTGGGCAGACGGGCATCGCATCGGGCGAATCCGAGCGAGGTCTCAGGCGCCGGGGAAGTGCGGTCCGTAGAGGTAGAGCAGCGCGTCATTCATGGCCGGCGCCAGCACCGTGGTGTGGGTGTGCCCGGGGTAGGTTCTCGCACGGTGGGTGAGCTGGCCGTTGCCGCTCCGATCGAGCGCCTCCACCAACCGGCGATAGTTGCGGCCCATGTCCTCATAAAGCGCGACCCCGCCGCTGGCCTCGAGTTCGCCGAAGCTCAAGAACATCCGGGTGTCACGAGCCAGCCGCCCGGCCACCACCCGCTCTACTTGAGCGATGTAGTCGGTGCCGGTGGTGAAAAGGCCCGGACTCCCCAACCAGTACCGGTCGAAGAGCGGCGACTGCTTGAGAAAGGCGTAGAACGTGAAGGTGCCGCCGAACGAGTCTCCCAGGATGCCGGCGGGACCACTCTTCACCTGGTAGCGGGAGCGGATCAGCGGGTCCAGCTCCTCCTCCATGAACCGGAGGAACCGCTCGGCGCCGCCCGGCGTGGTGGCCGCGCTGGCCGACATCGGGGCTCGCATCGACTCCGGCACCGAGTCGGCCATGGTGTAGTCGCGGCTGCGGGCGTTAGGACGACCCTCGGGATAGTCGACCCCGACCAGCAACAGCGGAGGGAACCCCGGCCGGACCAGATCCACCAGCTGGAGATTGCAGATCACCGCGGCGACGTTGAGTGCCCAGGAGCCGTCGAGGACGTAGACCAGGCTGAGCGGTTCGTTGGCGGGCCGGCCGCGGGCCCCGAGGAAAGCCGGATCGGGTTTCCACACGCCTACGGCGAAGGTGTCGCCGACGGCCTTCGATTCCAGTTCGAAAGCTTCGCTGCTTCGGAGCGGCCACAGGGTCTTTTCGGGAGCAGCGCCCAGCCCCTCGCGGCGCCCGGCCAGGATCAAGGCACCGGCGGTGCCGGCCGCCCGAAGGGAGTTTCGCCTGTTCATGACCGCTCCGGTGTCAGGATGATTGCCCCGTCAGTCGCGAGTCACGCTCGAGCCGCTCCGACTTGCTCAAGCTATGGCGGGGTTGCTGACTCTGTCCAGTCTCCCGAAAGGTGTCTCGACATTTGAGATGACTCCACTCGAGCTGACCACCCGGATCTATCGCGATCGCGACCACTACACGGTGGTGCCGCTGATCTTGGGCGACGGCTTGCAGGCCGTCTTCGCCGACGAGGCCAAGCTGCTGCCCCCGCCAGCGTGGTGAGCGCCGCCCGCCGTTGCGCATCGGGATCATCCCGTCGATCTCGGGCTCGACGTATCGGCCGATCATGGCTTGGCGAAGAGGTAGGTCATGGAGTCGAAGTCGAGCGTCCAGGAGCCGTAGCGCTTGAGGAAGCTGTGCGAGATCAGCCCGTCCTCGATGAACCCGCGATTCCCGCCCCAATAGCTGTCAGGTGGGCGCGAGCCGTAGCTGCCCCGAACCCCGGCCTGGCGCAACGGACCGAGCGAAAGCGACTCGATCGGGAACGGCCCCTCGGCATACTTCCCACCGCCACCCCCCACACCCTCACTCATCTTGGTCTCGGGCACCGGGATCCCGGTGTATTGGAGCGTCTGGATCGGAGCCGTGAATAGTGCGTCCGAAGCGAGCCCGGAATCGATGAAATAGGTGAGCCCGTCCTTCCCGTTCAAGCTCCCCTTGGCGTACATCGCGTGCGTTGCGTAGAGCGCGAACGGAATCTCCGCCGCGAGCTGGCTCGCCAGCTCCCGCCGGACTTGGGCCGCATTCTCGGCGGTTCGTTCCCGCAACACCAGCTTCTGGTTCTTGTAGTCGAGCGTGCTCAGGAACTGCCGGGTCAGGGCGGTCCCGAAGATCCCCGCGACCGGGAACCGCTTGTCGAAGGTGAACCGCTTCGACGCGAGGATCATCACCGGGACGTCGTGGAGCGTCACCTCGCCGATCTTCACTCGGTCCACCTTCCCGAATCCGATCGCCGACTGGAGGCCCCCGCCAAAGGTGCCCATCGCGCTCGCTGCACTGGTGACGCCCAGCGCTTTGGCGACCTCGTCGTCCAGAATGAGGAGATCACCGCCGGTGTCGTAGATCATCCGGAGCGGGACGTCGTTCACCTCGATCGGAAACTGGGGAAGGGGGTCCAGCGCCGAAAAAGGCACCTCGGTCACCTTGGCCCCGTTGGGCCACTCCGGCCGGTACGGCTGCTTGCCTCCGAACGCTTTTGCCAGTTTCACGTTCGGCAGCTCGACGCCGGCCGGGAAGGGGAGTGACGCCATGCCGGCGAAGTCGTCCCGCTGGTACTGGACGAACATCTTGCCCACCATGGCCATCACGAGAGGGCCGCCTTTCCCCTCCCGCGCCGCGATCAGCCGGTCGTAGAGCGCGAGCGCGCCGCCATAGTGTCCGGTCAGATGCTTCAGCCTGGCGCCGAGGTCCATCGTTTCGTCGGAGGCGGCGGGGTTCGCGGTCAGCGGACCGACCAGGTCCCGCGCGGTCCAGAACTCGCCGGCCTGAAGCAGGAGCTTCGCGTAGCCGATCGTCGCCGTGGCGTCGGTGGGCTTCCTTCGATGGGCCCGCTCCGCGTCGGCCATCTCGCGAAGCAGGTCGGCGCGGGTGCGGGTGTCACCGGGCTCGGCCGCCGCCGGATGCACCGCGATCTTGTAGTCGCCTACGACCTTCGGCAGGTCGGCCTCGGTGACCGGTCTCGTCTGAGCCGCCAGGCGCGACCAGCCGCCAAGCGACACGACCAGCAACAGCCCTAACGCCTTCATCATCTCACGCTCCGGAATCGCCGCCGGCGGTCACTCGACCCCGGGGCTCGATTGTCGTCAATATCCAGCGCCGGACCGTCACGCCGGGGTGTGATCGCGGCTCACCTAACGTCTTGCGGGTAGGGCAGCGGATTCCCGGAGTCGGTACCGGGAACCGGCCAAGGAACCTCATTCGATATTATCTTGATTGATCCCGTTGGGGCAACCCGACGAGCCGCGCCCTAGCCTGTGGAGCTTGCCCGCCCAACCTCCTTCCAGCACCTTGTCTCAACATGTCGAGACCGACGACGCGCGAGGAAACCATGGAAAAACCCGGCCGCCAACTCGCCAACGGAATTGGGGCGCTTGCCTGTATGTTGGTAGCCGGCCAGGTCGGCATCGCCACCTCCCAGGAGTTGCCGTCCCTTCGAGGCGCCTGGCGGCCCACCAGCTATCAGTTGAAGGCGGGACCTCGGCATCCGGTCGACGGGCTCATCACCTTCACCGCGTCCGACTGGAGCGTGCTCTTCTTCGTGCTCGATGCCCGAGGACAGCCCGGCCGCGGCTCCGGCGAAGGCGGCACCTACACCCTCGAGGGCAATCGGCTCGTCTTCACTCACCGATTCAACCTGGCTGCTGGCAAAGCGATGGATGGGCTCGAGGAGGCTCCCCTGGCGATGACGGTGCGAAAAGGGGCAGGGGCGCCGACCGAGCCGTGCACCATCGAACTCATTGGTGACCGATTGGTCATCGCGTTCCCGAGCGGTAATCGAATGGAGTTTCAGCGCAGCTCGGGGCCCAGCTAACCACCAGGTTCCGCAACCTCGGACGAAGACTCGGGACCCATGCTCGTCGTCCAGGCCGTGCTCGTCGGAATGTTGGTGCTACTCGCCGGAACGATTCCCCGGAACCTGCTGTTCGCGGCCAACCTGCGGTTCTATCCGGAGCTCCCCTGGGCCGTCCCGCTCGCGGCCGGGCTTCTCTGGGCCTTCTGGCGCTATCTCCGCGGCGACGGGCCGCCCCAGTCGACCGCCGCCGACCGGCGTGCGGGTCTCCGGGCCCACCGGCTCGCGGGCCCCGTGTGGGCCTGGGCCCTGATCGCCGGAACTCTCGGCCTGATCGCCCTGGTGCTCGGGCTCCGCATCCTCAACCGGCTGGTGGCCCTCCCCGTGCAACAGGTCCCGGACCTTTCCCACGTCCCGGCGCTCACCGTGTGGTCCCTCCTGCTAGTGTCCGCTCCAGTCGCCGGGGTCATCGAGGAAGCCGCGTTCCGCGGTTACATGCAGCGCCCGATCGAGCGGCGGCACGGACCGGTGATCGCGATCTTGATCACCGGCACGATGTTCGCCCTGGCTCACCTCGATTTCACCCCGATACTGTGGCCCTACTACGTCGCGGTCGCCGCGATCTATGGCACGGTCACCTACCTCACCGACTCGATTCTCCCGGCGATCGTCCTCCACACTGGTGGCAACGTCTACTCGAATCTCGATCTCCTGCTGCATGGGAAGGCCGAATGGCAGGCCCCGGCGGGGCCCGCCGAGTTGATCTGGGCCACTGGCGTCGATCGGGAGTTCCGGGTGGTGGCCATCGCCCTGGTCGCGGTCGCCGCCTTGATGCTGGGGGCGTACCTGATGCTCGCCCGGGTTGCCCGCAGGACCCCGGCCTAGGGGGCCCCGCGGGCGCTCAGGTAGCGCTCCACCTCGGCCTGTCCGGCATGCTGAGCCCAGCCGAGCGGTGTCGCCTGCCAGAGCGCATCCTTGAGATCCAGCCGAGCCCCTCTTTCCACCAGCAGCCGGACCACCGGCTCGCGGCCCGCCAACGCCGCCTGGTGCAGGGGAGTGGCGTGGGCGTGAAATCCATCGGGGTTGTACCGATCGGGGTCCTCGCCCGCCTCCAGTAACAGCCTAACGACGTCGGTGTGGCCGAGTTGGGCGGCCAACGCCAAGGCCCGATGGCGGGCCGCGGGCCCCGCGGCGTCCAGCAGCCGGGTCGCCTCGCCGAGCCGCCCGAGCCCCGCCGCGGTCACCAGATCGCCGACCCGGGCGCCCCGGCGGACCAACGTCTCGGCGGTGTCGAGGAACCCGAACACCAGTGCGGTCAGGAGCGGCGACTTCCATTGCGGCGACCCGCAGCCCTCGATCGCCGCGCCGAAATCGAGCAGGGTTTCGGCCAGCGGACCCTGAACTCCGGCGTCGGCGGGCGGTGAACTCGATACCAGCATGCTGAGCGTCGGGTACTCGCCGCCGTACATCCCGGCCAGCGCGTCGACCTCGGCGCCAGCTTCGAGCAACACCCGGGCGATCTCCACCGCGTTGCCGGGGCTCCGCTGCCGGTAGCCCTCGATCCCGTTGGCGCCGAGGTAGTGGAGTAGGGTCGCGCGATGGGCCGGAGGGTCGTGGCAGGTGAGTCGCGTCGAGCGCGCTCGAACCAGGTCGGGATTCGCTCGAAGCATGGCCTCGAGGTCGGGTCGATTGCCGGTGATCACCGCCTCGGCCGCAATTTCGAACTCCCGGGCCGGCGAATCGCGGTTGGCCATCTCGGCGACCAGTGCCTCGAGCGCTGCCCAGTTCCGGAAGCTGTATCCCCGAGCCACGGTGAGCCGGGCATCGTCGGGGTCGAGCGCGGCGTCGCGAATGACCGAAGCGTCGATGCGTTGGGGAAGCCACGGCACCACCGGGTCGAGAAACCGGGGGTGGTGCTGGTGGAGAAGCTCGATCGCCCACTCTTCGCCGGCCCCGTGGGCCGCCAGGAGCATCCTCGCTTGCCCGACGTAATCGTCGATCCGGGCGGAAAGGGGCAGGGGCTCGAGTTTCATGGGCTAAGGAAGGCCGCGACCGGTCCTGGACTCCTGGGAACGGCGGGTCGTCATGGCATCGAGCGCCGCCCGCAGCTCCGCGAGAAACGGATGCGCGTCCGTGTACTTCCGGCCGTATCCGAGATTGAAGTCGTAGTCGAAGGGCTCGGGGTTCGCTCCCTGGTTGTGCTGAATGATCGTCTCCATTTTGTCCAGCGCCTTGGCCACCTGGGCCTCCAGCGTCGAGGCGGTTTCGTACTCGTCCCAGGCCGCGAGAAACTCGGTTCGCTGCGGCTCCGGCAGCGGGGTGAGAAACTGCTCGAGATCGATGCGTTCGGCGACGCTCTTGGCTCCGCCGGCGAGCTGCTGCGGCGCCGGGATGTCGCCGTGAACGGCTTCCCCAAGGTCGTGCAGGATGCAGATCCGGAGCAGCCGCGCCAGGTCGGTTCCGGGGAAAGAGGAATGGAAGACGAGTGCCATGAGACACAGCCGCCAGGTGTGTCCGGCGACGGTGTCCTGCCGTCCCGTCGACGTCCAACCGCTACGAACAGTGTCCTTGAGCCGCTCGGCCGCGGCGATGAACGCCAGGAGGCTGGCTACGTTCGGACGCTCCATCGTTCCTCCGTCGAGTCAACCAGGCGCTAGCGCGACGGTCCGACGCCGGCTTGCAGCTGCCGCTGATACTCCGCTTCGTCGAATTGACCCTGGGATGCCGCGATCAGGTCGTCCGCGCCGAAGGTCCATTCCTCGTAGCCACTGATCCGCACCGGGCGGCCGGAACCCCCCGGACCGGTGTTCGTCCCGGTCAGCGTCCAACGATAGACCACCCGGTCTCTCTCGTGGCTGATGTCGTCCATCGTGACGACCATATCGGGAAAGGCGGTCATGAATCCCCGGGCCGACGCAGAGATCGCGTCACGCCCGACCGCGGGGCTGCCGTGATTGATCGTCAGCGAGCCGCTCGGGGCGAAGAACGAGGCGACGCTCACCGGGTCTTGGCTGCCCCACGCGGCCGTGTATCGGGTGGCGAACTCTCTCAATCTCGTGGCGTCCATTGGCCCTTTCAAAAGCTATCCTCGAAGAGTGCGGTCACGATCCGCCATGGATGCGCCGATCGCTAGACGGAGCTCCGGGTCGCCGGATAATCTACCTCCATCTGAACGATGATCGTTGATACCTGCCTTCAGCGATGGGCTTTCCGACGGCGTTGTCGAGTCCGCCGAGCGGCTGACGGCCGCCCAATTCTTCGCTCCCGGTATTAGTCTCCCAGTCGTGGGCGAACGTCCGCAACGTTCCGGGAGGAGACCCAGGACCATTGAACTGGCGCAGATTCGTCCTCGACCTGACCGCCACCACCGTCGGAGCCGCCGGCCTTCCGCTTCACCGGGGCTCTTCCTCGCAAGTCCGTTCGGCCAGTGCGCCGGACCCACCACTCAAGGACCGACCGACGATGATTTCTCAGCAGGAACTCCAGGCGCGGCTCGACCAGGCGGCGGCCGATTTCCACCTGCCGGGCGCCGCCATTGCGCTCATCCAGGGCGGCAAGACCCTCACCGCCGTGACCGGCACTACCAACGCGACAACGCGGTCGCCCGTCGTTCTCGAGACGCTGTTCGCCGCCGGGTCGGTGACCAAGGTGTTCACGGCGTCGCTGATCATGACCTACGTCGACGAGGGGCTGGTCGCCGCCATGCAGACCCCGCAGGCGGAGATGCCCTGGGGCCTCGGCTACGACCAGATGGGGCTCGGCTGGACGATCCGGAAGAGCGGGGGGCACACCATGGTGAGTCACACCGGGGCCAACGCCGGCGCGCACTCCTCGCTCGCCCTCGTACCGGACCAGCAGGGCGCGGTCGCCGTGCTCACCAACGGGACCACCGGCGCGGCCGTGCACGCCAAGCTGACGACCGAGATCCTCCGCGAGTCCTTCGGGGTCGAGCCCGCGGTGCCGGCAAAGACTCCCGCCACGCCAGTCGAGGTGAACCTCGAGCGGTACACTGGTGTGTTCATCGCCGACGATGGCCAGGTGACATTCACGATCGAGAACGGCCGCCTGCGTCTGGCCCCGGTGGCGGCGCCGGGCCTCCTCCGTTCCTTCTATCTGATGGGACTCCCGGCGCCCACGCCGGACTTCCTGACGCCGGTTTCCGCCGACGGACGCTTCGTCGCCGACCGGGGACTGCCGGTGTGGTTCATCGACGACGGCACCGGCCGGCCGAAATACGTCTACGTCGGCCGGATCTATCGACGAGAAGCGGGGGGGGCGGGTTAGGCGCAGCGTCTACGAGAAGGGCGGCCCCGGAATCCGCCCGAGGATCCTCTCGATCGCGATTCCGATGCCGAGCAGCGCGCTGTCGTTGCCGGGTGGCGCGTCGAGCTCCATCCCAACTGGAAGTCCCCGGGTCAGACCGGCGGGAAGGACGAGCCCCGCGGCGCCCATCCGCGGCGCCACGAACAGGTTCTCCAGGATGACCTTGCCCTCCTGGAGCGGCTTGCCCTTGGGCGCGATCGTCGCCCCGAAGGGCTCCTTCGGTCCGCCGGGATGGAGTGGAATCGCGGGAATGGGTACCGTGGGAAAAGCGATCGCGGCGACCCCCGTGCGATCGAAAGATCTCGGCGTACCGGCGGGCCCCTTCCGTCACGATCCTGATCTGCTCCTCGACCGGCGGAAGCTTCGATCCGGTGAGCAGCCCGGACGACCTCGGCCGCCCTCGATACATCTGCTCCAGGGTCACGTCGGGCGCGTTCTCCGCGAGCCACGTCGCCATCCCGTCGGTCGAGAAATAAGGACGCGCGTTCAGGCCGGCGGCCGCGATCACGGTCACGGGCGTCTGGTTGTCCAGTGTGCCGACGATCGCCCGCACCTCGCCGTTGAAGTCGATCTCGACCAGCTGGCACCCGGCTTCGCGTAGCTTCGCAAACGCCTCCTGCATCACCTTGGCGACGCCTACGTCGACCGAGTCTCCGTCCCAATAGACCGCCGATGGAATCGCGATCCGGATGCTCCGCGGGTCGACCGCGGGGGCCTGCTCGCCCGTGATGATGGCATCGAGGAACGCCAGGTCCGCCACCGTTCGGGCCATCGGACCGATGGTGTCGAGGCGGCTCGCCGGCGGCAGCATGAGGCCGTCGTCCGAGTATCGTTTGCGGTCGGTGCCCCGCAGCGCGTTCTCGAGGGTGAAGGTGGAGGGCCGGAGCCCGGCCACGCCCGAAAACGAGGAGGGCAACCGGATCGAGCCGTTGGTGTCTTCGCCCAGTGCCGCGGGCACGATCCGAGCGGCGAGCAAAGCGCCGTTGCCGCCGCTGCTGCCTCCCGGCCCGCGGCTCGGGTCGTATGGATTGCGAACCGCGCCGAACGACTCGCTGTGGGAGAAGACCTGGTGCATCAACCCGTCGAGCACCGTCATGTCGGGACAGGCCGCCATGCAGAACGGGATCGCGCCGGCCCGCACCAGCGTCTCGACCACGGCCGCGTTCCGCTTCGGGATGTGGCCCTTGAGGGCGCCGTTCCCGCCGGTGCTGGGGTACCCGGCGGCGAGAATCTGATCCTTGATGGCGACCGGCAACCCCGCCAAGGCGGGGAGCTTGGCGCCCTTGGTGCGCGCCTGGTCGACGGCCCGAGCCGCCTCCAGCACCCGGGGCTCGCTGATGAAGTTGATGGCGTTCAGCTCGCGATGGGCGTGATATTGGGCGATCAGCTGCTCGGCATAGCGTTCGGCTCTGAGATCTCCGGTCTTGATCCGTTCGACCGCTTCGCGGGCGCCCAGCTCGAGCACCGGGTCCGGTTGAAGCAGTCGCGAGATGGCGCCGCGGCCGGCGGCCAGAGGGAGGAGGGCGGCGGCACCCTCGAGAACCTGGCGGCGAGAAACGAGGTTTGGGTCGTTCATCATAGGGAGCGTCCGCTGAGGGGCCTTGGCACCGGCATACCGCATTGTAACCTCTGTTGAAGTCTATCACCTACCGGGCAAGTTTCTCGGGCCTTGCATGATGCCGTCCACGCCCAGAGAATTGGAGACCACGAGTGTCCGCACTGCCGCACCTCACGCTGATGCGAGGAGCATCCTCATGACTGGTCTATTCTTCGCCGTCCTCGGTAGTCTGGTCCTACTTGGCACGCCGCTGCGGGCTCAAGCCGCACCGAGCACGGGGCAGGGCTTCGTGTCGGAGGTGATGCGCCAGTTCGACGAGTCATTGGGGAAGATGATTGCCTTGGCCGAGGCGATGCCGGCCGAGAAGTACTCGTGGAGCCCGGGTCCCGGGACGATGACGGTGGCCAAAGTGTACGGCCACGTTGCCCGATACAACTATCTCTATCCTGCTACCAGCCTCGGAGCCAAAGCCCCCGACGGCCGCGATGCGGACGCCGCCGAGGATCTCGGCGAGAAGAGTCAGCTGGTGGCACGGCTCAGGGAGTCGCGGGATCACGTCAAGACGGTGGTGAGTGGGCTACGAGATCCCTCGCAGGCCACGACGCAGTATGGGCGGGCGGTGCCGCAATGGTCGGTGCTGCTGCAGCTCGTGACCCACATGAACGAGCATCTCGGGCAATCGGTCGCCTACGCCCGGATGAATGCGATCGTGCCGCCGTGGTCTCGGTGAGCCGACCTCACCGTGCCGCCTCGGCGCCCCGTTGGTCTTGGCGCCGCTCATGGCTGCCGGACGACTTCGTAGTCGCCGCGCCGCGCCGGGCGCCTTCGCGCACCACCCAGCCCGGCTCCGACTTGAAGGTCCAGCCGTCAATTCATGGAGGAGGATTTCCAGATCCGGTCGGCGATCACCATCGGCCCGCAAGTCGACACGCCCCGCAGACGGCCGCCTTCACGCTGGCAGAGAGGGGAATCCCGGGGTGTGGTTGGCCTTATTGCTGGTGGTGGTACCTTGGGGGGTGACGACGATTTGCGCTGGGAGTTCGACGGCCGCGGCCGTCAGGAGGGTCAGCGCCGCCATCATCTGCCGAAATGTCACGCCGAGTCCGCGAGCCACAATCATGGATCACTCCGAGGGGGTCACAGGAACAGGAATTTCCTTCGCCCCTCCCAAGCTACCAAGCACGCAGATCGGTAGGAACAGGAACAGGAACAAGGAACAGGAACAGGAATTTCCTTCGCCCCTCCCAAGCTACCAAGCCAGGGGCAAGCGGTCCACTCGGC
>Ga0187893_10001664_pt1 | contig 52295 bp, 44 predicted proteins | sample MA1701074metaG_FD_139574 | JGI IMG/M metagenome (GOLD analysis project Ga0187893, IMG submission 139574) | White microbial mat communities from a basaltic lava cave in the Kipuka Kanohina Cave System on the Island of Hawaii, USA - MA170107-4 metaG ... | reverse complement strand
GCGCGCTTCCACCGCGCGATCACCCTGCTCACGCTCGGCCGGTTCGCCGAGGGGTGGCCGGACTACGAGCTGCGCCTCGCCTCCGAGGATCGCCCCCGGCGCGTCTTTCCCTTCCCGCGGTGGGAGGGCGGGAGCCTCTCCGGCAAGACCCTCCTCGTCCACGCGGAGCAGGGCATCGGCGACGAGATTCTCTTCGCTTCCTGTCTGCCGGAGATCGTCGCGGCTGCGCGGGGCTGCGTGATCGACTGCGCGCCCAAGCTCGCCCCGATCTTTCAGCGCTCCTTCCCGACCGCCATGGTCCGCGGCGGGCAGCAGAGCGACCCCGTGGACTGGGCGGGTTCGCTCGGCGTCGACCTCCAGGTCCCCGCGGGAAGCCTCCCGCTGCACCTGGGTCGCGGCGCGGGCGCTTTCCCGGCGCACGCCGGATACCTGCGCGCCGATGCGGTCAAGGTCGAGCGCTGGCGGGAACGGTTGCACGCGCTCGGCCCGGGCCGCGCGATCGGCGTTTCCTGGCGCGGGGGAACGCCGCGCACCCGCACCGAGCGGCGGTCGCTCCCCCTCGCCGGGCTCGCGCCGCTCGTCCGCGAGGCCGGGTTCCGGTTCGTCAGCCTGCAGTACGGCCCCGACGCGGCGGCGGAGGTCGAGCGGTTCGCCGCCGAGAGCGGGATCCGCGTTCATCACTGGCCGGAGGCGATCGACGACTACGACGAGACGGCGGCGCTCGCGAGCGCGCTTGCGGGCATCGTGTCGGCCTGTACCGCGATCGTCCATCTCGCCGGCGCGCTCGGCCGGCCGGTCTGGGTCGCGACGCCGCGCGTGCCGGAGTGGCGCTACGGGTCGCTGGGCGAGCGCATGCCGTGGTACCCGACGGTTCGCCTGGTGCGGCAGGCCGACAGCGGCGTCTGGGAACCGGTCGTCGACGCCATTCGCCGGGACTTGCTCGCCGGCTTCCCGCGCGAAACCGGGTCGCGATGAGCTGGCTCAGGAAGCGCTCGAGCCGCCCGGGAGCGGCGCTCGCCGGTCAACCGGTCGCCGCGAGCCCCGCCGGCGACGCGGCGGCCGGGGTCCGCGAACGGATCGAGCACCTGCTTTCCCGCGGGACGATCGCCGAAGCCCGGTCCGCCGCCGAGGAGGCCGCCGACCGATTCCCGGACGACGCGGGTCTCGTCGCGCTGTGCGCGAGCGCGTGCCTCGGCGCGGGCGATGCGGAGAGCGCGCTCGACCACGCCTATCTCGCCCTGCACAACGAGCCCGGAAACGAGCGGGCGTTCGCGGCGCAGATCGCCGCGCTCGAGCGGCTGGGGAGGGAACGGGAGATCCCCGCGGCCTGCGAGGAGCTCCTGCGGGCCCGCCCCGGGCACCCCGGCGCACTGCTCCAGCTCGCGCGCGCGGCCAATGCCGCGCGCGATTACGCCCGGGCGGTCGAACTCTTCGCGCAGGTCGTCGAGCAGGAGCCGGCCAACCACGCGGCCCTGAACGACCTCGGGCTCCTGCTCGCCCGGGAGTTCGCCGAGTTCGCGCGCGGCGAAGCGCTCCTGCGGCGCGCACTCGAGGTTGCACCGGGAAACGGCGATGCCGGCGCGAATCTCGCGTGGGTGCTCTGCGAGCAGGGCGCCCGCGAGGAGGGTTTGCGCCTGTTCGACGAGCGGGTCGCGGCCGCGCCGCAGGACCACGAGCTGCGGCTGATGCGCGCGGTCGCCCTGCTCAAGCACGGCGACTTCGCCGCCGGCTGGGACGAGTACGAGGCCCGCTTCGCGAGCCCGCTCGCGACGCACCGCCCGTACGCGTTTCCGCGGTGGGACGGCAGCCCCCTGCGCGACGGCGCGCTCCTCGCGTACGGCGAGCAGGGCCTGGGCGACCAGATCATGTTCGCCTCCTGCCTGCCGGAGCTCGCCGTGCGCGCGCCCGACTGCATCGTCGAGTGCAACCCGCGGCTCGGGCGGCTGTTCGAGCGCTCGTTCCCCTGGGCGCGCGTCGTCACGGCGGCGCAGGACGACCCGCGACCCGCGTGGCTCGACGCGGCATCGCGCGACGGGACATCGAGTGCGCCGATCCGGGCGCAGGTTCCGATCGGCAGCCTGCCGCGGTGGTTCCGTCGGAGCGCCGCCGACTTTCCCCGGCATCCGGGCTTCCTGCGCGCCGATCCGGCGCGCGTGGAGCGATGGCGCCGGCGGCTCGCGGCGTGCGGCGCGCAACCCCGGATCGGCGTCGCCTGGCGCGGCGGGACCGCGACCTCGCGCCGCGGCCTGCGATCGCTCCCGCTCGAGCAGCTCGCCCCGGTCCTGCAAGGCGTCCCGGCGACCTGGGTGAGCCTCCAGTACACCGACTGCGGCGCCGAGATCGCAGCGGTGGCGGGCCGCCACGGCGTCGCCGTTCACCACTGGCAGGAAGCGATCGACGACTACGACGAGACCGCGGCGCTCGTCGACGCGCTCGACGCGGTCGTGACGGTGTGCACGGCGATCGTGCACCTGAGCGGCGCCCTGGGCCGGCGCACGCTCGTGCTGGTCCCGTTCGCGGCCGAATGGCGCTACGGCGCGGCGGGGGAGGCGATGCCCTGGTATCCCTCGGTGCGGCTTCTCCGGCAGCGCGCGCCGGGCGATTGGGCGGATCTCCTCGGGCGCGTGACAAATGAGCTTCGCGCGCCGGAGCGGCCGACGTGATTGCTGCTATTGTCTGCTATACGGGCAGACATGACTTTCACCCGCGCCAATCCCAGCCCCCGCTACCGCTCGCTCCTCGAGGGCTACGGCACCATGCACGCGGAGGGCGAGAAGTTCCTGAACGTTGCGCCGGCGGATACCTTCCCGGGGTTCACGCTCCTGCCCGAGGCGCACCACATCAAGCGGCTCATCGATCGCACCGGGGCGCTCAACGTCCTCGACTACGGCTGCGGCAAGGGCCGGCAGTACGACGCGCGCGGGGTGCGGCTCGCCACCGGGGAGGTGGTCGAGAGCATCCTCGACTACTGGGGCGTCGATCACGTCCACTGCTACGATCCGGGCGTCCCCGCCTTCGCGAAGCTGCCGCAGGGCACCTTTCACGGCGTCGTCTCGACCGACGTGCTCGAGCACTGCCCGGAGGAGGACCTCGCCTGGATCGTGGCCGAGATGTTCGCCTATGCCGAGCGGTTCCTGTACGCCACCGTGGCGTGCTTTCCGGCGAAGAAGCGGATGCCCTCGGGCGAGAACGCGCACTGCACGATCCGGCCGACCGACTGGTGGGCGGACCTCTTCCGGCGCGTCGCGGCGTCCTCGCCGGGCGTCTACTGGGAGCTCTCGGCGAGCGTGCGGGGCGGGGACGGCACGGCGCGGGCCGAGGAGCGCCTCACTGCGGGGGCGGGCTGACGTGATCCGGGTGTTCATCGGCTACGACCCGCGCGAGGCGATCGCCTTCAGCGTCCTCGCGCACAGCATCCACGCGCGCGCGAGCGCGCCCGTCAGCGTCGCCCCGCTCAGGCTCACGCAGCTCGCCGGCGTCTTCGCGCGCGAGCGCAACGCCCTGCAGTCGACCGAGTTCGCGTTCAGCCGCTTCCTCACGCCGTACCTCTCCGGCTACGACGGCTGGAGCCTCTTCACCGACTGCGACATGCTCGTCCTCGACGACATCGCGCGGCTCTGGTCGCTGCGGGAGGAACGCTTCGCCGTCATGGTGGTCAAGCACGACCACCGGCCGCGCGAGGCGGTGAAGTTCCTCGGCCAGCGGCAGACCGCCTACCCGAAGAAGAACTGGTCGAGCGTGATGCTCTTCAACAACGCGCGCTGCCGGGCGCTGACCCCGCAGTACGTCGGCGCCGCCACCGGCCTCGAGCTGCACCAGTTCAAGTGGCTGGTGGACGAAGCGCTGATCGGCGCGCTGCCCGGCCGCTGGAACCATCTCGTCGGCTACGACCCGCCGAGCCGCGACGTATCGCTCGTCCACTACACCCTCGGCGGACCGTACTTCGAGGAGTATCGCGGCTGCGAGTACGCCGAGGAGTGGCGCCGGGAGCGCGACCGCATGCTCGAGTGCGAGCAGCGGGAGCGGGCGGCGCAGGCCTAGCGGACCGCTAGCCGCGCGCGCCCGCGGCGCCCGCCGATCGCGAATGCCCCCGGACCCGTCCGCGCGGCGCATCGAATCGGACGAGCTGCTCGAAGCCGCCAGTGCGGCGCGCGCGCGGGGTGACCTCGACACCGCAGCCCGGACGCTCCTCCAGGGGCTAGCGCTGGACCCCGGGAGCCTCCCCGCACGCAACGAGCTCGCGGTCGTCCTGCTCGCGCTCGGACGGCCCGAGCAGGCGCTCGAGCTCCTGCGCTGGGTGCTCAAACGCGCGCCGGACCTCGCGCCCGCGCACACGAACTGCGGCATCGCCTGGCAGGCGACCGGAAGGCTCGACGACGCGCTCGCGAGCTTCCGGCGCGCCGTCGCGCTCGAGCCCGAGGGCGCGCCCGCGCGCAACAACCTGGCGCTGTGCCTGCGGCGCCTCGACCGCCACGACGAGGCGGAGACCGAGCTGCGGCGCGCGCTCGAGCTCGCGCCGGGCGACCCGTGGACGCTCACGAACCTCGGGGTGCTCCTGCGCGATCTCGGGCGACCGGGCGAGGCGCGCGCGCTCCTCGCGCCGCAGCTCGCGCGCCACCCGGACGCCGTCGATCTGCGCTGCGCGTTCGCGGCCGCCCTGCTGGATCTGGGGGATCTCGCCGGGGCCCGCGCGCACTATGACGCCGCCCTCGCCTCCCGGCCGGGCTCGGGCACGGCCCGCGTCGGGCGCGGGATGCTGCGGCTCTCGTGCGCCGAGTTCGGCCCGGGCTGGGACGACTACGAGGGCCGCTTCGACGCCGACGAGACGCCACGGCGCGGCCTGCCGTTCCCGGAGTGGGACGGCTGCGCGTTCGCCGGCCGCGCGGTGCTCGTGTACGCCGAGCAGGGCCTCGGCGACGAGATCATGTTCGCGAACTGCGTCCCGGACCTCCTCGCCGAGGCGGCGAGGGTGACGGTGGAGTGCGATCCACGGCTCGCGCCGCTCTTCGCCCGCTCGTTCCCCGCCGCCGCGGTGTTCGGCGCCCCGCGCACAGCGGCGCACGACTGGCTCGATCGGGCCGGAGCGATCGACCTCCAGGTGGCCGCCGGCACGCTGCCGCGGCGCTACCGGCGGGCCGCGCAGGACTTTCCGGCGCACTCGGGCTACCTTCGCGCCGACCCGGCCCGCGTGGCCCACTACCGCGGCCGGCTCGCGGCGCTCGGACCGGGCCGCAAGGTGGGGCTCGCCTGGCGCGGCGGGCTCGCGCGCACGCGCCGCGCGGTGCGCTCGATCGACCCGGAGCTGCTCGCGCCGCTGCTCGCGCGGAACGACCTGCACTTCGTCAGCCTGCAGCACGGCGAGGTCGCCGAGGATCTCGCGCGGATGCGCGCGGCAGCGGGGCGCTCGCCCGCGAGCTGGCCGGAGGTGCCGGCCGATCCCGACGAAGCGGCCGCGCTCATGGTCGCGCTCGACGCCGTCGTCACCGTCTGCAGCGCCGTCGCCCACCTCGGCGGGGCGCTGGGGGTGCGCGCGCTCGTCATGGTTCCGGCCGCGCCCGAGTGGCGCTACCTGCGCTCGGGGCAGCGCCTCCCGTGGTATCCATCCGTCGAACTCGTCCGCCAGGAACGGGCCGGCGACTGGGCGGGGGTCATCGGACGCGTGACGGAGGGGGTTTGACGCTCTGCCGGGGCAGGAGGTGACGCTGCGCGTCACCGGCAGCTTGCGTCCAGCGCCCTGCTTCGATCCCCGAGACGCTCGGCACTGAGCCGATATTGCGTTTGTAATCAACCGCTTTCGCAGGTACCATCGGCGTGATGGCATGAGACTTGCGGCATTATTTGGCAGTTTCTTCACCAGCGGAGGGACCATGAGGACGATGCGGAAGGTGCAGAAGGGCTTCACCCTGATCGAACTGATGATCGTGGTCGCGATCATCGGCATCCTGGCGGCGATCGCGCTGCCGGCGTACCAGGACTACACGATTCGCGCGCGGGTGTCGGAGCTGATCCTGGCCGCGAGCTCGGCGCGCACGGCGATCACCGAGAAGTACCAGGCCGACCAGCTCATCGGCAACATGGGCGACGGCACGACGGTCACTCCGGCCGGCAAGGTCGCGACCGCGGTTACCGGGGCCGATGGCGTGGTGACGCTCACCGGCACGCAGACCGTCAACGGCGTGACGAACGTCGGCACGGCGGTGACCATCACCCTGACGCCGTTCAGCAATGCGGCGGGTTCGCTCTCCTGGACCTGCACGGGCCTCCCGAGCCGCTTCATGCCGGCTTCCTGCCGCTAAGCGGGCGCTGCACTACCGGAACAAGCCCCTCTTCGGAGGGGCTTGTTCTTTATTGGTTCTCCGAGATTCTCCGGTTCCTTGGTTCTCCGGTTCCCTGGTTCGCCGGTTCCGCTTCTCCGTGCGCGCCGGGGGGGGCGAATCCCGATGCCGGCTTCCGATCCGGGGACGCTCCCGGTCCGGGGCCAGGTGGGGTCTGGCCCGAAGCGGGGAACGAAATCGGGGAACGATCTGGTTACTGGGAATCGCGGTCGGGAGGCGTGCTTCGGGTCAGGGGTTGACGCTGTGCGTCACCGGCCGCCGGGGAGGCCGCGGGCGGGGTTGTGGAATGCGTCACGCAGCCGCGCGCGGGAACGGAACTTCTCCACGTTTTCATCGGCCTGTCGCGTACGAACAGCGTCGCCATCGACCGATGGCATGGGCCTTGCTCGGTAAGGGCTCAGCGGGTAACTACTCGCGCAAGCTTTCCAACCGTTTCTAGGAGAAGTGCATGAAGACGATTCAGAAGGGCTTTACCCTGATCGAGCTGATGATCGTGGTCGCGATCATCGGCATCCTGGCGGCGATCGCGCTGCCGGCGTATCAGGACTACACGATTCGCGCGCGGGTGTCGGAGCTGATCCTGGCCGCGAGCTCGGCGCGCACGGCGATCACCGAGAAGTACCAGGCCGACCAGCTGATCGCCAACATGGGCGACGGCACGACGGTCACTCCGGCCGGCAAGGTCGCCACCTCGGTCACCGACCCGGCGGGCATCGTGACGCTCACCGGCGGGCAGACCGCCAACGGCGTGACGAACGTCGGCACGGCGGTGACCATCGTCCTGACGGCCTTCACCAATGCGGCGGGCTCGCTCTCCTGGACCTGCACGGGCAACCCGAGCCGCTTCATGCCGGCTTCCTGCCGCTAAGCGAAGCGGCTGCACTACCGGAACAAGCCCCTCTCCGGAGGGGCTTGTTTCTTTTCGTGCTCTCGGTTTTCATTCGACCACGCGCCGCGACGGGCGGGGCGAACCGCCGACGCCGGCACTTCCATGCTCAAGGGTCTTCTCGCAAGCGTGCTCGGCCAGCGTTCCCGCAGCGCGGCGACGGGCGCGAGCGTCCGGGCGTTGCTGGAGGAGGGCGTCCTGCATGCGCGCGCGGAGCGGGCGGGTGATGCCGAGCGCTGCTTCCTCGAGGCGCTGCGGTGCGAGCCGGCGAACCCCGATGCGCTCAACCTGCTGGGCCTGCTCGCCTATCAGCGCGCGCACTACGACGTCGCGGCCGAGCGTTTCGCGGCAGCGCTGCGGAGCGCCGGCGAAGTCGCCGACTTCCAGGCGAACCTCGGCCTCGCGCTCGAGGGCCTCGGCCGTCTGGAGGGCGCGGAGCAGGCATGCCGCCGCGCGATCGCGCTCGCCCCGGCCGAGCTGCGCTACCGGTTGCGGCTGCTCTTCCTGCTCGGCCAGGACCCCGCCACGAGCCCCGAGGCACTCCTCGCCGAGCACCGGGCGGTCGCGGCGGCGTTCACGGATCACCTCCCGCAGGCGGCCTTTCCGGCGGCCCGGTTCGCCGACCCGGAGCGGCGGCTGCGGATCGGCTACGTGTCGGGCGACTTCCGGATGCACGCGATCGCGTTCTTCATCGAGCCGCTGCTCGCAGCGCGCGATCGGGGCGGGTTCGAGGTCTTCTGCTACCACACGCTCGTCGGCGCCGACGAGCGCACGGCCCGGTTCCGGGAGCTCGCCGACCACTGGCACGACGTCCCGGAGCTCGACGACGACGCCTTCGCCGCGCTGGTGCGGTCCCACGAGATCGACGTCCTCGTCGACCTCGCCGGGCTGACGACCGGCAACCGCGTTCTGGCGCTCGCGCGCCGGCCGGCCCCGGTCCAGGTGAGCTATCTCGGCTACCTCGCAACGACGGGGGTCGGGGCCATCGACTATCGGGTCACCGACGCGCTCGCCGATCCGCCCGGAGCGGCCGACGGCTGGTACACGGAGGAGCTCGTCCGGCTGCCGCGCTCCTTCTGGTGCTTCGCCCCGCCGGCGCGCATGCCCGCACCGCTCGAACGCGGCGCTGCGGACGCGGCGCCCATCGTGTTCGGCTCGTTCAACCGCCTGACGAAAGTGCGGCCGGAGCTGCTCGGGCTCTGGGGGCGTATGCTCGCGCAGGTGCCGGGCTCCGAGCTCTGGGTGCTGGACGTTCAGGGCGAGGACGCGCGCGCGCGCGTGGTGGCCGAGGTCGCGCGGGCGGGCGTCGCGGCGGCGCGGGTGAAGACGTGGAGCCGGCTCGCGTCCGAGCCGTACTGGGATCGCATCCGGCACGCCGACATCGCACTCGACACGTTTCCCTACACCGGCGGCGCGACGACCTGCGAGTGCCTCTGGCTCGGCGTGCCGGTGGTGACCCGGGCGGGGGCGATGGGGTTCGCGCGGTCCGCCACGTCGATTCTCGGCCACGCCGGGCTCGCCGAGCTCGTCGCCGATTCGGACGATCGCTACGTGGAGATCGCCGTGCGCCTCGCGGCCGACCGCCCGCGGCTGCGCGCGCTCCAGCGCGGCCTGCGCGGCCGCATGCTCGCCTCGCCGCTCCTCGATGCGCCGGGCTTCATGCGCGATCTGGAGCATGCCTACCGGGAGCTCTGGCGGCGCGCGTGCGCCGCCCGGGCGCACGCGCGACAGTGAAGGAGAAGGACGCCATGACCACGGGGCCGGCTGCGCCGGGCAACCCGCTGTACGAGTACTTCCTGAACAATCCCGGCCGCCTCATCCACAAGTGGCTGCACTACTTCGCGCCCTATCACCGCCATCTCGAGCGGTTTCGCGGGCAGGCGATCACCCTGGTGGAGTTCGGCGTGTTTCACGGCGGCTCGCTGCAGATGTGGAAACACTACCTCGGCGCGCGCGCGCGCGTCGTCGGCGTCGACATCGACCCGGCTTGCGCGGGATTCGAGGAGGACCGGGTGAGCGTGCGCATCGGCGACCAGGAGGACCGGGCGTTCCTGCGGCGGCTCGCCGCAGAGTTCGGGCCGATCGACGTCGTCGTCGACGACGGGGGGCACACGATGGGCCAGCAGATCGCCACGTTCGAGGCGCTCTTCCCGGAGATGTCCGACCACGGCGTCTACATCGCCGAGGACCTGCACACGAGCTACTGGCCGGAGTACGCGGGCGGGTTCCGCCGCCCGGGCACCTTCATCGAGCTCGCGAAGGCGCTGATCGACCGGCTGAACGCGTGGCACACGAAGGACCCGGAGGCGCTGTCGGTCGACGACTTCACGCTGCAGGCCGGATCGCTCCACTTCTACGACAGCATGCTCGTGGTGGAGCGCAAGCCCTTCGAGGTGCCGCGCGCGATCATGACCGGCACGCCGTCGCGATAGCGATCGGCCGCGACGCTCGCACGGTATTCCCGTCCGGACCTGCCCGCGAGCGACCGCCCGGCGCGAAATGAAACTCGGCAAGCTCATCGGCGACGCGGTGCGGCACGCCCTGGGCCGGGGCGCGGGAGCCGACGCGGACGATCTCGCCGCGCTCGAGGCCCGCCTTGCCGGGGCGCTCGAGCGGGGCGGGAGCGACGATGCGCGCTCGATCTGCGCGCGCATCCTCGACGCCGCGCCCGATCATCCGGGCGCCCGGTGGGCAATGGCCGTCCTCCTCCTGCAGGCGGGCGAGTTCGCGGCGGCGGTCCGGCATTTCGCCCGCCTCGATGCCGGCCAGTCGGGCGGACGCGTGACCACGCGGGGCTATCGCAGCGCGGTCATGGATTCCGGGCGCCACGAGCGCGGCGAGCCCTACGTGGGATGGCGCGAGAACGTGCTGCTCGAGACCAACCACTGCGCGATCTTCGACGGCGAGGACGTCTATTTCCGCGAGACGCAGGACCGCACCTTCGCCAACCATCCGTGGGTGAGGGGGCGCGTCGCGCCGGACGGCGGGGATTTCGTGGTCTCGCTGCCGCCGGTCGACCGCGCGATCGACGGGCCGTTCGTCCTGCTCGGGACGGACGAGAACTTCTCGCACTGGCTCGAGCGCAACCTGCTGAAGCTCGCCGTGCTCGAGGCGGCCGGCGTCGACGACGCGCTGCCGCTGCTCATCAACGACGATCTGCGCGGCTACCAGCGCGAGTACCTGCGCCTCGTCGGCGTGCCGCCCGGGCGCCTGATGCCCGTGCCGAGGGGCCTCGTCGTCTCGTGCCGGCGGGTCGCGGTGCCGGTGACGCTGCGCAATCGCCCGCGAATGCGGCTCGGCATCGACTGGCTGCGCGCGCGCGTCGCCGGCCACATGGTCGAGCCGGCCACCGCGCGCGATCTCGTGTTCGTTTCGCGCCGCGACAGCAACCTGCGCGTGATGCACAACGAAGCGGAGCTCGAGCAGGCGCTGAAGCCGCTCGGCTTCACGACGTTCGTCGCCGGCGAGGCCCCGGTCACCGAGCAGATCCGGGTGTTCTCCCGGGCGCGGGCGATCGTCGGCGCGCACGGGGCGGGGCTCACCAACCTGATCTTCGCCCCGCCCGGCGCGTTCGTCCTCGAGATCGCCACCCCGGGGAGCGCGGGGATGGAGGAGTTCCGCTTCATCGCCGGCGCGCTCGGCCAGCGCATCGTCACGCTCGTCGCCGACCGGCCCGGCGACAACGCCGCGCCCGACCTCATTCCGCTCAAGTGGAACTTCTACGCCGATGTCCCGCAGGTGCTGGCCGTGCTGCGCGCGCACCTGCCCGAGCTCTTCGCCGGGCGCTGAGCGCGATGCCGCATTCCCGCACGCGGGGCACGGGGCGCGCGTTGACCGCGGAGGGTGGCGCGGGCTAGGCTCCCTCGCACCGGCCCGCTCACCGCGGGTGCGCCCTGCGAGGACCCTTGAACGTCGCGTTCCTTCACGTCGGTGAAGACCTGCGGCTGCCGGCGTTGATGGCCGCCTCGGCGAAGCGTCTCGGCTACGCGCTCGTCCAGATGACCGACGAGCGCACGCCCGCCGTTCCCGGCGTCGACACCGTCCTGCGCCTGCCCTGGGACGGCGAGCGGCTGATGACCTACCGCCTGGAGCATCTCGCCGCGCTCCCCGGGCCCGCGCTCATCGTCGACACCGACGTCGTGTTCGTGCGCGACGTCAGCCACGTCTGGGAGCGCGGGTTCGACGTCGCGCTCACCCGGCGCACCGGCCCCGCGCCCGATCCGAACGGCGTCGACCTCGCGGAGGTCATGCCGTACAACACCGGCGTGATGTTCTCGCGCTCGCGCGCCTTCTGGCAGCGCTGCCACGAGCTCTGCCGCGCTTTCCCGCCGGAGATCCAGCGCTGGTACGGCGACCAGTACGCGGTGCGCTTCGCCGCGCCGGAGTTCGCGGTGCTGGAGCTCCCGGTCGATCCGTACAACTACTCGCCCGCCGCGCCCGGCGAGGACGTCTCGCAGCGGTACGTCGTTCACTACAAGGGCCCGCGCAAGGCGTGGATGCTCGCGCTGGGCGCGGCGGGCTGATTCTTCCGCGCGCGGGCGCGCGCTCAGCCGGCGGGCGGCGCCGCTGCGAGCCACGCCTCCCACATGCCGGCGTACGCATGCTCGAGCGCGCGGGCGAACCCGGCGCAGTCGGCGAGCGGCGAGCGCCGGAAGCGCTCGCGCAGCCCCGCGCGCAGGGCCGCCAGCCGGTCGAGATCGCGCGCGAGGCCGGCGGCGGCGGCCACGTAGGCCGCCTCGTCGGCGGCGATCAGCTCGGGCAGGCCGAGGTTCGCGAGCATGCTCGCGCTCTGGCGGCCGGCGATCATCACCTGCGGCAGCGTGACCACCGGCACGCCCATCCACAGCGCGTCGAGGCTCGTCATGCCGCCGCAGAACGGGAACGGATCGAGGGCGACGTCGATGTCGTGATAGCTCGCGGCCGCTTCCTCGACCGGCACGAAGCGGCGCAGCTCGAGGCGCCCGGCGGCGATCCCGTGCGCCGCCGCGCGCGCGCGGAAGTCCCGCTGCACGAGCGGGTCGTTCAGCGCCGCGGCCTGCAGCACGAGGCGCGCGCCGGGCACCGCGGCGAGGACCCGCGCCCAGAGGGCGAGCACGCGGTCGTTCAGCTTGGCGAGCGAGTTCAGGCAGCCGAACGTGACGTGGCCGCGCGCGCGCGCGGGCAGCGCGTTCACCGCGGGGAGGAACTCCGGCGGCTCGTAGCAGAACCGCGTATGGGGGAGCCGCACGAGCCGCTCGGCGAAGTACCGCTCCTGGCCGGGCGGCGAGGACACCGGGTCGGTCACGAACCAGTCCATCGTCGCGAGCCCGGTCGTGTTGAAGTAGCCGAGCCAGCTCGCCTGCACCGGCGCCGGCCGCCGCGCGAACGCGAGCACGCGGGTGTGCCGCGTGTGCCCGGCGAGGTCGACCAGGATGTCGATGCCGTCGGCGCGGATCGCCGCGTCGAGGGCGGCGTCGTCGAGCGCGGCGACGTCCCGCCAGTGGTGCGCCGCGCGGCGCATGCGCTCGGTCATCGCGTCGCCGCGCGGGAAGTTGTAGTAGCAGAACGCCTCGACCCGGCGCGGATCGTGCCGCTCGAGCACCGGCGCGAACATCGTCCCCACCGGGTGGCGCCGCAGGTCCGGCGACACGTAGCCGACGCGCAGGCGGCGGCCCGGGGCGCGCTCGTTGGCGAACCGCGGCGCGGCCGGGTAGAGCGGTGCGGCGGCGGCCGCCGCCCAGTCCCGGTGCGCGGCGAGGACCTCCTCCGGCGTGACCTCCGGGGCTGCGTTCAACGTGCCGAGAACGGCCGTCAGCGCCTCGTGGAAGTCCGGCGCGGCCCGGAACGCCGCCCGGTACTCGCGGACCGCGTCGGTCGCACGGCCGAGCCGGTTGTAGCAGTTCGCGAGCGCGTTGCGCACCTGCCGGGAATCCGGCCGCGCCGCGGCGAGCGCTTCCAGCTCGGCCGCGGCTTCGGTCCAGCGCGCGCAACCGACGAGCGCCATCGCGACGACGAACCGGGCGCGTGCGGGATCGGGGGCGTGCGGCCAGTCGTGCCCGAGGAGCGCGAGTGCTTCGGCGCTGCGCTCCGGCGTCTGCGTGCCGGCCTGCGCGGTGTCCACCAGCGCGGCGGCCAGTTCCAGCCGCGCTGCCGCGCTGCCCGGGTCGAGGCGCAGCGCCTCCCGGAACGCGGCGATCGCCTCGTCCCGCCGGCCGCGCTCGACTTCGAGCTGCGCCAGGTTGAACCACGCTGCGAAGCGGTCCGGGTCGGCCGCCGTCGCGCGCGCGTAGCTCGCGGCGGCGTCCGCTGCGCGACCGAGTTCCCGCAGCGCGTTGCCGAGGTTGAAGTGGAACAGGCCGACGGCGGGATCCGCGGCGATCGCCGCGCCGATGAGGTCGACCGCGCGGGCGGGGTCGCGGCGGGCGAGGGCGACGAGGCCGAGCAGATGAAGGGCGCGCGCATCGCCCGGATCGTGCGCGAGCACGCGCCCGCAGCCCGCCTCGGCAAGGTCGATCGCGCCGCGCTCGTAGGCGTCCAGCGCGGCGTCGAGCTCCGCCGCGTCCGGGCGAAGACCCCCGGGCGCGAGCGCGCTGCGAACCCGGTCGAGCAAGCCCATCGGCGCGCGTTCCGTCCGCCTGTCTGGAGTGCGGGGATGGTAAGGGAGGCGGCCGGCCGTCAACAAGGCGAAACGACACGGCGGGCGCGCGCGACGCGGGAAAACGGGCAATCGCGCACGCCGCCCGCGGCGGCCGGTCCGGTCGCGCGGGGCCGCCCGCTAGAATGGCCGGGCGCGACGATTCCCATGCTGCTCAAACTCTTCCGCACCTTCGCCCGGGCGCCGGCGGCCGCGATCGAGCTCGTCCCGGTCGCGGACCTGCCGCCGAAGGCCGGCGACGCGCTGCTCGAGGCGCTGCGCGGGGCGCACGCCGCGCTCGCGCGCGATCCGGCCCGCGCGGCGGCGCTGCTCGAGCGCGCCTGCGCGCAGCGCCCGCACGATGCGCTGGCGCACGCGCTGCACGGCGCGTTCCTCGAGCGCGCGGACGCCGCGGCCGCGGCCGAAGCCGCGTTCGCGCAGGCGCGGCGGATCGACGCCGAGGGCCCGGTCGAGGCGGGGGTCGGGCACCACTTCTTCGCGCGCGGCATCGACCACATCAACGCCGCCGATCCGCGGCCGGCCGAGGTCTGCCTGCGGCTCGCCCACCGCCTGCTGCCGCACTCTGCCGCGCCGCTCGAGATGCTCGGGCTCGCGGGCTATCTCTCGGGCGACGTCGGCGCCGCGCGCGCGCATTTCGACCGCGCGCTCGCGCTCGCGTCCCCGGCCGAGCACGGCGCGCTCGAGATCAACCGGCTGATCGACACGCTGCCGCAGACCGGTCTCGGGTCCGCGGCGCTCGCCGCGGCGCGCGCGGGGTTCGAGGCCGAGCTCGACCGGCTGCTCGCGCGGCCGCCGGCGATCGCCGATCCGCTCGCGGCGGTGCACCGCACGCCGTTCTTCCTCTGCTACCAGGGGCGCAACGACCGCGACGCGAATGCGCGGCTCGCGCAGCTCTTCCTCGCCGCCTGCCCGGGGCTCGGCTACGTCTCGCCCAACGCCGCGCGCACGCGGCCGCCCGGCCGCAAGCCGACCGTCGGCTTCGTGTCGCGCTACCTCCGCCGCCACTCGATCGGCGTCTGGTACCGGGATGTCGTCGAGCTCGCGCTCGGGTCGGACCGCTTCGACGCGGTGCTCTTCGCCCCCGCGGACGAGGTCGACGAGGAGCTGAAGGCGGCGGCCGCGGCCCGCGACGCGTTCGTCCCGCTCGCGCGCACGCTCGAGGCGGCGCGCGCCGGGATCGAGGCGCGCGGTCCCGACGTCCTGCTCTACACCGACGTCGGGATCCATCCGCTCCCCTATCTCCTCGCCTTCAGCCGGCTCGCGCCGGTGCAGGGGCTGCTCGCCGGCCATCCGTGCACCTCGGGGATCCCGGCCATCGACTACTACGTGAGCAACGTGCACCAGGACGCGGACGACGCCCAGGCGCACTACACCGAGCGGCTCGTGCGGCTGCGCGAGATCGCGGTGTGCGTCGCGCGCACCGAGCCCCCGGCCGAGCCGCTGTCGCGCGCGGCGCTCGGCTGGAGCGAGGACACGCGCTACTACGTCTGCCCGATGCTGCTGCAGAAGCTGCACCCCGATTTCGACCGCGCGCTCGCCGCGCTCCTGCGGCGCGATCCCGCGGGCGAGGTGGTGCTGTTCGCCGACCGCGCGCGGCCGCTGTGGCAGGCCCGGCTCGAGGAGCGGTTCGCCGCGACGCTGCCCGACGTCGCCGACCGGATCGTCTTCCGGCCGTTCGCGCCCACGCGCGAGTTCCACAGCGTCCTGCTCGCCGCCGACTGCGTGCTCGACCCGTTCCATTTCTCCGGCGGCGTGACGAGCTACATCGCGCTCTCCCTCGGCGTCCCGGTCGTTACGCTGCCGGGCGAGCTCTTCCGCAGCCGGATGACCGCGGGCATGTACCGGCAGGCGCTCGTCACCGGCTGCATCGCGCGCTCGCCCGAGCACTTCGTCGAGCTCGCGCTCTCGCTCGCCGCCGACCCCGCGCTGCGCGCCGCGTTCCGCGCGCAGATCGTGGCGGCGCAGCCGCGCCTCTTCGCGACCCGCGGGGCGGTCGAGGCGCTGTTCGACTGGATCGAGGGGGTCGGCCCGCGCCCGGCGTGAGCGATCGCGCTCGCCCGGGCAGGAACGGGTTCACGCGGAGGGCAGGCGCGCAGCGGCCGGGACGCCCGCCGGCGGTTATGATTCCGGCATGCTGCAGAGCCTGCTGAAGAACGTCTTCGGCGCCCGACCGGCTCCGGCCGCCGACCTCGCGCGGCAGGTCGCGCTGCGCTACGAGGCAGCGGCAGCGCATTGGCGCGCCGGCCGTGGCGCCGAGGCGACCGCCGAATGCCGGGCGCTGCTCGAGGTCGCGCCGAACTACTGGTCCGCGCACGACCTGCTCGCGTCGATCGAGCTCCCGGGCGAGAACTACCTGCGCGTGCTCGAGCGCATCCACGCGCATCTCAGGCCGCGTACGTACCTCGAGATCGGGGTCGCGCGGGGCGAGTCGATCCGGCTCGCCGGCCCCGCAACGCGGGCGATCGGCGTCGACCCGGCGCCGGGTCCGGCGTTCCCGCTCGGGCCGAACGTGAGCCTGGTCGCCCTGACGAGCGACGAGTTCTTCGCCGGGCGCGACCTCGGGACGGCGCTCGGCGGGCTGCCGGTCGACCTCGCCTTCATCGACGGCATGCATCACTTCGAGTTCGCGCTGCGCGACTTCCTCAACATCGAAGCGCGCTGCGCGCCCTCCTCGACGATCCTCGTCCACGACGCTTACCCGATCGACGAACGCACCGCCGCGCGCGCGCGGGAGACGGAGTTCTGGAGCGGCGACGTCTGGCGCCTGGTCCTGCTCCTGCGCAGGCACCGCCCCGACCTCGTCGTGCGCACGGTCGCCACCCGGCCCACCGGGCTCGCCGTGGTGCGGAACCTCGATCCCGGATCGACGCTCCTGCGGGATCGCCTGGACGAGCTCGTCGAGGAGTTTCTCGCGGTCGATTTCGGCACGCTCGCCGGCTGCAAGGCCGAGCGGCTCGCGCTCGTGCCGAACGACTGGCCGCAGGTGCGCGCGCTGCTCGACGCGCCGGCGAGCCCCGCGGCGCGGGGCGCCCCGGCGCAATCGTCATGCTCGGCAGGCTCCTGAAGGGGCTGTCGCCGGCCGCGCCGCCGCCGGCACCCGCCGCAGCGGCGAAGGCGGCGCCCGGAACCGGCGGACCCGCGGTGCTCAACGTCGGCGGCAGCACCAGGACGATCCCGATCCCGCCACACTACGCCGGCTGGACCCATCTCCTGCTCGACATCGATCCGCGGCGCGGCGCCGACATCGTGCGCGACGCCCGCGAGCTCGGCGCACTCGCCGCGGCGCAGTTCGACGCGGTGTACTGCTCGCACAATCTCGAGCACTACTACCGTCACGACGTGCCGAAGGTCCTCGCCGGCTTTCTGCACGTGCTGAAGGACGCGGGGTTCGCCGAGATCCGCGTCCCCGACATGCCGGCGGTCTTCCGCAGGATGCTCGACGACGGTCTGGATCTCGAGGACGTGCTGTACCAGTCCCCCGCCGGCCCCGTCCAGGTGATCGACGTCGTCTACGGCTGGGGCCTCGAGATCGAGCGGAGCGGGAACGACTTCTTCGCGCACAAGACCGGATTCAGCGGCAAATCGCTGTGCGGACAGCTGCTCGCCGCCGGCTTTGCCGAGGTCTGGAATGCGCCGCCCTTCGCTCCCTACGAGCTGCGCGCGCTCGCCTTCAAGGGGGCCCCGACGCCGGACCAGCGCCGGCTGCTCGCAATCCCTCCCGCAGCGCCCGGCTGACCGCCGCCGATGCTCTCCACCCTGTTCCGGAAGCTCTTCGCGCGCGCGGACGCCCCGGCCGCGACGGATTTCGTCGCCGCGTTCCGGCTCTACGCCGGGGGCCGGCTGGACGAAGCGGAGCGCGCGTGCGCGGGCCTCGCCCGGGCGCCGCGTGCCGACGTCGACTATCTCCTCGGGCTGATCGCCCAGGCGCGCGGCGATTTCCCCGCGGCGGCGGAGCGCTTCGCGGCGGCGGTGCGCGGGCGCGAGGGGGAAGCCACGTTCCGCTACAGCCTCGGCGAAGCGCTCGCGCAGCTGGGGCGGCACGAGGCGGCGGCGGGCGAGCTCGAGCGGTTCGTCGCGCTCGCCGAGGCGAGCGACGCGCGGCAAGTGAAGGCGCGGCTCGCCGCCGCGGACTGCCGGGCGCGGTCGGGCGACGAGGGTGGTTCCCGGGCCTGGTACGAGAGCGCGGTTGCCGCGGCCGGCGGCGATCCGGCGGCGCTGACCGAGGTCGTTTTCGCCCTGCGCGAGGCCGGGCGCGACGACGAGGCCCGCGCGGCGCAAGCCCGTGCGATCGGCGTGCGGCGCGACCTCGTCTCGCGGCTCCGGCACGCGCTGCTGATCCCCGCGGTGTACGACTCCTGCGCCGAAATCGGCGCCGTGCGCGAGCGCTTTGCGGCGGAGCTCGACGAGCTCGCGCGCCTGCCGCCGGAGCCGGTCGACGATCCCGACGTGGCGGTCGGCACCATGCCGTTCTACCTCGCGTACCACAACGCCCCGAACCGGGATCTGCTGCGCAAGCTCTGTGCGGTGATGCGCCGGGTGTACCGGCCGGCGACCGACCCGCACGCGCTCGCCCCGCGGCGGGCTTCGGGGCGGCTCCGCGTCGGATTCGTCTCCACGTACTTCCACAATCACTCCGCCGGGCGGGTCACGATCGGGCTGCCGCGCGACCTGCCGCGCGACCGGTTCGAGGTGCACGTGTTCGCGATCGCCCCGGCGAGCGACCCGATGCGGCTCGCGTTCGAGCGGGCCGCCGACCGCTACCTCGCCCTCCCCCGGGCGCTCGAGGAGGCGCGGCGCGCGATCGCGGCGGCCGGGCTCGACGTCCTGGTGTTCGCGGACATCGGGATGCATCCGACCACGTACTTCCTTTCGCTCTGCCGCCTCGCGCCGCTCCAGGTCGCGCATTGGGGCCATTCCGAGACGAGCGGCGTCGACACCGTCGACTGCTACCTGTCGGCCGACGGGGTGGAGATCGAGTCGGCGCAGGCGCATTACAGCGAGACCCTCCTGCGCCCGAAGGCCTTTTTCCTGCCGGGCTTCGCCCGCCCGGTGCTCGCGGCGCGCGAGTCGCGGGAATCGCTCGGCCTGCCCGCGGATCGGACGCTCTACGCCTGCCTGCAGATGCCGTTCAAGCTCCATCCGGACATGGATGAGGTGCTCGCCGCGATCCTCGAGCGCGACCCGCGCGCGGAGATCGCGCTCCTCGACCGGCACCCCGGCTGGCGGGAAAAGCTCCGCCGGCGCTTCGCGCGGACGCTCGGGGCGGGCGCGGCCCGGATCCGCTTCCTGCCCGGCATGTCGCAGGAGCGCTACCTCGCCACGCTCGCGGCGGCGGACGTCGTGCTCGACCCGCTGTATTTCGGCGGCTGCAACTCCTCCTGCGAGGCGCTCGCGCTCGGCGCGCCGGTGGTCACGCTGCCGGGGACGCACCTCTTCGGCCGGTTCACGCTCGGCCTGTACGAGGAGATGGGGCTGCGCGACTGCGTCGCCGGCTCGGCCGGCGACTACGTCGAGCGCGCCGTGCGCATCGCGACCGATCGCGGCTACCGCGACCAGCTCGCGCGCGAGATCGAGGCGCGCAGCGCGGTGCTGTTCGAGCGCAGGGACATCACGCTCGCCTTCGCCGAGTTCCTCGAGCGCGCGGTGCGCTCCGAGCGGCGGCCCTCCGCGGCGGAGGCCTGACGTGGCGGCCGCCCCGGTGCGCCAGCGGTTCGCCATCGAAACGCCCGCGGGCAGGACCGAGATCGAAATGACGGTGCGGCCGGGCACGTCGGACGTCGCCGCGCTCGACCAGGTGTACGGCGCGCGCAGCTACGACCTTCGCCGCCTGCGGCGCTTCGCCGAGATCGAGGCTTTCTACCGGGACGCGGCGGCGCGCGGGCGAACCCCGCTCGTCCTCGACCTCGGGGCGAACATCGGCGCCGCCGCGCGCTACTTCGCGCAGACGTGGCCGGCGAGCCACGTCGTGGCGGTCGAGCCGGCGGCCGACAACTTCGCCCTCCTGTTCGAGAACACCCAGGATCTCGACAATGCGACCGCGTTGCACGCCGGCGTGGCGAGCGCCCCGGGCTGGCTGCGGGTGGCCGACGAAAGCGCGGAGAAGTGGGCCTATCGCACCGAGCGCGCGGACGCGGCGGCGCCGCGGGCGGTGCGCGCCGTCACCATCGGCGAGCTCCTCGACGAATTCCCCGACGGCAGGGGCTACGAGCCGTTCATCGTCAAGATCGACATCGAGGGGGCGGAGACCGAGCTCTTCGCGCGCGACACCGCGTGGATCGACCGCTTCCCGGTGCTCATCATCGAGCTCCACGATTGGCTCTTCTGCGGCGAGGGCGGCTCGGCGCCGTTCCTGCGCGCGATCGCCGCGCGCAACCGCGACTTCGTGCTGTCGGGCGAGAACGTGCTGTCGATCGCGAATGGGCGCCCGTAGCCGCGCCGCCGCGCGCCCGATAACCGGCGCGCCTGACAACGAACACTCAGGTAGCGCCGTCGAGAGGCAGGACGGCGAGCTGCGCGATCGGCGCCGCGGGCAGCGTGTCCCGGAACCAGCCCTGCCGGAAGCGCGCGCGGTCGCCCCTCGACGGGTGATCGTGTTCGCGATCCCCGGTCACGCGAGCCCCGGATTCCCCGCCACGCCCTCCAGCCGCGGCACGTTCAGCCGCGGCGGCGGGATCACCTTGCGGTCGCGGAGATAGGCCGCCACGACCTCCCAGACCGGCTCGCCCGCCGGGTGCTCCTGCACCGAGGCCCAGCCCGCGACCCGATAGCGCCGCGCGGCGTCGAGCGGCCGGCCGCCGAGGCGGAGATCGAAGATGCGGCTCCCCATCTTCGCCCCCGGCGCGCAGGCGTAGGTGAGGCCGCCGACCCGCACCATGTCGCCGCCCTGCTGCAGGTACGGGTCGGGGTTGAAGAGGTTGTCGCAGACGTCCTCGAGGATCGCCTTGATCGCTTCCCCCGTCAGCTCGTTCACCGTGCACTGCGGGTAGGTGATCGCGGTCTGGTCGAGCACGTCCTCCATCGTGATCGTCTCGCCGGCGAGCACCGTCGGGCCCCAGCGGAAGCCGGGCGAGAACGCGATCTCGGTGCCCTTCACCGCCATCATCGCGTCGAGGACGAGCTGGTCGAAGCTGCCGTTGAAGTTGCCGCGGCGGAAGAGCATGCCCTCGGTCACCGCGAGCCGCTCGCCGAGCTTTGCGGCGTGCGGCGCGCGCGCGGCGCCGATCCCCGCCTGCATCGCCGGGTCGGCCGGCAGCAGGTTCGCGAACACCGGCAGCAGGCGGTAGCGGAAGTCGGCGACGCGACGCCCGCGCACGTCGAGGTCGAGCACGCCGAGGAACTTGGCGTTCGAGCCGCCGTTCGTCACGATCGTCGCGCCGCCGGCGTTCTTCACCGTCACCGCCTGCGGCACCGCGTCGTGGGTGTGGCCGCCGAGGATCGCGTCGATCCCGCGCACGCGGCTCGCGAGCTTGAGGTCGACGTCCATGCCGTTGTGCGAGAGCAGCACGACCACCTGCGCGCCCTTCGCGCGCGCCGCCTCGACGTGCCCCTGCAGCGCCTCCTCCTGGATGCCGAACGTCCAGTCGGGGACGAAGTGGCGCGGGTTCGCGATCGGGGTGTAGGGGAACGCCTGGCCGACGACCGCGACCGGCACGCCGGCGATCTCGTGCAGCACCCAGGGCACGAACACCGGGTCGCCGAAGTCCTGGGTCTTGACGTTCTGCGCGAGGAACTCGATGCGCCCGCCGAGCTCCTTCGCGATGGCCTGCTGGACGCGCGCGGCGCCGTAGGTGAACTCCCAGTGCGCGGTCATCGCGTCGACGCCGAGCGCGAGCTGCGCCGCGATCATGTCGGCGCCCTTCGTCCAGAGCGCGAGGCCCGAGCCCTGCCAGGTGTCGCCGCCGTCGAGGAGGAGGGCCCCGGGCCGCTCGGCGCGCAGGCGTTTCACCAGCGTCGCGAGGTGCGCGTAGCCGCCGACCCGGCCGTAGGTGCGCGCGGCGCGCTCGAAATCGAGGAAGGTGAACGCGTGCGCCTGCGCCGATCCGGGCCGGATGCCGAACGCCTTGAGCAGGTGCTCGCCGACGAGGTGCGGCGGGCGGCCCGCCGCCGTGCCGACGCCGATGTTGACGCTCGGCTCGCGGAACCAGGCGGGCTCGAGCTGGGCGTGGCTGTCGGTGACGTGGAGGAGGGAGACGTTGCCGAAGCGCGGCACGCGGTAGAGCGCTTCGCCGTCGGCCTGCGCGAGCGCCTCGGGTGAGTCGAGCGCGAGCCCGGCGGCGGCGCCGGCGGCGAGGACCTCGAGGAACTCCCTGCGGTTCATGCGCCGCCGGCGGCGCGCCGCGCTACTTGTTCACCGGCGAGGCGGGGTCGAGCAGCAGCGCGACGAGGTCCCGGATCTGCTGCTCGCTCAGCGCGCCGACGTGGCCGAAGCGCGGCATCTGCGAGCAGAGGCTGTAGGCCTTGGCGTTCCAGATCTTGCCGTAGACGTAGCGCTGCACGTCGGGCCCGCTGCCGCGCAATCGTCCGAACTGGAAGAGGCTGGGGCCGAGCGTGCCGTAGGAGGTCTCCTGCGGGCCGATCCGGTGGCAGTTGTAGCAGCTCCCGCCGCCCGGTGAGCCGGCGCGGTCGCTCCAGGTCATGCCGCGGCCGTCCTGCGCGATCCGCTCGCCCGCCTTCCAGTCGCCGAGGAGCTTGCCGTCGGCGGGCCAGCGGATGGCGGCGAGCTGGTCCTGCTCGAGCCGCTGGGCGATCTCCTGCGGCGGGTTGTCGCCGGTGCGGTTGCAGAGCGCCACCGCGCCGTCGGCGACCAGCAGGTCGACCGAGGCCTGCCCGCGCGCCTTGAAGTCGCGCTGGAGCGTGGCGACGGCGGCGGCGCGCGGATCGTCGGCGAGCACGGGCGCGGCGAGGACGGCGAGGAACGCTGCGGCGAGAGTCTTCGTCATGGTCGGGGTCGGCGGGGTCAGCGCTTGATGCCCGGGCCCTTGTAGACCTGGCCGCTCGAATTCACCGCGAGGTAGGTGAGGAGGGCGGTGAGCGAGTCGGACACGTAACCCGGCTCGGGGAAGCGCTGCTGGCGGAAGCAGTCCCACAGGCGCCACTGCAGGGTGTGCATTACGCCGCCGGTCATGCGGTAGCCCGGCCAGCCCTGGTAGCTGCGGACCGCCTCGTCGGCGCGGGTGAAATTCGGCAGCTGCTGGGTGCGGATGCGCTTGCCGTCCTCGCCGTGGCACGACGCACAGGAGAAGTCGTACGCGCCGGCGCGGTAGAAGAAGATCTCGCGGCCGACGGCGTAGGCCTCGCGCTCCTGCGGGAGCTTCTGCGGCGGCGCGATCTTCATGTCGCGCGACTGCCCGGCGACGAAGGTGGTGATCGCGACCGGGTCGGGCGTGCGGGTGTCGGTGCTGAACGGCTGCTTCGCGAGCTCGGCCGCGTCGAAGCCCTGCAGCGTCACCATGCAGTGGACGATGCGCCGCTCGGCGTCCATCACCTTGCCGGCGTCGGCGAAGTAGCGCGGGAGCTGGACGTAGGCGCCCTTCACGACGCCCGGTCCGAGCCCGAGATCGCACCGCTCGAGCGAGGCGTTCTTCGGCCCGCGCGGGGTCTTCCACAGCTCCGCGCCCTTCGCCTCGAAGAGCTCGGCCGGGTTGTCCGCCTCGAGCACCTCGCGGAACTTCTCGAAGTCGGCGGTAGTGGCGTCGCGCTCGGCGGCGGGCGCCTTGCCCTGCCCCGGCGCCTTCGCCTGCGCCGGGGCCGGCGCCTTCGCCTGCGCCGGGGCCGGCGCCTTCGCCTGCGCCGGGGCCGGCGCCTTCATCTGCCCGGCGGCAGGGGCGAGGTAGGCCGCCGCGGCGAGCGCGGCCGCGGCGCAAAGCGCGAGTGCCCTGGTCATTCCTCCTCCGGCATGGTGCCGCGCCTCCGCGGGCGCGGTCGCGTGGGGATCGCGCCCGGCGCTAGCCGGCCCCGACCGTGATCTCGTCGGTGCGCTTGTCGCCCTTGTTGTCCACCCAGGCGATCGCGAGCTTGTCGCCCGCCTTCGCGCCCTTCAGCCTGAACCCGAACACCGGGTTGCGCGAGATCGCCTGGCTGATGTCGGCCTGGAGCACGGTCTTCCCGTTCAGCTGGGCGGTGACGGTCTGGATGAAGTGCAGCGGCACGACGTTACCGGCGGCGTCCTTGCGCTGCCCGGTCTCCATCGGGTGCGCCATCAGGACGCGAACGTCGAGCACGTCGCCGTCGAGCTTCGCGCGAATCTTCATCGGATCGGCCATGGCGCCCCCGTCCCTAGCCGCCGCAGCCGCCGATCGTGACCTTCACCTCCTTCACGGCGGTGAGGTACCGGCCGTCGGCGGTAGCGACCACGACGCGGACGTTGGAGGTCTCGCCCATCTTCGCCCGCAGCGCGACGAACGCGAGCGCGCCCTGCGCGAACTCGAACCCGGCGGCGTACGGGAACGGGTTCTTCTCGATCAGCACCGCGATCGACTTCGTGCCGGGGACGTTGCTCTGGATCTCGATCGGCACCACGGCGCCGTTTTCGGCGATGTCGGGGGCGCGGATCACGATGTCCTTCGAGTCGGCGGGCGAGGCGACCTTCAGGTTCTTCAGCGCGTCGGCGACCGTCTTCGATTCGAACGCGCCCTTGTTCCACTGCGCGGCAGCCTCGCGCACGGGCGCGAAACCGGCGGCAAGGGCGGCCGCGGCGAGCGCACCGGTGCGCCGGAGCGCGGTTCTGCGGGCGGGTTCGGTCATCGGGATTCCTCGCTTGCCCAGCGCATCCATGATGGTGGGGCGGTAGCCTATCAAAAAAAGGGCGGCGCCGGGCGAATCCGCCGGCGACGTCACTCCGCCGGGGCGACGAACGTCCCCGAGCGGCCGCCCGACTTCTCGAGCAGCCGGATCGCCTCGATCCGCATGCCGCGGTCGACCGCCTTGCACATGTCGTACACCGTGAGGAGGCCGACGCTGACCGCGGCGAGCGCCTCCATCTCGACGCCGGTGCGGCCGCAGGTCTCCACCGTCACGGTCAGCGTGACCGTGGCGGCCTCCCCGTCCTCGGCGTCCTCGGCGAATTCGGCCGCGACGTGCGTCAGCGCGACCGGGTGCGCGAGCGGGATGAGATCGGCGGTCCGCTTCGCCGCCTGGATCGCCGCGAGGCGCGCGACGCCGAGAACGTCGCCCTTCGCCGCGCCGCCCGCGCGGAGGAGCGCGAGCGTCTCCGGCCGCATCGCGATCCGCCCGGCGGCGCGCGCGCGCCGCTTCGTCTCGGCCTTGCCGCCGACGTCGACCATGTGCGCCGCGCCCCGCGCGTCGAAATGCGTCAGTCCCATTGCGCCACCTGCACTCTTAACACCTCGAAACGCCGCTCCCGGGGGAACCACCTTCTAGCTCCGGTATCATACCCAGCGTGCGAGCTTCGTTCTGCCTGCTTGCGGCCGCGCTCCTCGCCGCCGGCGCGTCCGCCCAGACCGGCGTCTACCGCTCGACCCCGCCCGCCGAGCGCGACGATTCGCGTCCGTCCGCGCCGGCACCGGGCGTGCCGTCGGCGCCGAACCTCCCGGACCTCGGCGACAGCGCGCAGGCCGACCTCACCCCGCAGATGGAGCGGCGGATCGGCGAGCAGATCATGCGCGAGATCCGCCGCGACCCGGCCTACGTCGACGACCCCGAGATCCGCGACTACGTGCAGTCGACCGGCTGGCGCCTGGTGGCGGCGAGCGGCGAGAAGGGCCAGGAGTTCGAGTTCTTCGTCCTGCGCGACAGGACGGTCAACGCGTTCGCGATGCCCGGCGGCTTCATCGGCGTCCACACCGGGCTCCTCCTCGCCGCCCAGACCGAGTCCGAGTTCGCCGGCGTGCTCGGCCACGAGGTCGCGCACGTGCTGCAGCGGCACGCCGCGCGCCAGATGGAGCAGCAGAGCCGCATCTCGAAGATGTCGCTCCTCGCGATGGCGCTCGCGGTTCTCGCCGGGCGCTCGAACCCGCAGGTCGCGCAGGCCGCGATCGTCGCCGGCCAGGCGGCGCCGGCGGCGGTCTACCTCAACTACAGCCGCGAGTTCGAGCGCGAGGCCGACCGGCTCGGCTACCAGATGCTCGAAGGCGCCGGCTTCGACCCCGCCGGCATGCCCGGCTTCTTCGAGCGGCTGCAGAAGGCGACGCGCCTGTACGAGAACAACGCGCCGACCTACCTCCGCACCCATCCGCTCAACACCGAGCGCATCGCCGACATGCAGAACCGCGCGGCGAACGCGCCCTACCGCCAGCGCCCCGACAGCGCGGAGTTCCAGCTCGTGCGCGCCAAGCTGCGCGCGACCGACGGCTCGCCGCAGGAGGCGGTCGCGTTCTTCCGCACCGCGGTGGCCGAGAAGCGCTTCGCGAGCGAGGTCGCGGTGCACTACGGCTACGCCCTCGCGGCGGCGCGGGCGAAGGACTGGAAGACCGCCGAGAGCGAGATCGCCGCCGCGCGGAAGCTGAGCCCGCCGCACCCGATGCTCGAGACGCTCGCGGCGCGGATCAAGGTCGACAGCGGCGACGTCGCCGGCGCGGAGAAGATGCTCGCCGGGGCGCGCATCGCGTTCCCCGACTCGCTCTCGATCCGGCTCGCGTACGCCGACGTTCTCCAGCGCCTCGGCCGCAACAAGGAAGCGGTCGCGCTGCTCGAAGACCTGGTGAAGGGCAGCACGCGCGATCCGCGCATCTACCAGCAGATCGCAAGATCGTACGCCGCGCTCGGCCAGCGGACTGCGCAGCACCGCGCCCTCGCCGAGAGCTATCTCCTCCTCGGCAGCCTGCCGGCGGCGATCGAGCAGCTCCAGTTCGCCCAGGCCGCCGCCGACACCGATTTCTACGCGCTGTCGGCGATCGACGCGCGCCTGCGCGAGCTCAAGGCGCAGCAGGCGCAGGCGGCGAGGGAACGCCGGCAGCAGTAGCCCCGCGCGTGCAATAGTTCACGTTCCCTGCGGCGCGCGGCGACGCGGTCCGCACCGCGCAGTAGTTCCGCCGCCCGCTCTGCCACTGGCACATCGGTTGCAGAAGCTCCCCCGCCATTTTCTCTTGAAGGGGGGACTCCCATGGCTCTCACGTGCGCGCGCCACGCGCGCGATGTCGCTATTTCGGCGGCTTTCGCGCTCGCGGCGGTCTTCGTTTCACCGGTGCTCGCCCAGGGGACGCCTCCCCCGGGCGACCTCGCCTCGGTGCTGACCCAGAGCAAGGTCACGGTCGGCGCCGACGGGGTGCAGAACGGCGGCGAGGCGGGGATCGCGAGCATCACCGTGACGCTCACCAACTGCGCTGCGAGCGTCTACGCGACGACGCAGACCGGGGCGGGCGGCGATTACTCGTTCGCCGTGCCCGCCGGTGCGACGACGCTCTGCGTGGTCGAGACGAACGAGGGCGACCACCGCTCGACCGGGGCGAGCGTCGGCACGACCGCGCTGCCGAGCGGCACGCCGACTTCGGTCGGCGGCACGAGCTACACGTACAACCGCGCGACCGACTCGATCTCGTTCACCGTCGGGGCAGCCGCGAACTACACCGGCATCAACTTCGGCGACGTGCCGGACAACGCCTTTACGACCAACGGCCAGCAGAGCGCGGCGCCCGGGACGACGCTCTACTACCCGCACACGTTCATCGCCGGCTCGGCGGGGACGGTGACGTTCTCGACCGCCGGCGTGGCGACGCCGAGCGTGCCGGGGTGGAGCGAGGTGGTGCACAACGACACGAACTGCAACGGCCGCTTCGACTCGGGCGAGCCGCTCATCACCGGCGGGGTCGCGCTCACCGCCGGGCAGCAGCTCTGCATCCTGGTGAAGGAGTTCGTGCCGGCGAACGCGCCGGTCGGGGGCGAGAACACCGTCACCGTCACGGCGAGCTTCGCCTACACCAACGCGAACCCGGCGCTCAACGCCGCGGCGACACGCATCGATCTCACGATCGTTTCGCGGGCAGGGCTCACGCTGGTGAAGTCGGTGAGCGCCACGAGCGCGCTGCCCGGTGCGGTGATCACCTATACGATCACCTACAGCAACGTCTCAGCCGAGGCGCTGACGAGCGTTACGATCCGCGACGCGACGCCGGCGTTCACCACCTACGTCTCGGCGAGCTGCGGGGCGCCGCCGGCGGGGCTGACCTGCACGCCGCCGGCCTCGCCGACCACGGCGCCGGCGGTCGGGGCCACCGGCGGGATCACCTGGAACTTCGGGGGCAGCCTCGCGCCGGGGGCCTCGAGCGCGGTGAGCTTCCAGGTGCAGGTGAACAACTAGCGGAACGGATTGCGGACGGTCAGCCGCTCCTCGAGCACCTGGCGTTCCTCGACACGAACGTCCGCGGGCAGCAATCGACCCGCAGAATTTCAATGACTTGCGTGGCCGGCCCGGTTCGGGGGAGCCCTGGCCGGACGGGGGCTACGCCTTCGCCGGCACCTCGAAGTACGCCTCGTACAGGAGGTCGAACGTCTTCTCGCTCTCGGCGAGGAGCTCGTCGTCGGTGGTCGCGCGCCGCCGCGCGCCGGCGAGCAGGGTCTCGACCCCGGCCGCCTCGGCGAGCCTGGTGCCGCCACCCGCCTCGAGCACGTGGACGAGCCGGCCGATCTTCACCAGCGCGGGGTCCTTCTCGAGCTTGAAGCTCGTGATCATCTCCTCGTAGGTCACGCGGCTGCGGCTGTTGCGGAAGGTCGCGCCGTCGTAGCCGAAGCTGACCGCGGTGGCGGGCGCCTGCCGGCCGGTGTCGAGCCAGATGAGCGTCGCCTCGGGGTCGATGAACCGGCGGATCAGCCAGGCCGCGGCGAGCCGGTCGGTGAAGAGCGGCCGCCGCGTCGCCCACGCGCGGCGGAAGTAGGTGCGGTTCGAGCGTGCGACACCAGCCGACGGCGAGGCGGGCGCGTTCTCGGGGAACATCAGCTCGCGCACCCGCGCTTCCATCCCGGCGAGGGTCTTCTCCGCCTTGTCGCGCAGCGGCGAGCCGAAGAAGTCGAGCGCGGCGATCGCCTCGAGGTCCCGGCGCTGCTTGCCGAGCACGCGGTTGATCGCGACCGGGTCGGAGATGCCGAAGCCGGCCTCGAGCGACTCCACCGTCATGACGAGCTCGCGGTACTGCTCGGAGCGGTCGAAGAGCCCCCGGAACTGCTTCGACTGGGCTTCGTCCGCGCTCTTCACGTTGAGCACATGGACGCTGCCGTTGATGCTCGCGACGAAGGCGGCGAGCTTGGCGAGGCCGCGCCGGTTCTCGCCGGAGTCGGGCAGCAGGTAGACGCCGTCGCGGAGCGGCGCGCAGCCGAGCGTCTCGAGCGTGCGCAGCACCTTCATGCGGCCCGCGGGATCGTCGGTCGGGAGCTGGGTGACGAAGACCACCCAGCGGGTGCCGGGCGGGGGCGGTTCCGGAGGCGGGGCGTTCGGGCGCGCCATGGCGGGCGAAGTCTAGCAGGCGGTCGGGCCGGGTCCCGAGCCGGCGGCGGCTGGATTAGACTCCGCCGGCACAATTTTTCCGCAACCGCCGCCCGCGATCTACCGATGAACACGCGCCTCCAGGTCCTCAAGGTCATCGACTCCGAGCTCGCCCGCATCGCGCAGGAGCCGTACTACGAGCCGGTCGGCGACGAGGTCGCGCTCTTCGAAGCGGCGTACGCCGCGCGGGTGCCGGTGCTGCTCAAGGGCCCGACCGGAAGCGGCAAGACGCGCTTCGTCGAGCACATGGCCTGGCGGCTCGCGCGCCCGCTCGTCACCGTGGCGTGCCACGACGACCTCACCGCCTCCGACCTCGTCGGGCGCTATCTCATCGTCGGCGACGAGACGGTCTGGGTGGACGGGCCGCTCGCCCGGGCGGTGCGGGCCGGGGCATTCTGCTACCTCGACGAGATCGTCGAGGCGCGCAAGGACACGACCGTCGTCATCCACCCGCTCGCCGACTCCCGCCGCGCGCTGCCGATGGAGAAGCGCGGCGAGCTCTTGCACGCCGGCCCGGAGTTCATGCTGATCCTCTCCTACAACCCCGGCTACCAGAGCGTGCTCAAGGAGCTGAAAGCCTCGACCCGGCAGCGCTTCGTCGCGATCGAGTTCGCGTACCCCGCGCCCGATCTCGAGGCGCGGATCGTGGCGAAGGAGTCGGGCATCGACCGGGCGGCGGCCGAGCGCCTCGTCCAGCTCGCCGGCCTGACGCGCAACCTGAAAGGGAGCGGCCTCGACGAGGGCGCGAGCACGCGCCTCCTCGTGCACGCGGCCGGGCTGATGGTGCGCGGGGTCGCGCCGCACACCGCCTGCCGCGGCGCGATCGTCGCGGCGCTCAGCGACGAGCCCGAGATGCTCGCCGCGCTCGACGAGCTCGCGAACGCGGTGTTCTAGTGGCGGCCGGGGCGGGCGTGCCGCTCGCGGAGGTCGCGCGCTTCCTCGAGCTGGTTCTCCGCGGGCTCGCGGGGCGCGCGCTGCGGGTGGAAGCCTCGTCCGAGACGTACACCGACACCGAGACGCTCTTCCTGCCGGAGCGGGCGGCGGACCGGCGGCTGTACACCGCGATCGCAGTGCATCTCTGGGCGCAGACGCGCTACGGGACGTTCAACGCCGACCTCCCGCTCGACGCCCGGACGCTCGCCTGGCTCAACCTGCTCGAGGCGCTGCGGCTGGAGGCCTGCCTCGGACGCGCGCTTCCCGGCCTCGCGCGGCTGCTCGCGGCGGTGCGCGGGCCGCTCGCGCCCGCGCTCGCCGGCGCCGGCGCGGCGCTCGAGCGCCCGGGCGCCCGGGTGACCGACTCGATCCGCCTCGCGCACGAGCTGGCTGCCGGCGAGCCGCCGCCGCCGTTTCCCCATCTCGGCAGCCTGCGTCCGGAGCGCGTGCAGACGGTCCGGGCGGCGCGGGTGGAGAAGGAGCGCGCGGCGCTCGCCCGCGAGCTCGCGCAGCTCCGGGAAGCGCATGCAGCCGGGCGGAGCGGCGCGGCCGAGGTCGACCCGGCGCCGGCGATCGGCATCGACGCGAGCTTCGAGTCGCTCCAGTTCCGGCTCGACGTCGACGGCGAGATCGTCCGGCCGCCGGAGCGGGTCGCGGCGCTCGTGCGCTCGATCGTGCAGGACCTGGGCGAGGTGCCGCCGGAGTACCTCGCCGGCGCGGCGCCGGGGCGGTACGCTGCCGACGCCGAGCCGGCGGCGGCGGCGGGCGAAGATGCGGCGGCCGAGGACGGGACCGGGGACGGCTTCCGCTACGACGAATGGGACTTCCGGCGCCGTGCGTACCGCAGGGACTGGTGCGTGGCGTACGAGCGCGAGATCCCGCGCGGCGATCCGGCGTTCGTCGCCGGCGTGCGCCGGCAGTACGCCGGCGAGATCGCGCGGCTCCGGCGCCGCTTCGAGGCGCTGCGCGGCGAGACGAGGATCGCGCGGCGCGAGCACGACGGCGACGAGCTCGACTTCGACGCGGTGGTCGACGCGCACGTCGACCGGCGCACCGGGTTCGAGCCGAGCGGGCGCCTGTACGCGCTGCGGCGGCGGACCGAGCGCGACATCGCCGTCGTCTTCATGGTCGACATGAGCGGCTCGACGATGGGCTGGATCAACGAGTGCGAGCGCACCGCGCTCGTCATGCTGTGCGAGGCGCTCGAGGCGCTCGGCGACCGCTACGCGATCTACGGCTTCTCCGGCTGGGGCGCGAAGCGCTGCGAGATCTACCGCATCAAGCGCTTCGACGAGCGCTATGCGGAGGCCGTCCGCGGCCGCATCGCCGGCGTGCAGGCGAAGGACTACACGCGCATGGGCGCGGCGATCCGGCACCTGTCGCAGCTGCTGAACGGCGTCGAGGCGAAGACGCGCATTCTCTTTGCGCTTTCCGACGGCAAGCCCGACGACTACGTCGACGGCTACCGCGGCCGGTACGGCATCGAGGACACGCGGCAAGCGCTGATCGAGGCGCGCGCGGGCGGCATCCACCCGTTCTGCGTCACGATCGACGAGGCGGCGCGCGACTACCTGCCGCACATGTACGGGCAGGCGAGCTGGATCGTGCTCGACGACGTGCGGAAGCTCCCGCTCAAGGCGGCGGACGCGTACCGGCGGCTGACGAGCTGAGCGGCGCGCGAGCGCGGGAAATATCGGGCGGCGCCGGAATGTATATTGGCGTCCGGCCGCGGGCGCGAACGGCGACCCGGGCCGGAAGAAGTCAGAACTCACCCTTGGAGGAGATAGCGCATGTCACGGATTTTCCTGGGTTTTATCGCTTTCGCCCTGCTCGCGGCGGGCGCCGTCCAGGCGCAGCAACCGGCCCGGCCGCAGATCCAGACGACCAAGGTCGACGGTACCGACGGCCTCTACATCTTCCGCAACGGCGCGCACCAGTCGATCTTCATCGTCACGAACGACGGCGTGATCGTCACCGACCCGGTCGCCTACGGCCGGCCGACCGGCGGCCAGGCCTACCTCGACGAGATCCGCAAGATCACCGACAAGCCGATCCGCTACCTCGTCTACAGCCACCACCACTTCGACCACATCGCCGGCGGCAAGGCGATCAAGGACGCCGGCGCGCAGGTGCTCGCGCACCGGCGGGCGGCGGAGCGGCTGCGGGAACTGAAGGATCCGCACACCGTGCTGCCCGACGAGGAGGTGGGCGACCAGGGCCGGCGGATCACGCTCGGCGGAACCGTGCTCGAGCTGACCTACCACGGTCTCAACCACTCCGACTCGACGCTGGTGATGCGGCTGCCGAAGGAGCGCATCGTCTTCATCGTCGACACGATCCCGGTCGGGTCGGTCCCGGGGCGCGGGATGATCGACTCCTATCCCCTCGAGACCGAGGCGTTCATGCAGCAGGTGCTCGCGATGGACTGGGATCGGATGATCCCCGGCCACCCTGGGCCCGGCGACCGGCTCGGCACCAAGAAGGACGTCGAGGACCAGCTCGCCCTCGCACGGGCCGCCTCGGCCGAGATGAAGAAGCTCGCGCAGGAAGGCAAGTGCTGGGACACCGCGGAGAAGGAGTTCAAGCTTCCCGGCTACGAGAGCTGGCCCGGCTATGCGAACAACCTGCCGTTCGTCGCCCGGCGCTACTGCGGGCTGTGGGGGCGCGGGACCTGAGCGGTCTTCGCGACGAACAGGAGAGAGAACGCCCCGCGAGGGGCGTTTTCCATTCCGGCGCCGCTCAGGCGTTCCAGGCGGCGACGACCCGGTCGAGCCCCTTGCGGTAGTCGGCGATCGCCGGGCTCCAGCCGGGAACGCGCGGCGCCGGCGGCTGCGACGGCATGGCGAGCGCGGTCTGCTGCATGTGCTCCTTGCGCACGATCAGCCGGATGACGGGCGTCGCGATCCGCGGCACGTGCAGCGGGAAGGGGTTGCCGACCCGCCGCGCGAAATCGTCCATGAACTGCAGGAACGGCACCGGCCGGCCGCCGGCCGCGTAGAGGATCCGGCCGGCGTTGCGCGGCTTTGCCGCCGCGAGCAGGGCGCTCACCGCGTCGGACTGGTGCAGGTGATATTGCTTCGCCGTGGGCGAGCCGGCCCAGTACGGCCGCCCGATGCGAAACGCCTTGCGGTAAGCGCGCAGATCGCGGCTGTCGGGACCGTAGAGATACCCGAGGCGAACGACGCACGCCGGCACCGGCCCGGCGAGCGCGAGCCGTTCGCATTCGAGGATCGTTTCCGCGAGCGACCGCAGCGGGTCTTCGCGCGGCCGTCCGAGCACGAACGCGAAGCTCGCGTGCACGAGGAACTTCGGGAACTTCGGGAACTTCGCCTCGGTCCGGAGCGCGCGGCGGACGCCGGCGAGCGCCCGCCGCTCGAACCCTTCCCACGCGTGCCCGTCGTGGAGCAGCGTATTCGCCTCCTGCCCGGCGACGTTGACGTGCACGCTCGCGGCGATGCGCTCGCGCGCGAGCAGCCGGCCGAGCTCCGACCGCCCGCCGGTGACCGAGAGCGGCATCGCGCCCGCGGCTCAGTGCGGCGGAACCGCGGGGCCGACGCGCCCGAGCCCCGGCAGCCGCAGCGCCGGCTCGGTCACGTCCACCCCGAGCGAGAGCCCGAGCAGGTTGAACTCCAGCCCCTCCTCGGGCGCGAGGATCACGCCGAGCAGGCCGTAGAGCGAGACCTGGACGCCGGTGCCGCTCGGCGCGCGGCCGATCGCCTCGGAGAGCGGCACGTAGTCCTTGCCGATCGCGTTCGAGGGCAGGTCGAGCCGGAGCTCCGGCACGCTGCGGCCGATGTGGGCGACGAACGTGTTGCTGTTCGGGCCCGGCCAGGTCCGGTAGGTGTCGGCGAACGGGTAGCTCTTCACCGCGTCCTCGACCTTGTCGATCAGCGCCTCCACGCCCTCGCCGCGCCGGTCGACCAGCAGGTCGGGCCTGGCGCTGAACCACAGCGCGTCGGGAGCGGCGAAGTCGCGGCGCACGTGCGGCGGGCCGCCCCAGAAGATCACGTCATAGCGGGTGTACGCGCTCGCGCCTTCGCGCTTCACCGCGATCCACGAATGCGCGCCGAAGGCGCCGCGCCAGCCGAAGGTCGGCGCGGCGTAGACCTGGATCACCGGCGCGCGGAAGAGCGCCGGGTCGGGCGCGAGCCCGGCCGGCTCGCGCGAGGCGGTGGACCAGCTCGCGGCGGCGGGCGTGTGGGTCGCGACGCTGATCGCGAGCGGGATGACGAAGAGCGCGACGACGATGAGCATGCCGATCGTGCGCTTCATCCCCGCCGGTCACCCGGCGCCGCGGCCCGACTTGAGGTGCTGCGCGACGAACCCCTTCACCATCTCGTGGGCGCGGTCGGTCTGCGGGCCGGGCTTCGCCACCCACTCGTGCTCGCAGCCCTCGAAGATCTCCAGCCGGCAGCTCCCGCCGGCGGCGTGGTAGGTCGCCGCGAACTTCTGCTGGAGCGCGGGCAGCACGTTGTCGTCGAGCGCGCCCTGCATGATCAGGATCGGCGGCAGCGCGACCTGCTCGCGGCGCTCGAGGATGAGCTGCGGGTTCGCCTCGAAGATCGTCTCCCACGGATCGAACCAGGTCCGGCTGTTCTTCAGCATGTGCTCGCGCTTCATCTTTTCCGCCTGCTGGTAGCGCGCGTACGGATCGCTGATCGGCGAGCGGCTCGCGATGTACGCGATCGTCGCGTCCAGGTTCGGCGCCGCGGCGAGCGGGAGCGCGTTGTAGCGCGGATCGCGCGGGCGCATGCCGACGAGCTCCGCGACGTGCCCGCCGGTCGAGCTGCCGAGGATGCCGACCGTCGACGGGTCGCCGTTCCAGCCGGCCGCGCGCCACTTGAGCCAGCGCACGCCGTAGTTCGCGTCCTGCACCGAGGCGGGGTAGGGCGCTTCGGGGGCGAGCGTCATGTCGATCGCCACGACGAGCACGCCGCTCGCGGCGATCGCGCGGTCCATCGGCTCGTTCGCGAAGCGGTCCTTGTTGTTCCAGGCGCCGCCGTGGAGGTCGAGGAGCGTCGGGAAGGGCCCCGCCCCTTGCGGCTGGTAGATCCGCGCCAGGAGCTGCCGGCCGGCGGCGGTGCGGCGGAATTCGGTCTCGGTGATCCGGACGCCGAGCTTCGCGGCCGGGTCGTAGCGCACGGCGTGTGCCGGCCCGGAGCCGAAGCCGGCGACGGCCGGGGCGGCGACGCCGAGGGCGGCGGCCTGCTTCAGAAACGAGCGGCGGCCGGCGGGGCGCGGTTTCATGCGGATCTCCTGCGCGAGCGAGTGGGCGGCGAGACGCGAAACTCTACGCCGAAACCGGAGCGGCGGCCATTGCGGAAGCGCCGGTCGAGCCGGTTCCCGATCGGGCCGGGGCCGAACGGGCGAAAGCCTTACACTTTCGGCCGGCGCGGGTGTTCCGCGCGTGTTCCGCGCGTGTTCCGCGCGTGTTCCGCGCGTGTTCCGCGCGCGCCGCGCTTCCCCCGCTTGCAGCACCCCACGCAGCCCGCCATGTTCCGCTTCCTCGAATCGCGCATCCGCGGCACCGCCGGAACCGGTCCCGGCGCGCCGCCGACCGGCCTCCTCGCCTTCTACTGGCATTTCGTGCGCCAGACCAGGGGCTGGTACGTGCTCATGTTCGTCACCAGCCTCGCGGTGGCGCTGATCGACACCGTGATTCCGGTGTTCATCGGCCGGCTCGTATCGCTCATGGAGGCGACCGACCGCAAGGCGGCGCTCGCGGACCAGTGGCCGCTGCTCGCCGGCATGATCGGGCTCGTCCTCGTCGCCCGGCCGCTCGTGATGCTCGCCGACGTCGCGATCCGCCACAACGCGATCATCCCCGGCGCGACGAGCCTCGTCCGCTGGCAGAGCCACTGGCACGTGGTGCGCCAGAGCTGGCCGTTCTTCCAGAACGACTTCGCCGGCCGCATCGCGAACCGCGTGATGCAGACCGCCAACGCGCTGCGCGAGAGCACGATGGCGAGCATCCGCGCGGTCTGGTACATCCTCGTCTACGGCGTGAGCGCGCTCGTGCTGATGGCGGTTGCGGACTGGCGGCTCGGCCTGCCGACGCTCTTCTGGTTCATCGGCTACGCCGTGTTCCTCAGCTATTTCGTGCCGCGCATGCGCGACCTCGCGCGGGCGAGCTCGGAGGTGCGCTCGCAGGTGATGGCGCGGGTGGTCGACAGCTACACCAACATCCTCACCGTCAAGCTCTTCGCCCGGCTCGCCGACGAGGACGCCTACGTCCGCGAGGTCATCGACGACCACCAGCGCGCGATCGCCGCCCACATGCGGCTGATCTCGCAGTTCATGATCGTGCTCTCGGCGATGAACGCGGCGCTGCTCACCGCGACCGGGGCGATCGGAATCTGGCTCTGGGCCGAGGGCGCGGTGAGCGCCGGCGTCGTCGCCACCGCGCTGCCGCTCGCCTGGCAGATCGCGAACGTCGCCGGCTGGGTGAGCTGGGAGGTGACCGGCATCTTCGAGAACATCGGCGTGGTGCAGGAGGGAATGCAGACGATCGCCGTCCCGCACGGCGGCACCGACCGTCCCGGCGCGCGCGCACTCGAGGTGAGCCGCGGGGAAGTCCGCTTCGAGGACGTGAGCTTCGGCTACGGCCGGCGCGACGCACCGCCGGTGATCGACCGCCTGAGCCTCGCGATCCGCCCCGGCGAGCGCGTCGGCCTCGTCGGGCGCTCGGGCGCCGGCAAGTCGACGCTCGTGAACCTGCTCCTGCGCTTCTACGAGCCCGAGCGCGGCCGCATCCTCATCGACGGCCAGGACATCGGCGCGGTGACGCAGGAATCCCTGCGCGCGGCGATCGGCATGGTGACGCAGGACACTTCGCTCCTGCACCGCTCGATCGCCGCGAACATCCGCTACAGCCGTCCGGGCGCGACCGGCGCCGAGGTCGAGGCCGCCGCGCGCAAGGCGCAGGCGCACGAGTTCGTCCTCGGCCTCGCGGACTGGCACGGGCGCAAGGGCTACGACGCGCACGTTGGGGAGCGCGGCGTGAAGCTCTCCGGCGGCCAGCGCCAGCGCGTCGCGATCGCGCGCGTGGTGCTCAAGAACGCGCCGATCCTCGTGCTCGACGAGGCGACCTCCGCGCTCGACAGCGAGGTGGAGCTCGCGATCCAGGAGCAGCTCCTCGGCCTGATGGAGGGGAAGACCGTGATCGCGATCGCGCACCGCCTCTCCACGATCGCGCGCATGGACCGGCTCGTCGTGCTCGAGGCCGGCCGCATCGTCGAAGAGGGGTCGCACGACGAGCTGCTGCGGCTCGACGGGCACTACGCCCGCCTGTGGCGGCACCAGTCGGGCGGGTTCCTCGCGCACGACCTCGTCGCGGTCGATACGGCGACCGAGCCTCCGGACGAGCCGCCGGTCGACGAGCTGCGCGCCGACACCCGGCCCGAGCCTTCGGTCGACGACGCGCCGGTGGTCACGCGCGCCTGAGGCGTCGCGCGACATAGTTGTTACGGCGCCGGCGCATGACGGCCCGCGCCGTGACAAGACGGCCCGCGCCGTGACAACTATGTCGCGCGCATCCGCCCTGGTAGTCCGATCGGACTAGTCCGGCGGTGAATCGATCACCGCTGCGCCGGCATTTCTCGCGACTTTCGCCCCTGCGCTTTCCCTACGATGCGGTCTGGTCGATCGACGTGATCGATCGGAACCCCAGAGCAGCAAATTTCATCAACCACATTCTGAAAGGAACCTGACCATGAAACGCAGCCTCATCGCGATCGCCCTCGCCGTCCTCGCCAACGTCGCCGTTGCCGAGCCCACCCTGTCGATGGACCAGTCGACCCGCGTCTTCAACGCGCCGGAAGCGACGTCCTACCTCGCGGACTCGACCATCCAGGTCGGCAGCGAGCAGGACTTCGTCTGGAATCCGTAAATCGCACCGCGAACCCTGAAAGGAACCCGACCATGAAACGCAGCCTGATCGCAATCGCACTTGCCGTGCTCGCCAACGTCGCCGTCGCCGAGCCCACCCTGTCGATGGACGACTCGTTCCGCGTCCTCAACGCGCCGGAAGCGACGTCCTACCTCGCCGACTCGACCATCCAGGTCGGCGGCGAGCAGAACTTCGTCTGGAATCCGTAAGCGTGCCGCAACCCTGCCGGGGCCGCGAGGCCCCGGCGGACTTCACACCGGCGCCGCCGTCGCGTCGTAGGTGAAGAGCCACTCGTAGCGCTCCCTCACCCGTTCCTCGCTCCACTCCCGGTCCACGTACGCCCGCGCCACCGCCGGATCGGCGAGCGCGGGGTTGTGGAACCGCTTCGCGTTCTCCGCCGACCCGAGCACCACTCGCCGCGTGCGGTCCTTGCGCGCGGCTTCATAGCGCACGAGCGCCGTTTCGACGTCGCGATACTCGGCGAGCGCGCGCGCGAGGACGAAGCCGTCCTCGATCGCCATCACCGCCCCCTGCGCGAGCATCGGCAGCGTGGGGTGGCAGGCGTCGCCAAGGAGCGTGACCCGCCCGTCGGTCCAGCGCTCGAGCGGCGCGCGGCCCATCAGCGCCCACTTGTGCGGCGCGTCGATCGAGCGGATCAGCGCGTGCACGTCTTCGTGCCAGCCGCGGAAGTCCGCCGCGCATTCCCCGGTCGTGCCGCGCGCGGTCCACGACTCGATCCGCCAGTCGCCGCGCTCGACCGCGCCGACGAAATTCATGCGCTCGCCCGCGTGCACCGGGTAGTGCACGACGTGCGCGCCGGGTCCGATCCAGTTGGTGCCGACCAGCCGCCGCATGTGCGCCGGCAGGCGCGCCATCGGGATCGTGCCGCGCCAGGCGACGATGCCGGTGAACTCGGGCGCGTCGGCGCCGAAGAGCGCGGCGCGGATCCGCGAGTGCACGCCGTCGGCGCCGACGAGCGCGTCACCGGCGGCCTCGCCGCCCCCGCCGCCCCCGCCGCCCTCGTGGTGGAGCGTGACGCGGTCATCCGACTGGACGAATGCGGTGCAGCGCGCGCCGAGATGGATCGCGTCGGCTTTCTCGTTTCGCACCGCCCGCGCGAGGGCGTCGAGGAGGTCGGGGCGATAGAGGGTGAAGTAGGGGAAGCCGTAGCGCGCCACCGACACCGCGCCGAGATCGAACAGCTTCCAGGTCTCGCCCGAGCTCCAGAGGCGGACTTCCTTGCCGGTCGCCGCGCAGGCGAGCCGCTCGAGCTCCGGCCCGAGCCCGAGCGCGTAGAGGACGCGGCTGCCGTTCGCGCTGAGCTGCAGGCCCGCGCCGACTTCCCGCAGCTCGCCCGCCTGCTCGTACACGTCGACGTCGATGCCGCGCTGCAGGAGCGCGAGCGCCGCGGTGAGCCCGCCGATGCCGGCGCCGGCGACGAGGACGCGGGGCCGCGTCATGCGAAGGCGTGAGGCCGCGTCATGCGAAGGCGTGAGGCCGCTTCATGCGAAGGCGTTAGGCCGCGTCATGCGAAGGCGTGAGGCCGCTTCATGCGAAGGCGTTAGGCCGCTTCATGCGAAGGCGTTAGGCCGCTTCATGCGAAGGCGTTAGGCCGCTTCATGTTGTGCTACTTTACCCCGCGATGTCCGCACCACGACGCTACACCGTCCGCCCGGAGTGGGTCCACGTGAAGTACGCGGAAGCGGGCGAGATGCGCGAGGTCTACGGCTTCGCCGCTGCCGGCGGGATGGTGAACCTCGAAGGCATCCGCTTCGTGCCCGGGGGGCGCGCGGCGAAGACGCTGCTGGTGTACATGCACCCGGCCTCCACGCTCCAGCTCCTGCCGATGCCGCGCGCGATGGCCGAGCACGGCATGCACGTGCTGTGCGCCGGCAGCCGCTACGCCCGCAACGACTCTCCGCTCGTCATGGAGAAGGTGATCCTCGACCTCGGCGCGTACGTCCGCCACGCGAAGGAGGCCTGGGGCTACGAGAAGGTCGTGATCGTGGGCTGGTCGGGCGGCGGCTCGCTCGCGCTCTTCTACCAGTCGCAGGCCGAGCGGCCGACGATCACCGCGACGCCGGCGGGCGACCCGGTGGACGTGAAGGGCGCGCGGCTCGTCCCCGGCGACGCGCTGATCTTCCAGGCCGCGCACGTCTCGCGCGCGGTCATGCTCGCCGACTGGATCGACCCGTCGGTGCGAAACGAGGACGACCCGGACGACCGCGATCCGGCGCTCGACCTCTACGACCCGCGCAACCGGCCGCCGTACCCGGCGGCGTTCGTCGAGCGCTTCCGCGCGGCGCAGCTCGCGCGCATCCGGCGCCGCACGGCGTGGGCGAAGGAGACGCTCGCGCGGCTGCGCGAGCGCGGCGGCAAGGAGCTCGAGCGCGGCTTCGTCACCCATCGCACGCTCGCCGAGCCGCGATTCCTCGACGGCGCGATCGACCCGAACGACCGCAAGGTCGGGACCTGCTACCTCGGCCACCCGGAGACGGTGAACTCGGGGCCGGTGGGGCTCGCGCGGTTCTCGACCCTGCGGGCGTGGCTCTCGCAGTGGTCGATCGACGACTCGAACGCCCACGGCGAGCGCTGCGCCGCCACCGTCGCCGCGCCGCTGCTCGCGATCGAGAACACCGCCGACGACGCCGTGCCGCAACCCCACACCGGCCGCATCTTCCGCGCCGCCGGCAGCGGCGACAAGACGCTGAAGGCGATCGCGGGCGCGACGCACTACTACGTCGGCCAGCCGGAGCTGCTCCAGCAGGCGGTCGACACCTGCCTCGACTGGCTGCGCGCGCGCGGGCTCGCCGACTGACCGGGCCGGGATGGACGTGCTGTGCGGCACCAGCGGCTACTCCTACCAGGAGTGGAAGGGCTTCTTCTACCCCGAGAAGCTCGCCGCCGACGCGATGCTCCGCTACTACGCCGAGCGGTTTCCGACGGTCGAGATCAACAACACGTTCTATCGCATGCCGGCGCAGGGAATGCTCGAGCGCTGGGCGGAGGAGGTCCCCGCGCACTTCGCCTTCACCCTGAAGGCGCCGAAGCGCATCACCCACGTCAAGCGCCTGAAGGAGACCGGGGAAAGCGTCGCCGAGTTTCTGCGCCGTGCCGCGACGCTCGGGGCGAAGCTCGGGCCGCTGCTCTTCCAGCTCCCGCCGTTCCTGAAGAAGGACCTCGCGCTGCTCGGCGACTTCCTCGGACTGCTCCCGGCAGGGCGGCAGGTGGCGTTCGAATTCCGCCACCCGACCTGGCAGGACGACGCGGTGTACGAGATCCTCCGCGCGCACGACGCGATGCTCTGCGCTGCCGACACCGACGAGGGCGATTCGCCGCCGCTCGTGGCGACGGCGAAGTGCGGCTACCTCCGGCTGCGCCGCGCGGCCTACGAGGACCGCGACCTGGGCGAATGGGCGGAGCGGATCGCCGCGCAACCGTGGACCCGCGCCTACCTCTACTTCAAGCACGAGGACGAGGGGCTCGGGCCGAAGTTCGCCGCGCGCTTCGCCGCGCTCTGGCAAGCGCGATGAAACGGGCGCAAGCAGCCAAGCCGGCAGGCACGCCGCCGAAGGCGCTCCGCGAGTACACCGCCAAGCGCGCCTTCGCGGCCACCCCGGAGCCGGCCCCCGCCGCCGCGCCCGACCGCCCCGGGCCCCTGCTCTTCGTGGTCCAGCAGCACGCCGCGCGCCGCCTGCACTTCGACTTCCGGCTCGAGGCGGAAGGCGTGCTCAAGTCGTGGGCGGTGCCGAAAGGCCCGTCGCTCGATCCCGCCGACAAGCGGCTCGCGGTCCCCACCGAGGACCACACGTTCGAGTACGCGTCGTTCGAGGGCGTGATCCCGGAAAAGCAGTACGGCGCGGGCGAGGTGATCGTCTGGGACTGCGGGGCCTACTCGCCGGACGAGCACGGGGAGTACTTCTTCCACGACCGCGCGGAAGCGGAGCGCCGGGTGCTCTCCGGTCTCGCCAAGGGCAAGCTCGGCTTCTTCCTGCGCGGGGCCAAGCTGAAAGGCTCGTTCGCGCTGGTGCGCACGTCGGACGGAAAGAGCTGGCTCCTCATCAAGCACAAGGACCGCTTCGTCGACACCGCGGACCTCGCCGCGCGCGCCGGGTCCGTTCTCTCGGGCATGCCGGTCGACGCGCTCAAGCGGCGCCCGCCGCGCGCGCGCATCCCTGCCGCGACGCTCGCGCCGACCGGACGGCCGGAGCCGCTGCCGGCGAGGCTCGCGCCGATGCTCGCCGAGGCCGGCGACGCGCCCGCCGCCGATCCGGGCTGGAAGGTCGAGCCGAAGCTCGACGGCTACCGCGTGCTCGCGTTCGTCGATCGCAACCGGGTGGTGCTGCGCTCGCGGCGCGGCCTCGACTACAGCAGCGTGTTTCCCGGGATCGCGGCCGAGCTCGGCCGCCAGCTCGTGAGCACGATGGTGCTCGACGGCGAGATCGTCGCGTTCGGGCCCGACGGCCGGCCGTCGTTCGACGCGCTGCAGGACCGGGCGCAGGCGAAGACCGCGCGCGAGGTCGCGCAGGCGGAGCGCGCGGCGCCGACGGCGTACGTCTGCTTCGACCTCCTGCACTTCGCCGGCGTGAGCCTGCGGGAGGCGCCCTACGACGACCGGCGCCGCTGGCTCGCGCAGTGCCTTCTCCCCTCGGCGCGGGTGCAGCTCGTCCACGCCGACGATGACGCGCGCGCCCTTTACGAGGCGGCGCTCGCGAGCGGGTTCGAGGGCATCATGGCCAAGCGGCGCGACAGCCCGTATCTCGCGGGAAAGCGCTCGGGCCACTGGCGGAAGATCAAGGCGACGCAGAGCGCCGAGTTCGTCGTCGGCGGCTTCACGAAGGGGAAGGGCGCGCGCGCTGCGCTCGGCGCGCTGCTCCTCGGGGAGTGGGAGGCGAAGGACCGTCTGCGCTACGTCGGCCACGTCGGCAGCGGCTTCGACGGGACGGGGCTCGCCGCGATCGGGCGGCGGGTCGCGCCGCTCGCGACCGCGACCTGCCCCTTCGCCGAAGAGCCGCCGGTGAACGGTCCGGCGACCTGGCTCGAGCCCAGGCTCGTCGCCGAGGTCAAGTACGCGGGCTGGACCGACGCCGGGCACCTTCGCGCCCCGGTCTTCCTGCGGCTGCGCGACGACGTCGACCCGAAGTCGGTGAAGCGCGCGGCGACCGCGCGCGCCGCCGCGCCGCGCAAGCCCGCCGGCGAGGCCGAGGTCGACCACGTCCTGCAGCAGCTCGAGGACCGGCGCACGACGCTCCAGCTCGCGGTGGGCGCCGCGCGCATCCGCCTCACGCACCTCGACCGCGTGTACTGGCCGGCCGACCCGGCGTTCGACCAGCCGGCGCTGACCAAGCGCGATCTTCTTCGCTACCTCGCGCGCGTGTCGCGCTTCATGCTGCCCCACCTCGCCGACCGGCCGCTGACGATGATCCGCATGCCGGAGGGAATCGACGGCGAGCGGTTCTTCCAGAAGCACTGGCGCGAGGCCCGGCCGGAATTCGCGCAGACGGTAAAGGTGTTCTCGGAAACGAAGGACGAGAGCCACGAGTACCTGCTCTGCAACGACCTCGCGACCTTGCTCTGGGTCGCGCAGAGCGGCACCCTGGAGTTCCACGTGTGGCACTCGCGCTGCCGCGGCGGGCCGGACGCGAAAGGGGCGGGCACCGACTTCGCGAGCTCGGCTGCGGCGATGGATCACTCGGTCCTCAACCGCCCCGACTACCTGGTCTTCGACCTCGATCCCTACATTTACTCGGGGAAGGAGCCGAAGGGGGCCGAGCCCGAGCTGAACCTCAAGGCATTCGAGAAGGGCAAGGAGGTCGCGTTCGCCTTGCGCGAGCTGCTGCTCGGCATGTCGCTCGAGCCGCTCGTCAAGACCTCGGGCAAGACCGGCCTGCACCTCTTCGTGCCGATCGAGCGGACGCTCGACTTCGACGCCGCGCGCCACGTGTGCGAGATGGTGGGGCGGCACCTCCTGCGCCAGCACCCGCGGGACATCACGATGGACTGGGCGGTGAACAAGCGGACCGGCAGGATCTTCATCGACTACAACATGAACGTCCGCGGGAAGACCCTGAACGTCGCCTACTCCCCCCGGGGGGTGCCCGGGGCCCCGGTCTCGATGCCGCTCGCCTGGGAGGACCTGGAAAAGGCGCATCCCCTTGATTTCCGGCTGACAAATGCCCCCGACCGCTTGGAGAAAACCGGCGATCGCTGGCAGAATGCGCTCCGGGACAAGCAGAGCCTCGAGCGGGTTCTGGACCGGTCCCCGGCCTGAACGGGCCGTTACGACAACTACGCAAGGTGGGTAGGCAAGGAGGTTGAAAGGATGGCTGCGCGCTCCATCGCATCGCTGACCGTGTCGTTCGGCCTGGTGTCGATTCCGGTCAAGCTCTATTCCGCGACCCAGGCCGCGGGCGCGATCTCGTTCAACATGCTGCACAAGCCGCCGTGCGGCTCGCGCCTGAAGCAGCAGTACGTCTGCGCGAAGGAAGGCGTGGTCGTGCCGCGCGAGGACACGGTCAAGGGCTACGAGTTCGCCAAGGACCAGTACGTCGTCTTCACGCCGGAGGAGCTGAAGGCGCTCGAGGAAGCGGGCACCCACATGGTCGAGATCGCCGAGTTCGTGCCGATCGCGTCCGTCGACCCGGTGTACTTCGACAAGGCGTACTACCTCGCGCCCGACAAGGGCGGGGCGAAGCCGTACGCGCTGCTCGCGAAAGCGCTCGCGGAAGCCGGGCGCTGCGCGCTCGGCCGGTGGGCGGCGCGCGGCAAGCAGTACATCGTGATGCTGCGCCCGGTCGAAGGCGCGCTCGTGATGCAGCAGCTCCTCTACGCCGCCGAGGTCCGGTCGATCGCCGAGCTCGAGATCCCGCCGACCGAGGTCCGGGACGCGGAGCTCAAGCTCGCGCAGCAGCTGATCGGCCAGCAGGCGACCGACAAGTTCGACCCGTCCGCGTACAGCGACGCGGTCAAGGCGCGGATCGAGGCGGCGGTCGCGAAGAAAGTCGACGGGCAGGAGATCGCGCTCGCCGAGGAGCCACCGGCGGGCGGCGCGCAGGTCATCGACCTGATGGAAGCGCTCCGCGCGAGCCTGCAGAAGCGCGCGGGGGCGGCGCCGGCCGCCGCAGCGGCCGCGCCCGCCGGGGAGAAGGCGCGCAAGGAGCCGAAGCGCGCCGTGCAGGCCGCGGCACCGGCGAAGCGCGCGGCGAAGAAGTAGGGGGCGCGTGGCCGATTTCGGCATCCGCGAAGTCGAGCGGATGCTCGGGCTTCCGCGCAGCGCGATTCTCGGGCTCGTCCGCGCGGGCTTCGTCGCGCCGGCGCGCGGTGAGCGGCGCGAGTACCGCTTCTCCTTCCAGGACCTCATCGTGCTCCGCACTGCCCGCGCGCTGCGGACGGCGAAGGTGCCGGCGCGGCGGATCACCCGCTCCTTGCGCGACCTGCGCGAGCGCCTGCCGGAGGCCGTTCCGCTGTCGGGACTGCGCATCTCGGCGCTCGGCGACCGCGTGGTCGTGGGCGAAGGCCCCGCGCGGTGGCAGGCCGACTCCGGCCAGTACGTGCTCGAGCTCGACGTGAAGCTCGCCGACGGCGAGCTGAAGGTCCTCGCCCGCGGCGAGCCCGAGCGGGAGCCGGACGCGGAGGACTGGTTCCGCCGCGGCGAGGCCGCCGACGGCGTGGACGCGACGCGGGCGCGGGCCGCGTACGAGCGTGCGCTCGCGCTCGACCCGGCCCACGTCTCGGCACGCCTCAACCTCGGCCGGCTGCTGCACGAGCAGTCCGAGCTTGCGGCGGCCGAGCGCGTGTACCGCGAGGGCCTGCGGGCGGTCGGGAACCACCCGGGCCTGCACTACAACCTCGGCGTGCTGCTCCAGGACGCGGGCCGCCCGGTCGATGCGATCGAGGCGTACGAGGCTGCGCTGCGCGCGGATCCGCGCTTCGCGGACTGCCACTACAACCTCGCGCTCCTGCTCGAGGCGTCGGGGAACCCGCGCGGCGCGATCCGGCACATGGCGGCGTACCGGCGGCTGGCGGGGCGCAGGGGAGATTGACGTGCTCGTGACCCGCCCGCGCGCACCGTTCGTCGTCCTCGGTGCCGCCGCGCTGATCCTGCTGCTCGCGATCGGCACGCGGCAGGGCTTCGGCCTCTTCCTCCACCCGATGTGCTCGGCCCTCGGCTGGGGCCGCGAGACGTTCTCGGTCGCGATCGCGCTGCAGAATCTCGTGTGGGGCCTCGCGCAGCCGTTCACCGGGATGATCGCGGACCGCTACGGCGCGGCGCGCGTGGTCGCCGCCGGCGGCGCGCTCTACGCCGCCGGCCTCGTGCTGATGGCGCACTCGACCACCGGGCTCGAGCTCGATTTCTCGACCGGCCTCCTGATCGGCCTCGGGCTGAGCGGCGCGAGCTTCGGCGTCGTGCTCGGCGTGGTGGGGCGCGCGGTGCCGCCCGAGCGGCGCAGCGCGGCGCTCGGGCTGGTGGGCGCCGGCGGCTCGGTCGGCCAGTTCGTGATGCTGCCGGTCGGCCAGGCGCTGATCTCGCAGGTGGGCTGGTACCAGGCGCTCCTCGTGCTCGCGGTCTCCGCGTTCCTCATCGTCCCGCTCGCGGCGGCGCTCGCCGGCAAGCCCGCTGCGGCGCCGGGCACCGGCCAGCCGATCGGCGCCGCGCTCGGCGAGGCCGGACGCCACCGCGGCTTCTGGCTCGCGACCGCGAGCTTCGCGGTCTGCGGCTTCCAGACGGTGTTCATCATGACCCACCTCCCGGCCTACCTCGTCGACCGGGGCGCGACGGCGGTCGAGGGCATGACGGCGCTCGCGGTCATCGGGCTTGCGAACATCGCCGGCTCGTTCGGGGCCGGCCTGCTCGGCGACCGCTACAGCAAGAAGCAGATCCTCGGCTGGATCTACGCGATCCGCGCGGTCGCGATCGCGGCGTTCATCGCCGTGCCCCCGTCGCCCGCGGTGACGCTTGCGTTCGCGGCGGTGGTCGGACTCACCTGGCTCGGCACGGTTCCGCTCACCAACGCCCTGGTCGCGCAGATCTTCGGAGTGCAGTATCTTTCCACCCTCTTCAGCATCGCGTTCCTCGGACACCAGATCGGCGGGTTCCTCGGCGCATGGCTCGGCGGCTACGTCTACGACGCGACCGGCTCGTACTTCGGAGTCTGGATGATCGCGATCGCCGCGAGCGTGGTGGCGGCGGCGATGTGCCTGCCGATCGACGAGCGGCCGCTCCGGCGCAGCGCGGTCGCGCCGGGCACGACGTAGGGCACCGGGCGGCGGCCGCGGCGTCGGCGCTGCCGGCGGCGATCCTCGACGCGCTGCCGCTCCCCGTCGCCGTCGTCCGGGCGGACGGCGGCATCGTCGCGGCGAACCGGGCGATGCAGGCAAGGGTGCCGGCCGGCGCGGGACGCGCCGGCGCGAGCTTCGCGGAACGCTTCCCCGAATACGCGGCCGCGCTCGGCGGCGACCCGACGGGCGCGCGCGAGGTCGCCGTCCCCGGCCGGAGCGAGCGGCTGGCGGTGAGTCCGTTGGACGGCGGCGCTGCGATCGCGGTGCTCGACGCGGCGCCCGGCGCGGACCCGCAGACGACCCGGCTCGCCTCGCTCGGCTTCATGGTCGCCGGCGTCTGCCACGAGGTGAGCAACCCGCTCGCGGCGATCCACTCGATGGTGCAGATCCTGCAGTCGAAGCGCGGCGCATCGCCCGAGATCTTCGAGCGCGGACTCGCGAGCATCGCCGCCAACATCGACCGCGTGCTGGCGATCACCCGCACGCTCACGCGCTTCTCGCGCACCGGCGACGAGCCGGCGCGCCCGGTCGAGCTCGCGCAGGTCGTCGCCGACGCCGCTTCGCTCGTGCGGCACCAGGCCGGCCCGAGCGCGCTCGCAATCGAGTCCGCGGTCACGGGCGACGCGCGCGTGCTCGCGCGTCCCGGCCAGCTCGAGCAGGTGGTGTTCAACATCCTGCTGAACGCCGCGCAGGCGATGGGCGGCTGCGGCCGCGTGACGGTCGCGGCCGAGCGGCGCGGCGCGCGCGTCGCGCTCGTCATCCGCGACGAGGGGCCGGGCATCGCACCTGAGCATCTCGGGCGGATCTTCGAGCCGTTCTTCACCACCCGCGAGGGCACCGGCACCGGGCTCGGCCTCGCGATCTCGAGCGGCATCGTGCAGGAGCTCGGCGGCGACCTGCGGGCGGAGAACCACCCCGGGGGCGGCGCTTCGTTCCGGCTCGAGCTGCCGGCGCACGCGCCGTGAACCTCGCCGGCGAGCGGATCGAGGTCAGGCGCCGGGAGCGGATCCTGGTGATCGACGACGACCCCGGCTTCGCCGAGGTCGTGCAGCTCCTGCTCGCGGGCGAGGGCTACAAGGTCGAGCTGGCGGCGAGCGTGCGCGAAGGGGTGCGCGCGGCGCACGCGGCCGCGGCCGACCTCGTGATCACCGACCTCAAGCTCCCGGACGCGACCGGGCTCGACGCGATCCGGTCCTTGCGCGAGCTCGACCGCGAGCTGCCGATCATCCTGATGACGAGCTACTCGTCGGTCGAGAGCGCGGTCGAGGCGCTGCGCAACGGCGCGGTCGACTACGTGATCAAGCCGTTCAACAACGACGATTTCCTGCACGCGGTCGAGCGGGCGCTCGCCGAGCGGCGGATCCGGCGCGAGAATGCGGCGCTCAAGCGCAGCCTCCGGCGGGCCTGGGGCGAGCGGCCGGTGATCGGCGAGTCGCCCGGCATGCGCCGCGTCGCCGAGCTCGTGCGCAAGGTCGCGCCGTCGGATGCGAACGTGCTCGTCCGCGGCGAGAGCGGCACCGGAAAGGAGCTGGTGGCGCGCAGCATCCACCGCGCGAGCAACCGCGCCGACGGGCCGTTCGTGGCGATCAACTGCGGCGCGATCCCGGCGGAGCTGCTCGAGTCGGAGCTCTTCGGGCACGCCCGGGGCGCGTTCACCGGCGCGGTCCACGCGACCGAGGGCCTCGTCCGCGAGGCGCACGGCGGCACGCTCTTCCTCGACGAGATCGCCGAGCTGCCGCTCGCGCTGCAGGTGAAGCTGCTCCGCGTGCTCCAGGACCGCGAGGTGCGGCCGGTCGGCGGCCGGCAGGTGGTCACCGTCGACGTGCGGTTCGTGGCGGCGAGCAACCGCGACCTGAAGGAGCTGATGGAGCGGGGCGGGTTCCGCGAGGATCTCTTCTACCGCCTCGACGTCATCGACATCCACGTCCCGCCGCTGCGCGAGCGCGGCGAGGACGTGCGGCGGCTCGCCGAGCACTTCCTCGAGCTGTACGGCCGCCGGCTCGGCAAGCCGATCGGCGGGATCGGCGAGGAGTTCGCCGCGTTCCTCGCTTCGTATCACTGGCCGGGCAACGTGCGCGAGCTCGAGAACTTCGTCGAGCGTGCGGTGATCCTCGCCGAGTCCGACACGCTCGGCGCGCGCGAGCTCGCCGAGACGCGGGGGCCCTCGGGTGCGCGGGCGAGCGCGCTCGCCGCCGACGACCGGCCGCTCTCGGTCGAGGCCTACATCCAGGAAGTCGTGCGGCGGTTCCAGGACCGCTACAGCGAGACCGAGCTCGCGCGCGCGCTCGGCATCGGGCGGAAGGCGCTCTGGATGCGGCGGCGGCAGTGGGGGCTCGAGCGCAAGCGCGAGCGCGGCGGGAAGGGCTGACCCCGCCTTGCGCCTCTCGTGCGCCGTGTTTCCGGGGGAACGCGCCGCGGTTTCGTTTCGAAACAGGCGCTTCGCGGCGCGCCCGCAGCGGGCGCCCTAACCCCAGCGCCGGCCGCCAGCCGTGCCCACCGGCACGGGACTTGCTGCCCTCACCGGATTCGAGTTCGAACCGGGCCACCAGGAGGAGACATGACCGACAAGCCCGCCGCACCCGCGCGGAAGAAAGTGACGATTCCCGCGCTCGTCGAGAAGATGAAGAAGGGTGAGCCGATCGTGCAGCTCGCGGTGTACGACTACGAGACCGCGATCATCGCCGACCGCGTCGGGATCGACATCCTCTGCGTGTCGGACACCGGCGGCATGGTGCTCTTCGACCACGAGACCACCACCTCGGTGTCGTTCGAGGAGGTGATGTTCATGGCGCAGGCGGTCAAGCGCGGGTCGAAGTACGGCCTGCGCATGGTGGACATGCCGTACATGAGCTTCCACCTCTCCGCGCAGCAGGCGGTCGACAACGCCGCGAAGTACGTCGCGCAGGGCGGGGCCGAGGTGATGAAGTGCGAGGGCAACAAGCACCACGCCAAGTACATCGAGGCGATCGTGAAGGCCGGCATCCCGGTGCAGGGGCACATCGGCATCACGCCGATGCGCATGCCGCAGCTCGGCGGCTTCGTCGCGCAGGGCAAGACCGCCGAGCGGGCGAAGGAGCTCGTCGACGACGCGTGGGCGATGGTGGACGCCGGCTGCTTCTCGATCATGTGCGAGGTGACGACCTCGGAGGTGTGCGAGTACCTCGCCGAGACGCTGCCCGTCCCGGTGATCAGCCTCGGCGCCGGCAACCGCGCGCACGGCGTGCACATCATCGGGTCGGACCTCTTCCACCTGTACGAGGCGCACGTGCCGCGGCACTCCAAGATCTACGTCGACCTGGTGCCGATCCTCGAGAAGGGGCTGTCGGACTACCGCGACGAGGTCCGCTCGCGCGTCTACCCGGGCAAGGAGCACACCGTGTTCATGAAGGAGGACGAGCTCGGGCGCTTCCGCGACCTCGTGGGGTGGAAGAAGAAGTGAGCGCCGCCCTCGCCGGCGCGGCTGCCCCGGCCGAGGTCGAGGTCCTCGGGCAGGCGCGGTTCTTCGCCGGGCTCGACCGCGGGCGGCTCGCGCGCGTGGCGGCGCTCGCGCGGGTCGAGCGCTACCCCACCGACACCCGGATCTACTCGCTCGGCGACCCGGCCGACGACTTCTACGTGCTCGCCGAGGGCATGGTGCGCTTCACGCTCGGGGTCGGCCGGCGCGACACGTCGGCGGGCGAGATCATCCGGCGCGGCGAGGTCTTCGGCTGGGCGGCGCTCGTCGAGACGACCGAGCGCCGGATCGCGACCGCGTACTGCCTGACGCCGTGCACCGTGATCGCGCTGCGGGGCGCGGAACTGGACGCGCTGATGGCGGCCGACCACACGCTCGGCTACGCGCTGATGAAGCAGCTCTCGATCCTGCTGACGAGCGAGCTGACGGCGTTCGCCGCGGGTTGAGATCGGACGAGGGGCCCGGGCGGGAAGGGAAGGGTCCCGTCCCTGCCCCCGGCCCGCTCGCGAATCCCCGATATGGCGCAACCCGTAGCGGTCTACACCGACGCGGCGGACGAGCACCTGGCGACGCGGCGGGCGTGCGGGCTGTTCGATTTCTCGTTCATGGGGCAGTTCGAGATCACGGGGGAGGGCGCGCGCGCTTTCCTCGACCGCCTGCAGACCCGGAACCTCGCGGTGCTGGCGCCCGGGCGGATCGCGTATACGCTGCTGCTGCGCCCGGACGGCACGGTGTTCATCGATGCGACGGTGTGGTGTCTCGCGCCGGACAGGTATCGGCTTTTCACCGGGCGGCGGTCGGATTTCGAGTTCGTCGCCGAGGCGGTGCGCGAGCTCGACGTGGTCGTACGCGACCTGTCGGGTGCCAATGCCGTGCTCGCAGTCCAGGGCCCGGAGTCCGCACGCGTGCTCGAGCGGCATCTGGGCGCGGCCCCGGGTGTGGCGTACTTCGGCTTTCGCACGGCAACGCTCGCAGGCGTTCCGGTGACGATCGGCCGGCTGGGCTATTCGGGGGAGCTCGGCTACGAGCTGATCGTCCCGAGCGAGGCTGCACCGACTCGCTGGCGGCGGCTCGCGGCCGAAGCGCGCGAATGCGGCTTCGACGCCGCGAACAGTCTCCGGATCGAATGCGGGTACATCCTGTTCGCGAACGAGCTGGCGGGGCGAGTGAACCCTTTCGAGCTCGGGCTCGAGCGGCTGGTTTCGTTCGGCGGGCGCACGTTCACCGGCAGCGAGGTGTTGCGGGCCCTTCGCCGACGCCACCCGGACCGGCGCCTCGTCGGGCTCGACGGCTTCGCTCGCCGCGATCCTTCATCGCTCCATGAACGCCCTCGCCCCGACGTGACGAGCCGGGTCCGTTCGCCGACCTTCGGCGGCGAGCTGGCGCTGGGATTCGCGCAGGCGGAAGCGGCCGCGGTGGGAACGCTCGTTGCAGTCTCCGGAACAGAGCTGGC
>Ga0187893_10001663_pt1 | contig 52297 bp, 46 predicted proteins | sample MA1701074metaG_FD_139574 | JGI IMG/M metagenome (GOLD analysis project Ga0187893, IMG submission 139574) | White microbial mat communities from a basaltic lava cave in the Kipuka Kanohina Cave System on the Island of Hawaii, USA - MA170107-4 metaG ... | reverse complement strand
GGCATACCGGGGTAGCGGAACGCTCAGCAGCGGCTCGCAGGCGAGCTCGAAGACCACCGCCGGCCCCGGCAGCTCGTACTTCTGCTGCCATTCGGGGTGCAGCTCGCCGATCCAGCCGACGGCTGCGCCTTCCAGCTCGATCTGCGCCGACCGCCCGGGATGCAGGGCCGGATGGGCGGCCTTCACGAACCGGGCCTGCCGCGGCGCCACCAGCGCTTCCACGTCGCCTTTCAGGTCGAAGAAATCCGCCGGCCGCGTCGGCCGAACCCCCCACTGCTCCTCGAGCGCAGGCCCGAAGGCGATCGCAGCCACCTGCATCGGCTGGCGGATGCCCGCGACCTCGAGCGCGCCGTCCCGGACGGACGGATCGCGCACGAAGGCCCGCCCGACCTCGAACACCCGCACCCGCGCGATCTTCCGGTTAAGGTTGTAGCGGACGTTGGCGACGAGCCCGCCGATCAAGGTGGTGCGCATGACCGCGAGCTGGCTCGCGATCGGATTGAGGAGGCGGATCGGGCCCGTGTTGCCGGCAAAGTCGCGCTCCCAGGCCTCGTCGACGAAGCTGAAGTTGACGACTTCCTGGTAATCGGCGGCGGCGAGCAGCGCCCGCAGGTCGTGCAGCGACCGCCGCTCCTCCGGGTGCACGCTCATCGCCGCCGGCACCACCGGCGGGCGCGCCGGGATCCGGTCGAACCCGTGGACCCGCGCGACCTCCTCGATCAGGTCCTCCTCGATCGCGATGTCGAAGCGGTACGACGGCGGGGTCACGACGAACGCCTCATCCGCCCCGCGCCCCGACCGGATCGCGGCCAGGCCGAGCCGCGCGAAGATCGCCGCCATCTCGTCGGCCGGCACCGCGACGCCGATGATCTTCTGCGCGCGCGCGACCCGCATCCGCACGGGTTTTCGCTCCGGCAGCCGCGCGACGGTGTCGACGGTCGGCCCCGGCTCGCCGCCGCAGAGCTCGAGGACGAGCGCGGTCGCGCGCTCGATGCCCTGCACCTCGTTGTCGAAGTCGACGCCGCGCTCGAAGCGGTGGGAGGCGTCGCTCGTGAAGTTGTAGCGCCGCGCGCGGCCGGCGATCGCCTCGGGGAAGAAGAACGCCGACTCGAGGAAGATGTTCCGGGTGCCGAGGTCGGCCCTGGTGCTGTCGCCGCCCATGATGCCGGCGAGCCCGATCGGGCCGCTCGCGTCGGTGATCGCGAGCACGTCGGGGTACACCTCCACCGTCAGCTCGTTCAGCAGCTTCACGTGCTCGCCGCCGCGGCCCCGACGGACGTCGATGCCGCCCGCGAGCTTGTCGAGGTCGTAGACGTGGAGCGGGCGGCCCATCTCGAGCATCACGTAGTTGGTGATGTCGACGAGCGCGGAGATCGAGCGCTGGCCCGCGCGCTCGAGCCGGCGCTTCATCCAGTCCGGCGTCGGCGCGGCGGCGTTCACGTTCCGGATCACCCGCCCGGCGAAACGGCCGCAGCCCGACGGGTCGGAGATCTTCACCGGGAACGTCGCGTCGTTCCGGGCCGGGACGGCGGGCGCGGCCGGCGGAGCGAGCTTCGCGCCGGTCAGCGCCGCGACCTCGCGCGCGATGCCGAGCACCGACAGACAATCGGCGCGATTGGGCGTGAGCTTGATCGCGAGGACCTTGTCCTCGAGCCCCAGCACCTCGCGCACGTCGCGTCCGGGCGCCGCGTCCGACGGCAGCGCGAGCAGTCCCGAGTGATCGTCGGAAAGGCCGAGCTCCTTCGCCGAGCAGAGCATCCCCTGCGACTCGACCCCGCGCACCGCTGCGCGCTTGATCGCGATGCCCGGCAGCTCCGCGCCGACGAGCGCGACCGGCGCCTTCATGCCGGCGACGACGTTCGGCGCGCCGCAGACGATCGCGAGCGGAGCGCCCTGCCCCGCGTCCACCTTGCACACGGTGAGCTTGTCCGCGTTCGGGTGTTGCGCGACTTCCAGCACCGTGCCCGCCACGACCTTCGAGAAAGGCGGCGCGACGGGTTCGATCGCCTCGACCTCGAGGCCCGACATGGTCAGCAGGTGCGCGAGCCCGGCCGTCGCGAGCGGCGGATCGGCCATCGAGCGGAGCCAGCTCTCGGGGACCTGCATGGGTCAGTCGAACTGCCGCAGGAAGCGCAGATCGCCGTCGAAGAAGAGGCGCAGATCGTTGATGCCGTAGCGGAGCATCGCGAGCCGCTCGAGCCCGGAGCCGAACGCGAAGCCGGTGTAGCGCTCCGGGTCGAGGCCGAAGTTCCGCACCACCTCGGGGTGGACCTGGCCCGCGCCCGAGATCTCGAGCCAGCGCCCGTCCCGGAACGCCATGTCGATCTCGGCCGAGGGCTCGGTGAACGGGAAGTACGACGGCCGGAAGCGCACCTGCAGGTCGTCCGACTCGAAGAACCGGCGGAGAAAGTCCGTGTAGACGCCCTTGAGGTCGGCGAAGCTGATGCCCTCGTCGATCCAGAGCCCCTCGACCTGGTGGAACATCGGCGAGTGGGTCGCGTCGCTGTCGACGCGGTAGGTGCGGCCCGGCGCGATCACCTTGATCGGCGGCGAGTGCATCCGCGCGTAGCGCACCTGCATCGGGCTCGTGTGCGTGCGGAGCAGCAGCTGGAGCCCCGCGCTGTCCCTGTCCTCGACGTAGAACGTGTCCTGCATCGAGCGTGCCGGGTGGTTCTCCGGGTTGTTGAGGGCGCTGAAGTTGTACCAGTCGGTCTCGATCTCGGGGCCGTCGGCGACGTCGAAGCCGATCGAGCCGAAGATCGCCTCGATCCGCTGCCAGGTGCGGCTGATCGGATGGATGCCGCCGCGGCCGCGCGCGCGGCCGGGCAGCGTGACGTCGAGCGCCTCTTCGGCGAGCCGCGCGTCGAGCTTCGCGCGCGCGATCGCCGCGCGCCGCGCCTCGAGCAGGCGCTCGATCTCGTCCTTCGCGGCGTTGATGCGGCTGCCGCGCTCGCGCTTCTCCTCCGGCGCGAGCTTGCCGAGGCCTTTCAGCAGCTCGGTGAGCGCGCCCTGCTTCCCGAGATAGCGCGCCTTCGCGTTCTCGAGCTGCGGCAGGTCGCCGATCGCGGCGAACTGCGATGCGGCTTCGGCGACGATGGCGTCGACGTCCAGCATCGTGGGAGAGGGCGGTGCGCGCGGCGCGGCCCGCGGCGCGCGCCCGGCCGGACCGGGCCCGCACCGCGCGGGCGGCTCAGGCGGACGCGGGCAGCCTGGCCTTCGCCTGCTCGGCGAGCTTCGCGAACGCGGGCTTGTCGGCGACCGCGATATCGGCGAGCACTTTGCGGTCGATTTCGATCGACGCCTTCTTGAGGCCGTTCATGAACGCGCTGTAGCTCATGCCGCAGGAGCGCGCGGCGGCGTTGATGCGCGCGATCCAGAGCGCCCGGAACTCGCGCTTGCGCACCCGGCGGTCGCGGTACGCGTACTGCCCCGCCTTCATCACCGCCTGCTTGGCGACGCGAAAGACGTTCCCCCGCCGGCCGCGGAAGCCCTTGGCCTTGGCGATGACCTTCTTGTGTCGGGCGTGCGCGGTGACGCCGCGTTTGACTCGTGGCATGTCCTCTCCCGGTCAGCCGTAAGGAAGCATCACGCGCACGGCGCGCTTGTCGGCATCCGCCACCGCGGTGATCCCGCGCAGGTGGCGCTTCCGCTTGGTCGACTTCTTGGTGAGGATGTGGCGCAGGAACGCCCGCGAACGCTTGATTCCGCCGCCGGAACGGATGCGGAAGCGCTTCGCGGCGCTCTTTTTCGTCTTGAGCTTGGGCATGACTGTCCTTTCGACTTCGTTTCGTGCGGCACCGGGTGGCCCCTGGCGGAGCGCTTGGAAAGACCGCGGGTTCGCTTGTTTGGTGCGCGCCGGAGCGCGGGTTGTTGCCGTGCTGCTACTGCGAGGTGCTCGGTGTCGGCGCCTTCACCGGCGCCGCTGCCGCCTTCGGCTCGCTTTTCGGGGTCTCGCTCTTCTTCGGTTCGCTGCTCGCCTCGACGCTCTTTGCCTCGGCGCTCTTTGCCTCGGCGCTCTTTGCCCCGGCGCTCTTCGCCTCGACGCTCTTCGCCGCACCGGCCTTCGTCGCGCTGCCCGCCGGCTCGGCCTTCTTCGCTTCCTTGCCGTCCTCCTTCTTCTTGCCCTTGCGCGGCCCCAGCACCATCACCATCTGCCGGCCCTCGAGCTTCGGGAACTGCTCCACCAGCGCGTAGGGCTCCAGATCCGCCTTCACCCGCTCGAGGAGCCGTATGCCGAACTCCTGGTGCGCCATCTCGCGGCCGCGGAACCGCAGGGTGACCTTGGTCTTGTCGCCTTCCTCGAGGAACCGGATCAGGTTGCGCAGCTTGATCCGGTAGTCGCCGTCGTCGGTGCCGGGACGGAACTTGATCTCCTTGAGGTGGATCTGCTTCTGCTTGAGCTTCGCCTCGTGCGCCTTCTTCTGCTCGCGGTACTTGAACTTGCCGTAGTCCATGAGCTTGCAGACCGGCGGCTGCGCGAGCGGCGCGATCTCGACCAGGTCGACGTCGCGCTCCTCGGCGAGCTTCAGCGCGTCGCGGGTGGCGACGACCCCGAGCTGCTCGCCGTTCTCGTCCACCAACCGCACTTCCGGCGCGGTGATCTCGCCGTTCAGTCGTTGCGCCCTGGCTTCCTGTGCGATGTGGTACCTCCCGCGACTGCCGAAAAATTAGGCCGCGCTTCCCGGGACGGCCTCTTGACGGAGGCGTTCGATGAAGACCGGCAGATCCATCTGCCCCAGGTCCTCACCGCCACGGGTGCGCACGGCCACCTTGCCCGCAGCGCGCTCCTTATCGCCGACGATCGCGTGATAGGGCAGCTTCTGCAGGCTATGTTCCCGGATTTTATAGGCAATTTTTTCGTTTCTCAAGTCCGCTTCGACGCGGAAGCCGGCCGCCTTCAGCGCCGCGGCGACCTCCGCCGCGTACGCGGCCTGGTGCTCCGAGATATTGAGGACGACCACCTGGACCGGGGCGAGCCAGAGCGGCATCGCCCCGGAATAGTGCTCGAGCAGGATGCCGATGAACCGCTCCAGCGAGCCGACGATCGCCCGGTGGAGCATGACCGGGACTTTCCGCGAGTTGTCCTCGGCCACGTACTCGGCCCCGAGGCGCTCGGGCATGAAGAAGTCGACCTGCATGGTGCCGAGCTGCCAGACGCGGCCGATCGCGTCCTTCAGCGAGTACTCGATCTTCGGACCGTAGAAGGCGCCCTCGCCGGGGGAGACCTCGAACTCGACGCCGGAGCGCTCGAGCGACTCGATCAGGGCGCGCTCGGCCTTGTCCCAGGCCGCGTCGTCGCCGATGCGCCGGGCGGGCCGGGTCGCCACCTTGTAGATGATGTCCGCGAAGCCGAAATCCGCGTACACCCTCCGCAGCAGCGCCGTGTACCGGACGCACTCCTCGAGCACCTGGTCCCCGGTGCAGAAGATGTGGCCGTCGTCCTGCGTGAACCCCCGCACGCGCAGCAGCCCGTGCAGCGCGCCCGAGGGCTCGTTGCGATGGCACGCGCCGAACTCGCCCAGGCGGTAGGGCAGCTCGCGGTAGCTCCGCAGCCCCTTGTTGTAGATCTGGATGTGGCCCGGGCAGTTCATCGGCTTCACCGCGTAGTCGCGGTTCTCGGAGGCCGTGGTGAACATGTTCTCGCGGTAGTTGTCCCAGTGCCCGGTCTTCTCCCAGATGCGCCGGTCGAGGATCTGCGGCGCCCGCACTTCCTGGTAGCCGTTGTCGCGGTAGACGCGCCGCAGGTACTGCTCCACCGCCTGCCAGATCGCCCAGCCCTTCGGATGCCAGAAGACCATCCCGGGCGCTTCTTCCTGGATGTGGAAGAGGTCGAGCTGGGTGCCGAGGCGGCGGTGGTCGCGCTGCTCGGCCTCCTCGAGCATCTTGAGGTAGGCCTCCTGGTCCTCCTTCTTCGCCCAGGCGGTGCCGTAGATGCGCTGGAGCATCTCGTTCTTCGAGTCGCCGCGCCAGTACGCGCCGGCGACCTTCATCAGCTTGAACACCTTGAGCTTGCCGGTCGACGGCACGTGCGGGCCGCGGCAGAGGTCGACGAAGTCGCCCTCGCGGTAGAGGCCGATCGGCTCGCCCGCGGGGATCGCGGCGATGATCTCCGCCTTGTAGCGCTCGCCGATCGACTCGAAGAATCGGACCGCCTCGTCGCGCGCCCACTCTTCGCGCACGACCGGGAGGTCGCGCTTCGCGAGCTCGGCCATCTTCTTCTCGATCGCCGCGAGATCCTCGGGCGTGAACGGCCGCTTGAACGAGAAGTCGTAGTAGAACCCGTGCTCGATCACCGGCCCGATGGTCACCTGAGCGTCGGGGAAGAGCTCCTTCACCGCGTACGCGAGCAAGTGCGCCGTCGAGTGGCGCAGGATCCCGAGCCCGTCCTTGTCCTTGTCGGTGACGATCGCGACGTCGGCGTCGCGGTCGACGCGGAACGAGGTGTCGACGAGCTTCCCGTCGACCCGGCCCGCGAGCGCGGCCTTCGCGAGCCCGGGCCCGATCGCCTGCGCGATCTCGGCGACCGTGACCGGCCCGGGGAAGGGCCGCTGCGAGCCGTCAGGAAGACGGATGTTCACCATCGATCGACACGCCGGGGAAAAGGCAACGGGCGAAAAAAAATGCGGGGCGCCCGCACTCTTTTCCACTCCGGAAAGCTGGTAGGCGCGATTGGACTCGAACCAACGACCCCTACCATGTCAAGGTAGTGCTCTAACCAGCTGAGCTACGCGCCTGAAGGAGGGGGATTCTAGCCGACCGCGCGCGCGCGCGCCATCGCCGGACGCGCCGGCAAACCACGCGGCGCCCCTCGCCTCACCCGCCACGCGCGGCCGCCCCGAGCATTTCCGCCGCGTGCCGCCGGGTCGTCGCGGTGATCTCGACGCCGCCGAGCATGCGCGCGATCTCCTCGACCCGGGCCCGGTCGTCGAGCGGGACGACGCGGCTGCGCGTCACGCCGCTCACCGTCATCTTCGCCACCGACCACTGGCGCGCGGCCTGCGCGGCGACCTGCGGCAGGTGCGTGACGCAGAGGACCTGCCGCTCCGCGCCGAGCGTGCGCAGCTTCCGGCCGACGACCTCGGCCACGGCGCCGCCGATGCCGGCGTCGACTTCGTCGAAGATCAGCGTCGGCACCGCCGCGCGCTTCGCCGTGATGACCTGGACCGCGAGGCCGATGCGCGCGAGCTCGCCCCCCGAGGCGACCTTCGCGAGCGGCTGCGGCGGCGTCCCCGGGTTGGCGGCGACCAGGAGCTCGACCGTCTCGTCGCCGCCCGCCGAGCCGCCCTCGACCGGGCGGAGCGCGATCTCCATCCGGCCGCCCGCCATCGCGAGCTCCTTCATCGCGGCGGTCGCCTGCCGGGCGAGCTTCGCTGCCGCGTCCCTGCGCGCCGCCGAGAGCCTGCCGGCGAGCGCGCCGTAGTTCCGCCGCGCCGCGTCTTCCTGCGCCCGGAGGGCGTCGACGTCGGACGCGACCTCGAGCTCGGCGAGGCGCGCCGCGAGCCGCTCCGCGAGCTCGATCAGCGTGTCCGGGCTCACCCTGAACTTGCGCGCGGTCGAATGGATCGCGTCGACCCGCCGCTCGACCTCCGCGAGCCGCGCCGGGTCGAGCTCGACCCGATCGGCGTAGCGCCGCAGCGCGTGGACCGCCTCGTCGAGCTGGGCCGCCGCGCCCTCCAGCAGCTCGAGCGGATCGCTCAACGCGCCGTCGTAGGCCTTGAGCGCGCGCAGCTTCCCCGCCGCCGCGCCGAGGGCGCCTGCCGCCGCGCCGTCCGACTCGGCCAGCGCCTCGAGCGCGCCCCGGGCGCCGTCGATCAGGCTCGCCGCGTGCGCGAGCCGGGTCTGCTCGGCCTGCACCGCCTCCCACTCGCCGGGCTCGAGCGCGAGCCTTGCGAGCTCGTCGACCTGCCAGGCGAGCCCGTCGCGCTCGGCCGCGCGCGCGGCGGCGTTCGCCTCCTGATCGAGGCGCGCCCGGGCGAGGCGCTGCCAGTCCCGGTACGCCGCAGCAACTTCACGTGCGAGGGTGCCGAGGCCGGCGTGCGCGTCGAGCAGCTCGCGCTGCGCCGCCGGCTTGGTGAGCGACTGGTGGGCGTGCTGGCCGTGGATGTCGAGCAGCCGCTCGCTCACTTCCGCGAGCTGCTGGACGGTCGCCGCGCTCCCGTTCACGAACGCGCGCGAGCGGCCGCCCCGCTCCACCACCCGGCGGAGCAGCAGGCGCCCGGGATCGCCGTCGAGCGCGGCCTCCGCGAGCCATTGCTGCACCTCGGGCAGCCGCTCGATCGCGAACTCGGCGGTGACTTCGGCCCGCTCCGCGCCCGCGCGGACGACGCCCGCGTCGGCGCGCTCGCCGAGCGCGAGCGCGAGCGCATCGACCAGGATCGACTTGCCGGCGCCGGTCTCGCCGGTGAGCGCGGTGAAACCGCCCTCGAACTCGAGGTCGAGCCGGTCGACGATGGCGAAATCGCGGATCGCGAGGACGGCGAGCACGCTACAGCGGGCTTTCCGTCCAGTGGAGCTTCTCGCGCAGCATGTTGTAGTAGCGGTAGCCCTGCGGGTGCACGAGCTGCAGCGCGTGCGGCGCGCGGCGCGCGGTGATCGAGTCGCCCTCGGCGAGCTCGATCTGCGCGAGGCCATCGCACTGGAGGCGCGCGTCGGCGCCGTGCTTGAGCGTCATCTCGACCACGCACGAGTCGCTGACGGCGATCGGCCGGTTCGAGAGCGTGTGCGGCGAGATCGGCACCAGCGCGAGCGCCGGCACCGTCGGCTGGATGATCGGCCCGTTCGCCGAGAGCGCATAGGCGGTCGAGCCGGTGGGCGTCGCGATGATCAGCCCGTCGGAGCGCAGGTCGTAGACGAACTCGCCGTCCACCCGCACCACCAGCTCGATCAGGCGGCCGCTCGCACCCTTGTTCACCACGACGTCGTTGAGGGCGCTCGTCGCGAAGACCGGCTCGCCGGCGCGGACCACCTCGGCGACGAGCATCGTCCGCGCCTCGACCGTGTGGCGCCCCTCGAGGATGCCGCCGAGCGTCTCGGTCATCGCGCCGAGCGCGATGTCGGTCATGAAGCCGAGCCGGCCCTGGTTGACGCCGACGAGCGGCACACCCGAGGCGGCGAGCGCGCGCGCGGCCGCGAGCATCGTGCCGTCTCCGCCGAGCACCACCGCGAGGTCGGCACGCGCGCCGATGCCGGCGTAGTCGACCAGCGGGAACTCCTCGACGCCGGCTGCGGCCGCCGTCTCCCGCTCGAGCAGCACCGTGCAGCCGCGCGTGGCGAGGAACGCCCCGAGGCTGCGGAGCGGTGCGGCGACGTCGCGGCTCTTGTAGCGGCCGATCAGCGCGACGGTCCGGAACGCGGGCTTGAAGGTCGCGGGCACGGCCACCATTACAGCACGAGTCTCGCGGGCGGCGCTCAGCCGGCCACCGCGCAGGGAGTCCACCGGTGGGTGCCCACCTCGGGCGCCCGCGGGTTGCTAGAATGGGCTGCCCTCCCATGGACCAGCGCGCACAGCTCCTCCTCAAGACGCTCGTCGAGCGCTACATCACCGACGGCGAGCCGGTCGGCTCGCGCGCGCTCTCGAAGTACTCCGGCCTCGACCTGAGCCCGGCGACCGTGCGCAACGTCATGGCCGACCTCGAGGAGATGGGCTTCATCGCGAGCCCGCACACCTCGGCCGGCCGGGTGCCGACCGCGCGCGGCTACCGCGTCTTCGTCGATTCGCTGCTCACGATCCGGCCGCTCGAGCAGGCCGAGCTCGGACACCTCGAGGGGACCCTGCATCCGGACCACCCGCAGCGCGCGATCAGCCAGGCCTCGCAGCTCCTCTCGGAGCTCACGCGCTTCGCCGGGGTGGTCGTCGCGCCGCGCCGGCGCAGCCCCGCCTTCCGCCACATCGAGTTCCTCTCGCTGTCGGAGAAGCGCGTGCTGCTGATCATCGTGACGCCCGAGGGCGACGTGCAGAACCGCATCCTCGTCACCGAGAAGGCGTTCTCGCCGGCCGAGCTCGTGCAGGCCGGGAACTTCCTCAACCAGCACTACGCCGGCCTCACCTTCGACGAGATCCGCCGCCGCGTCAACGACGAGCTGAAGCAGCTGCACGAGGACATGACCGCGCTGATGCAGCTCGCGCTGGCGGCGGGCGACCAGGCGCTCACCGAGAGCGCCGAGAGCTACGTGATCTCGGGCGAGCGCAACCTGCTCGATTCGGCCGACCTCGCCTCCAACATGGTGCGGCTGCGCGAGCTGTTCGAGCTCTTCGAGCGCAAGACCCTGCTCATGCAGCTCCTCGAGGTGAGCCAGCGCGCGCAAGGGGTGCAGATCTACATCGGCGGCGAGTCGGGCATCGCGCCGCTCGACGAGTGCAGCGTGGTCGCCGCGCCGTACGAGGTCGACGGCCGGGTCGTGGGGACGGTCGGCGTGATCGGGCCGACGCGGATGGCGTACGAGCGGGTGATCCCGATCGTCGACATCACCGCGAAGCTCCTCTCGAGCGCGCTGTCGCAGCACTAGCGCGAGCGCGCCCGCCGGGCGCCCGCCGGCCGCAGTCCGCGCCGCACGAACCGAACGTCTCGATGGACTTCCTGCCCGAGCCCGAGCACCGCCACGGCGCGGTCGCGAGCACCGCGATCCTGCTCGTCAACCTCGGCACGCCCGAGGCGCCGACGACCGCGGCGGTGCGGCGCTACCTGCGCGAGTTCCTCTCCGATCCGCGGGTGGTCGAGATCCCGCGCGCGATCTGGAACCCGATCCTGCACGGGCTCGTGCTCACCACGCGCCCGCGGCGCTCGGCCGCGCGCTACGCCGCGATCTGGACCGCCGACGGCTCGCCGCTCCTCGTCTACACCCGGCGCCAGGCGCAGCTCCTGCAGGGCCTCGTCGGCGAGCGGCTGCGCGCGCCGGTGGTCGTCGACTACGCGATGCGCTACGGCGAGCCGTCGATCGCCGCCGTGCTCCGGCGGCTGCAGGGCGCCGGCTGCGAGCGCCTGCTCGTGCTGCCGCTCTACCCGCAGTACGCCGCGAGCACCACGGCGACCGCGCTCGATCAGGTCGCGGCGACGCTCGCGCGCACGCGCAACGTGCCCGAGCTGCGCGTGGTGAAGCACTTCCACGACCACCCGGCGTACGTCCGCGCGCTCGGCGACCTGGTGCGCGAGTACTGGCGGGCGAACGGCCGTCCGGACACGCTGGTCATGAGCTTCCACGGCCTGCCGCAGTACACGCTCGACCGCGGCGACCCGTACTTCTGCGAGTGCCAGAAGACCGCCCGGCTGCTGGCCGCCGAGCTCGAGCTCGCCGAGGGCGCCTGGCAGATCGCATTCCAGTCGCGGTTCGGCCGCGCCGAGTGGCTGAAGCCCTACACCGCCGGTGTCCTCGCGGACCTCGCGCGCAAGCGCCGCAAGGTCGACGTCCTCTGCCCCGGCTTCGTCGCCGACTGCCTCGAGACGCTGGAGGAGATCGGGCTCGAGGGCCGCGAGCTCTTCGGCGCCGCCGGCGGCGGCGAGCTGCGGCTGCTGCCGTGCCTCAACGACCGGCCGGGCTGGATCGAGGCGCTCGTCGAGATCGCCCGCGACCACCTCGGCGGCTGGATCGGGGAGCCCTACGATCGCGCCGCTGCGGAGGCCGCGGCCCGGGCAACCGCCGCGCGGGCGAAGCGGCTGGGTGCGGCCGCGTAGGGCGAGCCGATGCGCCTCCTCGTCCACTGGCTGATCAACGCGGTCGCGCTGTTCGTCCTGCCCTACGTCATGGCGTCCATCCAGGTGAAGGACTTCGTCACCGCGCTCGTGGTCGCCCTCGTGCTCGGCCTCGTCAACGCGATCGTCCGGCCGGTCCTCGTCGTCCTGACCCTGCCGGTGACGGTCCTGACCCTGGGCTTCTTCCTCCTGGTGATCAACGCCCTCCTCTTCTGGGCCGTGGCGTCGTTCGTGGACGGGTTCCGGGTGGCCGGGTTCTGGTCGGCGTTCTGGGGCGCGATCGTCTACGCCCTGGTGAGCTGGGCGATCGCCGTGCTGCTGCTCCCGAAGAAGGAGGCGGAGCTATCCCGTTGATCCGGAACCGCAACGGCGCCCTTGAATTCACCCCGGGCGCCCCAATAACCACTCGACGTGTACGGACAGCCCATGAAACCGGAACGCACCGACCGCGATTCGCCCGATCTCACCGACGACGACGCCGCGCCGGACGCGCCGGCCGCGCCGGAGACGATGCCCGGCCCCGAGGCGCTGCTGCGCGAGGCGGAGCGCAAGGCCGCCGAGCACCACGATGCGTGGCTCCGCGCCAAGGCGGAAGCCGAGAACATCCGCAAGCGCGCCGTCGAGGACGTCGCCAAGGCGCACAAGTACGGCATCGAGAAGTTCGCCCAGGACCTGCTGGCGGTGAAGGACAGCCTCGAGGCGGGGCTCGCCGTCGAGAGCGCGACCCCCGACAGCCTCCGCAGCGGCATGGAGCTGACGCTCCGCCAGCTCGAGTCGGTGCTCGAGCGGCAGGCGATCCGCGCCATCGACCCGGCCGGCCAGAAGTTCGACCCGCACCAGCACCAGGCGATCGGCATGCTGCCCTCGGAGAAGGAGCCGAACACGGTGATCAACGTGCTGCAGAAGGGCTACCGCCTGCACGACCGGGTGCTGCGGCCGGCGCTGGTGACCGTCGCCCGCCCCAAGGGCGCTGCGCACGGGGACGCTTGAAGCGGCCCCGAATACCCCCACATCCTTGTCAGGATAGAACCCCGAAGGAATAGTCATGGCAAAGATCATCGGCATCGACCTCGGCACGACCAACTCGTGCGTCGCCATCATGGAAGGCGGCAAGCCCAAGGTCATCGAGAACGCCGAGGGCTCGCGCACGACGCCCTCGATCGTCGCGTACATGGAGGACGGCGAAGTCCTCGTCGGCGCGCCGGGCAAGCGCCAGGCCGTCACCAACCCCCGCAACACCGTCTACGCGGTGAAGCGCCTCATCGGCCGCAAGTTCGAGGAGAAGGAAGTCCAGAAGGACATCGGCCTGATGCCCTACAAGATCGTCAAGGCCGACAACGGCGATGCGTGGGTGGAGATCCGCGGCAAGAAGATCGCGCCGCAGGAGATCTCGGCGCAGATCCTGCGCAAGATGAAGAAGACCGCCGAGGACTACCTCGGCGAGGACGTGACCGAGGCGGTGATCACCGTCCCGGCCTACTTCAACGACTCGCAGCGCCAGGCGACCAAGGACGCCGGGCGCATCGCCGGGCTGGAAGTGAAGCGGATCATCAACGAGCCGACCGCGGCCGCGCTCGCGTTCGGCCTCGACAAGGCCGGCCGCAAGGACATGAAGATCGCCGTGTACGATCTCGGCGGCGGCACGTTCGACGTCTCGATCATCGAAATCGCCGACGTCGAAGGCGAGAAGCAGTTCGAGGTGCTCGCGACCAACGGCGACACTTTCCTCGGCGGCGAGGACTTCGACCAGCGCCTGATCGACTACATCATCGCCGAGTTCAAGCGCGACCAGGGCGTCGACCTCTCGAAGGACGTGCTCGCGCTGCAGCGGCTCAAGGAATCGGCCGAGAAGGCGAAGATCGAGCTCTCGTCGACCCAGCAGACCGAGCTCAACCTGCCCTACATCACCGCCGACGCGTCGGGGCCGAAGCACCTGACGATGAAGATCACGCGCGCCAAGTTCGAGAGCCTGGTCGACGAGCTGATCGAGAAGACGATCCGGCCGTGCGAGATCGCGATCAAGGACGCGGGCGTGAAGGCGAGCGAGATCGACGACGTGATCCTCGTCGGCGGCCAGACGCGCATGCCGAAGGTGCAGGACAGGGTGAAGGAGTTCTTCGGCCGCGAGCCGCGCAAGGACGTGAACCCGGACGAGGCGGTGGCGATCGGCGCCGCGATCCAGGGCGGCGTGCTGCAGGGCGAGGTGAAGGACGTGCTGCTGCTCGACGTCACGCCCCTGTCCCTGGGCATCGAGACGCTCGGCGGGGTGATGACCAAGCTCATCCAGAAGAACACCACCATCCCGACCAAGGCGCAGCAGGTGTTCTCGACCGCCGACGACAACCAGGGGGCGGTGACGATCCACGTTCTGCAGGGCGAGCGCGACGTCGCGAACGGCAACAAGAGCCTCGGCCAGTTCAACCTCGAGGGCATCCCGCCGGCCCCGCGCGGCCTGCCGCAGATCGAGGTCACCTTCGACATCGACGCGAACGGCATCCTGCACGTGTCGGCGAAGGACAAGGCGACCGGCAAGGAGAACAAGATCACCATCAAGGCGAACTCCGGTTTGTCGGAGGACGAGATCCAGCGCATGGTGAAGGACGCCGAGGTGCACGCCGCCGAGGACAAGGAGAAGCTCGCGCTCGTCAACGCGCGCAACCAGGCCGACGCCCTCGTGCACCAGGTGAAGAAGTCGCTCGCCGAGCTCGGCGACAAGGTGGGCGCCGACGAGAAGTCGAAGATCGAGGCTGCGTCGAAGGAGCTCGAGGAGGCGATCAAGGGCGACGACAAGGCGCGCATCGAGGCGAAGACCGAGGCGCTCGCGAAGGTCGCGCAGAAGCTCGGCGAGCGGATGTATGCCGACGCGCAAAGCGCGTCGTCGGCGGGGGCGGCCGGGGGTCAACCCGGGGGTCAACCCGGGGGTCAACCCGGTGGTCAACCCGGCGGGCAAGGCGCGGCCGGCGAGAGCAGGAAGGCCGACGAGAACGTGGTCGACGCGGAGTTCACGGAAGTCAAGGACCGGAAGTAGTTGCCCGGCGCGGGAACGCGCCGCGTAACGGGCCGAGCCGGGGCGGCGCGCGCGACGCGCGCCGCCTGACTCGGCCGCTTCGTATCCAGGGGCGGGGCGGGCGGGATGGCCAAGCGGGACTACTACGAGGTGCTCGGCGTCAATCGCGACGCGGACGAGGACGCGCTCAAGCGCGCCTACCGCAAGCTCGCGATGAAGTGGCATCCCGACCGCAACCCCGACAACCCGCGGGCCGAGGAGCACTTCAAGGAGGCGAAGGAGGCCTACGAGGTGCTCGCCGACGGCGAGAAGCGCGCCGCCTACGACCGCTTCGGCCACGCCGGCGTCGACCCGTCCGCGGCCGCCGGCGCGGGCGCCGGGTTCGGCGGCTTCGCCGAGGCGTTCGGCGACATCTTCAGCGACATCTTCGGGCAGGGCCGCTCGCGGACCTCGGTCTATCGCGGCGCCGACCTGCGCTACAACCTCGAGATCACGCTCGAGCAGGCGGCGCACGGGACCGACACCCGGATCCGCATCCCGACGCAGGAAGCCTGCGCGACCTGCCAGGGCAGCGGCGCGAAGGCCGGCACCAAGCCGCAGACCTGCGCGACCTGCGGCGGGCAGGGCCAGGTCCGGATGCAGCAGGGCTTCTTCTCGATCCAGCAGACCTGCCCGCGCTGCCACGGCTCGGGCCGGATGGTCGCCGACCCGTGCGGCGCCTGCGGCGGCGCCGGCCGCGTGAAGGCGAACAAGACGCTCGCGGTGAAGATCCCGGCCGGGGTCGACCAGGGCGACCGGATCCGGCTCGCGGCCGAGGGCGAGCCGGGCGTGAACGGCGGCCCGCCGGGCGACCTCTACGTCCAGCTCCACCTCAAGGCGCACGCGATCTTCCAGCGCGACCACGACGACCTGCATTGCGAGATGCCGGTCGGGTTCGCGACCGCGGCCCTGGGCGGTGAGATCGAGATCCCCACGCTCGACAGCGCCGCGACGATCAAGGTGCCGCCCGAGACCCAGAGCGGGAAGACGTTCCGGCTCCGCGGCAAGGGCATCAAGGGCGTCCGGAGCGCCGCCCACGGCGACCTGTACTGCCACGTCGTGATCGAGACCCCGGTCAACCTCACCGGCCGGCAGAAGGAGCTCCTGCGCGAGTTCGAGGCGATCAACCAGGAGCACGGCGACCGCCACAACCCGCGCGCGAAGTCCTGGATGGACAAGGTCCGGGAGTTCTTCTCGGCCTGAGGTTGTTGCGTCTGCGCAACAGCGCGGCTGGCTGCCCAAGGCCGGATCCCTGTCCTCAGAGAGGGTTACTAGGCGAACCTAAAATCCCGTATTAAGATTCGGCGGTAACCCTTTGATCGGAGGGAGGGGATGCTGTCGATTCGCACCTACCGGCTCGGCCTCGTCCTGGGGCTCCTTCTCTGGGCGGCGGCGGCGTGGGCGGATCCAACCCTCGACCAGGCGAAGCAGCTCCTCCAGCAGAAGAACCCGAAGGCCGCCTTCGAGCTCCTCGCGCCGCTCGCGGCGCAGCGCGCCGGCGAGATCGAGTTCGACTATCTCCTCGGCATCGCGGCGCTCGACGCCGGCGACGCGCAGCAGGCGGTGTTCGCGCTCGAGCGGGTCCTCGCGGTGAACCCGAACTACCTCCAGGCGCGGGCCGAGATCGCCCGCGCCTACTTCGTGCTCGGCGAGCGCGACAACGCGCGGCGCGAGTTCGAGGCGGTCAAGGCGCGGGGCGGAAACATCCCGCCGGAGGCGCTCGCGACCGTCGACCGCTTCCTCTCCGCGCTCGCCCCGCAGCAGACCGAGTTCAAGGCCTACATCGAGCTCGCGCTCGGCTACGACTCGAACACCAACAGCGCCACGTCGAGGTCGACGATCGCGATCCCGTTCTTCAGCGGCGCGATCGCGCAGCTCAACCCGGCCGGCGTGAGCCAGGGCGCCTGGTTCGGCGGCGTGCTCGCGGGCGGGTCGGTGTCGCACCCGGTGTCCGACCAGGTGGCCCTGATCGGCTCGGCCGGCTACGGCGGCAAGTTCAACCAGCGCTACGCCAGCGAGTTCGACACGCAGCAGTTCGACCTGAGCGCCGGCGCGCGCTGGGCCGAGGGCCGCAACTCGGTCGTCGGCCTCGCCCAGGCGCAGCGGTTCTGGGTCGACAACGACACCTACCGGAACTCGCTCGGCGGAACGGTGCAATGGCTGCACAACCTGACCCCGGCGCAGCAGATCACCCTCTTCGGCCAGTACGCGGCCCTGCGCTTCCCCGACCAGCCGCCCAACGACGCCGACCGCTGGATCTTCGGCGCCGGCTACTCGCAGGCGCTGGCGCTCCCCTACGCGCCGGTCTACTACCTCTCCGTTTACGGGGGCGAGCAGAAGGAAACCAACGACGCCTTCCCCTGGCTCGGGTTCAAGCCGTTCGGGGTGCGCCTGGGCGGCCAGCTCTCGCTCAACGAGCGGACGCTCTTCTTCGGCTCCTTCTCCTTCGAGTACCGCCGGTACAACGGCGTCGAGCCGCTGTTCCTCGTCCGCCGCCAGGACGACCAGTACGACGCGCGGATCGGGCTCACCTACACGTTCGCGCCCAAGTGGTCGGTCACCCCGCAGGTGGCGTACACGAACAACGTGTCGAACATCGAGCTGAACGAGTACGACCGGACCGTCGCGTCGGTGTCCGTCCGGCGTGACTTTTGACCGCTGCGGCGGGGCGGGTGGTCCCGGGCTTGCTTCGCGAAGGTGACGACCGGGACCGGTCGCCGCGCGGCGACGGATCGGTCGGATAATCGCCGTCGAGACGCCGGCGGCTCGCCGCCGGGGGAGAGGAACCAGTGAACAGCGCGCCGTATCGCCATCGTCAACTCGCGGTGCTCGTGGCCGCGGCCCTCGCGGGCACCGGCACCGCCGCCGCGGCGCCCGCCGGTCGCGTCGATTTCGCGACCGGCGGTGTCAGCGTCACGAGCGCCGACGGCAGGTCCCGGCCTGCGGCCAGGGGGCTCGAGGTCCAGCCGGGCGACCGCATCGTCACCGCGGACGGACGCGCCCAGATCCGCTTCACCGACGGCGCCTACGTCTCGCTGCAGCCGAACACCGATTTCGCGATCCGGGACTACCAGTACGACGGTCGGACCGACGGCTCCGAGAAGGGCGTGTTCGGCCTCGTGCGCGGCGCGCTGCGGACGGTGACCGGCGCGATCGGGCGGGTCAACCGCGGCGCCTACCAGATCCAGACCCCGACCGCGACGATCGGCATCCGCGGGACGGGCGGCCTCATCCAGGTCCTCGGCGACGGAACGACTCGCGTGGTCAGCTCGAGCGGAATCTGGACGCTCACGAACCCCGCCGGGACGCTGAACCTGCCCGCGGGAACGGCGGGCGAGGCGACGCCGAACCCGAAGGAGGCGCCGCAGGAGACGGCGACCGGGCCCGAAGTTCCGGCGCCCCCGCCGACCCTCCTCGCCGCGTTGCCGCCGATCGCCACCAGCGCGTTCGTCGCCGGCGACCAGGTCACCGCGAACGGCCTGCCGGCCTCGCTCGTCTCGCCGCTCGACTGCACGACCGGCTGCGAGCTCGCCTACGCGACGCTGACGGGCTCCGGCTTCCCGTTCACCGGCAGCGCCCAGAGCGTGGCCGCGCCGAACTCCGGGGTCCTGCTGGACGGCAACCTCGCGATGATCGGTTTCAAGACGTCCAGCAGCCAGTTCGCCGCGGTCGGCGCGCAGACCGATACCGGCACCGCCGACGGCGTGCTGTCCTGGGGCCGCTGGACGGCGGCGACGCTGGACGGCTCACCGTGGCCGGCGTTCCAGACGCTCGCCTACGTCACCGGGCTGCCGAGCCCGATCGCCGACCTCACGTCGCAGACCGGCACCTTCACGTTCAACCTCATCGGCGGCACCGCCCCGACCGACGGCACGAACGTCGGCACGCTGCTCGGCGGACAGGTGATCGGCTACTTCGGCCCGACCCCGAAAGTCGGCATCAACAACTTCAGCTACGCGATCCGCGGCAACACGTACACGATCAGCACGCCGCTCGGGAGCGAGTTCGTCGTGCCCCCCGGCGGCCCGTACGCGCCGTTCTCGGGCACCGCGACGCTGGCGAGCTCCGGCTCCGACTGCACCCTCGGCTGCTCGGCGAACGTCAACGGCCACTTCATGGGCAGCGGCGCCACCCACGCCGGCTTCGCCTACACCGCCGGCGGCGTCGTCTCCCCGGCGACGGTGGGCGCCGCGGCCTTCAAGCGCTGACCGCGCGGCGCGCCGCCCCGAACCGCGTGGCCGCGACCGGCGAGAGCGTCGACGCGGCGCTCGAGTCGTTCCGGCGCGGCGACTTCCGGTCGGCGGCCGCCGCGCTCGAGCGCCTCTGCCGCGACGCCCCGCACGATGCGAACGCCTGGTTCCTGCTCGGCGCGAGCCGGCACGCGCTCGGCCGGCTGACCGAGGCGCTCGCCGCGCTCGAATCCGCGCTCGCGCTCGCGCCGGATCATGCCGACGCCGGGCAGGCCGCGGTGGCGGTGCTCTGCCAGCTCGGGCGCCCGCGCGCGGCGCTCGAGCGCTGCGCGCGCCTCCTCGCGACGGCGCCGGATGACGCGCGGGTCCGGTTCAACGTCGCGCTCGCGCACGAGGTGGCCGGCGAGCCGGAAGCCGCGCTCGCGCACTACGAAGCCGCGCTCGCGCTCGACGGGCACATGCGCGACGCCGCCCTCAACCGCGGCGCGGCGCTGCTGCGCCTCGGCCGGTTCGCGGCGGCGCGCGCGAACAACCGCTCGCTCGTCGCGGCGTTCCCGGACGACGTCGAGGCGCGCCTGAACCTCGCCGAGGCGTGCCTGGCGACCTCGAACTACGGCGAGGCGCTGGCGCAGTGCGACCGCGCGCTCGCGCTCGCGCCCGCGAGCCTGCACGGCCATTTCGCCCGCGGCCTCGCCCTCGCCGCGCTCGGCGCGATCGACGAGGCGGAGTCGGCGTTCGCCGCCGGCCGCCGGATCGACCCGGACGGCTTCGCTGCCCGCGAGCGTAGCGTCGCGCACGGCGACGCGGCGGCGATCGACGCCCGCGAGGTGTATCTCGCGCGCGGCTTCGAGGCGCTCGATGCGTGCGACTGGACCGACCGCGACCGCTACCTCGGCCGCTTCGCCGAGTGGGTCGACCGCGACGGCGCCCGCCCGCTCGCGTCGGCCGCGCTCGTCTGGCGCGCGCTCGGCGCCGGGATCGAGCCCGGGCGCCAGCGCATGCTCGCCGAGCACGCGAGCGCGCAGATCGGGCGCAGCGCGCGGCCCCTGCCTCCGGTCGCCCCGGGGCGAGCGGCGAATCGCATCCGGATCGGCTACGTATCGGCGGATTTCCGCGAGCACGCGGTCGGCTGGCTGACCGAGGATCTCTACGCGCGTCACGATCGGCGGCGCTTCGAAGTCCTCGCCTACGCGCTGACGCCGGGCGACGGCGGCCGCGTGCGCGCGCGGATCGCCGCCGCGGTCGACGCCTTCCGCGACGTGTCGGATCGCCCGGCCGCGGCGATCGCCGCGCAGATCCGCGCGGACGCGATCGACCTCCTCGTCGACCTGACCGGCTACACCCTGGCTGCGCGCCCGCAGGTGCTCGCGCTGCGCCCCGCCCCGGTGTGCGCGGCGTACCTCGGTTTTCCCGGCACGTCGGGGGCGCCGTTCGTCGACTACCTGATCGCCGACCGCGTCGTGGCGCCGCCGGGCGAGGAGCGGCACTTCAGCGAGCGACTGGCGTACCTCCCCGACACCCTCTGGTGCTACGGGCGCCCGGCGCTGCCGCCGGGCGGCGCCCCTCCGCGCGAGTCGCTCGGCCTGCCCGGCACCGGCTTCGTGTTCGCGGCCCTCCACAACGGCTACAAGATCCGGCCGCCGGTCTTCGCGTGCTGGATGGCGCTGCTCGCGCGCGTGCCCGGCAGCGTGCTCTGGGTGCTCGCGCGCCGCGACGAGGCGCACGCCAACCTGCGGCGCGAAGCGGCCCGTCGCGGCGTCGCTCCGGAGCGGATCGTCTGCGCCGCGCGCGTGCCGCGCGAGGCGCACCTCGCGCGGCAGGCCGCCGCCGATCTCTTCCTCGACACGCCCGACTACAGCGCCGGGGCCACGTGCCTGGACGCGCTGTGGAGCGGGGTCCCGGTGCTCGCCTGCCCCGCCGGGTCCTACGCGGGCCGGCAGTCGGCGAGCGCTCTGGCCGCGCTCGGCCTCGCCGACCTGATCGCCGCCGATCTCGATGACTATCGGGAACGTGCCGTTCGCCTCGCGACCGACCCGGTGGCGCTCGCCGGCGTTCGCGCCCGGCTCGCTGCGGCACGCACCGCGGCGCCGTTGTTCGATATGGCCGCGCGGGTCCGCGAACTCGAGGCGGCCTTCGGCGCGATGGTGGAGCGCGCCCGGGCGGGGTTGCCGCCGGCGGCGCTGGAGGTGGCCCGCGGGGGCCGCGGGGCTGTCTTCGTGAAGTAGTTCATCTTGCCGCGCTAAGGCCCCGAATACCGGGCCGTTTCCTCTTGCGCCGGGAGGGGCGATGGCGCATCTTCCCGGGGTCGGAATCAGCCGTTCTCGAGGGGACGAATCACCATGAACCAGCGCCGCAACCTGCTCGCCGTGCTCGCCGCCGCAGCGCTCGCCGTCCCGACCACCGCGCTCGCGCAAGGACAAGGCGCCGCCGCCGGCCCGATCGTGATCGGCCAGTCGGCCCCGCTCTCGGGCTCGAACAAGGACCTCGGCACCGACATCCGCAACGGCGCGCTCGCCTACTTCAAGCGCGTCAACGACGCGGGCGGCGTGAACGGCCGGAAGATCGAGCTCGTCGCGCTCGACGACGCGAACGACACGAAGCGCTCCGAGGCGAACACCAGGCAGCTGCTGGAGAGTAACAACCCGATCGCGCTCTACGGCTACGGCAGCGCGACGCTCAGCCGCCCGGCGCTGCCGCTCGTGGAAGCGGCCAGGGTCCCGTTCGTCGCGCCGTTCACCGGCGCCGACCCGATGCGGAAGTTCAACCGCTACGTCTACAACCACCGCGCGAGCTACGCCGACGAGCTGGAGAAGATCGTCGAGCACTACACGACCTTCGGCGTCAAGCGGTTCGCGGTGCTCCACTACGACGACGCGGTCGGCAAGGAGAACTTCGGCGCGGTCGAGCGGGCGCTCAAGGCGCGCAACCTCGCGCCGGTCGCGGTCGCCCCGGTCACCCGCACCCAGACCGACTTCGCGAAGGAGCTCGCCGCGGTCGGCAAGTCGGCGCCGGACGTGGTGATCGTGACCACCCTCTACAAGACCTCCGCCGACTTCATCAAGGGCCTGAAGAAGCAGGGCGTGGGGACGCAGTTCGTGAGCACGTCGTTCGCCGGCTCCACCGCGCTCGCCAACTCGCTCGGCGCCGACGGCCTCGGCGTCGCGATGGCACAGGTCGTCCCGTCCTACCTCCGCCGGTCGGTGCCGGTCGTCAAGGAGTACCAGGCGGCGATGGAGGTGGCGTACGGCAAGAAGGAGTTCTCGTACACCTCGCTCGAGTCGTACATCGCGGCGAAGGTGCTGGTCGAGGGCCTGCGCCGCGCCGGTCCGCAGCCGACGCGCGAGAAGCTGCTCGCGGCGCTCGACTCGATCGCGGGTTACGACGTCGGCGGCTACGTCGTCTCGTTCTCGCCGTCGAACCACAACGGCTCGAACTTCGTCAGCCTGTCGATCCTCGGCCGGGATCTCGCCTTCCGCGAGTAGCCGGACGCGGCGGGTCAGGCCCGCCGCCAGGTCGTCCCCTGCGGCGAGTCCTCCAGGACCACGCCGGCGTCGAGGAGCTCCCGGCGAATCCGGTCGGCCGCCGCGAAGTCCTTCGCCTTCCGCGCCGCGATGCGGGCCGCGATCGCCGCCTCGATCCGCGCGTCGCTCCAGCCTTCCGCCGGACCGCCCTGCAGGAACGCCTCGGCCGTGCGGCCGAGCAGCCCGAGGACGGCGCCGAGCCCCCGCAGCAGCGCCGCAACCGCGGCCGAACCGGTCCGGTTCACCTCACCCGCGATCTCGAACAGCACGGCGATCGCCTCGGGGGTGTTGAAGTCGTCGTCCATCGCCGCGCGAAAGCGCGCAGCGCGCGGCTCCGCCCAGTCGACCGCGCCCGGCGCCGCAGGATGACCCTTGAGCGCCGTGTAGAGCCGTGCGAGGCCGCTCCGCGCTTCGTCGAGGTGCTTGTCCGAGTAGTTGAGCGGGCTGCGATAGTGGGCGCGCAGGATGAAGAACCGCACCACCTCCGGGTCGTAGCGCCCGAGCACTTCGCGGATGGTGAAGAAGTTGCCGAGCGACTTCGACATCTTCTCGTCGTCCACCCGGACGAAGCCGTTGTGCATCCAGTACTTGACGAACGGCCGCCCGAGCGCGCCCTCCGACTGCGCGATCTCGTTCTCGTGATGGGGGAACTGGAGGTCCTCGCCGCCGCCGTGGATGTCGAACGTCGGCCCGAGCAGCGCCGTGCTCATCGCCGAGCACTCGATGTGCCAGCCGGGCCGGCCGTCGCCGAACCTCGACGGCCAGGCCGGCTCGTCGGCCCGCGAGTGCTTCCACAGCACGAAGTCGAGCGGGTCCTGCTTCTCCCGGTCGACCTCGACCCGTTCGCCCGCGCGCAGCTCGTCGAGCGACTTGCCCGAGAGCCGGCCGTAGCCGGGAAACTTCCGCACCGCGTAGTGGACGTCGCCGCTCGGCACCCGGTAGGCGAGGCCGTTCGTCTCGAGGGCGCCGATCAGCGCGAGCATCTCCGGGATGTAGCCGGTCGCGCGCGGCTCGTGATCGGGCTTCTGCACGCCGAGCGCGGCCGCGTCCTCGTCCATGTACCCGATGAAGCGCCCGGTGAGGGCGCCGATCGGCTCGCCGTTCTCCGCCGCGCGGCGGATGATCTTGTCGTCGATGTCGGTGATGTTGCGCACGTAGGTGACGTCGAACCCCGCGGCGCGCAGCCAGCGCTGCACGACGTCGAACACGACCAGCACGCGCGCATGGCCGATGTGGCAGTAGTCGTACACGGTCATGCCGCAGACGTACATGCGCACCCTGCCCGGCTCGATCGGCGCGAAGTCCTCCTTCGTGCGGGTGAGCGTGTTGAAGATCCTGAGCATCGGCGAGCGGCGCGTGGGGCGGGAAAGCGTCGGCGCGCGCGGGCCTTCTTGCTAGAATCGCGTCGCACCGCGCGCTGACCGCGCGCGAGTATACCCCACGATGCGCACCGTTCTCCTGCTCACCGCGCTCGCGCTCGCCGCGACGTGCCGCGCGCAGTCCGCCGACGATTTCGCCGCGGCACGCGCCGCGCTGCGCGCCGGCGATACCGCCGCCGCCGCCGCGGCCGTCGACCGCCTGCTCGCCGCGAAACCGTCCGACGAGCGCGCGCGGTTCCTCAAGGGCGTGCTCCTTTCCGAGCAGGGCCGCACCGGCGAGGCGTTCGACGTCTTCTTCGCGCTCACCCAGGACCATCCGGAGCTCGCCGAGCCGTACAACAACATCGCGGTGATCTACGCCGGACGCGGGGAGTACGAGCGGGCGCGCGAAGCGCTCGAGGCGGCGATCCGCGCGAATCCCGAGTACGCGACTGCGTACGAGAATCTCGGCGACGTGCACGCCCGGCTCGCCGCGCGCGCCTACGGCAAGGCGATCGAGCTCGACCCCGCCAACCGGTCGGCGCGCGCCAAGCTCGCGCTCGCCCGCGAGCTGCCCGGCGCCGTGCCGAAGCCGGCCGTAAGCGCGCCGCCGAAGCCCCCGGCCGCGCCGCGCTAGACTCCCCCTTTCACAACGACAACGGAGCCCGACCTTGCGCAGCCTGCTGTTCGCCCTCGCCCTCCTCGCCGCCGCGCCCGCGGCGCTCGCCGCCGATCCGCGCGTCGAGATGAAGACCAGCCGCGGCACGATCGTGATCGAGCTGTATCCGGACAAGGCACCCAAGACGGTGGCGAACTTCCTGCAGTACGTGAAGGACGGCCACTACAACGGCACCACCTTCCACCGCGTGATCGACGGCTTCATGATCCAGGGCGGCGGGTTCGACCAGGACATGCGGCAGAAGCCGACCCGCGCACCGGTCGCGAACGAAGCCGGCAACGGGCTCAAGAACGAGCCCGGCACGCTCGCGATGGCGCGCACCCCGGATCCGCACTCGGCCACGGCGCAGTTCTTCATCAACCTGAAGGCGAACGCTTTTCTCAACTACAAGGATCCCTCGCCGCAGGGTTACGGCTACACCGTCTTCGGCAAGGTCGTTTCCGGCATGGACGTCGTCGAGAAGATCGCGAAGGCGGCGACCGGAAACGCCGGCGGCCACCAGGACGTGCCGCGCGAGGCGGTCGTGATCGAGTCCGCGACAGTGCTGGCGGCGAAGTAAGGGGCCTCCGATGATCAAGCTGCACACCAGCCACGGCGTCATCGGCATCGAGCTCGACGAGGCGCGCGCGCCCGAGTCGGCGAAGAATTTCCTCGCCTACGTCGCGAGCGGGCACTACGCGAACACGGTGTTCCACCGCGTGATCGACGGCTTCATGATCCAGGGCGGCGGGTTCGAGCCGGGGATGAAGCAGAAGACCACCCTGGCGCCGATCAAGAACGAGGCGCAGAACGGCCTCAAGAACACGCGCTACACCGTCGCGATGGCGCGCACGTCGGACCCGCACTCGGCGACCGCGCAGTTCTTCATCAACGTGAACGACAACGGCTTCCTCGACCACACCGCGCCCAGCGCCCAGGGCTGGGGCTACTGCGTGTTCGGCCGCGTGACCGAGGGCACCGACGTGGTGGACCGCATCAAGGCCGTGAAAACCGGCCGGCGCGGCGGCCACCAGGACGTGCCGCTCGAGGACGTCGTCATCGAGCGCGCGGAGGTCGTCGGCTGACCCACGAGACCCGGGGGACCCGGGGGACCCGGGGGACCCAGGGGACCCGGGGGACCCGGGGGACCCGGGGGGACGCGCCGGACGCGCGGCCGACGCTCTTCGTCTCGGACCTCCACCTCTCGGCGGCGCGGCCGGCGATCGCGGACCGGTTCCGGCGGTTCCTCGCCGAGGAGGCGCGCTCGGCCGCGGCGCTCTTCATCCTCGGCGATCTCTTCGATCGCTGGCTCGGCGACGACGCGGCCGACGAGCGTTTCAACGGCGAGCTGCTGAGCGCGCTGGCCGGGGTGTCGGCGGACGGCGTGCCGGTGTCGCTGATGCACGGCAACCGGGACTTTCTGTTCGGCGAGGCGGCTGCGCGGCGAAGCGGCCTCGCGCTCCTCCCCGACCCGACCTTGCGCGAGCTCTTCGGCACGCGCACCCTGCTGACGCACGGCGACCTGCTGTGCACCGACGATCACCGCTACCAGCGCTACCGCGCGCAGGTCCGCCGCCCCGGCGTCGTCCGCGCGTTCCGCGCGCTGCCGCGCGCGGTCCGCCAGGCGATCGGCGGGAGCCTGAGCCGGGTGAGCGACACCGAGAAGCGGGTGAAGGCCCCGGTGATCATGGACGTCAACGCCGGCGCGGTCGAGGAGACGCTGCGGCGGCACGGCTATCCGCGCCTCGTCCACGGCCACACCCATCGCCCCGGGCGGCACGTGCACGTCGTCGACGGCCACGCCTGCGAGCGCTGGGTGCTCGGCGACTGGTACGAGCGCGGGAGCTACCTGCGCTGCGACGCCGGGGGGTGCACCCCGGTCCTGCTCGACTAGTCAGCCACCGAGCCCGCGCGCGAGGTCGGCCTGCAGGTCCTCGAGCGCCTCCAGACCGACCGCTACCCGTAGCAGGCCGTCGCCGATTCCGGCGGCCTTGCGCGCCTCGGCGCTGATGCGGCCGTGCGTCGTCGACGCCGGATGGGTGATCGTGGATTTCGTGTCGCCGAGGTTGGCGGTGATCGAGAGGAGGCGGGTCGCGTCGACGACGCGCCACGCCGCGCTCTTGCCGCCGCGCACGTCGAACGACACGATCGCGCCCCCGGCGCGCTGCTGGCGCCGCGCGAGCGCGTGCTGCGGGTGCGACTCGAGCCACGGGTGATAGACGCGCTCGACCTGCGGGTGCCGCTCGAGCCAGCGCGCGAGCTCGAGCGCGCGCGCCGACTGCGCCTCCATCCGCAGCCGCAGCGTCTCGAGGCCCTTCACGAGCACCCAGGCGTTGAAGGGCGAGAGGCTCGGGCCGGCGGTGCGGAGGAAGCCGAGCACGCCGTCCAGCACGAGCTCGCGACGCCCGAGCACGGCGCCGCCGAGCACCCTGCCCTGGCCGTCCAGGTATTTCGTCGCCGAGTGGATGATCAGGTCGGCGCCGAGCTCGAGCGGCAGCTGCAGCGCCGGCGTGCAGAAGCAGTTGTCGACCGCGAGCAGCGCGCCCGAGCGCCGCGCGAGCGCCGCGAGCGCGGCGATGTCGGCGATCTCGGTGAGCGGATTCGACGGCGTCTCGAGGAAGAAGAGCTTCGTGTTCGGCCGCACCGCGCGCTCCCAGGCCGCGACGTCGGCGCCGTCGACGAACGTCGCCTCGACGCCGAACTTCCCGAGCACGGTGGTGAAGAGCTGCACCGTCGCGCCGAAGACGCTCGCCGAGGAGACGAGGTGCTCGCCCCCCTTCATCAGGCCCATCACGCAGGCGAGGATCGCGGACATGCCGGAGGCGGTCGCGACGCACGCCTCCGCTCCCTCGAGCGCGGCGAGCCGGTCCTGGAACGCGGCGACGGTCGGGTTGCTGAAGCGCGAGTAGACGAAGCCCGGCTCCTCGTTCGCGAACCGCGCCGCGGCCTGCGCGGCGTTGTCGAACACGAAGCTCGAGGTCAGGTACAGCGCCTCGGAGTGCTCGTTGAACTGGCTGCGGTGAATCCCCGCGCGCACCGCGCGCGTTTCGATGCCCGGATGGTCATCCTTGTGGTCGTCCATGGTCGCAGTCCACAAAACGCAAAACCCGTCGCAGCTTGCAAGCCAAGCCTGGGACGGGTCGCCCACGCTTTAGCTGTATTTGTTGCCGGTCGGTGATTCCCGCCGGCGGCGCCCGCAAGCTGTGACTCAAATCGGCGCGAGCTGCGACCTTACCCCGGCCGCGGGGGGCGGTCAAGCGAGCCCGCGTCAGGCCGTCATGCCGAGATCGGCGCGCTCGCCGTCCGGCTCGTCGGGCGATTCCTGCCGCTTGTCGTCGCGCTGGTGCTCGACCGCCGCGAGGTACTCGGTGGTGACGTCGCCGGTGACGTAGTGGCCGTCGAAGCAGGAGGCCTCGAAGCGCTCGAGCTTCGGGTTCGCCTCGCGCACCGCCGCCTTGAGCGCCTCGAGGTCCTGGTAGATCACGCCGTCCGCGTCGATGTGGCGCGCGATCTCGTCCTCGGTGCGCCCGGTCGCCACCAGCTCGGCGCGCGTCGGCATGTCGATCCCGTACACGTTCGGGAAGCGCACCGGCGGCGCCGACGAGGCGAAGAACACCCTGTTCGCGCCCGCCTCGCGCGCCATCTGCACGATCTCGCGGCTGGTCGTGCCGCGCACGATCGAGTCGTCGACCACGAGCACGTTCTTGTCGCGGAACTCCATCGAGATCGCGGTCAGCTTCTGCCGCACCGATTTGCGCCGGATGGTCTGGCCCGGCATGATGAACGTCCGGCCGATGTAGCGGTTCTTCACGAAGCCCTCGCGGTAGCTCACCCCGAGCCGCGCCGCGAGCTGGAGCGCCGCCGGGCGGCTCGTGTCCGGCACCGGGATGACGACGTCGATGTCGAGGTGGCGGTACTGGCGGTTGATCCGCTCGGCGAGCTGCTCGCCCATGTGCAGCCGCGCCTCGTACACCGACACCCCGTCCATCAGCGAGTCGGGCCGGGCGAGATAGACGTACTCGAAGATGCACGGCGAGAGCACCGCCTTCGCCGCGCACTGCCGGTTGTGGAAGCCGCCGCCTTCGTCGATGAGGATCGCCTCCCCGGGCGCCACGTCGCGGACCACCCGGAACCCGAGCGACTCGAGCGCGACGCTCTCCGAGGCCACCGCCCATTCGGCGCCGAGCCCGGAGTCGCTCGAGCCGATGACGAGCGGCCGGATGCCGTACGGGTCGCGGAACGCGAGCACCCCGCACCCGGCGATCATCGCCACGACGGCATAGGCCCCGCGCACCCGCCGGTGCACGTTGGCGACCGCGTTGAACACGGTCTCCGGGTCGAGGCGCGGCCCGGTGGCGGCGCGCTCGAGCTCGTGCGCGAGCACGTTGAGCAGCACCTCCGAGTCGGAGTTGGTGTTGATGTGCCGCAGATCGCTGCGGAACATCTCCTGCTTGAGCTCGGCCGAGTTGGTCAGGTTGCCGTTGTGGCCGAGGACGATCCCGAACGGCGAGTTCACGTAGAACGGCTGCGCCTCGCTGCCGGCGAACGCCGAGCCGGCGGTCGGGTAGCGGCAGTGCGCGATGCCGAGGTAGCCGGGGAGCGAGCGCATGTCGCGCGTGCGGAAGACGTCGCGCACGAAGCCCGGCCCCTTGTGCATGTGGAAGGTCTGCCGCTCGCTCGTGACGATGCCGGCCGCGTCCTGCCCGCGGTGCTGGAGCAGCAGCAGTCCGTCGTACAGCAGCTGGTTCACCGGGGTCTTCGCCACCACGCCGATGATTCCGCACATGTGCCCGGCTCCCGATTCGTTGCCCGCAACCCGCGCCCGGGGAATCGCTTCCGGCGATCCCCGCGCTAGCGCTCGTACCGTACCTTATCCGCGAGCGCCGCGGGAAGGTAGGGCTTCACCGCGATCGCCGCCGTCTCGAGCGGCGGGGCGAGCTTCGCCTCGCGCCAGAACGGCTCCCGCGAGACGGTCGTCAGCCCGACCCCGAGCGCGAGTAGGAGCAAGATGAGGGCGCCCCGGGCGAATCCGAAGACCCCGCCGAGCGTCCGGTCGGCGAGCCCGAGCCCGACCGCACGCACCGCTTTGGTGACGAGCAGCGCCACGATCGAGCCTGCGACCAGGATGACGACGAAGAGCACCCCGAACGCGATCGCCGTCCGCACGACCGGGGTGGCGAAGCTCGCGGGAATGAGGCGCGCCGCCTCGCCGGCGAAGAGCATCGCCGCCGCGATCGCCGCGACCCAGGCGGCGAGCGCGAACACCTCGCGCACGAGCCCCCGCCAGATTCCGATGACTGCCGAGATCCCGACCACCGCGAGGAGCGCGTAGTCGAGCCAGGTCATTGCCGCGCGATCACCGCGCCGGGCGACAGCCCGAGGGTCTTCAGTCGCTCGCGGCCCTTCTCGGCCGCTTCCCTGCTCGGAAACGGCCCGGCGCGCACCCGCGTCTGCTCGCCCGCGGGGGTCGTCACGGTCTCGGTGTAGTAGGTGACGCCGGCCTTCGCGAGCTTCGCCTCGAGCGCCTTTACGTTCTCCTTGTTCGCGAAGGCACCGAGCGGCACGAGGTAGGCCGTCTCCGCGCTCAGGATCCCTTCGGCGCGCTTCGCCTCCGGTTCCTTCCGCGCCGGGTCCTGGGACGCCGCGCGCGCCACGGCCTCGGGCTTCGGCGGCGGCGGCTTCGCGGCCTCCTGCTTCGGCCGCTCGCCGGTCTTGCCGGTGTCGGGGTTCACGTCCGGCGGCCGGGGGATCGCCCCACCCTTCGCCTCTGCCGGCGGCGCGGCGCCGGCGGCCGCTTTCGCGGACGCGGCCGCGGGGGGCAGCGCCGGCGGCGGCTTCAGGCCGCCCGCATCCTGCTTCGGGATCTCGACGGCGAGGTTGGTGGCGACCGGCTTCGGCTCGAGGTCCATCACCCACGGCGGCACGATCACCAGCGCGAGCACGAGCGCGAGGGCGCCGATGAGCCGCCGGCGCGCCCGCCGCCGCAGCTCGAGCGCCTCGTCGTTATCCGCCATCTGGGCCCCGCGTCGTCGCGGCGCGCACGGCCATTACGTCCGCCACGGTGAAGAAGGAACCGAACACGACGATTCTATCATCGCCACCCGCCTCCTCCAGCGCCGCGGCGTACGCCGCGCGCGGCGAGTCGAACTCGCGCACCACCGCGTTCGCGTCGGCCGCGACGATCGCGGTCGCGAGCGCCGCGGCCGTGGCGCCGCGCGGGTTGTCGAGCGTCGCGGCGTACCACCCCTGCACCCGCCCGCGCAGCCGCGCGAGCACGCCGGCGAGATCCTTGTCGCGGAGCATGCCCACCACCGCGAGCGTGCGCCGGCCCGGCGGCATCGCGGCGAGATTCTCCGCCAGCACGCCGGCCGCCTGGGGGTTGTGCGCGACGTCGAGGACGACCGCCGGCCGGCCGGGCAGCACCTGGAAGCGCCCCGGCAGCTCGACGACGGCGAGTCCGTTCCGGATGTCCTGCGCGCTCACCGGCAGCCGCGCGTGCAGGGCGTCGAGCGCCGCGATCGCGCACGCGGCGTTGCCGAGCTGGGCGGCGCCGCGCAGCGCCGGGTAGGCGAGCCCGCCGCGCGCGCCGCCCGGCCCGAAGTAGCGCCACTGCCCCGCCTCGGCCGCGTAACCGAACTCGCGGCCGATGACGAGGAGCCCGGCGCCGATCGAGCGCGCGTGCTCGACGACGCTCGCCGGCGGGTTCGGATCGCCGACGATCGCCGGCCGCCCGGCGCGGAAGATGTGCGCCTTCTCCCAGCCGACCTGCTCGCGGGTATCGCCAAGATACTCCCGGTGGTCGAGATCGACGCTCGTCAGCACCGCGACCTCGGGCTCGAACGCGTTCACCGCATCCAGGCGTCCGCCCAGGCCCACCTCGAGCACGAGCGCGTCGATCCGGGCGCGGGCGAACGCCACCCACGCCGCGAGCGTGCCGAACTCGAAGTAGGTGAGCGGCTCGCCGCCGCGGACCGCCTCGACCGCGGCGAAGCCGTCAACGAGCACGTCGTCGCCCACCGCGCGGCCCGCGATCCGCACCCGCTCGTTGTAGCGGACGAGGTGCGGCGAGGTGTAGCAGCCCGTGCGGTAGCCCGCGGCGCCGAGGATCGCCTCGAGCATGGCGCAGGTCGAGCCCTTGCCGTTGGTGCCGCCCACGACGACGATCGGGCAGAACGCGGGCAGCGCGAGCCGCTCGAGCACCCGCCGGACGCGATCGAGCCCGAGCGCGATCGTCTGCGGGTGCAGCCGCTCGATGTGCGCGAGCCAGCCGGCGAGATTCATCGTGCGCGGGCTCGTCGGCGGCCCGCCCGCTCGGGCCTAGGCGCCCGCCGGCGGCAGGCGCATGAGCAGGGTCACGAGCGAGGCGACCTGTTCGCGGAGGCTCCGCCGGTCGACGATCATGTCGATCGCGCCCTTCTCGAGCAGGAACTCGGCGCGCTGGAAGCCCTCGGGCAGCTTCTCGCGCACCGTCTGCTCGATCACCCGCGGGCCGGCGAAGCCGATCAGCGCCTTCGGCTCGGCGATGACCACGTCGCCGAGCATGGCGAAGCTCGCCGACACCCCGCCCATGGTCGGATCGGTCAGCACCGAGATGAACGGCAGGCGGCGCGCGGCGAGCTGGGTCAGCGCGGCGGTGGTCTTCGCCATCTGCATGAGCGAGAGCAGGCCCTCCTGCATGCGCGCGCCGCCGGTCGCGGTGAAGCACACGAGCGGCAGGTTCTGGTCGAGCGCCGCGTGCACCGCGCGCACGAAGCGCTCGCCGACGACCGAGCCCATCGACCCGCCCATGAAGTCGAACTCGAACGCGCACGCGACGAGCGGCACGTTCTTGACCGCCCCCTGCATGACGACGAGCGCGTCGGTCTCGCCGGTCTCCTTCTCGGCCTCTTCGAGCCGCTCGGGATACTTGCGCGAGTCGCGGAACTTGAGCGCGTCGACCGGCGTCACCTCGACGCCGATCTCGTAGCGGCCTTCGGGGTCGAGGAAGAAGTCGAGCCGGACGCGCGCCGGGACCCGGTTGTGGTACGAGCACTTCGGGCAGACGCTCGCGTTCTTCTCGAGGTCGGTGGTGTAGAGGACCGCGTCGCACGCCGGGCACTTGCTCCAGAGCCCTTCGGGCATCTGGCGCTTCGCCCCGCCGGTGCGCTGGATCTTCGGCGGCAGCAGCTTCTGCAGCCAGCTCATTGGACCGCGCGCCTGTGGATGCCCGGTTCGGGGCGGTCGAGCGCGGCGCGAATGCCGGCGACGAACTCGCCCGCCCGCGCCGCCGCGGCCGCCGGGCCCGCCTGCTCCATCTCGAGGATGATCCGGCTGCCGATCACCACCGCGTCGGCGACCGCGCCGATCGCGCGCGCGGTCTCGCCGTCGCGGATCCCGAAGCCGACCCCGAGCGGGAGCGGGGTGCGCCGGCGGATCGCGGCGAGCCGCGCGCCGACGTCGGCGACGTCGAGATGCGACGCGCCCGTGACGCCGGTGAGCGACACGTAGTAGACGTAGCCGCTCGCGAGCCGCGCCACCTGGTCGATGCGCGACTCGGTCGAGGTCGGCGCGAGGAGGAAGATGAGATCCATGCCGGCCTTGCGCACCAGCCCCGCGAACGCGGCGCACTCCTCCGGCGGGTAGTCGACGACGAGCACGCCGTCGACGCCGGCGGCGCGGGCGCGCTCGACGAAGCGCTCGACACCCATCGCCTCGATCGGGTTCGCGTAGCCCATCAGCACGACCCCGGTCGCATCGTCGCGGTTGCGGAACTCGCGCGCGTAGCCGAGCACCGCGTCGAGGCTCACGCCGGCCTTCAGCGCCCGCTCGCTCGAGCGCTGGATCACCGGCCCGTCGGCCATCGGGTCGGAGAACGGCACGCCGAGCTCGATCACGTCCGCGCCGGCCTTGGCGAGCGCGTGCAGCAGCGGCACCGCCGGCCCGGCGGCCGGGTCGCCCGCGGTGACGAACGGGATCAGCGCCTTGCGCCGCTGGCGAGCGAGCCGTTCGAAGACGCCGCCGATCCTGGACATGCGCTAGCAGTTTGATGCAAAAGGGGCCACAGCCCCTTTTGAATCCCCAAATCCAGTGACGCAAAACGCGCGCTTCGCTTTGGCGAAGCGTGCGCGACTGTCGGTGCCCGGCGCCATATCCGCGTTTTGCATCACGCTGCTAGAGCTTCATCCCGGACCGCTCGGCGACGGTGTGGATGTCCTTGTCGCCCCGGCCGGAGAGGTTGACGAGGAGGATCCGGTCGCGCGCGAGCGTCGGCGCGAGCTTCGCCGCGTAGGCGAGCGCGTGGCAGGACTCGAGCGCGGGAATGATCCCCTCCAGGTGGCAGCAGTCGTGGAACGCGGCGAGCGCCTCGTCGTCGTCGATGACGACGTACTCGGCGCGGCCCGAGTCCTTCAGCCACGCGTGCTCGGGGCCGACGCCGGGGTAGTCGAGCCCGGCCGAAACCGAGTGCGTCTCGACGATCTGGCCGTGCTCGTCCTGGAGGAGATAGGTGCGGTTGCCGTGGAGCACGCCGGGCCGGCCGCCGGTGAGCGAGGCCGCATGCTTGCCGCTCGCGAGGCCGTGGCCGCCCGCCTCGACCCCGATCAGCCGCACGTCCCTGCGCGCGATGTAGTCGTAGAAGATGCCGATCGCGTTCGAGCCGCCGCCGACGCACGCGATCACGGCGTCGGGCTGCCGGCCGGCGACCTCGGGCATCTGCTCGAGGCACTCGCGGCCGATCACGCGCTGGAAGTCGCGCACCATCATCGGATAGGGATGCGGGCCGGCCACGGTGCCGAGGATGTAGAACGTGTTCGCGATGTTCGTCACCCAGTCGCGCATCGCCTCGTTCAGCGCGTCCTTGAGCGTCTTCGAGCCCGACTCGACCGGTACCACCGTCGCACCGAGGACCTTCATCCGGTAGACGTTGACAGCCTGGCGCTTCACGTCCTCCGATCCCATGTACACCACGCACTCCATGCCGTAGCGTGCGGCGACGGTGGCGCTCGCCACGCCGTGCATGCCGGCGCCGGTCTCGGCGATCACGCGCGGCTTGCCCATCCGCCGCGCGAGCAGCGCCTGGCCGATGGTGTTGTTCACCTTGTGCGCGCCGGTGTGGTTCAGGTCCTCGCGCTTGAGGAAAACCTGCGCGCCGCCGAGTGTCTCCGACCACCGCTTCGCGTGGTAGACCGGGCTCGGCCGCCCGACGTAGTGCTTGAGCTCGTAGCGGAACTCGGCGAGGAACCCGGGATCGGCGCGATAGCGCTCGTACTCGCGCTTCAGCTCGTCGAGCGCGTGGACGAGCGTCTCGGCGACGAACACGCCGCCGTACGGCCCGAAGTGTCCCCGGCTGTCCGGGAGGTCATCCATCTGCATTGCGCACTCCCGCGACGAGCGCGGCGATCAGCCGCTCGTCCTTGACGCCCTTCGCCGACTCGACGCCGCTCGAGACGTCGACCGCCCACGGGCGCACGCGGCGGATCGCTTCCCCCACGTTGCCGGCGTCGATCCCGCCCGAGAGCACCACCGGCCGGGCGAGGGGCTGCGGGACGAGACCCCAGTCGAACGCTTCGCCCGTGCCGCCGTAGAGGTCCTCGCGGTACGCATCGAGCAGCCATCCCGCAGCGTCGTGAAATGGCGACAGGGATTCTAGCAAATCGACCCCGCGCCTCACCCGGACCGCGCGGAGATAGGGCACGCCGGACGCGCGGCAGAATTCGGGCCCCTCCTCGCCGTGGAACTGGACGAGATCCGGGCGGCACTCGCGGACGACCGCGTCGACCTCGGCGGCGGACGGGTTCACGAACACCGCCACGCGCGCGACGAACGGCGGCAGCGCGGCGGAGATCGCGCGCGCGCGCGCGATCGTCACGAGCCGGGGGCTCGGCGGGTAGAAGATGAGCCCGATCGCGTCGGCGCCCTGGCGCGCCGCGGCCGCGCCGTCCTCCGGCGAGGTGATGCCGCAGATCTTGACGCGCGTCCTCAAGGCCGGCCCCCGACCACTGGCATGACCACGGGGAGCATAGGCGGGAACGCCGGCAGGTTCCACCGCTCCGGGTAGTGGACGCGCGCGAGGTAGAGCCCCTCCGGCCCGAAGGTCGGCGCGGCGCGGGCGCGGTCGCGGCCGGCGAGGACTTCGGCAACCCACGCGGGCGGCGCCGCGCCCTTCCCGACGTGCACCAGGCAGCCGACGACGTTGCGCACCATGTGATGCAGGAACGCGTTCGCGGTGAGCTCGACGAGGACGTAGTCGCCGTGCCGCTCGATCGTCGCCGACTCGAGCCGCCGCACCGGGCTCCTCGCCTGGCACTCGGCCGAGCGGAAGGCGCTGAAGTCGTGCTCGCCGAGGAGCCCCTGGAGGGCCTCGCGCATGCGCTCGACCGCGAGCGGCAGATGGAACCAGCCGACCTTCCCCGCGAGGACCGACGGGCGCACCGGGTGGTTGTAGAGCAGGTACGCGTAGGTGCGGCTCGTCGCCGAATACCGCGCGTGGAACTCGTCGTCGACCGGGACCGCCCACTGCACGGCGATCGCCGCCGGCAGGCCCGAGTTCGTGCCGCGCACCCAGGCGCTCTCCGGTCGCTCGACGCCGGTGTCGAAGTGCGCGACCTGGCCGCTCGCGTGCACGCCGGCGTCGGTCCGGCCGGCGGCGGTCAGCCGGAGCGGCTCACCGGCGATCGCGCCCGCAGCGGCCTCCAGGCGATCCTGGACCGTGTTCCCCGAGGGCTGCGACTGCCAGCCCGCGAAGGAGGCGCCGTCGTAGGCGATGCCGAGCGCGATTCTCATGGAAAGAAGAACGAGGGCCGCATTCTGCGGCCCTCGGTGATTCCCTGCGCAGCAGTTCTATCTGTCCTAGCGCAGCGAATCCAGCATCTGCTTCGCCTGCTGCTGCTGGGCGGTGTCGCCCTCCTTCATCACCTCGTTCAGCAGCTCGCGCGCCCCGTCCTTGTCGCCCATCTCCTCGTAGGCCTTCGCGAGATCGAGCTTGGTCGCGACCTCCTGCCAGCGCGCATCGACCGGCGCGCCGGCGTCGCCGCCGCCCTTGCCGAGGTCGAAGCTGATGCCGCCGAGGTCCACCCCGCCCACGCCCGGCGCCGGCTTGGTCGGCGCGTCGAGCTTGAGGCCCGTCGCGACCGCCTGCGAGGTCGACATCCTGGCGGTCGTCTCGGCGGCCGAGGGCTTCGTGCCCGGCAGCTCGAAGTCGATGGACAGCGCGCCCGGCTGGCCTTGCGCCTCCACCATGTCGCTCACCGCCTTCTTCGTCGCGGCGTCCATGATGAAGGTGCCGCTCGGCGAGAAGTCGCTTTGCTCCTCGGTCGGCTTCTGCGAGTCGCCGCCGAGGTCGAGGTCGAACCCGAGGTCGGCGGGCGCCTGGCTCGCCACGTCGAGCGAGAGATCGGGCGCGGCGCCGCCCCTCGCGCCGCCGTCGAGGTCGAAGTCGATCGCCGGCGCCGACTTGGCGCCGAGGTCGAATGCGGGCACCGCCGCCGCGGCCGCCGCTGCGACGCCGGCCGCCGCCGGCAGCACGACGGTATCGGGCAGACGCGACCCGGCGCCGGCCGCGGGCTTGCCGCCGTACATCGGGTTGGTCGGGTCGATCGAGAGGCCGAGCTCCATCGATTTCTGCCACTCCGGCCCCTGGCCGCCGGTCGCGGCGTAGATCTCGCCGGCCGTGGTCTCGAACGCCTTCAGGTCCTTCCGCGCGGCGTAGATCTCGAGCAGCTTCACCCGCACCGCCTGGCGGTTCGGGTCCTTCTGCAGGGCTTCCTTGAGGATCTCCTCGGCCTGCGCGTCCCGCCCGTACGCCATGTAGACGTCGGCTTCCGCGACCGGGTCGACCTCGTCGGTGTCGATCGCGCCGATGCCGCTCTGGCTGAAATCGGTCTGGAGCGAGCTGCCGCCGGTGTCGACGCTGCGCCCGCCGGTGGTGCCGAAGACCGAGCTCGAATCAGTCGTCGTCACGCCAAGCAGGCTGTTCTCCAGCTTGGCGCTGCGCTTTTTTCGCCACAGGTAGCCCCCGATCAGCAGCGCGAGGATGCCGCCCCCGCCGCCGGCGAGATAGAGCGGCTCGTCGAGGATGGTCTCGAGGAAGCCCGGCTCGGGCGGCGGCGGCGCCGCCGGCTTCTTCGGCGGCGCGGCGGCGACCTTCGGCGGCTCGGGCTTCGGCGCCGGCGGTGCGGCTTTGGGCGGCTCCGGGGCGGCGGGCTTCTCGACCGGCGCGGCGGCGACGGCCGGGGGCTTCTCGGCCGGCGCTTCCGGCTTGGGCGGTTCCGGCGCCTTGGCTACGACCGGCGGCTCGGGGGTGGCCGCTTTCGGGGCCTCGGGCTTCGGCGCTTCGGGCTTCGGCGCTTCGACCTTCGGCGGCTCGGGCTTCGGCGCGAGGGCGGCCTTGGGCGGTTCCGGCGCCTTGGGCGGCTCCGGCGCCTTGGCGACCTCGGCCGCCTTCGGGGCTTCCGGCGCCTTGGCCGCAGGCGCCGGCGGTGGAGGCGGCGCGGCCTTGGCGGCCTGTGCCTGCTTCTGCAGGTCGGCGAGCTGCTGGTTCTTCAGCTCGAGCAGCTTCTGCAGGTCCTTCACGTTCTTCTCGAGATCGCCGATCCGCGAATTCGCCTCGGTGATCGCGCGGTCGCGCGCCGCGATGTCGTCCGCGCGCGCCTGGGCCGCGGCCTTCGCGCTCTTCGCCGCCTCGGCCTTCGAGATCCGCAGCTCGTCGCGCGGCGCGGGCTTCGGCGCGGCAGCTTCGGCCTCGGGCTTCGCGACGATCCGCCCGGTCGCGCGCTGCCGGGGCTCGGCCTGCGGCGCGGGCGCGGCGGCGACGACCTGGCCGAGCTTCGCGCGATAGTCGTTGAAGTCCTGGAACTGGGCGTTGACGATCTTGGCCGCGTCGGGCTGCGCGACCGACTCCGCCGCGGCGCGGTCGGGAATGCTCAGCGTGCGGCCCGCGCGGAGCAGGTTCATGTTCTTGTTGATGAACGCGTCCTCGTTCGCGCGATAGAGCGCGACCAGCATCTGCTGCGCGCTGACGCCTTCGGGCTTGTACTGCGCGGCGATCTTGCCGAGCGTGTCGCCCTGCTTGACCTCGTAGGTGCCGGCGGGCTCCGTCACGAGCGTCGGCGCCGGCGCAGCGGGCTTGTCGACCGGCGCGGCGGTCGGAGCCGCGGGCGCCGGCGCCGGCGCCGGGGCGGGCGGCGCCGCGGCGGTGACTTCTGGGGCTCTCGGCGCCTCGACCGGCTTCGCTTCGGGCGCCGCGACCTTCGGCGGCGCGGCCGCGATCGGCTGCGGGCCCTTGTAGTCGGCCGGATCGAGCAGGAAGGTGTACTGGCGGATCAGCCGGCCGGACGCCCAGCTCAACTCGACCAGGAGATCGATGAACGGCTCTTCGACCGGGTTGACGGTCGACAGGCGGATGACGTAGCGGTTGTCGCCCCGGCGCTCGAGCACCGTGCGCACCTGGGGCACGACGGCGCCGTACTCGACCCCGGCCTGCTGGAAGGCCGCGGCGGAGGCGATCCGCGCGGCGAGCGACTCGGCCTCGCCGCGCTGGACGTTCACGATCTCGATCTCGGCGCGGAGCGGCTGCCCCAGCCCGGACTGGACCGCGAGGCGACCGAGCCCGGCGGCGAGCGCCCCGGACGGCGCGAGCGCAAATCCCGCGAGCAACAGCAAGATCGTTTTAATCGTTTGTTTGCGCACCGCGCCCCCCTCGGGGACCTTAGTCCGAGGTAACTAACATAGCATCAGGGGGTTAGCTATGCAAGCTAATCCACCTCCTCAGAATCGCTACCAAGCCAACTATTTCTCAGGTCATTTTGACCGCTGCCGCGGCGCCGGCTCGGCGGGCCGGATTCAAGCCGCGGCGACCTCGATCGCCCCGCTCCGCACGCGCGTTTCGGCGCCTTCGAGCACGATGCGCAGCATCCGCCGCAGCGGCTCCGCGGCACCCCAGAGGAGCTGGTCGCCGACGGTGAACGCGACGAGGTACTGCGGTCCCATCGCGAGCTTGCGCAGCCGCCCGACCGGGATCTCGAGCGACCCGGTGACCGCCGCCGGCGAGAGCGCGCGGATCGACGCCTCGCGCTCGTTCGGCACCACGCGCACCCACGGGTTCGCCGACGCGAGCATCGCTTCGATCTCGGCGAGCGGCACGTCGCGGTTCAGCTTGATCGTGAGCGCCTGGCTGTGGCAGCGCATCGCGCCGATCCGCACGCAGATGCCGTCGATCGGGATCGGCGCGTGCGCGCGGCCGAGGATCTTGTTGCCCTCGGCCTGCGCCTTCCACTCCTCGCGGCTCTGGCCGTTGCCGAGGTCCTTGTCGATCCAGGCGATCAGGCTGCCGGCGAGCGGCACGCCGAAGTGCTCCCGCGGCAGCGCGTCGGCGCGGAGCGATTCGGCGACGCGCCGGTCGATCTCCAGGATCGCGGCGGCCGGGTCGGCGAGGAGCCCCGCGGCGGCGCCGTGCGCCGCGCCCATCTGCGCGATCAGCTCGCGCATGTTCTGCGCGCCGGCGCCGGAGGCCGCCTGGTAGGTCATCGCCGTCAGCCATTCGACCACGCCGTGCCGGAAGAGCCCGTGCAGGCCCATGATCATCAGGCTGACGGTGCAGTTGCCGCCGATAAAGTCCCTGGTCCCGCGCGCGAGGCCGTCCTTGATGACGTCGAGGTTGACCGGGTCGAGGACGATCACCGCGTCCTTGCTCATCCGCAGCGCCGAGGCGGCGTCGATCCAGTAGCCGGTCCAGCCGGCCGCGCGGAGCCTCGGGTGGACCTCGTTCGTGTAGTCGCCGCCCTGGCAGGTGACGACGACGTCCATCGCCTTCAGCTCGTCGATCGAGCGCGCGTCCTCGAGCACGGCCCGGCCGCGGCCGACGTCCGGCCCCTGCCCGCCGGCGTTCGACGTGGTGAAGAACACCGGGTCGATCAGATCGAAGTCGCGCTCTTCGCGCATGCGCGCGAGCAGCACCGAGCCGACCATGCCGCGCCAACCGACGAATCCGACACGCTTCATCGCACTTCCTTCCTCGAACTTCCGCCCCTGGAGAAATCCCGCTACCCGAGCGCCGCCACGACCGCGTCGCCCATCGCCGCCGTGCCCGCGCGCGTGGTGCCCGGCTCGTGGATGTCCGCGGTGCGCAGCCCCTGCCCCAGCACGTTGCGCACCGCCGCCTCGACCCGGTCGGCGGCGCGCTCCTCGCCGAGGCTGTAGCGCAGCATCATCGCCGCGGACAGGATGGTCGCGAGGGGATTCGCCACGTCCTTCCCGGCGATGTCCGGGGCCGAGCCGTGGATCGGCTCGTAGAGCCCCTTGTCGCGCTCGTCGAGCGACGCCGAGGGCAGCATGCCGATCGAGCCGGTGAGCATCGATGCCTCGTCGGACAGGATGTCGCCGAACATGTTCCCGGTCACGATCACGTCGAACTGCTTCGGCGCGCGCAGGAGCTGCATCGCCGCGTTGTCGACGTACAGGTGGGTGAGCGCGACGTCGGGATACTCGGCGCCGACCGCAGCGACCACCTCGCGCCAGAGCTGCGAGGTCTCGAGCACGTTCGCCTTGTCGACCGAGCAGAGCCGCCGCTGGCGCTTGCGGGCGGCGCGGAAACCGGCGTGCGCGATGCGCCGGATCTCGGGCTCGGTGTAGCGCATCGTGTCGAAGCCTTCGCGCTCGCCGGCGGCGTTCGTCCGGATGCCGCGCGGCTCGCCGAAGTAGATGTCGCCGGTCAGCTCGCGCAGGATGAGGAGGTCGAGGCCGGCGACGACCTCGGGCCGCAGGGTCGAGGCGCCGGCGAGCTCGGGATAGATCGTCGCCGGGCGCAGGTTGGCGAAGAGGCCGAGGTGCTTGCGCAGCCGCAGCAGCGCCTGCTCGGGGCGCTGCGCGCGCGGCAGCGCGTCCCACTGCGGGCCGCCGACCGCGCCGAAGAGGATCGCCCGGGCGCCCTTGGCGATCGCGAGCGTCGCCTCCGGCAGGGGATCGCCGGCGAGGTCGTAGGCGGTGCCGCCGACCGGCGCCTCGGCGAGCTCGAGCGCGAGGCCGTCGCGCGCGAGCGCGCGCAGCACCTTCAGCGCCTGCGCGACGATCTCGGGGCCGATCCCGTCGCCGGGAAGGACCGCGATCTTCAGCGGAAGAGCCACGGCTGCTCGGCCTGCCGCCGCTCCTCGAACGCGCGGATCTTCTCCGCGTGCCGCAGGGTCAGGCCGATGTCGTCGAGCCCGTTGAGGAGGCAGTGCTTGCGGAAGGGGTCGATGTCGAAGCGGAGCGCGCGCGTGCCGTCGGGGTAGGCGACGGTCTGCGCGGCGAGGTCGATCACGAGGCGAAACCCGGGGAAGGCCGCAATGTCGTGGAAGAGGCGATCGACCTCCGACTCCGCGAAGACGATCGGCAGCAGCCCGTTCTTGAAGCTGTTGTTGTAGAAGATGTCGCCGTAGGAAGGGGCGATCACCGCGCGGAAGCCGTAGTCGAGCAGCGCCCACGGGGCGTGCTCGCGCGACGAGCCGCAGCCGAAATTCTGCCGCGCGACGAGGATGCTCGCGCCGCGGTAGCGCGGCTGGTTGAGCACGAAGTCCGGGTTGACCGGGCGCCGCGCGTTGTCCATGCCCGGCTCGCCGATGTCGAGGTAACGCCAGGCGTCGAAGAGGTTGGGCCCGAAGCCGGTGCGCTGGATCGACTTCAGGAACTGCTTCGGGATGACCTGGTCGGTGTCGACGTTCGCGCGGTCGAGCGGCGCAGCGAGGCCGTTGAAGACGGTAAATTTTTCCATGGCCTTCCCGTTGCTCCCGTTGCTCCCGTTGCTCCCGTTGCCCGATGGTCAGCGCCACGCCCTGACGTCGACGAAGTGGCCGGACACCGCCGCCGCGGCGGCCATCTCCGGGCTCACGAGGTGCGTCCGCCCGCCCGGCCCCTGCCGGCCCTCGAAGTTGCGGTTGGAGGTCGACGCGCAGCGCTCGCCGGGGGAGAGCTTGTCCTCGTTCATGCCGAGGCACATCGAGCAGCCGGGCTCGCGCCACTCGAACCCGGCGTCGCGGAACACGCGGTCGAGGCCCTCGCGCTCGGCCTGCTCCTTCACCCGGCCGGAGCCGGGAACGACCAGCGCGAGCCGGACGTTGCCGGCGATGCGGCGCCCGCGCACGACCGCCGCGGCCGCGCGCAGGTCCTCGATGCGCGAGTTGGTGCACGAGCCGATGAACACCTTGTCGATGCGGATGTCGGTGAGCGGCATGTTCGGCTCGAGCGCCATGTACCGGAGCGCGCGCTCGATCGCGTCGCGCTTCACCGGATCGCGCTCCTGGTCGGGGTCCGGGACGCGCGCATCCACCGGCAGCACCATCTCCGGCGAGGTGCCCCAGGTGACCTGCGGCAGGATCGCACGGGCGTCGATCGTCACGACGCGGTCGAACTTCGCGTTGTCGTCGCTCGCGAGCGTGCGCCAGTGCGCGACCGCGCGCTCCCACTCGTCGCCCTTGGGCGCGAAGGTGCGGCCCTCGAGGTAGGCGATCGTCGTGTCGTCGACCGCGACCATCCCGCAGCGCGCGCCGGCCTCGATCGACATGTTGCAGAGGGTCATGCGCCCTTCCATCGAAAGCGCGCGCACCGCGGGGCCGGCGTACTCGATCGCATAGCCGGTGCCGCCCGCGGTGCCGATGCGGCCGATGATCGCGAGCGCGAGGTCTTTCGCCGTCACGCCGCGGCCGAGGCGCCCGTCGACCAGCACGAGCAGGTTGCGCGACTTCTTCGTCAAAAGGCACTGCGTCGCGAGCACGTGCTCGACCTCGGAGGTGCCGATGCCGTGCGCGAGGCAGGCGAACGCGCCGTGGGTGCTGGTGTGGCTGTCGCCGCACACGACGGTCATGCCGGGAAGCGTCGCGCCGTGCTCCGGACCGATCACGTGGACGATGCCCTGGTTCGCGTGGCGGAAGGGGAAATACGCTTTGGCGCCGTGCGCGGCCATGTTCCGGTCGAGCTCGTCGACCTGCACGCGCGAGGTGGGGTCGGTGATGCCCTGGTCCCAGTTGCGCGTCGGCGTGTTGTGATCGGCGGTGGCCACCACCGACCCGGGTCGCCAGACCTTGCGCCCGGCGAGCTTCAGCCCCTCGTAGGCCTGCGGGCTCGTCACTTCGTGGACGAGGTGCCGGTCGATGTAAAGGAGCGCCGTGCCGTCGTCCTCGGCGTGCACGAGGTGGCTCGACCAGAGCTTGTCGTAGAGGGTCTGCGGTGCCATCGGATGCGAGTGCGGGGAGGCTGCGCCGGAAAGCAAAAATTATAGCGGAAGGAACCCCGCGGACCGCTCTTTCGCGGAGGTGCCGGCGGCCCTGGCGGCCCTAGCCGCGCTTGCGCGCCGCCTCGTACAGCGGCATGACCTTCTCCGCGTAGACCTCGAGGTCCTTGATCCGGGTCTCGGGCGAGGGGTGGGTCGAGAGGAACTGCGGCGGGGAGCCGCCGCCCGTCTTGGCCATCTTCTGCCAGAGCGACACCGCCGCCCGCGGGTCGTAGCCCGCGCGCGCGGCGAGCTCGACCCCGATCCGGTCGGCCTCCTGCTCGTGCAGGCGCGAGTTCGGCAGGGTGAAGGTGACCTGGGCGACCATGTTCCCGAGCTGCGCGCCGCCCGACCCGAGGCCGAGTGCGGCCGAAGCGATGCCGACCGCGAGCCCGGTCGCCATCTGCTGCGACACCCGCTCGCGGCCGTGCTCGCGCAGCGCGTGCGCGATCTCGTGGCCCATGATCGCCGCGATCTCGTCGTCGGTCAGGCCGAGCTTGGTGATCAGGCCGCTGTAGACCGCCATCTTGCCCCCGGGCATGCACCAGGCGTTGAGCTGGTCGGAGGTGATCACGTGCACCTCCCACTTCCAGCCGGGGGCGTCGGCGCGGAAGGCGCCGGTCTGCGCGACGAGCCGGTTCGCGATCGCCTGCACGCGCGCCACCATCGCCGGATCGCGATCGAGCTGCCCCTTCTCGCGCGCGGCCGCGATCGTCTTCGCGTACTGCTGCGCCGCGGCCCGGTTGACCTCCCCCGAGGAGACGAGCAGCGTCTGCGAGCGGTCGACGCCGACCGCGCCCCCCTGGGTCGTCTTCGCGCACCCGGCAATCGCTGCGGCGGCCGCCGCGGCGGCGAGCGCGTACGGAAACAGTCGGGATCTCATCGGCGCCTCCGGGGCTACAACGGGGTCGCGGCGTCGGCTGTTGACCGCGACACGCGCCGTAACAGTTTCCCTCCGGCGACGAGCAGAAGCAACCCGGCGAGCGCCGCGGCGCTGGCCGCGGTGAACGTCCAGGCCGGGCCGATCGTCTCCCAGGCGAGGCCGCTCGCCGCGGCGCCGAGGAAGCCGCCGACCCCGAACGCGACCGAGAGGTAGAGCGCCTGCCCGCGCACCTGCCGGCCGCCCGCGAACCACCGGTTCATGAGCGCCACCGACGCCATGTGGCAGGCGCCGAAGGTCGCGGCGTGCGCGAGCTGGGCGGCGACGAGAATCGCCGGGCTCGCCACGCCCCAGCCGATCAGCGCGAAGCGCACGACGGCGAGCGCGAAGCAGGCGAGCAGCACTTCGCGCGCGCCGAACCGCCTCATCCACCAGGGCGCGGCGAGGAACACCGCGATCTCGGCTGCGACGCCGACCGACCACAGCGCTCCGATCGCGGTCTTGCTGTAGCCGGCGGCGTCGAGGTAGATGCTGTAGAAGGCGTAGAGGGGCCCGTGCGCAACGTTCATCAGCACGTTCGCGCCGAGGAGCGCCACCACCTCGGGGCGCAGGACGTGCGGCAGCAGGCGCTCGTGCGGCGCGCCCTCCTCGCGCCGCGGCGCATCGCGCAGCGTGCCCGCGAGCGCGAGCGTCGCAGCGAGCGGCAGGAGGAGGAGCCAGCGCAGGTTCGCGATCGCGATCCGGTCGAGCGCCCAGCCCGCACCGAGCACCGCGACGATGAATCCCACCGACCCCCAGAGCCGGATCGCGCCGTAGCCTTCGATCCGCTCGCGCAATGTCGAGAGCGTGATCGACTCGACGAGCGGCATCGTCGCGCTCGAGAAGAGCGCGAAAACCGCGAGCACCGCGAAGAGCCCGGCGAACGTCGTGGTCGCGAACACGCCCGCCCAGGCGGCGATCGCCGCGGCGAGCGTCGCCTGGAGGAGCCGCGCGCGCCAGCCGTGGCGATCGGCGAGGGAGGCCCAGAAGTGCGGCGCGGCGATCCGCACGAGCTGCATGAGCGAGAGGAGGAAGCCGATCTGCCACGCCGCCTGGCCGATCGACTGGAGATAGAGGCCGAAGTACGGCGCGAACGCGCCGACGAAGACGAAGTAGGAGAAGTAGAGTCCGCCGAGGCGGAGCGGAAGGAGGCGGGCGTTCACGGCGCGGGCGCGATTGTCGCACCCGCGCGCCGCCGGCGATGGCCCTACGGCCGCAGCACGATCTTCGCCGCCGGCGTCCGGCCCGCGTGCAGGTCGGCGAACGCGCCCGCGCCGTCGGCGAGCCGCCGGCTCTCGACCCAGGCGAGGTCGCCGAACGCGCCGCCGTCGAGCGCTGCGACCGTGGCGCGGAGGTCCGCGGTCGTGTAGGTGTAGGTGCCGATCAGCGTGATCTCGGCGAGCGTGAGCCGGCGCATGTCGATCTCGCTCGCCCAGTCCTGCAGGCCGATGTGCAGGATCACCCCGCCCGGCTTCACCGCCGCGAATGCGGCCGTGCGGGTCGCGGCCGCGCCCACCGCGTCGACGACGAAGTCCATCGTGCCGGCGGCCGGCCCGCCGGCGGCGGGGTCGAGCGGGTCGAACACGCGCGCGCCGCTCGCGCGCGCGGCGGACGCGCGGCGCAGCGGGTTGGTCTCGGCGAGGCGGATCTCCCGCACGCCGTACGAGCGCGCGAGGAGCGCGACGAGGAGCCCGACCGCGCCGCCGCCGATGACGAGCGCGCGGCATTCCGGGAGCGGCCGTACGAGCGCGCGCAGCACGAGGTTGAGCGCGTGCAGCGCGGTCGCCGCCGGCTCGGTGAGCGCGGCGGTCACCGGATCCATCGCGGGCGGGATCTCGATCAGGCTGCACACCGGGATCGACATCCGCTCGGCGAAGCCGCCCGGGCGCGTCATCCCGACCATCGTGCGGTTCGCGCAGAGGTTGTTCCGCCCCTGCACGCAGTACTCGCAGGTGCCGCACGCGATGAGCGGATTCACCGTCACGCGACGCCCGGCGCCCGGACCGGCGACGATCTCGCCGGAAAGCTCGTGGCCGAGGACGAGCGGCGGCACGCGGCGCGGGTCGTGGCCGTGGTAGGCGTGCAGGTCCGAGCCGCAGATGCCGACCGCGTCGATGCGCAGCACCACCTCGCCCGCGGCGAGCGCCGGGTCGGGCTCGTCGCGGTACTCGACGCGGTCCGGCGCGGTGTAGACGAGGGCTTTCAGGGTCGTCTCACTTCGCCGAGAAACCGCCGTCGACGAAGATCGTCTGGCCGGTCACGTACGCGGATGCTTCGCTCGCGAGGAATACGGCGGTCCCGTGGAGATCGGGCAGCTCGCCGTTGCGTCCGATCATCGTCTGCGCCGCGTTCGCCGCCGCGCGCACCGGGTCGTTGAAGACCGGCGCGGTGAGCGGCGTGGCGAAGAACCCGGGCGCGATCGCGTTGCAGGTGACGCCGAACCGCGACCAGTACTCGGCGGTCGCGCGCGTGAGCTGCATGATGCCGCCCTTGGAGGCGCCGTACGGCCCGCTGTTGCCGAACGCGCGCACCGACTGCAGCGAGGCGATGTTGACGATCCGTCCCCAGCCGCGCTCGCGCATCGCCGGGGCGAGCCGCTGCGAGAGGAAGAACGGCGCCGACAGGTTGAGCGCGATCGTCGTGTCCCAGTCGGCCTCGGCGAGCTCGGGGAAGGGCTTGCGGATGTTGACCCCGGCGGCATTGACGAGGATGTCCGGCGCGCCGAACGCCGACGGCGCCCGGTCCGCGCAGGCGAAGACGCCGGCGCGGTCGGCGAGGTCGCAGTCGAGCGCGGCCGCCTGCAGGCCCGCTACCGCGAACTCGCTCACCGCCCGGTCGAGCTCGGCGCGGCGGCGCGCGACCAGCACGACCTTCGCGCCCGCGCCCGCGAGCGCATACGCGATCGCCTTGCCGATTCCCGAATTGCCGCCGGTGACGAGCGCGACCCGGCCGGCGAGGTCGAAGAGCCGCTGGATAGAGTGGACGGAGGGGCTCATGATTCGACCGGCGTCCCGCAGTCGAACTCGTCGCGCGGGAAGTACTTGCGCAGCCGCTCGTCGGCGGTGCGCGCGTGCGCCTCCATGCCTTCGAGGCGCGAGATCCGCGCCGTGACCTGCCCGATCTCCCGCGCCGCCGCGCGCGTCATCCGCTGCCAGGTGAGCGTCTTCATGAACTTGTGGACCGAGAGGCCGCCCGAGTAGCGCGCCGCGCCCTTGGTCGGCAGGATGTGGTTGGGTCCGGAGGCCTTGTCGCCGAACGCCACCGTGGTCTCCTCGCCGAGGAAGAGCGAGCCGTAGCAGGTGAGGTGCGCGAGCCACCAGTCGAGCTCGCGCGCGTGCACCTCGAGATGCTCGGACGCGTACCGATCCGAGACCGCGACGACCTCCTCGCGCGCGTCGCACAGCACGACTTCGCCGTAGTCGCGCCACGCCGCGCCCGCCGCGTCGCGCGCGGTCGGCGGCAGGCGCTCGACCAGCCGCGGCACGAGCGCGAGCGTCTCCTCGGCGAGCGGGCGCGAGGTGGTGAAGAGCCAGGCCGGCGACTCGTGGCCGTGCTCGGCCTGGCCGACGAGGTCGGCGGCGACGATCGCCGGGTCGGCGGAGTCGTCGGCGATCACCGCCACTTCCGACGGGCCGGCGAAGACGTCGATGCCGACCTTGCCGAAGAGCATCCGCTTCGCCTCGGCGACGAACTTGTTCCCCGGCCCGACGATGATGTCCGCCGGCCTGCCGGTGAAGAGCCCGTAGGCCATCGCCGCGATCGCCTGCACGCCGCCAAGGGTCATGATCACGTCGGCCCCGGACACCTGCATCGCGTACAGCACCTGCGGGTGGATGCCCTCGCCGCGGTACGGCGTCGAGCAGGCGATCACCGTCGGCACGCCGGCCGCCTTGGCGGTGGCGACGCTCATGTACGCCGAGGCGATGTGCGCATAGCGTCCGGTCGGCACGTAGCAGCCGGCGACGTTGACGGGAACGAGCCGCTGGCCGGCGGTGACGCCGGGGTGCAGCTCGACCGAGAACTCCCGGATCGAGCGCGCCTGCGCGGCCGCGAACGCGCGCACCTGCGCCGCGGCGAACTCGATGTCGCGCCGGATGCCGGCGGGGATGTCGCGCGTGCGCCGCTCGATCTCCCCCGGCGAGACGACGATCTCGCCCGCCCAGCGGTCGAGCTTCGCGGCGTAGGCGCGCACCGCCGCCTCGCCGTCCCGCTCGATCTCGGCGAGCATCGCGCTCACGACCGCGCGCGCGTTCGCGGTCCCGGCCGCGGGCGTCCCGGCGGCCTGCTTGAGGTAGGTGATCGTCACGGCTGCTCCAGGCGCATCGGCCGCGTCACTTCAGCGTGAAGAGCGAGAGCGCGGGGAAGAACCCGACGATCGCCGACACGACGACCATCGCGGCGACGAACGGCCAGGCGTAGCGCGCGATCGCGCCGACCGGCGTGCGCGTGAGCCCCGACATCACGAAGAGATTGAGGCCGAACGGCGGCGTGATGAACCCGAGGCCGAGCGTCGTGATCATGAACACGCAGAAGTGGATCGGGTCCATCCCCACCTTCTGCGCGAGCGGCAGGAGCAGCGGCCCGAGGACGACGATGTTGGGGCCCGTCTCCATCACCATGCCGGCGACCACCCAGATCGCGAGCATCAGGATCACCACCTCGGTGCGGCTCGCGCCGAACGACATCACCCACTCGACGAACCGCTGCGGGATGTCGAGCACCGTGAGCGCCTGCGCGAAGAGGAGCGCGACCGCGATGATCGGCAGGACGACCCCGCACACCCGCGCGCTCGTGCCGAGCATCGCCGGGAAGTCGGCGAGGCCGATCCGCTTCTGCACCATGCCGATCCCGAGCCCGATCGCGGCCGCCACCGCCGCCGCCTCGGTCGGCGTGAACACGCCCGAGTAGATCCCGCCGAGGATGATCACCGGGATGAGGAGCGCCCACTTCGCGTCGTTCAGCGCGCCGAACCAGCGCCCCCAGGAGAACCGTCCGCCCGAATGCTCGTACCCGCGCAGCCGGTTGATCAGCGCGTTGGTGAACATGACGGTGAGCAGCACCATCACGCCGGGCACGAACGCCGCCTGGAAGAGCGTCGCCGAGGAGATCCCGAGCACGAGGCCGATGACGATGTACGCGATCGACGGCGGGATCAGGATGCCGGTGCAGGCGCCCGCGGCGACGAGCGCGCACGCGTAGGCCTTCGGGTAGCCCTTCTCCTGCAGCCGGTCCATCGTGATCCGGCCGATGGCCGCCGCATCGGCGGCGTCCGAGCCCGAGATGCAGGAGAAGAGCCCGCAGCCCATCACGGTCGAGGTGCCGAACCCGGCGCGGAACGTCCCGAAGCTCGCCTCGGCGAAGTCGAGCAGGCGGTAGGCGAGGCCGCTCCGCACCATGACGTCGCCGGTGAGGATGAAGAGCGGGATCGCGATCAGCGCGAACGAGTCGACGCCCTCGAACAGGGCCTCGCCGATCAGCGTGAGCGGCAGCACCCCGGTCGAGGCGAGCATCGCGACCGTGCCGAGCCCGAGGCTCACCCAGAACGGCACGCCGATCACGAGCAGCGCGACGATCGCGAGGATCGAGAGGACGGTCTCCACCCGCTACTCCTCGAACATCGCCTTGCCCGCGTACGCCGGCCGGCCGGCGCGGAGGTCGGCGAGGTCGCGCTTCATCGACTGGAGCGCGCGCAGGACGACCAGCGCGAAGCCGATCGGCACCGCCGCCTCGAACCACGCCTTGTTGATGCGCAGCACCGGGGTCGTGCCGCCGAACTCGAGCAGCTGCCGGATCGTGTGCATCGAGTACCAGAGCGCGACGCAGGCGAACGCGATCGTGCAGGCTTCGGCGAACACGTAGACGTAGCCGTGCGCGCGCTTCGGCAGCGCGTTGAGCAGGATGTCGAACTTGATGTGCACCCGCTCCTTCACCGCGTACGCCGCCCCGATCCAGCCGAGGTAGATGAACGCGTAGCGCGCGGTCTCCTCCGCCCACGCCGAGGAGTAGTTGAAGACGAAGCGCCGGACCACCTCCTGCACGATCACGAAGCAGCAGAAGACGTAGCACACGAGCATCACGTAGCGCTCGGCGTTGTCGTCGAGATTCTTGAGCAGGCGCGACATCAGAGCACCGCGCGGCGGTGACGGTGGACCTCGGCGTTCATTCGGCGCGAGTCGGTACGGCGTGCCCGCACGCCGTACTAACCGGCGTAGTCGCCGACCGTAATCGGCCCCTTCCGGTTCGCCGCCGCCTTCAGCGCGTTGAACTTGTCGAGCGACCCGGCGAGCTTCACCTTGAACTCGTCCCACTCCTTGCGGCCCTCGCCGGTCTGCTCGACCCACTGCCTGAACTCCGCCGGCGTCGGGTTGTAGAACTGCGCGCCGCCGTCCCTCATGATCTTCATCGAGACGTTGCGCGCCCGCTCGATCTGCCCGAACGACTCGATCTGGGTCTTGGTCGAGGCCTGGTCGAACGCGACCTTGAGGTCGGTCGGGAGGTTCGAGTACCAGGTCGCGTTGGCCGCGAACATCTGCGCGTCCGGCACCGAGCGGACGGTGGAGATCCAGCCGAGGATGTCGTGGAAGCCGAAGGTCGCGAGCGCCGAGACCGCCGGGTCGAGGCCGTCGGCGACGCCCTGCTTGATCGCGGTCGCGGTCTCGCCCCAGGCGACCACCGTCGGGTTCGCGCCGGCGAGCCGGTAGAACTGCTGCAGCAGCGCCGACGGCGGCACGCGCATCTTCATGCCCTGCATGTCGGACGGCGTCGCGATCTTCTTGAAGCCCTTGCGCGTCGCCACCGTGCGCGGGTCGACGGTGAAGTAGAACATCGGCTTGTAGCCGCGCGCGACCACCTTCGGCGAGATCTCGCGGTCCCACTCGGCGGAGGTGACGAGATTCGCGAACTTCTGGTTCTCGCCGCACCAGTAGGGGATGTTGACGAGATCCACCGTCGGCGCGTAGGGCGAGAAGTTCGAGAGCGACACCGCCCCGCCCTGCACCGTCCCGGCCTGGATCTTCTGCGCGAGGGCCGCCCCGACGCCGAGCTGGCCGGCCGGGTGCAGCTTCACGTAGATCTGGTTCTTCGAGGCGTTCTCGACGTTCGCCTTGAACTGCGCCTGCATCACCGGGTACTTCACGTAGTCCTCGATCTTGTACTCGGTCGCGAAGAGCATGACGACCTTGGCCGCCTTCTGCTTCGCCGCCTCTTCGGCGGCGGTCTGCGCGACCGCGCCGGTGTTCCACAGGGTGCCGCCGGTCGCGGCGAGCACGGCGGTGGTGAAACCGTACCGCCCCGCGATCTCGAGGAAGCGGCGGCGCTGGAGCGAGACCGGGATGTCGTGGTTCATGTGTCCTCCTTGGGTTGGTTGGCGGCGGCCGCGCCCGCTTCGGCGAGCACGCCCGATACGAAGAAGATCATCGCCACGAGGACGATGAGGAACTCGCCGACGTCGCCGAGCCGGAACGGCGGGACGAAGCGGGCGACCACTGCGGCCTTGCCGACGAGCACGTCGAGCGCGTAGAGCGCGAGCGCGAGGCCCGAGATCCGGTAGCTCCAGCGGCGCAACGGCCCCTCCTTCGGTCGGGCGGGCGGGCGGTTCGAGCGGCTGCCCGGTCCCGCCGCCCGCGCCGGGAAATCCCCGCAGCCCGGACTCTAGCGGATCTCGCCCCCCCGCTCACGCGCGCTCGCGCGTGAGCGCCGGCGC
>Ga0187893_10001661_pt1 | contig 52308 bp, 47 predicted proteins | sample MA1701074metaG_FD_139574 | JGI IMG/M metagenome (GOLD analysis project Ga0187893, IMG submission 139574) | White microbial mat communities from a basaltic lava cave in the Kipuka Kanohina Cave System on the Island of Hawaii, USA - MA170107-4 metaG ... | reverse complement strand
TGTGGGTCGGCTTCTTCCTCTCCACCACCGCGGCGGGATATTACCGCGTAGCGTACATGCTGGTTAGTTTCCTCTCGATCGTGACAGATCCGCTGATCGCAAGCACCTTCCCCGAGATCAATCGCCTCGTCGTGCAGAACGCGTGGGAACGGCTCAAGGATTTTCTCCGCAAGGTCACATCGCTTTCTTTCGCCTACAACGTTGCCATCGCGATCGGTTTTGTGCTGTTCGGTCAGTGGGCGATTCTGATCTACAGCAACCAGACCTTCCTCCCTGCCTACCCTGCGATGATCGCGCTCGTGGCCGGGCTTGCGTTCAATTACACGTTGTTTTGGAATCGTCCGTTGTTGCTTTCGCTCGGCTTGCCTGAATATCCCATCAAAGTGACGCTGGTCGTCGGTCTGATCAAGATCGCGCTGGCGTTCATCCTTGTGCCGCGATTCGGGATCGTTGCCGCGGGCGCGTTGTTGTCGTTCTATTACATCGCGTCGGTGGGAATGATGGCGTGGCGAGGTATCAATGAAATCGTAGGGGCGGATCGCGATCCGCCCTTGCAAAATGCAAAATGAAAATCGCCCTCATCACCAATTCCCGTATTCCCTCGCTCACTGCCAATTCGATTCAGGCGATGAAGGTGGCGCAGGCGTTGATTCAACTCGGTCATGGCGTGCAGATGTTCGCACCGCGCGAGGTGCAAACGGTAGGGGCGACAAGCCTATCACCTCTACAAGATCATTACGGACTCCGCCTCGTTCCCGAAGTGGAGTTGCTTCCCTCTATCACGGGACTCAAACGCCTCGACTTCATCATCCATGCCCAGCGCGCCGCGACCAAATTTGGCGCGGATCTGATCTACACGTGGCTGCCTCAATCCGCCACGCTCGGGTTGTGGATGAAGTACCCTGTGGTGCTCGAAATGCATGCGGACGTGACGGGACTCATGGGGGCGTGGTGGCTCCGTCAATTTTGGCGCGCAAAAGGGAAAAAGAAGATGACCGTGACCACGTCCGCGTTGAAGCGCGCGTTGGAACGGTCGGCAGGCTTCCCCTTTGGCAATGATGCGGTTGTGTCCGCGCCGAACGGAGTCGAGTTGGAGCGATACGAGGATCTGCCGAGTCCTGCGGAGGCGCGACGTCAATTGAATCTGCCTGATGGACTCACCGTCGGGTTCACAGGTCACATCTACCCCGGCCGCGGCGCGGACTTGTTGTTCGAGCTCGCGAAGCAAATGCCGCACATCAATTTTCTGTGGGTCGGTGGGACGCCCGAACTCGTGTCGTTTTGGAGATCGAAGTTGGAGGAGGCGCGCGCCACGAACGTGACGATGACGGGCTTCGTGGAGCACAGCCGCATCCCGCTATATCAAGCCGCGGCGGATGTGTTGCTCATGCCGTATTCGCGGACGATCAGCGCGTCGAGCGGGCAGGATATTGCTGAGGTGATCAACCCGATGAAGATGTTCGAGTATATGGCTTCGGGGCGCGTTGTGGTTACGGCAGATCTGCCTGTGATACGTGAAGTTTTGAATGAAACAAGCGCGATTTTTTGCAAACCGAACGAGATTGGAGATTGGAGATTGGCGATTGAGGCGTTGCTTGCCGATGAATCGAGCAGAATTGCACTAGGCGCGCAGGCGAGAAAAGATGTGGAGCGGTTTTCTTGGGTGAAGAGAGAAGAGAGGGTGTTAGAGGGATTCGGTGGTTGAGTAGCCCCGAGTGAAAGCCGAGGGGCGTATCGAAACCACGATTTCAGAAAAGTTTTCGTGGGTAAAGAGGGAGGAGAGGGTGTTGCATGGGATGTAAATATAAGGGATTATATACTTGACAAATCTATATCCAAGGAGTCTGGAAAATCCCAGACTCCTTGATGTAAAATGCTTAAAATGAACTTTCTAGGTCTTTTATTAATTATTGCTGTGATATGGTTTGTATCTACCAATAGAACGAAATGGAGGCACTTCGTTACCATAGTAGTTGGTATTCTGTTCGTGTTTTTTCAAGATAATGCTCAATACTCTGGCGATACCGCTTGTATAGGTATCGCTTTAATTGTTGGTGGTGCTTTCTGGTTTTTCATTTATAGTGGGGCAGATGAAAACGTAGAACGAAGCAAGAAAAAATAAATGAACTTGCAAGAATAATACTCACATTATTTAATATGCAAGGATGGAAATACGTTAGCAGATATTTTATTCATTCCCTTTTATGAAACCGAGTTGACTTCTTTTTTCTATAGGAAAAAACTTTTCAATATTCCAGGAACGGGTCCACCACTCAACAACATACAAAATGTCATCAAGAGCACATCTTAGCCTTCCAATACTTAGTGAAGGATGTAATTCCCATGGTTGATTGGCGTCAGCTTCAATCCAGTTTCTCGGCTCATTTAATAACTTTTTTATTTCGATTTCTGCGCTTTCATCTACTAATCTTAGATCCCAGATATTGATAACAACTGATTTCGATTCCTCATCTCTTCCGTTTCCAGAATGCACGTAGAATCTTCTTCCATCCTTCATTACTATCTCTAATAAATAGGGCGGAAGAGGCTTTCCTGTCATTTCAGAAAGATTCCAAACCATAAATTTCCCGTAGCCTAATTCCATAATTTACTCCTTTATGATTTGCACAATAAGCTGTCTTCTGTAGAATATATCTGATTAGAAATTACATCCTCAATCCTCTAACTTACTGTCTCCAAACACTACTTCGATTATTCATCACTCCTAGTTGACTGAAACAGGGTAACCTGCATCCCATCGGGGTCTTGGAGGCGCACGTTGTAATCACCCCATGGGGTCATCACGGGTTCGTGGACGAGCGTCGCGCCGTGGGCGAGTAACTTCTCCATCGCCGCGTGCAGGTCGGGCACTTGCAACGCAAAGCGGATCTGTCCGCTGACTCGTTTGCCTGCTTCGAGCGAGTCAATCGTCTCTGCCTGCGCCTCATCGAAGAGTTCGAGTGCCGCGTGCCCCATGTCAATGACGAGCGCGTGACCGTCTCCGTTGTTCCAGATGGCGGCGGGCTCGATGCCGAGTCCGTCGCAGTAGAACTTCACCGCGCGTTCGAAGTCACGGACGGTGAAGGCAACGCGCAGTTCCAGAACAGGGTTTTGAGTTGACATGGTTGGAGGCTGTTTATTTTTGACCCAAATACGCTTTAGCCGCTTCCAAAAATTCTTGCGCTTGTTGAATCATTTGAAGAACAGAACTGGATTGGATATTTGGGTCAAAGGCATAATCCCCAATTTGTCGTTGGTCGAAGGAAGTAAGCAACCAGTGATGAAACTTCGGGTCTAATTCTTTTGTCTTCGCAAAATGCTGTCCGTATGCCGCAATGACATTACCATGCTTGCCGAATTGAAATCCCTTTTCGTTGAGCAAGGCTTCAGCGATGTAGAACATCGCATAGTATGCACGGCCTGCGGCAATATCCGTCTTCTCGTTGGTCAGCAAAATTTCCGCGGCTTCGATTGCATCCACTGCGCGGGCGAACAATTGCTCGGTTGTTTGGTTCATGCAGGTACGCCCTCAGCGCGAATGTTCTTCAACACGGGCAGATCCCCTTTCTTCCATTGCTCTTCCGTCATGATCATTCGGCTAATGGTGATGTTGTGTTCAAGTGACAAGTTGCTTGCCAATTCTGCCGAGTAAACAAGTTCATCCCAGTAACTTGTGTAATTTTCCAGCACGATCATTACATCCAGGTCAGAATTGTGATCGTAATCACCGCGCGCATACGAACCGTAGAGATAAACGGCTTTCAGGCGTGTGCCATATAATTTAGTCAGCCCTTTTTTTAGATCAGCCAATAGTTGCTGAATTTTCGGTGACATGGTGCCTCTTGGTCTAATTATAATCCCATCGCCCGAACCTCCATCCGGCGAGCAGCGAGGTTTTCATGGTAAAAGTGATGTATGCATAACTTTCTTCGACGCGATTTGCTTTGGATTCTCCCTCTCGCCCTCATCTTGGGATTTGCAACTTCGTCCCTGCAAGACGGCGGCATGCTCGGATTCACTTTCCTCGTTCTTCTTTCTTTGTCACTGCTCACCCCATCCACGCGATGGGCGGGCGGCGGTCGTGTCTTGGCGTGGATCGTTGCCCTTGCATTCGCGCTTCGCTTAGCCGGCGGAGTCGCCGCGCATGAACTGCTTCCCGTGTATGGATACGCCGATTCGCGCGACGGTCAGGCTGGGTACGCCTACACCGACGCGCACAAGCGCGACGACCAAGCATGGGGACTGGCGATCTCGGGCAAGCCGATCCTAGACGCGTTCAGCGGCAACTATTCGTCCGATCAATACGGCGGACTACTGGCATTGAGTGGCTGGTTCTATCGCTATTTCTCGCCGGACGCGCATCGCCCGTTGATGATGGTATTGTTTTCGGCATTTATTGCCGCACTCGGAGTTCCGTTTCTCTGGAGGGCTACTCGCGCGATCTTCGGTGAGAATATCGCGTGGGCATCTGCGTGGATCTTTGCGCTGTATCCCGAATCCATTCTGCTCGGCGGTTCCGCGATGCGCGAACCGTACTTGATGACCCTGTCCGCGATTGCGCTTTGGGGGTTTGTGGAATGGCGCGGAAAGGTAGGGGCGAGGTCCTCTCGCCCTATATCAGCAATTAGCGCTTTGAGTTTGAGTCTCCTGGGTATGTTGCTCTTTTCGCCGGCGGTCGCGGTCTTCACGCTCCTCATCTTTGCGGGCTGGGCGTTCTTTTCACGCGAACGCGTAACGATTTCGTGGAAGTCAGTGGTTATCTTCGCTGTCGTATTTCTGATCGGTCTGTTCGCCTTGTCGTCGTCGTTGAATCGGCGAGGTATCTTCGACACGACCTCGCCGCTATACGTGCTCAACGATTGGATTCAGCTTTCGGTCAAGTGGAATGTCTATCAGATCGAGCGCGAATCGGGCTGGGTGCAAAAACTCTTCGACGAAATGCCTGAGGGGTTGCGACTTCCGTTCGTAGCCATCTACGGAATCCTTCAGCCGGTCCTTCCCGCCGCGCTCATCGTGCCGACGCTTCCCATTTGGAAAGTCATCTACGTCTTGCGCTCGCTCGGTTGGTATGCCCTGCTTCCCTTGTTGATTCTGTCGCTGGTGGCGGGGTCAAGCCCCAGTCACGGAAAGCTGCGGACTCTCTTCATCTGGCTCTCGCTTCTCATGTGGACGTGGATCCTGCTTGCCGCTTTGCGAGGCGGAGGCGACCAGTGGGACAATCCCCGCTATCGGACGATCATGTTCGTGTGGCAGTCATTGATTGCTGGGTATGTCTGGGTTTGGTGGAAGGAGACAAGAAGCATTTGGCTGACCAGCGTCGTTGCCTGTGAAGTGGTTTTCGTTTTGATCTTTGCGCAATGGTATGCAAGCCGCTACTTTTATGTGGGCGGGCAACTGCCATTTGCTGTGATGATTGCACTGATCGTTGGGCTATGGGGAGCTATCACAGCGGGCAGTTGGTGGCTGGTGAAACGGCGCGTATGACGCGGGCGAATGTGAGTTATAATTCAGCCGCTGAATTTTGAACGCAGGAGAAACTATTGTCTACTGCCCTCATCACAGGCATCACAGGTCAAGACGGCTCATACCTCGCGGAACTATTGCTATCTAAAGGTTACCGCGTGGTCGGTGTGGCGCGCCGTTCGAGCACCGTGACGCATGAACGAATCAACCACTTATTAGATGATATGACCGTCGTGCAAGGCGACTTGCACGATCAGGGCTCGCTGCTGTCGTTCCTCGAAGAATACAAACCGACCGAAGTGTATAACCTCGCCGCGCAATCGTTCGTGCCCACCTCGTGGAACCAACCCGCGCTCACGGGCGACATCACTGCGATCGGCGTGACGCGCATGTTGGAAGCGATTCGTTTCATCAACCCGAAGATTCGTTTTTATCAGGCGTCCTCAAGCGAGATGTACGGCAAAGTGCTCGAGGTTCCGCAGAACGAAAGCACTCCGTTCTATCCCCGCAGTCCGTACGGTGTGGCAAAGGTCTACGGTCATTGGATCACGGTCAACTATCGCGAGTCGTTCAATCTCTTCGCCGTCTCGGGGATTTTGTTCAATCACGAGAGCCCGCGCCGCGGTTTGGAATTCGTCACGCGCAAGATCGCCGACGGTGTGGCACGCATCAAACTCGGACTGGCGAAGGAACTCCGCCTTGGCAACCTCGAAGCCCAACGCGACTGGGGATTCGCGGGCGATTACGTCGAAGCCATGTGGCGCATGTTGCAACAAGACAATCCCGATAATTACGTGGTCGGCATGGGCGAGACGCATTCCGTGCGCGAATTTTGCGAGGTCGCCTTCGGTCATGTTGGTTTGGATTACAAAGAGTATGTAGTGCAAGACGAGCGTTTCTACCGTCCCGCTGAAGTGGATCTGCTCATTGCCGATCCTTCCAAAGCGCGTGCGGCACTCGGCTGGGAGCCCTCCGTCACCTTCAGGCAATTGGTGACCATGATGGTAGATGCCGACCTCGCGCGCTTGAACGGCAAAAATCAAAAATGAGCCAGGCAAGACGATACCCGCGTCTCATCGAGTTAATCACTTTGATCGGCGTGCTTCTTTATGTAGGGCGCTCTCTGTACTTCGCGCACTCGGCCCTCTCCATCGGCGACGAAGGGGCGTATCTATATAAGGGGCTTGCCTTTGCCCGTGGGGAGTATCGTCCATTTCAGGAGTATGGTTTTTGGACGAACAAGGCTCCGTTGGCTTTTTTGATCCCTGGTTACATTCAGTTGTGGTTTGGACCGGGCTTAAGGGAGGGGCGGTATTTTGCCGTTCTTATCAGCATTTTGATGTTGGCGGGATTATGGATCACCGCCAATCGCTTAGGAGGAAAGAAGTGGGCGGCCATCGTCGTGTGGGTATATGCGCTTTCCGATCCGCACTTAGCGACATATAGCCAGGCGTTGTCACAAGGACTAGTTGCTTGTTTGATGTCGTGGATGTTGGTTTGCGTATTGGGCGATAATCGTCCCTTATGGCAGTTGGTGCTCGGAAGCATAATATCTGTCCTTGTCGTTATGACGCGACAAAACATGGTTTTCGTACCGCCAATATTGATCCTATATGTTTTTTGGCAATATGGATCGAAAGCGGGCTGGTGGGCAATTACGGCGAGCATCGTCACCTCTATTGCATTTCTCGCTATCTATTGGCCTGGAATTCTTCAAGTATGGGCAGGATGGTTACCATCGGCGCAGACGCCCTTCCTCGATAACTTCCGTATTCTTGGAACGCCAGCCGGAGCTTTTCACGGACCTAGCACGCTTGCCCGATGGCAGGCTTTCGCCATTGGGGTCAGAGATCACTTTTTCGTATTGTGCGGCTCTTTATGCGGCGTTATGCTTTGGATTCACAAAGAAAGATGGAAAAACCCCGATCAATTCAAACCCGCCGTATTTTTGGGCGTTCTGTTCTTTTTCTTATTTCTGTTGCACATGTGGGGATCCATTTTTAACGATTTTTGCTCCCTGTGCTTTACTTCATACCAAATGTTTTTTAGCATGACGGGACTCTTGTTTGTTCTAGTTGTTTTCTCAAATGGAATTAGCGAGTCTAAACGGCGTTTTCCGCTCCTAGCGTTACCATTAGTATTGACCAGTTCAGTTCTCGGGTTGAGTTACTACCCAGTATGGAGCGACTGGTTGTTGGACGCTGTGCACATACCGCGCATTGGCGCCAGTATCGCATATGGCAGAATTGGCTTCGCTTCGCTTCGCGACGTATTAACCTACGCATTTGATTTAGAGTCGGATCTGCAAAAGCGCGTCGCCTCCATCCTAGGAGGTGGACTAGTTGGCATTACAATACTTGTCATTTCCTTGATTTCGTTTCAACTACTAAAGAAAGGTAGTTGGAGATATTCTAGAAACCTGACGATATTTTCCACTTTTATGGTGGCTGCCTTGACGCTTTCGTCCTTTCTAAATTTCTCTCAATATCACCCTTCATGCTCCACAAATTTCTTGGCATACTATGAGCGGGCAGGTAAGGCACTGGCCGAGATTACGCCTCCAAACAGCCTGCTCTACTGGAAAGGCAGCGGCAGGCAACTTGCCCTATTATTGTATGTAGAAGATGTTCGCTATTTCCCGCCTCAGATTTCAGCGGGAGCTGGGTACTTGATCGGGGACTCCGATCACCTGTTGAAATTCGGGTTGTATAATGATGAACTTGACCAGCAATGGAAGGAGTCCGCAGATATCTTGATGATCTGGCGGTTTTTTCCAACCGTTCTATTCGAAGAGTTTCAGGATCAAACAAAATACCAGCCGATCCCGTTCGATATGGGCGAGATCCGTAATTGTGAACATCCCTTATTCCTGTTCAAGAGACAACCATGAATCTATCTCTGGTCATCCCTGTCTATAACGAGGAGACAAATCTGCCCCTCCTGCATGAATCGATCCATCGAGTGTTGGAGCCGCTTGGGAAATCATGGGAGGTCATCTTCGTTAACGATGGAAGTGCAGACAACAGCCTTGAGATTCTCAAGACCCTCGCGGGCAAGGATCCTGAGCATGTGCGCGTGGTTGCCTTCCGCCGCAACTTTGGGCAAACGGCTGCCATCTCTGCGGGCATTGACCACTCGCGGGGCGATATCATCGTTCTGCTCGATGCTGACTTACAGAATGACCCGGCAGATATTCCGAAACTGCTGGCAAAACTCGACGAGGGTTATGATCTTGTTAGCGGTTGGCGCAAGGATCGCAAAGACAATCGCATTACGCGCACACTCCCTTCCAACATCGCCAATTGGATGATTTCACTCGTAACCGGTGTGCGTCTGCACGATTTCGGTTGCACACTTAAGGCTTATCACCGTGATGCGCTGGAAGGTTTCCGTCTCTATGGTGAAATGCATCGTTTCATTCCGGTATTTGCGCACTCGGTAGGGGCGCGCATCACAGAGATATCTGTCAGCCATCATCCGCGTAAATTTGGTAGAGCAAATTATGGATTGGACCGAACCGTCAAAGTTCTGCTCGATTTGTTCACTGTAAAATTCCTGCTCGATTATTCGCACAAGCCCATTCGCTTGTTTGGCGGGGCGGGTATGGGGTTAAGCACTCTTGGAGCGCTGTTGTTGTTCTACTTATTCGTACGCCGCGTACTTTTCGAAGTATCTGTTCTTGCCTCGCCGTTCTTCCTCATTGGTGTTATGTTTTTCATCCTAGGTTTTCAATCGATCCTTATGGGATTGATCGCCGAACTACTTGCGCGTACGTACCACGAGTCACAGGCTAAACCTACATACACGATACGCGAGACCATCAATATCAAAGGGGATTAATGCGCATCGTAGTCCTCAATCATGAATTCCCGCCAATTGGTGGAGGGGGCGGGCGGGCAGCGGAATCGATTTGCAAAGCGCTGGCGCAACGAGGGCATGAAATATGTGTGCTGACTTCGCATCTTAAAGGCTATGCTTATAACGAGCAGCGGGACGGTTACCAGATCATCCGGATTCCCTGCCTGCGGACTCAACCCTTCCGCGCCAGCTTCCTCTCGATGGTCGTCTACGTTCTCGCGGGACTTTGGGCTGGACTCCGCCTCGTCCGCGTTTTTCAACCGGATGTGATCCACGTCCACTTTGCTGTTCCTGCCGGCGCGCTTGCCTGGATGTTGTCAAAGATCACGCATGTTCCATATGTGTTGACCGCCCATCTCGGCGATGTGCCGGGCGGCGTCCCGGAAAAAACAAGTGATTGGTTCCGCTGGGTCTTTCCAATTACACGCTGGATCTGGCGCGATGCCCGCGCCAGGGTAGCCGTCAGTGAGTACACACGAATGCTTGCGCTCAAGCATTACGACGAGGAGATCCTTGTCATTCCGAACGGCATCGAAGTCAATTTGGCGAAGCCCTCGTCAATTCAGGTCAACGATCCTCCGGCGATTGTTTTCGCCGGTCGTTTTATGGAACAAAAATCCCCGTTACAGATTATCCAAACCTTGAAAATGCTCAAAAACATCGCGTGGAGGTGCGTGATGATCGGCGATGGACCGTTGATGTCCAATGTAAAAAAAAGCATCGCAGATCTCGGCATGGAGGATCGCTTTACTCTCACCGGCTGGATCGCCCCCGAACAAGTGATGCGCCAGTTCGACAACGGCGACATCCTGTTCATGCCATCGCGCTCCGAAGGGTTGCCTGTGGTTGGCGTGCAGGCATTAGCCAAAGGGCTTGCCATCGTCGCCAGCCGCGTGGGCGGGTTCGTTGATCTGGTGGATGAAGGGCAAAATGGACATTTGATCGAAAGTGGAGACATCACGGGATTTAAAACCGCGTTGCATGATTTGCTCGAAAACCACGAGCGCCTGTTATCATTGCGCAGAGCAAGTTTGGAAAAGGTGAAGTCGTTCGAGATTTCTGAAATCGCTGGACGATACGAAAAGATATTTGATGAGGTTCTGAAGAAAGGAAGCAATTGACCGAACAGCAGACAGTCCTCGTAACCGGTGGATCCGGATTCATCGGCGCGAACCTCGTTCGGCTGCTTGTGAAGAGCAGACAATATCGCATCCTCAACCTCGACGCGCTGACGTACGCTGCCAATCCGTTGTCGCTGGCTGATTTGGAGGGAAATCCCAATTACGTGTTTGTGAAGGGAAGTATCACCGACCGCGAACTTGTTCCATCGTTATTCAAAACCTATCAGCCTGCGGGCGTACTCAATCTTGCAGCAGAGTCCCATGTGGATCGTTCCATCGTCAATGCAGAAGACTTTATTCAGACGAATGTCGTAGGAACCTATGTTATGCTCGAAGCCGCGCGCGCCTATTGGGATGGCTTGGCGCCGGAAAGAAAAGTTAACTTTCGTTTCCTTCACGTTTCGACCGATGAGGTATTCGGATCGTTAGGCGAGGAGGGATATTTTAATGAAGTAACCCCTTATTCCCCAAACTCGCCGTATTCTGCATCGAAAGCCGCGAGCGATCATTTTGTGCGAGCATTCCATCACACGTACGGCTTGCCGGTTGTCATTACCAATTGCTCGAACAATTATGGCCCATATCAATTCCCTGAGAAGATGATTCCATTGATGATCCTCAATGCGCTTTCGGGTAAGCCTTTGCCGGTATATGGTGATGGTTCGAACGTACGCGACTGGCTCTACGTGGAGGATCATTGCCGGGCGATTCAACTTGCCTTTGAAAAAGGCGTGCCGGGCGAGGTCTATGTGATTGGTGGAAGCAATGAGCAGAAGAACATCAACCTTGTGAACACAATATGCGAAATTCTTGATGAGGTTGCGCCACCCGTTGAAGTTCCGCAATTACGCGAGCAGGGTTTAAAGAGTTACAAAGACTTGATCCGTTTTGTGACGGATCGCCCGGGTCATGACCGCCGCTACGCGATCGATTCATCGAAGATCACGCGTCAATTGGGATGGCAGGCTGAGGTCAGATTTGAAGCGGGATTGCGTCAGACGATCGAGTGGTATTTGTCGAATCCTGCATGGGTTGAGCAGGTCAGCGGCGGCGCGTATGGAGATTGGATCAAGAAAAACTATGCGTGGCGCGCCGAGAAGGAAGCAAAATGAAAGGGATCATTTTGGCTGGCGGCAAGGGTACACGCCTATATCCGTTGACGATTGGCACAAGTAAACAATTACTTCCCGTCTATGATAAGCCGATGGTGTACTATCCTCTTTCAATGTTGATGCTCGCTGGAATAAGGGAGATCCTGGTCATTAGTACGTCAGATGCACTGCGCGGGTTTCGTGAACTCTTGAAGGACGGTTCGCAATGGGGTTTGAGGTTCGAGTACGCCGAACAAGCCGAGCCGCGCGGACTTGCAGATGCGTTTCTCGTCGGGCGGGATTTTGTTGGCAACAGCCCGGTCTGTTTGATTCTGGGCGACAACATTTTTTACGGCGAAGGGATGATCTCATTATTGCAAAAATGTGCCTCACTGACGGAGGGCGCCTTTATCTTCGGTTATCGAGTGAACGACCCGCAACGCTATGGTATCGTTGAATTCGATTCGGAGTATCGCGTGTTGAGTTTGGAGGAGAAGCCGGAGCATCCAAGGTCGAATTTTGCCGTGCCGGGGATTTATTTTTACGATGGCCAAGTGGTAAAAATGGCAGAAAAAGTGAGGCCTTCGGCGCGCGGCGAGATCGAGATCACGGATTTGAACAAGTTGTATCTTGAAAAAGGACAATTGAATGTGAAGGTCTTTGGACGAGGCGTTGCATGGCTGGATGCCGGCACACACGAATCGCTCTTGCAGGCAGCAATGTTCATCGAAGCGATTCAGAATCGGCAGGGGTTGATGATCTCGTGTCCGGAAGAGATCGCCTATCGAATGGGCTTTATCAACAAGGCGCAACTGAAAAAACTAGGTGAAGAACTGCGCGGAAATAGTTATGGCGAATATCTGCTTGATATTGCGGAAAAAGAGTCGTGACTTGAAAGGACGATTGTATGTCAGGCACTTTTGATTTCAAGGAAGGCGATGGCTCTTCGTTTGAGAGATTCATTTCGACGGATGATGTAAAACGATTTGCTGAGATTGTTGGCGATTCGAACCCTATTCATCTTGATGATGGCTATGCCGAAAAATCATTCTTCAAGAAGAAAATCGTACATGGCGCGTTCCTCGCCGGGCTGATCTCGAAGGTGCTCGGCATGGATTTTCCCGGCGAAGGCACAGTGTACATTTCGCAAAACTCTTCGTTCAAGCGTCCGGTGTTTGTCGATTCGACGGTGAAGGTGGAAGTGAAAGTGACGCAAGTGAATATAGAGAAGCGGCGGTTGGTGTTGGAAACAACGATTCTCAACGCCGACGGGAAAGCCTGCCTCGCCGGTTCAGCGGAAGTTTGGTTGCCTGAATAGCGGACAATCTCTGCCTGTGAAAACGATCGCCTCCATTGTTGGTGCCAGACCCCAATTCATCAAAGCCGCGCCGGTATCGCGCGCGCTGGTTCCCCACTTCAACGAAGTAGTGATTCACACTGGTCAACATTACGATTACGAGATGTCCGATCTCTTCTTTGAGGAGATGGATATGCGTCAGCCTGATTTCAACCTCGGCATCGGCGGCGGGACTCATGGAGCGCAGACAGGGATGATGTTGATCGAATTGGAGAAAGTGATTACAACGATTGAACCCGACTGTATGCTCGTCTACGGCGACACAAACTCCACATTGGCGGGTGCTCTCGTGGCGGCGAAAGCGGGGATTCCGCTGGCACACGTGGAAGCGGGTTTACGGTCGTTCAATCGATCGATGCCGGAAGAGGTAAATCGCGTGCTGACGGACCATGTTTCCAGTTTGCTATTCTGTCCCACAGACGCGGCGATTCGAAATCTTGCAAAAGAGGGGATTATCCAAGGTGTATATCAAGTGGGTGACGTGATGTATGATGCGCTGTTGCACAATCTTGAAACGGCGCGCCGAAAATCGCGGGTTTTGGAGCGGATGGATTTGAGAAGGGGAGAATATGTGCTGGCGACTGTACATCGCGCAGGAAACACAGACGTTCCTAAGAATATGCAATCTATTCTGGACGCGCTGGGCTCGCTTCCCACGCGCGTGATCTTCCCTTTGCACCCTCGCACGCGCAACCGAATCAAGGAATGGGCGTGCACGGTCCATTCGAATGTCAGCCTAGTCGAGTCGTTAGGTCCGCTGGATATTTTGCAGTTGCAGGAGAATGCGGATTGCATTCTCACTGATTCGGGTGGAATGCAGAAAGAAGCCTATTTGCTCGGCGTGCGTTGTATCACCCTGCGCGAAGAGACTGAATGGGTGGAAACGGTTTCTGCTGGGTGGAACAGCCTCGCGGGTGTGGATGCGAAGCGAATCCAGAGTCTGTACGAAACGTGGAAGCCGCAGGCGGAGCGTCCGCTCTTGTATGGAGATGGAAATTCCGCGGAGAAAATCAGTCAACTCCTGCTCGCAAACCTGAATTAGGTCGATATCTTTTCTGAGGAAGCTCACTTGACAGAGCGGGTTTTCTGTGTGAGAATTCAAAAACTGAATGCTCAACCTATGACAGAAGTCAAACCCCGCGAATACTCCCTCCTCAATGAAATTGCACAGGATTCCCTCGTAACCCAGGCGAGTCTTTCAAATCGCCTCGGGATTGCTGTGGGAAGCGTCAATTGGTACATCAAACGGCTCATCCATCGCGGCTGGATCAAGGTCACGCACCTTGACCGGACGCGCTTGAAATACGATTTGACTCCCGACGGGATGACAGTTTTCACCCAGCGCGCGCTGAACTATGCCCGAGATTCGCTGAAAGTGTATGGTGGTCTGCGCGAGCAGGCAAAATCACTCGTTAAAGCGTTGAAAAATGATGGGATCGAGCGTGCGTACATTGAAGGCAATGACGAGATGACCGATATTCTCCGCCTCACCTGCATCGAGGGCGGAATTCAACTTCTTGATTCACCTAACGGCGTGGTGTTGAAGGTGGTTGGTCAGGAATACCGGGTGGTCAAAGCGAAGGCTGAGGAAAAAGAGGGTTGATGAGAGTCCGAATCCATCCAACGGCAGAAGTATCAGATAATGCCCAGATTGGCGAAGGATCGAGCATCTGGCATCAGGCGCAGGTGCGCGAGGGCGTGACGATTGGCAAGAATTCGATCATTGGAAAAGGTGTATACGTGGATGCCGGCGTGCCGATTGGGGATAACGTCAAGATTCAGAATTACGTCTCCGTGTATCACGGTGTAGTGATTGAAGACGGCGTCTTTGTTGGACCTCACGTTTGCTTCACCAATGACATGCGTCCGCGTGCGGTCAACCCGGATGGCTCACTCAAAGCCGCGGATGATTGGGTGTTGAGCGAGACGCGCGTCAAAAAAGGCGCGGCGCTTGGCGCGAATTCGACCATCCGCTGTGGAATCACGATTGGCGAATGGGCAATGATTGGTTCGGGTAGTGTGATCACAAAAGATGTCCCCGCGCACGGAATGGTCTTTGGCAATCCGGCGCGTCTGCGCGGATTCGTCTGCGCATGCGGCGAAATGTTCAAGAAAGATTCGCAGTCCAATGATGGTGTAAAACTGAAGTGCCCGAAGTGTGGACGAACGCACGAGGTATCCATCCAGGTTTGGGAGATGGCCAAATGATTCATATGGCAAAGCCCCAAATAGGCGCAGAAGAAAAACAAGCAGTTCTGGAAGTGTTGGATTCAGGAATCATCGCGCAGGGACCGCGCGTCAAGGCGTTTGAGGAAGGATTCGCCGCAATGTGCGGCGTGAAGCACGCCATCGCCTCCTCATCGGGAACAACCGCACTGCACCTCGCCATGCTCGCGCACGGAATCGGTGAAGGCGACGAAGTTATCACCTCCGCTTTCACGTTTATTGCATCAGCAAACAGCACTTTGTTCACAGGGGCAAAACCTGTATTTGTAGATATTGACCCGCGTACCTTCAACATAGACCCATCAAAAATCGAGGCGGCGATCACGAAAAGAACAAAAGCAATTTTGCCTGTCCACTTGTACGGTTTATCCTGCAGTATGGATCCTATTATGGAGATCGCTGAAAAGCATGGGCTGGTTGTCATCGAAGACGCCTGTCAGAGTCATAGGGCAGAATACAAAGGGAAAAAAGTTGGCTCGTTTGGCACAGGTACGTTTTCATTGTATCCCACTAAAAATATGACATCCGCCGAAGGCGGCATGATCACAACCAATGATTCGGTCATTGACGAGAAGTGCAGAGTTCTTCGCCAGCACGGGATGCGAGTCCGTTACTATCACGATGAACTCGGCTACAACTTCCGCATGACGGACGTTCATGCCGCGATTGGTTTGGCGCAACTGAAGAAATTGGAGAGGTTTAACACCCAACGGCACGCGAATGCCAAATTTTTGAGTGACAACTTGAAAGGCGTCCGAACGCCGTTCGTACCCGAAGGGCAGACGCACGTCTTTCATCAGTACACAGTCCGCGTTCCGAACGGGAAGCGAGACGCGCTCCGCGCCTATTTGAATGAGAATGGAGTCGGTTCGGAAGTCTATTACCCAGTGCCGATCCACAAGCAGAATTTTTATGTGAAGGATCTGGGTTATAACCAAAGCCTGCCTGAAACAGAACACGCGACAGAAGAAGTGTTGTCGTTGCCCGTTCATCCCGCATTGAGTCCGTCCGACCTTGAAACCATCGTAGACACGGTCAATGATTTCATGGAGAAGCACGGATGAAAGTCGCAGTCATCGGCGTCGGCACGATGGGCAGGCATCATACTCGCGTGTACAGCGAACTGCCCGAAGCAGATCTCGTTGCAATCTCAGATTCGGATTCGATCCGCGCTGAATCGACGGCGCAGAAGTTTGGGATTCGCGCCTATACCGACCATCGCGAAATGCTCGAAAAAGAGAAACCCGATGCAGTCTCGGTTGTTGTGCCAACTGCCATGCACGAAAAGGTTGGCATAGACGCTCTGGATGCCGGCGCGAACATCCTGATCGAAAAGCCGATTGCCGCAACCGTCGAAGAGGGAACGCGGCTGATCGAAAAAGCCCGCGCGATGAAAAAGCAATTGATGATCGGTCATGTGGTGCGCTTCGACCCGGCCTTGCAAGCCCTTAAACAAAAATTGAACGCGGGTGAACTCGGACGCATCTATCAGATCTTTTGCCGCCGCGCAGGTCCGTTCCCCACGCGCATTCAGGATGTGGGCGTGGTGATCGACCTTGCGCCGCACGATGTGGATATCATGCGCTTCCTCGCAGGAACAGACCCCACCCGCGTCTATTCCGAGACCGAACAACGGATTCACACCGATCATGAGGATCTGCTATGGGCAACGCTTCGTTTTCCCGACGGGGTGATCGGCGGACTCGAAATCAACTGGCTCACACCGACAAAGATCCGTGAAGTGCTTGTGCTGGGCGAACGCGGCATGTTCCGCGCCGACGCGCTCACGCAGGATTTGTATTTTTACGAAAACTCGCTTGTCAACGACGTTCAATGGGCAACGCTCCAAACCATCAAGGGCGTGAGTGAGGGCAGTATGACGCGCTATGCCATCCCGCGCTTCGAACCGCTGAAAGCGGAACTGCAATCGTTCCTCAAGGCATTGCAGGATGGAAATCCGGTTCCCATCTCGGGGGAGGATGGACTCGCCGCTCTGAAAATTTCTCTTGCCCTCGTCGAATCCGGGCGGACCCATCAGGTGGTTGAACTGCAATGAACTTACGTGAACTTCGCGGGAAGATCGAAAATAAGACCGCGCGCCTGGCTGTCATCGGGCAGGGATACGTTGGCTTGCCGGTTGCCGCTCTATTCGCGGACAAAGGCTTCGATGTGCTGGGTGTGGATGTTCTGCCTGAACTGGTTGCAAAGATCAACAAGGGTATCAACCCAATCGAAGGTAGAGAGCCTGGCTTGGCGGAGTTGTTGAAAAGCGTTGTCCCCTCCGGTCGCCTGCGTGCCACAGCCGATTACGATGAGTTGAATGATCGCGATGTTTTCCTGATCGCTGTTGAAACACCCGTGGATGATAATCAGATTCCACGCTATGAAGCGCTTCGCTCCGCGTTGACCAGTTTGGCAAAGGTCATGAAGGAAGGCGCGCTGGTCATCGTCGAATCCACGGTCGCGCCGAGGACGATGCACGATATTGTTCTGCCTTTGCTTGAAGAAAAAAGTGGCAGGAAACTGAATGAAGGATTTTTTCTCGGCAATTGCCCCGAGCGCGTGATGCCCGGCAAACTACTCAATAATCTAAAAACGATGAGCCGTGTGGTCGGCGGGATGACGCTCGAAACTTCAGAAACGATGTTCGAGCTTTACAAACAAATCGTCGAAGCCGATCTGGATACGGCGGATTGCATCACTGCAGAGTTGGTCAAAACAGTTGAAAATGCCTATCGCGACGTGCAGATCGCGTTTGCTAACGAGGTCGCGCTGGTTGCCGAAGCCGCAGGCGGCGATGTGTGGAAAGTGCGCGAACTTGTGAATAAAAGTCCCCAGCGGCAAATGCACCTGCCCGGTGCGGGAGTCGGTGGTCATTGCATCCCGAAAGACCCGTGGCTTCTCGTCCACGGGGCGGAGGAAAAGGGAGTCAAATTGCGTTTGATCCCTGCCGCGCGCGAGATCAACAACTCGATGCCTTTGCATATGGTGAAATTATTAGAGGAGGCGCTCGCGAAAGCAGGGAAACCTATTCTCGATTCAAGGATCGCGGTGTTGGGTTATGCCTACCTTGAAGACAGCGATGATACCCGCAATAGTCCTACTCGCTCGCTTGTGGCGCGCCTCTATGAACTCGGCGCGGAGCCGGTGATCCACGACCCATGGATTCCCGAATACAACGGCGATGTATACGAACGAGTCAGAGGCTGTGACGCGGCAGTGGTTATGGTGGCGCATAGCGCATACAAGGAATTGGATTTGAAGAGGTTGAAATCTGTGTTGCATTTGCCTGTCCTTGTGGATGGGAGGCGGGTGTTTGACGGTCTGACAGCTGGAATTACAGGTTTTCAGTTTTCTACGATTGGGCAAGGAATACCAATGAATCTTGGATCAAGAAGGCTGGGGAATGAAGTTAAAAGATAAGTATATTCTTGTTACAGGCGGAGCCGGGTTTATCGGCAGTCATCTTGTTGATCGGCTTGCGAAAGAGGAACCTGCCAGCTTGGTAGTTGTGGATAGTTTTTTCTTGGGGCGAGATGAGAATCTTGTGGAAGTTCGCAAAGTGTATCCGGACCTTAAGCTCTATCGGATGGATGCATCCAATCTCGCTGCCATGCTTCAACTCGTTCTAACCGAGAAGATTGAAGTAGTGTTCGATCTTGCTGTTGTGCCATTGCCAACGTCGTTGGATTTTCCCACCTGGACGATCGAAACCAATATTGGCATCGCCTCCACATTTTGTGAGCTTGCGCGCCGCGGGCATATCAAAACGCTCATTCATTGCTCGTCTTCCGAAGCCTACGGTTCTGCAATTCACATTCCCATGGATGAGAAACATCCACTTATGCCATATACACCATACGCGGCAAGCAAGGCAGCTTGTGACCACATCGTACTCTCTTATCGCGAAACCTACAACATAGACACTGTTGTTGTCAGACCTTTCAATAATTTTGGTCCACGGCAAAACCCTGGAAGTTATGCAGGCATCATCCCGATTGCCATACGTAAAATCCTCAACAACGAACCGATCGAGATTTTCGACGATGGCGAACAGACTCGCGATTTTGTCTTCGTGCGCGATACAGCAAACGAGATGGTGAAGATATATGAAGAGACCAGGGCGCGTGGAATGGTCATCAATATCGCGTCCGGCAGAGAAACGTCTGTGAATAGCCTGATAGCTCAATTAAAATTGGTAATGGGAGTGCCGGATCATCCCGTGGTACATTCCGCGCCGCGTCCGGGGGATGTGCGGCGCCATTGCGGCGATGTGACCCGTTTGAAGAAATTCACCGGTTTCGAAGCTGGAACGATCTCGACAGAAACTCTGGGAGAAACCGTGGAATGGTACAGGAGTGTGATGCAATCATGATGCGGTTGAATATCCCCTTTACCGATGAGCGAGAACTGGAGGAAATTGCCAAAGTTCTAGCGACCGGTTATTTCACGCAAGGTCCTAAGACGGTTGAGTTTGAACAAAAAGTGGCTGAGTATGTTGGATGCAAATTCGCTTTCGCGATGAGCTCCTGCACGACAGCGCTGCACCTTTCGCTGGTTGTGTTGGATGTGAAACCAGGTGACGAAGTATTGGTATCCGATTTCACTTTTCCGGCAACGGCCAATGTGGTAGTGCAACAAGGTGCAACCCCGGTGTTAGTGGACATTGACCTCGATACCATGACTATGAATGTGAATGACCTCCGTCAAAAAATTACGTCGCGTACCAAAGCAGTGATTCCCGTAGATGCGTTCGGCTGTTCGGCCGACCACGACGCGATCAACAAAATTGCTCACGAACATAACCTGCCGGTAGTCGAGGATGCTGCCACCTCCATTGGCGCAAAATACTACGAACGTTTTTGCGGGAATCTTACGACACTTGGGTGCTTCAGCTTTCACCCTCGCAAAGTAATAACTACAGGCGAAGGAGGAATGATAACAACCAACGATGCTGAGCTCGCAAACCGAATCAGATTATTGCGAAGTCATGGCGGTGTACGGACCGGGGTATGGTTTCAGTATGAAGAGGCAGGCTTCAACTACCGTCTGAGCGATGTATTGAGCGCGATGGGTGTAGCCCAGATGGAAAAACTACCGATGCTCATCCAGAAGAAGCGCGAACTTGCAAAATCCCTTTCACAGCGGCTTCGAGATATCCCCGGCGTGAGCGTCCCCATGGAGCCGACGTGGGGCGGGCATATTTATCAATCGTATGTCATTCTGGTTGATGAAGGAGTCGACCGAGACAAGGTTATCGAGGGTATGAAGGCGCGTGGTATTGAGACCACGCTTGGCACCTATGCCTTGCACGACCAGCCTTTCTTTCAACGCAAGTTCGGATATCATACGGGGCAGTTACCGAACTCGCACTCGGCGTTCACGCGGACTATCACCCTGCCGCTCTACCCACAGATGAACGAATCGGATCTCGACGTTGTGGCTAATTCACTGCGTGAGGTTGTTCACTCCTTTTGATATCCTATGGATGTTAAAAAAGTAGTATTTGTTGGGAGCAAGCCGCTCGGCGCAAAAGTGTTGGACGCGTTGTACACTCTCGCGCCTCAATCGCTGACAGGCGTGGTCACGTACGACGATTCCACAGATATTCGTTGTGCTTTGCCCCAATTTCGAGAATTCGAAAAACGGACTGGCAAACCCTTGCGCGTCCTCAAAAAAAGTTCGGAATTAGAGTTGGTCATGCAAGAACTTCAACCGGAACTTTGCATTGTCGTCGGGTGGTATTGGATATTGAAACCAGAACTCCTCAAATCGGTATCTCATGGCTGGCTGGGAATTCACGCTTCCCTTCTTCCAAAATATCGAGGCGGTGCCCCGCTGGTCTGGGCAATGATCAATGGCGAATCGGAAACCGGGTTGTCGTTGTTCTATTTCGATGAGGGAATGGATACCGGCGACATCGTTGCACAGCGCCGGATAAAGATTAGCTCAGAAGATAGCATCGCAGATCTGTTGAACCGGGTCGAGCAAGAATCGGTTGATGTGATTCAGGAAATGTATCCACATCTGCTTGCTGGAACCGCCCCGCGTATGAAGCAGAACCATCGTCAGGCAACATATGTCAGCCTTCGCATTCCCTCTGATGGCCATATTGATTGGAATCACCCGGCGACCAGAATATATAACTTCGTCCGTGCCCAAACCCATCCTTACCCGGGCGCATTTTTTTACTGCAAGGATAGATTGATCCGTTTATGGTCTGCCCGTCCGTTCGAATACCCTTATTTTGGGGCGCCCGGACAGATCGTGATGGTGAGGGGCGATTCGGTGGTAGTCACGTGTGGTGATGGAACGGGTATGTCGCTTCTGACCATCCAACCGGAAAATGGCGAGGAACAGAACGCCTCACAACTCCTGAAATTTGGCCAGCGATTGAGTTAGAAAGAGGAAAAGAGTTCATGATTGTCATCGTAGATTATGGCATGGGCAACCTTGGTTCCATCCTGAACATGCTCAAAAAGATTGGAGCGCCGGCCGCTAAAATATCTTCTGACCCGAAGGATATCGAGCAGGCGGATAAACTGATCCTGCCCGGCGTGGGCGCATTCGATACGGGGATGCAACACTTGCGTGAAAGCGGGTTAATCCCCGTTTTGAATGAAAAAGTACTGAAAGCAAAAACGCCAACGTTGGGCGTGTGTTTGGGGATGCAGTTGATGGCGAAGATCAGCGAAGAGGGTGAGTTGCCAGGCTTGGGGTGGTTTGATGCGGAGACGATCCGTTTCCGTTTCGATTCGAAAAAGACCGGGTTGAAGGTTCCGCATATGGGCTGGAACACGGTCAACGTCCGCCGTGCAGGTACGCTCTTCCAAGATATGTATGAGGATGCGCGTTTCTATTTTGTGCATTCCTATCATTTTGTTGCGCATGATCCTGCAGATGTTCTGACGAATACGGAATACGGTTACGAGTTCGTTTCCGGTGTCCAGCGCGGCCATATCATGGCAGTGCAGTTCCATCCTGAAAAGAGTCATAAATTTGGGATGAAGCTCTATAAGAATTTTGTGGAGCATGCCCGATGTTGATGCCGCGTGTTATGCCTTGCCTTCTCCTTAAGAATGGTGCGTTGGTGAAAACCGTCAAGTTCAAAGATCCCGGATACATTGGCGACCCGATCAATGCGATTCGCATCTACAACGAAAAAGAAGTGGATGAATTGATCTTTCTGGATATTGCAGCCACTCTCGAAAAACGCGAGCCGCCTTATAAGGTACTCTCGGAAATTGCCAGTGAGTGTTTCATGCCTGTGACCTACGGTGGCGGCGTCCGAGATGTAGAAACGATCCGCCGGATTCTCAGCCTCGGCATCGAGAAGGTCGCTATCAACAGTCATGCCGTTGAAAACCCGGAGTTCATACGCACCGCGGCGGATAAATTCGGAAGTTCGACCATCGTAGTCTCCATTGATGTTCGTAAGAAAATGTTCGGCAGGAACGAGGTCGTCATCCATGGTGGACGAAAAGGCACGGGCCTTGATCCGGTGGAGTTTGCCTCGACTATGGAAAAGATGGGCGCAGGGGAAATCTTGTTAACGTCTGTTGACCGCGATGGCACTCAAGAAGGCTACGATATCGAACTGATCAAAAAGGTGACAGATGCCGTCACCGTGCCGGTGGTTGCCTGCGGCGGCGCAGGAAAGATTGACGACTTCCGCGCAGCGGTGAAAGAGGGTGGAGCATCGGCTTGCGCAGCGGGAAGCATAGTTGTGTATTTCGGTCGTAACCGCGCCGTGCTGATCACTTTTCCGGAACGGGATACGTTGGAAGAGATCTTGCGGTAGGAGTTCCGATGAGACGTTGTTCGCGCTGCTTGTATGATGAAAGTGTACCGAACATCTCATTTGATGAAAATGAGGTATGTAATTATTGCCATGTCCATGACCAATTAAACCAGGAGTATCCCACCGGTGCGGAAGGCAGGAGGAAGCTTGAATCAATCGCAGATCGAATCCGCAAGGAGGGGCGCGGCAAACCGTACGATGTGATAGTCGGCGTGAGCGGCGGTGCGGATTCGTCCTATCTGGTCTATCTGGCAAAGGAATTGGGTTTGCGTCCGCTGGGAGTGCATTTCGATAACACCTGGGATTCGACCGTTGCGGTGGAAAATATCCATGATGTACTGAAGAAACTCGATGTAGATCTCCACACTTACGTGGTGGACAACAAGGAATATGACGATATTTATCGGTCATTCCTGAAAGCAGGTGTTCCAGATACCGAAGCACCAACCGATATTGGGCTTGCGGCTGTCTTGAACATGGCGGCGGAGAAATATGGCATCAAATACATTTTCGAGGGTCATTCTTTTCGTACTGAAGGTATCGCTCCTCTTGGCTGGATCTATATGGACGGTAAATACATTCAGAGTGTGCAAAGAATGTTTGGCACCATGCCGCTAAGAACGTATCCAAACATGCTGATGCCAAGTTTTATCAAATGGACTGCGCTTCGACAATTGAAAAAAATCCGCCCGCTGTATTATGTGGATTATGTAAAGAGGGATGCAATGGCGATGTTAAGCCAAGAATTAGGCTGGGAATGGTATGGCGGCCATCACTTGGAGAATCGTTTTACCGCCTTTTGGCATACCTATTTTTTGCCGAAACGATACGGGATTGACACGCGCCTGCTCGGGCACGCCGCGCTTGTCCGCTCCGGGCAGATCACGCGCGAACAGGGATTGGAAATGCTTGCCGTGCCGCAGAGTTACGATCCCGAATTATTCGAGATGGTCAAGAAGCGCCTGGGATTCTCGGATGAGGAATTCGAACAAATCATTCATCTGCCGCGACGCACCTATCGCGATTTCAACACATATAAACGAACCTTCGAGCGAATGCGCCCATTCTGGTGGTTGATGTACAAACTGAGCCGCGTACCGAAGAGTTTTTACATCAAGTTTTGCTTTCCCGATCCGTCCGATACGGCGTCCTAAAAATCGTGAACAGCATGCGAATTTTTCTTGGTCTTCATGAAGTATGCAACATAACATACACCTATGCCAAGGCATTCAAGGCTTTGGGGCATGACACATTGACCGCCGTGGCAAGGAGAAACCCTTATTATCCAGATTCCTGTTATGACGTTGTGCTGGGTGAGCGTGGTCAGGTTTGGCGAAGGTTGAAGCGCTGGGTTCCCTTGGTTTGGGAGGCGATCGCGACCTGTGACCTCTTCATCTTCACCTATGTTGGATTTACACCCTGGCTGACAGAATTGCCGTTCTTGCGCGTCATGGGCAAAAAGATCGTGGTTGTGTTCTGGGGAAGCGATGCGCGCGAAATCAACGCGTTCGAGGAGCAGATGCGCTCGTTGGGAGTCCTGGATGAATACGAGCCGTTCATCCGGGGCGTACGAGAACAGGGCGGGGAATCGTTGCAGGTCAAGTTGAATCGCGTTCGTAGGGCAGAACGATATGCGGACCTCATCCTGTCGCAGCCCGGGTACGCACAATTACAAACTAAACCGTATATGCGGGCGAATGTGCCCCTGGACTTATCGTTGTTTCACTGCAATGTGCTGGGGCGGGCCAAGCCTTTGATCGTTCACGCGCCATCCAATCCACTGACGAAGGGGACAGGCTTTATTCGAAAGACCCTGGACGAATTACGTGCGGAAGGCATTGAATTCGATTTTCAACCGGTGGAAAATATGCCTAATTCCGAGTTGCGGGCACTGCTCTCCTCCGCAGATATTGTTGTAGACGAACTCTATGCCGATACGGTGGGAGTATTCTCTTCCGAAGGTATGGCCACCGGTAATGCTGTCCTTACCCATTATCCGGCAGAATTTGCCGGAGTCCCGGGTGAGTGCCCGGTGGTCAATGTCAATGAAAAAAATCTAAAAGAGAGCCTGCGCCGCGTTATTCTGAATGTATCTGAAAGGTGTGAATTGGCAAAACGCGGGCGGGAATACGTCGAAACATACAACGATAGTTTGAAGATCGCCGGCGATTTGCTGTCATGGTTGGAACACACATCCAACCTCCATTATGATTTTTACCCAGCTGTGCAGATAAGCCGGTATACAAGTTAATTGGGAGCCATCAAAATGCCCGGAAATCATGTGGTGTTAACAGATGAATCGTTGAAGGACACGGATTCAAAATTTGCTGACCTTCAGCTTAGTGCTTCCTATACTGTAAGCATGCTCCACAGGAATGTACACAGCATGTTGATAACGTCGAAATACGATGGTTATCCCATACAACACTGGCCGTATGAGGGCGGGATGATTCTGGTGGAGGGAATGATATACAATCGTAAATCCAATGAGTTGAAAGAAACTCTAAATGCGATTGCGGGCCGTTTCCATTGGCGGGAACTCTATGACGATCTAGTGCGATCATTTGTGGATGATGCAGACGGCGAATTTGTTATTCTGATTCTTTCCTCCGACAATCGTCTGCTTGTTTTCAATGATTATTTTGGCCGCCTGCCTTATTATTACCATGCATCGAACGGTTTATGTATCTTCAGCAGGGAGGTAAAGTTCATTCTCAACTGTCTTCCTGAGATTCGATTTAGTACGATAGGGCTTGCCGAGTTCCTGATGTTCGAACACACGTTGGGTGACCACACGTTGTTTTCGGGGATTCGCTGGATGATGCCTGCCTCCATCCTGGAGGTTGATAGCGCCCCTTCGATTCACCTCAAACGGAAGACCGCCTCGGTTCAATTCGACTGTGTCTTGCGATCCGGGTTCACCTCAAAGCGGAAGAGCATTGACATCTTGCGCGATGGCTTTTACCAATCCGTGGAAGACCGCGTCAACTATTTGGAGCGCGAAGGCTACGGAATGATCGCTGATCTAAGCGGTGGATTCGATAGCCGGACGGTTCTGGCAGGATTGCAAAAATATTCAAAAAACGTCACCTATTATTCAGTCAACCTCTCGACGAATTATCCTGACCAAGATGAGACCGAATGGGCTGAACGGGTGTTTCTCTCATTTGACTCTCCCGGCAAGTTGGTGAAGCTGCATAACTCTTACGATTTTTCACCTCTCGAGATGGGTCCACTTGTGTATAAAACCGACAGCATGGTGAATTTCGAGACGACTTATGTATGTTATGAGGATATCAAAGAGATGCGACGTCAGGAATCGGGCAGGGTCGTCCGCATGCCCGGGCTAGGCGGAAGCGACTTTATTCGGAAGTCTCCTCAGTATTTTTCTCGTTCCATCGCACATGGGATAGAGTTGGGTCTTTATTCGCGCTCCAGCCTGCACCCGAGACGCGTGTGTCAGTTGGTAAACCTGCCGCCCGACGACTATTTCGACCATGTCAATGAGTATCAACGATCATACAGGGAACAAACGCCGGGCGACCAGTTGAAACGATATTATTTCGATTATCAATTTCATTTTGCGCAGGGTGCCCCGGAAGATCGGGAACGTCATCACTTTTGGACCTCGCCTCCGATGTGCGGTATGCCTTTCATGCGGACGATATTATCCCGTTTTCCGAATCATTGGGCGAACCCAACCTACTATGTAAATTTTATGCACGCCATAGACCCACGCTTGCTCGATTCACCGCTGTATGGCATCAACTTGAATCTCAAATCGCGACTGGGCGTCTGGGCCCGAGGTTACTATCCCAAGTTGCAAAGCGCGCAGCATAAACTTGCCGCGGTACTTCCTGGCGTTGCGCGGGCTGGAAAAAAAATGATATTCCGCATGTCACCGCAAATCCCGGTGAAATTCAGCCTGCTCGAGCGCCTGTATTCACAACTGGGTGCGACGAGTCAATTAATTCAACTCGGCAAGATAGTGCAATACTTGGAGATGACTCCCGACAGAAACCTATGGTTGAGGGTGGTTACTCTTTATTTATACTTCAAAGAACTCGAAGATCGGTTTTCCGAAAAGATCAGATTTTGATTCGATCACATGCTGAGCAATGAGTTGTAGTTCTCTTCGCGGTTCAATCCTTGATCGCCGCACTGGAATTGTTGATAGCGATACGACTACCAAGGACACAATTGTTAAAGCGACTTCTTAAAGACGGTGCGATCTATGGGCTGGGAGCGTTGCTAGCGCGTGGTGTTAATGTTCTTTTGCTTCCGCTATATACCCGCCTGCTCTCACCCGGAGATTTTGGCATCAGTGAAGTGATCACGACTCTCATCTTATTGCTTGGGCTCATCCCTCCATTGGAAATTTCGCAAGGCGTGACGCGTTTCTTCCCGAATGCAAAGACCGACGGTGAAAAAACTCTCTACGCTTCAACCTCGGTGCTCTATGTCGCCGCGGTCTGCCTGATATTTGTTCTGGTTTGCATTCCATTTGCCAATCAACTCACTCGTCATTTTCTAGAGTCGGATGATGGCATCCTCATGGTGCTGGCTCTCCTTACGTTCTTATTTTCCGCGATATATAATCTTGCTTCCCAGTTATTGCGCTGCCAATTCCTTGCTCTTAAATTCAGCATCGTCAATGTAGTTTTTAGCTTGGTGTCGATTCTGGCATCAGTCTTCGCGGTGGCAGTGCTTCAGATCGGTATTCGAGGGGTGCTGGTGGGGAACCTTGCGGGGTATGTCTCCGGTGTGGGATTGGCACTCTTCTTTGCTCGTCAAAACCTAGACTGGAAGTTCAACATGCAAAAACTGTGGGAAATGCTCGCGTTTTCGGCTCCGTTAGTTCCTTCTGCATTAGGCTATTTTGCCACTTTGTATATTAATCGGATCATGCTCAAGTTCATGCTCACAATTATTGATGTGGGCTTGTACAATGTAGCCTTTCGAGTCGTATCACCAATCAACCTGATCGTCGCGACCTTTCTAAGTTCCGTCACACCGCTGGTATATGAAAAATATGAAACAGAGAACATGCCTTTCGAGATTGCACGCGTATTCCGCATTTTCTTTGGCGCCGGACTGACCTTGATGATTGGTCTTTCGATTTTTTCCCGGGAGATTCTTTTCCTTCTAACCACGGAGAAGTACTTTGATGCTGCTTCCATCGTGCCTATACTGACTCTCTCCGCGCTTCTGTCAGGTATCTATGGGTTCAACTATGGCTTGTATATTGCCAAGAAAACAGGACTGATCGCGCTGATCAATATTTTGTCCGGTGCGATAAACGTTGGCTTAAACTTTATCCTCATTCCCGCCATGGGGTTATTGGGTGCGGCATGGGCAACCTGCTTGTCCATTTTGGTAAACACGGTTGTTTCGTTATGGTTTGGACAGAAATATTATCCGATCCCATTCCCGTTTCGAAGAATACTTGCCTCCTCGATCTGGGCGTTGACGGCGATGTGGATCGGTTCATTCCTGACCGGGATGGGGTGGCTGGATATTATGTTAAAAGGCATCCTTGTGGTGCTTTCGCTCATCACGTTTTCTTTGATTGGGCTGGTTACCTTTGCTGAACTCAAATCTGTTCTTGGTCGGACTAGGCAGGCTCAATTGAAAAAGCTTGGTTGATGCGGGATTCGTAGATGCGCATTGCATATATCAGTCTTCATTGGCCTCGCAGGCGAGACTCTGGTGTTGGCAAAAAGATTCAACAGCAAATCGCAACCTGGAATTCGATGGGGCATGACGCACGGTTGTTCATGCACGCGTCCAATGACAAACCCGCCTCGGCGTTGATCGAAGCGAAGGTCTTTCCGTACGAAGTGCGCGGCACATTCCAGACAGAGATGAATCGCATGCGCGCCGCAAGCCGCATGGTCAGCGCGGTCGAGGCGTATAGACCCGACATCATTTATTTGCGCTACGGAATTTATGTTTACCCCGCGCATCGGCTGATGCAATTTGCTCCGGTCGTGGAGGAGATCAATACCAACGACCTGACCCAGCATGAGGATTTGGGCGGAATCTACAGCCTCTATAACCGATTCACGCGCGGGATGTTTCTGCGCCGCGTGCGCGGACTTGTAACCGTCTCGCGAGAATTGAAAGAGTCCCCTGCCTTTGCCGTGTATGGCAAACCAACGCGAGTCATCGCCAACGGTATTGATCTCGATTCGTTCAAGCCGCTACCCGCTCTTTCTAATGAAACACCGCGATTGGTTTTTATTGGCAGTCCCGGTTACATTTGGCATGGCGTGGATAAACTCGTGGATTTTGCCCGTCGCTTCCCGGACTTGCAACTGGAAATTGTCGGTTACGATGCTTTGTCTGAATTTGAGCCATTGCCTCCAAACCTGACACTGCACGGTTATCTTTCTGCGGAGAAGTATTTGAAAGTGCTTGCCCGCGCCGATGTTGCGGTCAGTTCGCTGGCGTTGCATCGCATCCAACTGGACGAGGCTTCAACGCTCAAAAGCCGTGAATGTCTTGCATTAGGGCTTCCACTTGTGGTTGCCTACACCGACACTGATCTCGACGACGCGCGTTTTGATTTCATATTGAAGATTCCCAACAAAGAGGATAACATTCAGACCCACGGTGAAGCCATCCATGAGTTTGCGTATCAGATGCGAGGTAAAAGAACAGATCGTGCCTTACTTGGGCCTCGGCTTGACTCGAAACAAAAGGAAATCACGCGTTTGAAATTCTTTGAAGAAATAATACAAAGCAAGACAGGGAGTCGTTGATGCCTGTGAGCGGAGAGTTTTTTCGACGACTTGTCGTAATTGCACTAACCACCGCCTTGTTGACCGCCGCTGGGTATGAGTTTTACAACATCACCTGGGGAACGGGTGTGTGGCTGGGCGAATTTTCGCTTAAGTGGGGCGCGGCATTCTTCCTCTTTTGCCTGCTTGGAATTCTTTGTCTGGAATGTGTCATCCTCATCTTATGGCGGGATGAAAAAGCAGTATCCCTACTTGGTAATCTGGCTCTCTATCGAAATAAGCTCAGAATTCTGCGCTGGCTGTTGGTTGTTGCAGTTCTTGTACTGCCTATATGGGTGTTTCAATACACCGCGTGGGGACTTGTCATCGGAAATTACTTGCGCCTATTGATATGGGTCGTCTCGGCAGTTTTGCTTGGCTTTCTCCTTACGCGCTCGAGCGGAGAACCCATTGCCTGGCTTGGGTTGTTATCCGGGCTGATACTGATTTCAGGAACAGCGGTGTTTGCACTATCGCTTGGCAACGTGACGGGTTATCCGTTCTCACTCGGCTGGTCAGAGGGCAACCGCTGGTGGGATTATTCCATCCTGTTCGGGCGGGAGATCTACATCTACCCTGATGATCAACCGATTCCCGTGTTGCTCGATATTGGCAGGCAAGTCATCGGCGGGATTCCATTTCTCATTCCCAACGTTACGATCTGGCAGGCCCGCTTATGGGTGGGGTTGGTCAATGCAGTTCCATATTTCATTCTAGGACTTGTCGCTTTCAAGCCCTCCCTTTTCAGCCGTTGGCAATGGATTCTTGTCTCGATTTGGGCAATGATATTTGTGATTCAGGGACCCATTCAACCACCATTGCTGTGGTGCGCGATCTTTGTCGCATTTGCATGGGGCAAGGCGCTGTGGCTGGCACTGCCGCTGATCTTCGTTGCAAGTTATTTTGCAGAAGTCAGCCGCTTTACGTGGTTGTTCGCGCCCGGCATGTGGGCGGTGATGCTCGAACTTGGAGGCGCATCGTTGCACGACGGGAAGTTGAGCCGTGCCGCGTGGGTACGCGCTATCTCGGTCGGCGCGGCTGGCTTACTCGGCGGATATGTTGCGCCTTTCTATCTCCCTGCCATTGTTGCAAGTGTCTTGTCATTGATGGGAGGGACAAGTTCGGATGTAGTCTCGGGCCTCGGCTCTGGTGTGACGTTGGCCGGCGTGACCTCACAAGCCACTTCGCAAGATTTGCTTTGGTACCGGCTTTGGCCGAACGCCACGTATCCGCCGGGTATTGTACTTGGCTTGCTCCTCGCGGTAGGACCGCTGATAGCCATCCTGTTGTACATAAACGCGATCCGTCGCTGTGTATTGAACGTATGGCAAAAACTTGCGATCATCCTTCCACTCCTTGCATTCCTAGTCGTTGGATTGATCATCAGCGTAAAGATCGGCGGTGGCGGCGATCTCCACAACCTGGATATGTTCATCCTCGGTCTATTATTTACTGCCGCGCTTGCGTGGCAAAACGGAGCCGGCGCATGGATCCTCGAATCCGCTTCTTCTCAAGCCTGGGTTAAAACAGTTCTTGTCCTGATGGTTGTTATACCTGCCTATCAGCCGATGAAATTCCTAAGTCCGAATCAGGTGGCAGAAGAGGACATGACTTGGGTGATGACCCTCGCGGACATTCCACCGCAAGGACCGTTCCCCGAATTACTTCCGTACGAACGCGATGCGAACAAAGCCCTCGACGATATCCGCGGTGCGATCAAAGACGCCGCGCCGAATGGCGAGATCCTATTTATGGATCAGCGCCAACTGCTCACCTTCAAGTATGTCACCGGCGTTCCGCTCGTAGCAGAATACGACAAAAAAGTATTGATCAATCAGGCGATGAGCGCGGATGCGTCGTATTTTCAATCTTTTTATCAGGACCTTGCCGCGCGCCGTTTTTCGCTCATCATCACCAATCCGTTACACGAGCGCGTTCAAACCGAGGAAGATAATTTCGGCGAAGAGAACAACGCCTGGGTGGAATGGGTGTCTACGCCTATACTTTGTTTTTACGAACCACTGGAGACGTTGAGAAAAGTACGGGTTCAACTGCTAGTCCCTAAAGCAGATATTTCCGCTTGTGCACAGTATTTGGACAAGTGACGATGCCCATTCCATTCAATAAACCCACGCACACTGGGAAAGAACTCGAATATATTCAGCAGGCGATACGATCTTCTCATCTTTCAGGTGATGGGAGTTTTACGAAACGTTCTCACGCCTTGCTCGAAGAGTCGCTTCGTGTTCCTAAAGTATTGTTGACCACCTCCGGCACCCACGCATTGGAAATGTCCGCGCTGTTACTGGGTCTAAAGGATGGGGATGAGGTCATCGTTCCGTCGTTCACCTTTGTTTCGACGATCAACGCCTTTGTCCTGCGCGGTGCAAAACCGGTCTTTGCCGATGTGCGGCCCGATACGCTCAACCTCGACGAATCCAAACTTGAATCATTGATCACCCCGCGGACGCGTGCCATTGTGGTCGTCCACTACGCCGGTGTCGGCTGTGAAATGGACGCAATCATGGAGATTGCAAACTGTCACAACATTCCCGTGATCGAGGATAACGCCCATGGACTGTTCGGCAAATATAAGGGTAGGGACCTTGGCACCTTCGGCGTAATGGCGACGCAATCCTTCCACGAGACGAAGAATTTCACGTCCGGAGAGGGAGGCGCACTGCTTGTCAACGACAAGAAATATATCGACGATGCGGAAATCATGCGCGAGAAAGGGACGAATCGCAGCCGTTTCTTTCGCGGGCAGGTGGACAAATATACCTGGGTAAATCTCGGTTCGAGTTACCTGCCCTCGGAAATTCTCGCCGCGCATTTATTTGCCCAACTCGAAAAGCGCGAGGAGATTCAATCCTCGCGTCGCAAGATCTGGGAAACCTATTACAAGGAACTGGGCGAGTGGGCGGAGGAAAACCACGTGCAAATGCCTTTCGTCCCCGCGCATTGCGAACAGACGTACCATATGTTTTATATGCTCTTCCCGAGTCTTGAAACGCGGACTGCCGCTATTGCCCACTTGAAGGAACGCGGCGTTCAAGCGGTGTTCCATTACCTGCCTCTGCACCTCTCGCCGATGGGTGAGAAATTCGGTGGCAAAGCCGGAGATTGTCCTGTCACTGAACGCATCACCGACCAGTTGCTTCGTCTTCCCTTTTACACGAACATGACCGATGAAGAGCAAAAGACGGTAATTCACGTGCTGAAGGAATTCAATGTCTAAATTGAATCTTCCCTACCTCATCCCCCGCATCATCCGTCATTTCATGCCCGAGAAACTTGTGCGGGCATTATTGTTACGCAATATCATCATCCGACCTGGTCTTGAAACCAGCAACCCGTTTGCGGCTGTCCAGCGTTACGTGGATGTTCTTTCCGCGCGCGGGCTCTCATTCAAAAACAAACGCGTACTCGTGTTTGGCTACGGAGGCAGGTTTGACATGGGTTTCGGCTTGTTGAAGGATGGCGCAGAGCATGTGATCCTGTGCGACAGGTACGCGCCTCCCGATGAACCGCACAACCGTCGCTTGTATGGAACAGAAGATAAATATTTCTTTGTCGACTCGAAAGGCTTGCGCCCGCGCCCCGAATGGATGACATTGCTCAACGACGACATCCGTGATTTGCAGTCTCGCGGCGAGATCGAACCGATGGACTTCGTGTTGAGCAGTTCGGTCTACGAACATCTCGACGATGTGGAAGGTATCACGCGCGCGCTCGCTGCGCTTACCAAGCCAGATGGTCTGCACATCCATTTCGTGGATCTGCGCGACCACTTCTTCAAGTATCCCTTTGAGATGTTGAGGTTCTCCGAGCGCATGTGGCGGACATGGTTGAACCCTTCCAGTAATCACAACCGCTATCGCCTTTGGAACTATCGCAAAGCATTTGAAGATTGTTTTGCAAATGTTGAGATCGAAATCCTCACTCGCGAAGATGACGCCTTTCGCAAACTTCAGCCGCACATCCAGTCTGAATTCGTCAGCGGGGATATGGTCGAAGATGCTGCCGCGACGATTCGGGTGATCACTTCACAAGTGAAAATATAGCGCGGCTGTGTTGTCCTACGAATAACAATGTATTTTCTGATCCAGCCCTCTCCTTCTACCTTCTTGCGGACAATCCTCGCCGTTGCTGCCGCGTTCTCTCTGCTGTCCATCCTGGATCTTTTTGAATCCGCACGAAATCTTGGAGTGGACATCTCGACAAGCGTCACATGGTTGGCTGGCGTATTCTTATTTGCGGCGATCTCTCTGTTAGCCCTGCTCGGGATGGGCGCCAGCCTAACAAGATCGGGTGAACAGTTGTGGGGTCGAATCGAAGCGTTGAGTTTCGTCTCGAAGGGTGTTGGCGTTGTGTCAGCCATCGTCGCGTTGAGCGGCTTCCCGCTGGTCGTTTCAAATTCATTTTTCAAAACAGTACTGGGAAACGCAGGCTGGATTCATTTGCTCGTCTTCTGGATGTTCTCGCTCGCGGGCATGTGGGGGATTAAGGGCTTTCGCAGAGAGTTATCGTGGTCTGTTGCCTTGATCGTGTTTCTGTTGGTTCAATCGGTGTTGCAGGTTTTGTTCATAAGTCTTCCAACCATCACAGCCTATCCGTTCGCGATGGGCTGGTCGGAGACCAGCCGCTATTATTACCCGTCGCTGTTTCTGTCTGAAAAAATTTACGGCGGAAGATTTGCATGGCCGATTCTTCACCCGACCTTGCACGCGTTGCTCGCGCCGCCATACCTGTTCGACGCGCCGTTGTGGTTCCATCGTTTCTGGCAGACGTTCCTGCGGCTCGCGCTGGCAGGTTTGATCGTCCCTGCCTTGATGTCGCGGCTTGCAATCCAAGATCGCGGAGTGAAAATTTTCACGGGGATGTGGATGTTCCTCTTCCTGTTGATGGGACCCGTCTATCTGCATTTGACCATCCCCGTACTGATTCTCCTCCTTGGCTTTTCGCCTCATCGCCCAATTCAAACCTGGTTTGCCGTTCTCTTGGCTTCTATCTGGGCTGGGACAAGTCGCATCAACTGGTACGTGATGCCCGGCATCATCGCCGCCGTGCTGTATTTTCTCGAAGTTCCATTCAACGGAAAAAGTACATTCAGTAACCTGCTCAAGCCCGCGCTGTGGTTTTTTGTTGGGACGTTGACCGCCTACGTTTCGATGCAGGTTTACATCGCTTTCTCAGGCATCCCGAACCCAAGTGATTTTTTCACCAGCCTATCTTCGCCATTGTTGTGGTATCGGTTGCTGCCGAATCAGTCGTACGCGTTCGGCATTCTTCCTGCCGCGATCTTGGTTTCCACTCCAATGTGGATTGTGCTGTATCAACAATTCCGCTCCCGCCGCGCGGACTGGCATCCCGTGAGAGTGTTCTTCATCCTCATCTCGTTACTTGCTTTGTTCGTCGGCGGGCTGATTGTGAGCCTGAAGATCGGCGGCGGCGCGGACCTGCACAACCTCGACGCGTATTTCACCATGCTGTTGATCGTGTTTTCGTATCTGATCTTTGCCCGCTACACTCCCGAAAAAAGGACTGCGGAATTTATTCCGCTAAACTGGGGCAATGTGATGGCGGTCATCGTCATCCCCACTTTGTTTTTGACCCAGACGAATATCGGATTCAAGGCATATGACCCGTCACGAACGGACGCAGTCTTGCAAAGTCTGCAGGAGCACGTGGATGAAGTCAATGCCAATGGCGGCGAGATTCTATTCATCACCCAACGGCATCTCATTTCCATGGGCATGCTCGAAAATGTGACGCTCATTCAAGAGTACGAGCGCGAGGAATTGATGGAAATGGCGATGTCGAACAATGAGGAGTTTCTTGAGAATTTCAAACAGGAAATGGTAGCTCAGCGCTTCGACCTAATCATCGTTGACCCGCTGACGTTCAAAATCCTTGCGCGGCGCCGTGCCTTTTCAGAGGAGAACAACGTGTGGGTGCGCGGCATCATGCGCCCGATTTTGTGCAACTATCGTTTGGAGGTATCTTTCCCTGAGGACGAGGTCGCTTTGTATGTTCCGCAGGAAGGGGAGAGGGTGTGTCCGTGAGGTCATTTGAGAACAAGCGAAGTTACGACCCCCTCTAATCGCTTTCCAACCAGACTTTCGATAGGTTCTCCCCCAAATACGAAAGAAAGAGTCAGGATAATTATCCATACTACTCAGTCCGTATTTGGGGGAGATGTCTCCGCGAAGCGGGACAGAGGGGGTCGCTTTCCCCGAGGATGAGATCGCTTTGTATATTCCGCAGGAGGGGGAGACGGTGTGCCCGTAGTTGAGGATGTCGTCAGATGCTTTCTACAAGTAAAATCTACCTTTCATCGTGTGAAAAGTACTTTTGTAAATTACAGACTTCTTCAAATAGGTCTGAGAAGTTGGATTACTTTGCCTGTATAAGGGTCAATAAGTATTTTAAAACCTGATGAATATCCATAATCTACTACCCAGCCATCATAACTTTGTGGTCTTAGATAGAGGTGAATAGAACACCGATTCTGAAGTCCTAAACGAGCCTCTTTACCACCATTCTCTTCTGCGATTCTGATCGCGTCTTCCGCCGTAATTTTGACTTGGCTCAAATCAATACTATTCCGCCCCAGAAAAGGGTGTGGATATTTTTCTTCGTCTCCCCAAGCAACAAATCCATATTCTGGATCAATATAAACTTCACGCCATGTATCCACGATCTTACCTTTTTCAAAATTGACCTTTAAATATACAAACCCACCTCCCGGAAATCCAATAAAATTATCCTGACAATCGACATTGAAATACATCGCATAAAAATTCCATTCATCTAGGCTGTCTTTCCAGATAAAATCATCCAAGGCATGAACAATCTTCAAATTATCTGACTGGCTCCATGAGATGAGTTGATCATAAAGGATCGGTTCACTATATACATCATCCCATGTTCTGATGTCTGGTTGAAATGCATCTGTATTTCCATTTTCTAGAGATGTTAGAATCGTTTCAGGATTTATCATGAATAGTCCGGTATTCTCATAATAAGAGAGGCTAAGGGGTCTCTTATTGCCATGCCAGAAAGGTTGATAGACATAGACATAAACTGAAACTAACAAGACCAAGGAGATGATTGCGAAGTAAATTTGCTTCTGTTTTTTGATCATCATAATTTCCTCCTATTAATTTCTCGCTTCTCCAACACCACCAACAACCGCGTCGCAAACAGGGATGGGAACAGATCGAGAATTTTCTCCAGTGATTTTACAGCCGAATACATCCCCGTCAGGTAGAGTTGCGGACCCGAGTATCCGCCCGATGCGGCATATGCCAGCGCCGAGAGGCGGATGGTCTTGACGCTATTCCATGCCGTGAGTCGTGAGTGATAGCCATTGCCTACAAAGATGCGTGTGGCGTTTCCCTGCGCAGCGTAGTACTCCAAATGTTCCGGCGACCAGTTCGCGGGGGCGAGCCAATCGATTTTTTTCGTGATGGCAATCGGCTCAGCGTGAAACACGCCGTACACGAGCAGTCCCAGCAGGCTCATGCACGGTTCGAGCAGGATGACCCGTCCGCCCGGGCGAAGGACGCGATGAAACTCAGTCAATGCGGTGCCGGGGTATTTCAAATGATGGAAAACGTCCGTTGAGATCAAATCGGAAACTGATTCATCTTCGAATGATAGTTTGTACGCATTCTCGATTTGGTCAATCCATGAGAAAGGAAACAGGTCTGTGCGAATGCAGTTCGGCAGAACGTCGCGGATGCCTCCGAGACCTGAGCCCAATTCGACGACTTTCGAGTCCGGCAGGCTGCTTAATTGTTTTGCAACCGTTTGATACAGATCTTTGTATGCGGCTTGGAGCAATGGTTTGCGATTCCATAACTCGTGGTTTTTGTTGATGAGGTCTTGATGAAGGTTGATGCCCATAATTGATATTGCAGGGGCGACGTGTACGTCGCCCCTACGTTTTTATATGAATTTTATCCGCCGCGCGGCGAACGCGACCATGCGAAATAACAACAGTCCATGCTTCCAACGCGAGATGTTGGTCGAGCCATATGTCCGTTCACGGTAGCGGATGGGCAGGTCAATGATCTTCAAATTCAATTTCGCCGCGCCGAAGATCAGATCAAAATCGCCGAAAGGGTCGAAATCTCCAAAGTAAGAACGGTTCGCGGCAATGCGCTCGTAATCCTCCTTCCACAACACTTTCGTTCCGCACAACGTGTCTTTGATGGGTTGCCCCAACAACCAAGAGAACGCGAGGCTAAAAAATTTATTTCCAAAAAAGTTCAAAGTCTGCATCGCTTCTTTTTCCATCGGGTACACCAGCCGCACGCCGTTGATGAATTCACCCTTGCCTGAAACGAGCGCGTCGTAAAACCGCGGCAGGTCTTCAGGCGGCACCGTCAGATCCGCATCGAGGATCATCAATACATCGCCATTGGCTTTGGCGTAGCCGAGTCGCACCGCGTCCGCTTTGCCGATGCCGGTCTGCTGGAGGATCAGGCTGGGAGTGGATGGATGCGAAGCCGCTTCCCGCTGGATCGCCGCGAACGTGTCATCTTTGGAATGTCCCTCGACGAAGACGAGTTCCGTCTCGCGTCCCATTTTTGGAGTCCGCTCGAAGATGGATTGGATATTTCCCGCTTCATTCCGCGCGGGGACGATGACCGACACCATCGGCTCTGGCGCGCGTTGGGGGGCTGGTCGCGCGATGACGAAGTTCGACAGCGCGAGATGATGCAGAGGCCACAAGCGCACGAGAAATTTGTTTGCCAGCCCACCCAACGGAAGAGGAAAAAGAATCTCCTGTGTGATCTGCACCGGCTCGAAACCCGCGAGGCGCATCAACCCGCGGATATCTTCGCGCGTTAACCAGTTTTGGTAGAGATCGGGCGTAGCGAGCCCCAGCGATTGCGCGAGGTTGAGGGGTAACTGCCACAGCCGGCTGTAAAGGTTGAGAATGATTCGTGTGCGCGGCGTACAAAACTTCGTGATCTGCTGAAGAACGCGTTGCACATCCCACAAGTCGTTGACGAGGTCAGAAAGGATGATGAAGTCGAAGGTTTCGTTTACGGAGGAGAGGTCATGCACATCCGCCTCAATGAATTCGAAGCCCGGATGTTTCGGCTTTGCGCGTCGAATCATCTCTGATGAGAAATCCACGCCCACGCCGCGCGAGGGATTCAGCGATGCGAGTAGCCTCCCGTCTGCGCAACCGAGCTCAAGTACGCGCGATCTTGGAGAGACGTGAAAACGATAGATCTCGGCCAATCGTCTGTGATACCAAATTCCCATCCCGCGCCAAGCGTCGCGTTTGCGTGCAACCGCGTCCCAATGCGCGATGCGGGATTGTTGGTACGCAATGCCAGACGCATCGAATGAGGCAAGTATTTTCATGATGGTTTTTTGACTATGGTAATATTTTATCATTCAAAGAATCGCAATGGATTCAACAACCCACTCACGGCAAGAAATAGTCGTCCTTCGGCTAAGCCTGTCTCTTGCCCTTATCGAAGGGGTCTTCGTGTTTTGGACGTATGTGACCGCGCCGAGCGAGACAGACTCGATCGTCTTCCTGCAATATTCAGCGCTTCGGCTAATCCTGTTGCTCTTTGTACTCTTGTGTCTGTTGGTGCTGACGTTCTTACTTGTCGTATCTGTTAGACCAAATTGGGGCGTAGCAAAGATAATAGGTCGACTTTTGGACAGAACCGAACCATTCTGGATTCTCCTCACCTTGACTGGTTGTGCCTACTTCCTGTTATTCACATCAGACCAAATCCTACCGCAAGCCACACCTTATCGCGAACGACTCTATCCAATGCTAATATGGTTTGGGTTAATTGCATTACAGTTCACTATCGGGTTGATTACTTTGAGAGTATTCGATTCTGGTGTTGTTCGGGTCTATCGAGAATCTCTTCGCCCTAGCGTTATCGCAATTATTATGCTGGTATTCTTGGTCGCTTTTATCGCATTAACCAATATTGGGCTGGTTCCCGACGCGATCTACTGGCAAGGACCGGGCGTCCCACTGCTGTTTGTGCAAGTGCTTGTTGCAACGATCATTGCGTTGACGTTCAGCCCGCTTGCGTATCGCTTCGGCAGCAAAGTCGATTTTGCGGCAAGTATTGTGCTGTGGGGGCTGGCTGTTTTTCTCTGGTGGGGTCAGCCCGCACGAGTCTCCTACAATACCCTTGAACCTGCCCCTCCCAACTTTCAGGAATATCCGTTTGGTGATGCAATTCTGTATGACACCGTTGCGCATGAATTCCTAGCCGGCGCAGCGTTACCGAACGATTTTTGGGTCAAACCGCTATATTCGTTCTTCCTGGCAGCCCTGCATTTTTTTGCCCGGGAAAATTATGCGTTGCTGGTCTTTTTGCAGGTTGTGATTCTTGCAATCGTTCCAGCCTTTGTGTATTTACTCGTCAGTCTCATTGCGAATCGAACTGCTGGCGTTCTGGCCGGTTTGCTTGTGATTCTACGTGAGCAGAATTCGATCGCTCTCTCGAACGTGATTCAGGTAGCACACTTGAAGTTGCTCCTGAGCGACATGTTCTCGATGGGTCTCGTTGTCCTCCTCGTCTGGCTCATGTTCCTCTGGTTCGAGAAACCAGAGGGACGTCGCGATTCGCCTCTTCTGATTGGCGGAGCAATAGGGTTGCTGGTACTGACTCGCGGACATCCCGTGCTCTTGTTTCCAATTATTTTTTTCGTCGTGTTTCTTTTTCCATCTGTTGGTCTTCGTCAGCGACTGCAACGAGCGGCTTTGTTCGTTGTTGGCATTACGCTTGTCCTGGTACCGTGGCTATGGCGAATTTACGAAACTACAGGCAGATTCGCACTTCAAAGTCCCGTTTCTCCGTACAGTGCGAACATGGCTGGGCTATACAGTCTCACGCCTCGACTTGCAAACCCCGAGCTATTTACGACAGATGTTTCCAGCCAGACGCTGGAACAATCCGATTCGCAGAACAAACAGGTCATGCGGTTCATACTTCAGCACCCTGATGAAGTGACTCGATTTGTGTCGGCTCATTTTTTTCACAATGTGATTCACAGTTATATTTATTTGCCTCAATCGTTCCGCATCGAAACCTTGCGGTCGTACGTAACCAGTGAGTCGTTCTGGGGGAACTGGCAGGGCGAATTTTCACTTCAGAATTGGATATTTCTGTTCATCAATATGGGCTTGATCGCTCTTGGACTTGGAACTGTTTGGAGAAAACACAAGTTGTTGGCTCTCGTCCCGCTGCTGGTCGGTATTGGCTATAACGCGAGTGTTTCTGTGGGGAGGATTTCGGGCTGGCGCTTCATCCTCCCTGCAGACTGGATCACCCTTGTTTATTTTTCTGTGGGGCTGGTTCAGTTTTCCTATATCTTGAAGTTTATAGTGACCCGCTCAGCCTATGATGTTTCAATAAGCAAGGAGGTGCCAACGACCCGGGATGCTTCAACCAGATGGATAAGTGCATTCGGGTTTGCAGTCCTTTTTCTTTTCATCGGAACAGCAGTTACCTATGGCAATCGCATATTCTCGAACCGCTATCCAATACTATCGGTTGAGGCGCTGGCTGGGCAATACCTCAGTGTAACGGAGTCGCTAGGGCGGCCATTTACAGAAAATGAACTGAAGCGCTTTCTTCAAAATTACGATCAAGCGGTTCTTATTTACGGACAGGCGATCTACCCGTATTACCTGAAGGCAAACTCAGGCCCGATCAACCATGCCTGGCCCGCTTACAAACCCAGACCTTATAATCGCGTTGTATTTTACATCACAGGCCCTGAATCGATGAACGTCATCCTGCCGATTTCATCGCACAACTTCGACTTCCCGGATGGAGCGGATGTAATTGTTGTAGGCTGTTCTAATGATCACGGAGATGTGGAGGCGGCTTCAATTCTAATCGCTGGAGTTCCACCTACTCTTTTTGTGCGCGAGCCTATGCCTGAATTTGCGTGTCCGCTTGCTGAATCCCCTTAACGCGTCCTGCGATGTGGTTCCCATTCTCTTAAGATCACTACGTTCTGTGTCTCTCTGGAAACAACGCTGCCAACATGCACTTGAGAAACAGTTGTAATGTACACTACTTTCTGTGTAACATAAATATGCCAGTGCTAGTAAACGGTTATCCAAACCTCATTACACGACGGTCTCGGTAAGACCTGCCGACGGTTGGTTTGCCGTGTCCCTCCTAACATGCTAGCCGACTTGGGTACGCTTCGCGATATTTGAGCAGGTTCTGGCTTTGGGTTATTCCCTTCGACAGCATTCTTCGCCCAACCACCCGCCACCAGCGGGATCCGTAAGGGCAGCTAGGCACTTATTCATGGCAGCATTAAACCAAATGCAAACCGGAGCAGGAATGGGAAAAATACAGTCTTTTACAGAACACTTTTTTTACTCAATTAAAGAGCTGGTCTTTGACGCGCTCTTGCTGTTGCGAAAAGAAATCGTTCCGTCCTTTCAATTTAGTTTCGGATCCGTACCTAACAATGTTTGGCTGTCATTTTCCCTAGTAATTGGATCTGGCCTAAGGAGCTACTACTTATCGCAGCCGATGAGATATGATGAATCGGTTACATTTCTAGAGTTTGTTAACAGAGACCTGCATGACTTAGTCTATTATCCATATCCAAATAACCATGTTTTACATACACTACTGGTCAAAATGGCAGTACTCATCTTGGGTGCAAATCCGATTTCCATTCGATTAATCGCATTTTTAGCGGGAGTTGGTTGCATACCGCTCATTTTCAGCTTATGTCGTCAGTTAGCACAATCCGGAGTTTTTGCCGCACTCGCAGTTTCGGTTTTCCCGTATCTAGTGTTTTATTCTACCAATGCTAGAGGATACACACTTCTAGTCTTACTAACCCTCCTATTAGCATCTGTAGGTCTGCAAGCGGCAAAAAAACCGTCCGTCGCCGGCGCCACATTAACATCCTTGGTTGCTTCATTGGGCATTTTGGCAATGCCTTCGATGCTCTTTCCAATTGCCGGTCTATACTTTTGGTTCGTACTATTGCTGCTCATGCATAAGATAGATTTGAAGATTATTTTTTTTGATTTCATTATTCCATGCGGCCTGTTTACAGTTGTTTTTTCTCTTGTTCTTTATACTCCTGTGATTATGGTTTCGCAAGGAATTGAAACCATTATTAGCAATAGCTACATAAAGCCCCAGCCGTGGCCGGAATTTCTTGGACAGTTATCTCCGCATATAACAAGCAGCCTCAGCGACATTTTTAGAGACATACCACGACCTCTGATAATAGTTTTTGTTGTGCTTGTACTTTTGGGCATACTTCATGGCATTCAGAAGCGCGATCGTACTACTTTGCTATTGTTACCATCTATTCTATTAGGTTCCGCCGCGATCCTATTTATTCAACATAGGATTCCATTTGCACGAACATGGATTTTTGTAATCCCGTTCATCATTTTGTTGGCTGATGCAGGATTTACTTACCTAATGGAACAACTTTCGCCCAGAATTAAGCTATATTTCCTGCTGGTGACTTTTTTAGCAGCAACGGTCTTCACGATTTCGCTAATTTCATCGAACTCCATCGCTAGGCACCCTGATACCGGTATTTTTTCTGAAGCGCCAATCGCCGCCAAGTTTTTGGAATCCAGAGTAACGAAAAAGCAGCCAAACATCGTATTTGTAAGCAAAACTCCCGCAACCGAACCTATTAATTTCTATCTGTGGTACTACGATATTCCCGTAGAATTTGCGAACGAAAATTCTTTACCTGGTGATATCATATATATAGTTGAGAAAAGCCATTATTCCCTCAAGGACATGACTGACCAACCGGTTATTAAGATATTTGCCATCGATAATCTGGAAGTGTATCAAGGAATAGATACCGAGAAGTAACAACCTGTTTTCTATACAGGGCTAGGCGGATAATTTTCTATGCGACACCAGCCGCGTACCGGCGGATGGGGCTCTGCGCCTTTTTTGACTTCTCAGGGCGCTGCGTGAATTCCATATCCTAAAACAATTCTTCCCTGCAGCCACTTACTCTAACCTTTGGCTAATGTCAACATCTCCATTGTTTCGCTCCTCTCCAATAGCCATAAGTTTTTTCGAGCTCGGGCCATAGGGTAGCCCTAATGATCGTGGGTATTGAGATTGTTTCAGATTGGGCATCCCCTGCTCGACCGAAAATTTGTGAGGGCGTTATCGGTTACTTCCCAGTCGGTTCCAGATTGCCCGACAAACGAACAACGGGATAATGAGCAGAAGTGTGGCTGTGCGCAATGGAGGAATCCGGGGTTTGATCCACTACAGATACAGTTGACTCACCACCAATCCGTAGACGATTAACCTAGCCAAATTGTCAACGGCCAAATTGCTCTCAATAACGGGCAAGATCAGCCGGTACGTTATCAGGCGTGAAAATGAAAAATGGACGATGCCGCCGCACGTCAACAGAGCACAACGGTTTGGCGCCGTTTGTTTGCTGAGCCCCGGTAAACGATGGCAAGTTGAATTCCCCCGTTTGACAGTCCATTATTCTCGGTTATAATTCAGTCACTGAATTTTGAACTGAGAAATCATGGAAACGACAAACGAAGAATTGCGCGAACTCACCCTTCTCGAAAATATCGAAAACGATCCCGATGTGAATCAGTCCACGCTGGCGACCCAGCTTGGCGTCGCCGTGGGAACCGTGAACTGGCATCTCAAGCGCTTGATTGCCAAGGGCGCGGTCAAGGTCAAACGCGCAGAGCGCAAGAAATTGCGCTACATCATCACGCCCGAAGGCATCGCCCTGCGCGCTCGCCTTGCGGTGGATTACGTCGAGCGATCGTTTTCGATCTATCGCAAAACGCGCCAGCGCGTGAAGGAGCATCTTGCAAAAGTCCGCGCGGCGGGGTTTGACCGCGTGCGCATCGTCGGCAAAGGCGATGTGGCGGATGTGTGCAAACTCACTTGCATCGAACAAGGTGTTGCCATTGTGAACGATAAAAATGTGCCGACGATTCAGGTGGATGGGTTCAAAGTGCAGTTGCGTATGGAGGACTCGGAATGACAGATCGTCATGTTTTGATCACTGGCGGCGCGGGATACATCGGTTCGCTCCTGACCTCGGAACTGCTGCGGCTTGGATACCGCGTCACCGTGCTCGACTCGCTCCTCTTCGGCGGCGAGGCGATCGTTCCGTTTTTACATCATCCCAATTTTCATTTTGTCAAAACCGACGTGACGGAACCGCGCGCGGTGAAAGAAGTGCTCAAAGGTGACTGGCAGAAACCCGATGCAGTTGTCCACCTTGCCGCGATTGTAGGGTTTCCTGCCTGTCAGGCGGTGGGCAAGCAAGTGGCATGGAAGTACAATGTCGATTCTACAAAACTGACTTTTGAGCAAGCCGCAGAACTTGGAGTGGAGCGGTTTGTCTTTGCCTCCACTTATAGCAACTATGGATTGAGCCCTGACGGCAAACCTGTCACCGAAGAGTCGCCGTTGAATCCGCAATCGTTGTATGCAGAGACAAAGATCGCAGCGGAGGAATTCCTGCGCTCGCAAAAAGACGCGGCGTGCGCGCCGCTCTTGTTTCGGTTCGCCACATTGTACGGCTTGTCACCACGCACGCGATTCGACTTGATTGTGAATCAATTTGTGCTCGAGGCATTTACCAAGCGCGAATTGATCATTTACCAGCGCGGCTATTCGCGCTCGTTCGTGCACATCCGCGACGTCGCGCGCGGTGTGATCATGGGATTGGAAGCGGAACTTTCGAAGGTACGCGGGCAAATTTTCAACCTTGGGACCGACAACGGCAATTACTCGAAAGACGATATCGTCGCACTGGTTCGCAAGTGGATGCCCGAGGTTGAAGTGCATTATAAGGATTTGACCTTCGGGGGCGACATGCGTGACATCACCGTCTCATTTGCGAGAATAAAGAAAGTCCTAGGTTTTGAAACTACTCTCGACGTGGACGACGGCATCCGCGAATTGTTGTTTGCCTTGAAAACGGGCATTATTCGCAATCCGATGGATGAAAAATATCGGAACGCGCAATTTATTGTTCAGTAGGTCTAAAGTGAAAGGTTCAAGGTTTAAAGTTCAAGGATTGATGTAATGACAACAGCGAAACGGTTTGAAGACTTGGAAGTTTGGCAAAGAGCCAAAGAATTGACTAACTTGATTTACAAAAACTCATCCGACGGTGTCTTTGCCCGTGATTTTGAATTGCGCAATCAGATACGGCGGGCGGCAGTTTCGATCATGTCGAATATTGCAGAAGGTTTTGAAAGCCAAACTCAAGTGTTGTTCATTCAATATCTTGGCAGAGCCAAAGGTTCGGCAGGCGAAGTGCGTGCCCAGCTTTATATAGCCAGAGACCAGGGCTATCTTGGAAACGAAGAATTTGACGCCATGTTTTCCCTGGCGGAAATCTGTAGCAAGCAACTTGCTCGATTTATTCAGTATCTGGAAACGCAACCCAATGCTCGTCGAATTCGGGAAGGCGGAGTAGTTTACGATGTTGGACCTTAAACCTTCAAACGTTCAACCTTCAACTTTTTGGCAAAGCAAGAAGGTAATCGTCACAGGCGGTTCGGGTTTTCTCGGCTCGTTCGTTGTCGAAAAACTGAAAGAGCGTGGTGCTCGTGATGTATTTGTCCCACGAAGTACGCAATACGACTTGCGCAAGTCTGAAGACATTTTTCGCATGTTAGCTGATTTCAATGCGGATATGGTCATCCACCTCGCCGCGTTGGCTGGCGGGATTGGCGCAAACATGGGACGCCCCGCCGAATTCTTCTATGATAATTTGATCATGGGTGTTCCTTTGTTGCATCAAGCCTGGCAAAAAGGAATCGAAAAATTTGTCGCAGTCGGTTCGATATGTTCCTACCCGAAGTTTACGCCCCTTCCGTTCAAAGAAGATGATTTATGGAACGGCTACCCCGAAGAAACCAACGCGCCATACGGGCTGGCGAAGAAGATGCTATTAGTGCAGTCACAGGCATACCGCCAACAGTATGACTTCAACTCGATTTATTTAATGCCGGTGAATTTGTTCGGTCCGCGTGACAACTTTGACTTGGAAACCTCGCACGTCATTCCCGCTCTGATCCGCAAGGGCGTCGAGGCACAAGAGCGCGGTGACAAGGAAATCCCTGCATGGGGTGATGGCTCACCGACGCGCGAATTCCTCTACGTGGAAGACGCCGCAGATGGGATCGTCACTGCCGCAGAAAAATACGATGGTTCCGAGCCTGTGAATCTCGGGTCGGGATATGAGATTTCGATCAAAGACCTGGTGGAGCTAACCGCCAAGATGACAGGCTTTACCGGAAAAATTGTCTGGCAGACAGATAAGCCCAACGGTCAGCCACGCCGAGCGCTCGATGTCAGCCGGGCGAAGGAATATTTCGGCTGGAGCGCGCAGGTTCCCTTTGAGGAGGGGATGCGGCGCACGATCGAGTGGTTCAAGGCAAACAGGGAAAAAATCAAGTAGCGTCATGGCGAGGGCGACAGCCCGAAGCGATCCCCAAAATTATCACGGAGATTGCTTACCCCTGCGGGGCACACGTCGTCGGGCTTTGCCCTCCTCGCAATGACAGATGATATTATGACCGAAATCACAAAACACGAACCCACTACCGTTTACATCAAACCATCCACAGGACTTGCCGCGCTGAATCTGCGTGACCTGTGGATCTACCGCGAACTCGTCTTCTTCATGGTCTGGCGCGATGTGAAGGTGAAATACAAACAGACCCTGCTAGGCATGGCGTGGGCTGTCATTCAACCCGTATTGACGATGCTGGTATTTACATTCGTCTTTGGTGAGGTGGCAAAAGTTCCAACAGATGGTATTCCCTATCCCATCTTTTCATTTGCGGCACTCTTGCCATGGGGCCTTTTTGAGGTCGCATTGAATCAAGGAAGCCGTTCGCTTGTGGCGCACAACAACATGGTGACGAAGATCTACTTCCCACGTCTTATCCTTCCGATTTCCTCCGTATTCGCAGGACTCGTGGATTTTCTCATCGCGTTTGTCATCTTGATCGGTTTGATGCTGTACTATCGGGTAGCACCTGCCTACGACCTGTTGTGGACTCTTCCGTTGTTTATCCTTCTTGCCATCGTCACTGCTCTCGGCGTGGCATTGTGGCTCTCCGCGATTAACGTGAAGTATCGCGATGTAAACCAAGCCCTCCCGTTTCTGACCCGCTTTTGGCTGTTCATCACGCCTATCGCGTACTCTTCCTCCGTCATCTCCGAGAAGTGGCAGATTCTCTACGCGCTCAACCCGATGGCAGGCGTGGTGGATGGATTCCGCTGGGCGCTCCTTGGTTCGGGTAATGGACCTGACATCACGTTGTGGGTTTCAGCGACCATTTCCGTTTTGATATTCATCTCCGGCTTGTTTTACTTCCGAAGCATGGAAAAAACATTCGCCGATACGATCTAGTTCTCCGATTTCTATTTTCTCTTGCACTTATCAATTATTCAATGACCACCGCTATTCGTGTTTCTAATCTCGGCAAACGATACCAGATCGGCGCGGCGGAGACCAAATTCCGTTACAACATGCTGCGCGACGTGCTGGTGGATACTGTTTACGCGCCTGTGCGTTTGGCGAAAGCGCTGGTCGGCAAATCCGACCGCCGAAGCAACCAAAACTTTGTCTGGGCGTTGAAAGATGTTTCCTTTGATCTCGAAGAAGGCAAGGTGCTCGGCATCGTGGGGCGTAACGGCGCGGGGAAAAGCACTCTTCTCAAAATCCTCTCGCGCGTGACCGAACCGACTGAAGGCACGGTCACCGTGCGCGGACGCGTCGGTTCGTTGCTGGAGGTGGGGACTGGTTTCCACCCTGAACTAACGGGGCGCGAGAACATCTACATGAACGGCGCGATCCTCGGCATGAAGCGCTCGGAGATTGATTCAAAATTCGACGAGATGGTGGATTTTTCCGAAGTCGGTCAGTTCATTGACACGCCCGTTAAACGATATTCTTCCGGCATGTATTTGAGGCTGGCGTTCGCCGTAGCCGCGCATTTGGAGCCTGAGATCCTCGTTGTGGACGAAGTACTTGCCGTGGGCGATGCGGAATTCCAGCGCAAGTGCCTTGGCAAAATGAGCGACGTCGCGCAACAAGGACGCACAGTGCTCTTTGTGAGTCACAACATGTCTGCCATTCTGCGCCTCACGCAGGAAGCGATTGTGCTGAAGAAAGGGCAACTTATCAAGCGCGCGCCGACGCCCGAAGCCGTGGATTACTATCTCGCATCGGGGCAGGCAGAGTCAGGTGAGCGCGTGTGGGAGGCGGATGAAATCCCAGCCGCGAGCGCGCCATTCAAACCAAGGGCAATTCGCATCAGGGAAAGAAGCGGAAAGATTGTAGATACGGTCCGTTCCACGGAACCTGTTACGTTTGAATTCGAATATCAACTCGATGCGCCGCTTACCGGTCTGCGCGTGGGTATGTACCTCAACACGATGCGCGGCGAATATGTGTTCACCGCCTTCGACACCGACGATGCAAAGCAATATGAGCAATTCGGTGCGCGCCCCCCGGGACGTTATGTCAGCCGTTGTGAGATCCCCGCTGATTTTTTCAACGAGGGCCGTTATTATCTCGGCGTCAACGCGAGTTCGTTTGGCGTGAAACGATATTTCATGGATGAAAACGCGTTGTCGTTCAATATGGATATTTCCGGCGCGCCCGGAACACAATGGCCCGAGGTTCGTCAGGGACCGATTCGCCCGCGCTTGAATTGGAAGATCGAAAAGATCGACTAGCCGCTGAGTCGCAGAGACGCAGAGAAAAATAAAGCTCCGCGACTCTGTGTCTCTGTGGCAGATAACTATGCTCAATAAAAATTCCCTCCGCAACTTCCTTGGCGAACTGCCTCTCGCCGCCGAATTAGATTACACGTTTCGGCAAAAAGGACGCGCCCGCAAAGATCACTTCAATCTTGCTCGCTTGCAAAAATCTCTGCCGCACGGTGTGGCGCAGGCAAAGTCATTCATCGAAAAAGCAAACAGGGGCAAAAATGTTCTCTTCTTTGCCACGCTTCACTACTGGATCGAACAAGCCGCGTACATCTCCCTCGCGCTTGCGGGGTTGGGGCATAAGGTCACCTTGTTGACTCTTCCGTATTCCGAGTGGCACAAAGAGATGGATAAACTGACTCAACGGCAACGCATCCTCCATACGCGGGATGCACTTTCTTCGCTTGCTCCCTACGTCCGTCACGTTTCATTCCTTGACTTGAAACCTGCTTCCGAATTGCCAGCCTCTCTCCACGCTGATATCGAAGAGGTTTCGCTATGGGATGCGCAATATACACTCATGCGCGAAGAAGTGGATATGAACGACAAAGGCGACAAGGCTCTCTACGATCTTCGCATCAAGCGCAACACCTTCGCTGCCCTCGCCGCCCTCGAATGGATGCAAGTCAACAAGCCCGATGTTGTTCTCATCCCCAATGGCTTGATATTGGAAATGGGAGTTGTCTTCCGCGTGGCAAAGTATCTGGGTATCCCTGCTGTGACCTTTGAATTCAACGACCAGCGTGAACAGATCTGGCTGGCGCAGAACACATCCATCATGCAACAGGATACTGATTATCTTGTGCGTGACCGTTGTTCTCTGCCGATGACCGATGAAATGTACGAACGCCTTGCAGACTTGGGAAATGCCCGTCGCGGCGCAAGAGTTTGGGGCAAATCGAATCGTCTTTGGCAATATATTTCATCACAAGGGGCGGAAACCACGCGCAAGATGTTGAATCTCGATGACCGCCCTGTTGTGTTGCTCGCTGCAAATGTTCTTGGCGATAGCCTCACATTGGGACGAAATATCTTTGCCGAATCCATGTCCGAGTGGATCACGAAGACTATCCAATATTTTGCCAAGCGAACCGACGTGCAATTGGTTGTCCGCGTTCACCCTGGAGAGAAGATTGTCCCACAGGCAAAATCCATGGGCACGGTTGTGCGTGAAGCATTGCCTGAACTTCCAGGCCATATTCATGTCATCGGCGCGTTGGATAACATCAACACCTATGACCTGATCGAGATCTCAAACTTAGGCTTGGCATATACAACCACAGTCGGCGTCGAGACCGCGATGAACGGCATCCCTGTCATTTCCTGCGGACAAACTCATTATCGCGGTCGTGGTTTTACTCTCGATGTAAACACATGGGATGAGTATTTCGCCACACTTGAAAAGTCCCTGTCTGACCTCCGTGCTCATCGTCTCAATGAAGAGCAGACCGCCAAAGCGTGGAATTACGCATATCGCTTCTTTTTTGAATACCCGCATCCATTCCCGTGGCGTCTGATGAACTTTTGGGATGATCTCGATGTGTGGCCCCTGAACAAGGTGTTAAGCGACGAGGGCATGGGTCATTTCGGTGATACGTTCAAATTTCTGGTTGGCGAACCCTTTACGTGGAAAACCTAAGACGTGTCATTCTGAGCGAAGCGAAGAATCTCCGACACGTGAGAGGAGACTCTTCGCCGTTTACAGCGGCTCAGAGTGACACGTACAAAATATGACAAACCAAACCAAACAAAAAGTACGTGAATTTTACGATGAGATCGGCTGGCAACAGGAAGAGGACGGGAACTATCAAAACGCGCGTTACGAAGACCTGCGCCCGGTTTCGCGCGAATACATCCACAAGACTCGCCTGCGCGTGATGAACGGGTTGATCCCAACCGGCAGGTTTCTGCTCGACGCGGGTTCTGGGCCCGTACAGTACGATGAATACAAAGTCTATTCGCAGGGATACGAAAAACGAGTGTGCTTCGATATTTCCATTCAGGCGTTGCGTGAGGCGCGCAACCGCATCGGCGACCACGGCCTGTTCATCGTCGGTGACCTCGCCAACCTTCCGTTCGAGGCTGGCACGTTCGACGGCGCGGTTTCAATGCACGCAATTCACCACCTCGCTTTGAGCGAGCATCCGCACGCGTATGCGGAAATCCATCGCGTGCTCGCTGATGGACGAACTGCGGCAATCGTCAATGGCTGGCAAGAGCCGTTTCTGAGTCAAATGGCAGAACCGTTGATCGGACTCATGCGGCTGCTTTCGGGTCGCTCGGCGAAACGGAAAAAGGAGTGGCTCAACGAGGAAGACCCCGCCGGGACGTTCGTGGAAAAGATGACGCCCAAATGGCTCAAGAGCCAGATCGGCTCGAAGATGACCATCGAGATTCAGCCATGGCGGAGCATGAGCACGCGCATTCTACGCTGGTTCGTCCGACCATTCGGCGGGCGCGCGCTTTTGCGGCTCGTGTTCTGGCTGGAGGATGTCTTCCCGAAGTTCTTTGCTGAAAACGGGCAGTATCCGTTGATTGTGATTAAGAAGTAGGCCGCTGGTTGAGTAGCCGCGAAGCGGCGTATCGAAACCAGCAATGAGTGGTGAACAAGTAATTAACCCAAGTTGCTACCTTGTGTGTCCTACTCATCCCTCACCCTGATTTTGACGGTTTTTCGTCGGGACGGCTCCCCCTCTCCCGCTGGTTTGAGGGCGGACAGGGTAAAAGAGAACCTAAAGAATCTAAAAGTAAGCTTCAAGATCAGGCAGTCCAAAGAAAAGCATGGGCATGATGACTACGAATTT
>Ga0187893_10001660_pt1 | contig 52383 bp, 36 predicted proteins | sample MA1701074metaG_FD_139574 | JGI IMG/M metagenome (GOLD analysis project Ga0187893, IMG submission 139574) | White microbial mat communities from a basaltic lava cave in the Kipuka Kanohina Cave System on the Island of Hawaii, USA - MA170107-4 metaG ... | reverse complement strand
CGAGGTCATCCACGGATTCCCACTGGAACGGCTTCCGGCGGGGAATAGTTTCGCTGCATTGGAGTTGTGATAGAGTAAGAACCAACATGGCCTGGCGATATCTGCCGCTGCTTGCCTTAGCTACAGTGTGCTCCGCAGCGCCCTCCGCCGTGGCCATTCTCAAGACCCGGTGCGTGGGCTGTCACTCGGGGAGCGAAGCAAAATCGGGCCTGGATTTAACGTCGCGGGAGAGCATTCTGCGCGGCGGCAGCCGCGGCGCCGCGATCGTGGCGGGCAACGCGCGTGCGAGTCTTCTCTACAAGGCTATAAGCCATCAGAGCGCTCCGCACATGCCGTTTTCCGGGCCGAAACTCGGAGATGATGAAATCGCCGCGGTTGCAAAGTGGATTGAAGAAGGAGCGGAGCTTCACACCGTCATCGAGGCGGAGCGCCACTGGTCGCTGCGGAAGGTCGCGCGGCCCGCCGTTCCGGCAGCGAACTACGCCAATCCCATCGATACCTTCCTCGAAGTCGAACGCACCCGGCAGGGGTTGAAGCCTATGGCGGAAGCGGACCGGCGTGTGCTTTTGCGGCGGGTCACGTTGGATCTGGCCGGTGTCCCTCCGACGCCGGTCGAGATCAGCGCGTTTCTGGCCGACCGCGCCCCGAACGCATACGAAAAGGTAGTGGACCGCCTGCTGGCCGACCCTCGCTATGGCGAGCGCTGGGCGCGTCATTGGATGGATGTTTGGCGATACAGCGACTGGTACGGCTGGCGGAAAGGCAAAGACGTGCGTAACAGCCAGCGTCATTTGTGGCGCTGGCGGGACTGGATCGTGGAATCGCTCAATGCCGATAAAGGCTATCACCAAATGGTGAAAGAGATGCTCGCGGGCGATGAGATTGCGCCGAACGATCCCAATGTTCTCCGCGCCACCGGCTACCTGGCCCGCAATTATTCCAAGTATGACCGCCACGGATGGATGCAGGACGCCGTGGATCATACCTCGCAGGCCTTCCTCGGCGTCACGCTGAAATGCGCGCGCTGTCACGACCACAAATACGACCCGTTGACACAGGCCGATTATTACCGGTTTCGCGCAATCTTCGAGCCCTATCAGGTGCGCTATGATCGCGTCCCCGGAGAGCTGGACACGGAGAAAAACGGGGTGGCGCGCATCTATGACGAAGATCTTGCCGCCGAGACCTATCTGCTGGTTAGCGGAGACATACAGAATCCGGATAAGTCGCGAAAGCTGACGGCCGCTGTGCCGGCCGTGTTCGGCAACGCATTCGCCCCCAAGACTGTAAACCTGAATCGCGAAGCCTACGATCCGGACTCGCGGGAATTCGTGCATCGCGACCTGCTCGCCGAAGCACGAGCGGCGATCGCCAAGGCGGATGCGCTGCCGCCTTCTCCGCTGGCGGAGAAAAGCAAGGCCGCCTCGCGCGCCGCGCTGGTTGCGCTGGAGGCGCGCATCGCCGCCGACAAGGCGAAGCAGGCGAATGCGTCGGATGCCGAGGCGCTCGCCGCCGCCGCTCGTATCGCCGAACGTCAGGCGGGCATCCTGAGAGCGGCGGAAACCGTGTTGCGCGCCCACCAGGAACTGGAAGCCGCAGGCACGGATGAAAAGAAGGTTGCCGCGGCGAAGAAGAGCATTGCCGATGCCAACGCCGCCCTGACCCAACCCGCTGAGGGGTACACGCCTATAGGAAAAACGTATCCCGGGCGATCCAGCGGGCGGCGTCTGGCCCTGGCCGAATGGATCGCCTCGATCGACAACCCGCTGACTGCCCGCGTAGCCGTCAATCATATGTGGCTGCGTCATTTCGGCAAGGCGCTGGTTCCGACAGTGTCGGATTTTGGGAAGAACGGCAGACGGCCTTCGCATCCGGAGTTGCTTGATTGGTTGGCCACCGAATTGATGGACCGCGGCTGGTCGATGAAGCCGCTGCACAGAATGATGGTGACCACGGCCGCTTATCGCATGGCATCAACCAGCGGAACCGCGGAACATCCCAATGCCCGAATCGATCCGGATAACGTTTATCTGTGGCGGATGAATCCGCGGCGCATGGAAGCCGAAACGGTCCGCGACAGCATTCTCGCCGTGTCCGGGAGCCTGGATCCGGCCATGGGCGGCCCGGAAATCGACGATGCGCAGAGTACGCGCCGCCGCAGTCTGTACATCGCGCACACGCCGGACATTTCTGTTACGTTTCTAAAGATGTTCGATTTGGCCAACCCCGTTGAGTGCTACGAGCGCAACGAGAGCGTCGTACCGCAACAAGCGCTGGCGCTGGCCAACAGCAAATTAAGCCGCGAACAAGCCGAGACCCTTGCCAAACGGCTGGCCGCCGAAGGAGGGCCGTTCGCCGCGCTGGCTTTCGAATGGATTCTGGGCCGGCCGCCATCGCCGCAGGAAGCGGCCGCCGCCGCCCGATTCCTATCCAACGGCAGCGGCACGGCACAAGCCGATCTGGTGCATGTGCTGTTCAACCACAACGACTTTGTGACGATTCGCTAAGAGAAGCCATGAACTCGCGACGCACCTTTCTTTCCGACATCGGCCTGGGATTTACCGGCCTCGCTCTCGGATCCTTGCTTTACCGCGATGGCGTCGTTCACGCTGCCGCCGAAGAATGGCATCCGCCCGACGGCAAGCCGCATTTTGCTCCCAAGGCGAAGCGCGTCATCTGGCTCTTCATGATCGGCGGCGTCAGCCAGATGGAATCGTTCGATCCAAAGCCGGAGCTCAACAAATACGCCGGCCTGACGATCGGCGAATCGCCCTACAAGGACACGCTGGAAAATCCACTCGTCAAGAAGAACCTTCGCGAGGTCATTCAGGGACTCCATAAAGTTCATCCAAAGATCTTTCCCTTGCAGACCGGCTTTCAGAAGCGCGGGCAGAGTGGAATCGAAGTAAGCGACTGGTTTCCTCATGTCGGAGCGCTTATCGACGACATTGCAGTGGTGCGGTCCTGCTGGACCACGGACAACAACCATGGAGCGCAGTTGCAGTTTCACACGGGGCGCCATGTGCTCGAAGGGCAGTTTCCGACGATTGGCTCGTGGGTTCACTACGGGTTGGGATCGCTCAACGAGAATTTGCCGCAGTTTGTAGTGTTGGGCGAACCCATCGACACTTGTTGCGGCGGACTGGCGGCACACGGCGCGAGTTACCTCGGGCCGGAACACAACGGAATCCAGCTTGCCGTGGATCCGAAGAATCCACTGCCATTTGCAACGCGGGCCGATGGGGTGACGCGCGAACAGCAGGAACGTCAGTTCGCTCTGCTCAGCGAGCTGAATCAATTGTCGCGGGTCGAATATCCCGATGACGCCGCGATGCGGGCCCGCATCAAATCGTACGAACTCGCCTTCCGCATGCAGACCGCGGTTCTGGATGTGATGAAGTTCGAGGAAGAGAGCGAAGCCGTGCGGCGGTTGTATGGTCTCGATCACGAGGCGACCCGGCCATTCGGCGAGGTCTGTCTGGCCGCGCGCCGGCTTGCGGAGAAGGGCGTCCGCTTTGTACAGGTATTTCACGGCCAGAACGGCGGCGCCGGCAAGTGGGACGCCCACAGCAAACTCAAGAAGACGCATTCCGAGTTGTGCGCCCAAACTGATTTGCCGATCGCCGGTCTACTCCGCGATCTTAAACAGCGCGGCTTGTTTGAGGAAACGCTGGTGGTCTGGTGTACGGAATTCGGGCGGACGCCCGGCGCTCAAGGCGCCGATGGCCGCGATCATCACCCCTACGGATTCTCGGTGTGGCTTGCCGGCGGCGGCATCAAGGGCGGCGTTGTCCACGGCGCCACGGATGAGATCGGCTTCCATGCGGTCGAAAACCGCCGCTATGTGACGGACATTCACGCCACGGTCCTGCATCAATTTGGTTTGGATCCGCGACGGCTGGAAGTGCCCGGGCGGAAGCGGCTGGAGATCGATTTCGGCCGCCCCATCCGCGAGATATTGACGTAACAGCTTCCCCATCCGCCTCCCGCCGGTTAAATGTGATAGTGTGTCAGGACATCAAGAGGAACCCTGGAGGTATGTCATGGCCCAAGGACGTTTGATCCTGATTCTGGCGATTCCCACCGCCCTTGCTTTCGCGCAAGCAAGCGGGACCATCCACGGCACTGTGTCCGACGCAACCGGCGCCATCCTGCCCGGCGTCGCGGTCACGATCACCAACACCGGTACGAACCTCAAGCGCGCGATCATGAGCGACGAAGCCGGTCAATACGTCGCGCCACTGCTGCCGACCGGCGCCTACAGCGTCCGCGTGGAGAAAGAGGGCTTCGCAGCCTTCGTGCAATCCGGCGTCACTTTGCAGGTGAACATGAATATCCAGGTGAACGCCGTGTTGCAGCCGCGTGCTGCCAACGAGCAGGTCACGGTGACCGGGGATGCCGTGATGGTTCAGGCAACCGCGACCAACCTCGTTCAAGTCGTCGACTCGCGCCGCATCGTCGACCTCCCGCTCAACGGCCGCAACATTCTGCAACTGATGTCGCTGAACGCCGGAGTGTCGGATCGCGGCGCGCAGGGCGGAACGTTGCAGATCAACACGATCGGCGGCGGCCAGTATCATGCGCCGGTTTCCATCAATGGAGCGCGGGGCAACGCGACCAACTTTCTGCTCGACAATGCCGACAACAACGACGGCTACACGAACATCGCCGAGCCGTACCCGAATCCGGACGCGATTCAGGAGTTCAGCATTCAGACGAGCGCTTTCGACGCGCAGTACGGCCGCCAGGTGGGCGGCGTGGTCAACGCGGTGACGCGCTCCGGCACGAACCAGTTCCACGGCACCGCATTCGACTTCGTGCGCAACTACAGGATGAACGCTCGCAATTTCTTTTCCGGCCGCGACACGCTGAAGCGCAATCAGTACGGCGGCACTTTCGGAGGGCCGGTTGCAATACCGCGTTTCTACAACGGCAAGGACCGCACTTTCTTCTTCTTCTCCTACCAGGGGACCAAGCAGCGCGTCTCCTCGCCGGGGGCGCTGCGGGTGGCGCCTAGCGAGGCGATGAAGCGAGGCGACTTCTCCTCATGGCTTACCCCCGACGGCCGTGGAGCCATCCGCGATCCACTCGCGACGAATACCTACTTCCCAGGCAACATCCTTCCGCAGTCACGCATTGATCCCGTCTCGCGCAGCCTGCTGAACTTCATCCCCTCAACGTCCGACCCCGGCTACCAACTCCGCTTCGGCACGCCGGTGAATCCCACAGACGACTACCAGTTCGTCGGGCGCTTCGACCAGGCGATCTCCTCGAAGCAGCGTCTATCCGGCCGCATTTTCTATCTGTTCTATGACCGCAAGTGGGTCTCGGTCCCGAACAATCTGCTCTACGTGGTTACCGGTCAGTTCGGCGGCGCGACCAGCATTACGGCCAATCACAGCTACATTTTCACTTCGCGTCTGCTCAACGATTTCACCGCCACTTTCCATCAAACTACGCCGACCGCGCAGCCCTCGCCTGAGCTCGACCTTTCGTTCACGAAGCTGGGCGCGCGCACACAGTACATTCCCGGTTTCGCCACGATGGATGTCGGCATTACAAACTGGTCCGGCATCACGCTTGGCCTCGGCTACTACGGTCCGCAAGCCACGTATCAAGCCGGCGACACGATCAGCTATGCGACGGGAAAGCACAACCTCCGGATCGGCGGTGAAGTCAAACGCTACCGGCTCGATATCGCTTCTTACTGGTTGAGCGGCGGAACGGCCAGCTTCAACGGCCAGATGCTGAGCGACCCCGGCCGGTCGAACGCAGGCAATCCATTCGCCGAGTTCATGCTCGGCATCGGCTCGGCGTGGCGCCAGCAGTCGTTCTGGAGCAGCCGTATCTACAACTGGAGTGGGGGACTGTTCGTGCAGGACGACATACGCCTTACTCGGAAGCTCACAATCAACGCCGGCCTGCGCTGGGATCCGCGCTACGACATCAACGAGATTTACAAGAAGCGCATGACGTTCATCGCCGGCCGCCAGTCGGAGAGGTATCCGAACGCGCCGCGCGGACTTCTTTTCCAGGGTGACAGCGGCTTCGATAACGGCATCATCCCGACTCAGTGGAATCTTCTCGCCCCACGATTCGGCGTTGCCTACCAGGTAAGGCCGCGCACGGTGATTCGCTCTGCGTACGGAGTCTTCTTCGACACCTATATGAGCATCTTCAACAACCGCACCGCCGCCGGACAGCCCTTTGTGGCGCAATCGGTTCTCAACGGTCCGTACCGGCTTTCCGATCCCTACGCCGGCGGGGCGATACTTGACCCGACACCTGTGGTCCCGGGAAAAGAGTTTGTATTCACTCCTTACGGTACGTGGGGACTGCAAGGACCCGACCTCAAGGTCGGCTACATGCAAAACTGGAACTTCGTCATCGAACAGCAGTTGTCCAGCGACTGGCTGGTGCGCGCGGCTTATGTAGGATCGAAGGGTTCGCGCCTGCTGAATTCCCCCGAGATCAACCCGGCCCTTTTCGGACCAGGCGCCACGCCGGCAAACGTCAACCAGCGGCGCATCCATCAACCCATTGGCGGACTGCAAGTGGCGAGCGGCAGCGCATGGTCGAAGTATCAATCGATGCAGTTCACAATTCAGAAGCGCTTCAATGGCGGTTTCAGCATCCTGGCCAATTACACGATCTCGAAATCGATCGACATCAGCTCCTACGCCACCGCCGAAGGAAACAGCGCCGGCCCGGACCCGTTCAACTTCAACAACAATCGCGGGCAATCGGATTTCGACATCCCTCAGCGGCTCATAATCTCCGGCATCGTGGAGCACCCGCGCTTCCGGAACGCGCATCGCGTACTGCGCGGCGTAATCGGCGGATGGCAGAGCAACTTCATATTCGCCGTGCAATCCGGAACGCCGTTCTCCGTCGCCAGCGGCGTTGATAACGCCTTGATGGGAATTGGCGGTAATCGCGCGGATCTCACGGGCGAACCGATCAACCTGCCGGGCGGGCGGCCACGCGCGGAACAGATCAACGCCTGGTTCAACCAGCGCGCCTTTCGCCAGAACGCCATCGGCACCTTCGGCCAGATCGGGCGCAACCGCCTCCGCGTGCCGGGCTTCTGGAACGCGGACTATTCGCTGTTCAAGGAATTCATTCCTGTCGAAGGGGTACGCCTGCAACTTCGCGGTGAGTTCTTCAATTTCTTCAACCACACGCGCCTGGGCGGTCCCAACGCGACGGTGACAAGCCCGCTGTTCGGCCGCATCACCGGCGCTTTCGAGCCGCGAATCGTTCAGGTCGCCGCGAAGATCGTTTTCTGACAAAAAGCGCGATCCCGGCGCTGCATGGCCAGATAGTCACCCTCATAGAAGGGCTATCGCTTGACCCCGGCCCCCGGCGGCTGGCTGGCCAACTGCACCAGCGCCTCCAGAGTCCTGGCGCGCTCGACTTCGCCCGCGATCAGGTAGCGATGCCGGCCTTTGGGATCCGGATCGAGCTTTGTGCGCCCATCCGCATCCACCTGGACGCGGCCCGGCGGTGACAGCGAAAAATATCCTCGATCGGGGCGGACCGCGTAGAGAACGGACGTGAGATCCCAGGTGGGCCGGTCGTACGGCATTTTCTTGTAGGCGCGATAGGCGTCAACGATGGGGTGGTTGGCCGTGTAGCGGAAATCCGATTCGATGCTGCGCGCCGGATACTGAATCGCCAGCCCGATCTCGAATCCGCTGAAGACGACATCCGTGGGCCAGCCGGAAAACACTTTGCGCGCGGCCTCAACATCGATGCGCACGTTGTACTCCGGTTTGCCTGCCGGGAATTCACCAGCCATGATGCTGAGGAATCGAACCTTGCGCCGGATCAGATCGACGGCGCCGGGTCTTTCCAATAATCGCGCCAAGTTCGTGCTAAAACCTACCTGCACAATGACCACGGAGGCGTCTGTTTGCGAGCCGAGGATTTTCTCGATCAGCCCGGCGGCCTCCGGTGATTGCCCTTCCGGGTTTAGCCGCCTCGCATAGAGCGGCCCTCCCTGCGCTGTCTTGCGCTCCACGGGGATTCGTGTGTAAGGCGCGTCGTCGGGCGTCTTGCCATTGCGCACAACTCCGATGGGGATATTCGGACGCCCGTAAAAGTGGTTAAGCACATCGGCAAACGGAGCCGACCAGCGGTTGTCCTTAGTGATGGTCACCGCCAGCAGCCTAGCCTCCCCGCGCGACTCCAGCGCGTGAATAACCGCCAGCGCCAATGCATCGTCAATGTCATTACCCAAATCGGTATCAAAGATGATCGGGACCGGGGCGGCGGTTTGGGCCGTAAGCGCCAAAGGAAAAAGCAACGCTGCTGTCAACAGGTACATGCCAGATATGGTATCAGCGGGCCCCGGCGCTTGGCCGGAAATGAAGGTCGACCGTGTAGAGAAACAGATCCACGCGCACAAAGTAGCGAACTTCGATGTAAACGCCGGCCTCGGATCGTGTAACGCGGATTTGCTCCGTCGATACCGGCAGCCCGAGCCGCGCCGCATAATCGGCGACATCGGCCAGGAATACCTCCGGCGGCAGATTCTGCCGTCCGGGGTCAAAGGCGGCCTGTTCGACGTACTGTTGCAGCTTCCAATTCAGCCAATAAGGCTTCGCCAGCAGGGCGCAGAAGGAAATCAGAATCGCGATGATGAGGAATCCGGCGGCAAGCCGCCAGCGCGCCACGCCGCGCTCGGTTATCTTTGCTTGGATGACAGACCTCCAGTTTGCCACGGCCACACGGATTTAGGCGCGCAGCAGATTTCGGACGATGAACCACAGGTTCGCGGGCCGTTCGGCAAGCCGCCGCATGAAGTAAGGAAACCATGCCTCGCCGTAGGGAACATACAACCGAAGACGGTAGCCGCGGCGGACAATCTCCTTCTGCAAATTACGGCGGATGCCATATAACATCTGAAACTCGAAGGTCTGGCTGGAAAGCCCGAGTCCCCGCGCGATCTCCATGGCCTTCCGAATCAGGGTTTCATCGTGCGTGGCGATGGCCGGATCCTTTCCGCGCTCAAACAGCTTGCGCATCAGAAGCGCGTAGCTGGCGTCCACATCCGCCTTGACCGGATAGGCAACCGATTCCGGCTCGCTGTAGGCACCTTTGCACAAACGCACCGGAATCTGTTCTCGGCAAAGTTGATCGATGTCCCCGGCGCTTCGGTAAAGGTAAGCCTGAATCACCGCGCGAACGTTGCCGAAGTCGGCATGGAGGTCTCTGGCGATGGCCAGCGTGCGATCGACATATTCGCTGGATTCCATGTCAATCTCAACTCCCATGTTATGTTTGCCGGCGCGTTCAGCGAGGGCCCGCATATTCTCGCGGCAGTGGCTCCCGGAAACATCCAGACCCAGTTGCGTCAGCTTGACGGAGATCGTCGTTCCAACCAGATGTCCCCCGGCAATCCCGCTCAAGGCTTTCAGATAGGCGTCCCTGGAGAGGTGGCTTTCCTCGACCGACGTCACATTCTCGCCAAGGTGATCGAGAGTCGCCAGTATGCCCTCCGATTGAAGCTTATGGCAGACCTTCAGCGCCTGGTCGAGAGTGCGGCCGGCTACGAAACGGGAAGTAAACCGCTGCGCTGTGGAGGAATCCTCCATCCAGTTCCGCAGCCATGCCTGGCGTGAGAGAGTCAGCAGGAGATCACGCATGATAGCGGCGCCTGATTGGGGCCACTTTCATCATAAGCCGCGGGCATAATGGGTGGATGCAGGGAGGAGCCATGGACACTGCAAAGCTGCGCGACTGGTGGTGGCGTAAACAAGGATTGGACGGCTCATTGGAAGGCAAGAGCGCCGCCGAGGTTCTGGGCGCAACAGGATGGGCGCGCTCCGTGGGCGGAGCGGGTCCCTACCTGACGCTGTTTTCAAGGGCCGGTCTTTCGCGCGAGGCGGTGGATGCTTCCGTGGCCGCACAGAAGATCCACGAGCTTCCCTCCGCGCGTGGATGCACCTACTTGTTGCCGGAAAGCGATTTCGCTCTTGGTCTGAAAGTAGGGCAGGGATTTTCCGACGAATCCACGATGAAAGTCGCCGCTAAGCTCGGGGTCACGGCAAAGGAGATCGATAAGCTCAACCGCAAGATCGTCGATGCGCTGGCCAAAGGGCCGCTCGATCCGGAACAACTGCGCGATAGCGCCGGCGGCGCGGTTCGCAACCTCGGGGAAGAAGGCAAGAAGAAAGGCATGATTACAACGCTGCCCGTGGCGCTCGGGATTCTCCAGCAGTTGGGAGAGATTCGCCGTATCTCCGCGAACGGCCGCCTGGACCAGCAGCGTTACCGTTACGCGTTGTGGCGTCCGAATCCGCTTTCAAGCTTCAAGCTTTCAAAAGAGGAAGCCTACGTCGAGCTGGCGCGGCGCTATTTCCGCTGGATTGGTCCGGCCACTCCTGGTGAATTCCAGTGGTTCAGCGGATTGGGCGTGAAGGCGGCCAAAGAGGCCATCGCTCCTCTGGGGCTGGCTTCCCTGTCCGATGGCGATCCGCGCCTCCTGTTTGCCGATGATAAGGATGCGCTGGCCGCTTTTCGCCCGTCCAAGGAAAAGCAGTTCCGTCTGGTCAGCAGCATCGACGGCCTCATTCTGCTTCGGCGCGAATTGAGCAGCCTCGTCGACGAGGCCGATCGAGGGCGCAAAGTCATGGGCGACAAAGCCCTGGTGTCCCTCGGCGGAATCACGGATCTTCCAAGCCACGCAATCTTTGACCGGGGCCGGCTGGCCGGACTTTGGGAATACGACGTCGAGGCCGGAACCATCGCCTGGGCCACGTTCGGAGCGAAGGAAAAGGCGCTCAGCGGCGAAGTGAAAAGGACCGAGCAATACGTGCGGGAGCAATTGGGCGATGCACGGTCGTTTAGCCTGGACAGTCCCAAGAGCCGTGCGCCCCGCATTGAAGCACTGCGCAAAGCTGGATAGGTCGCCGGCCGAAGGGGCCTGAGCCGGATTTCAAAGCCTCACCACGAGGCATTGATTGCCTGACAATTCGAGCACAGTTTCCGCTTTGGGCTCGAAAAACTCGTCAAATGCGTTGCGGACTCCGTCGGCAATCACATAATCGTGAGACAGAATCATGCCGCCAGGATTCATGCGGGGGTAGAAAAACTCCAAAGCCGCGCGAGTGCTTTCGTATAAGTCCACATCGAGATGTACGAAAGAAAATCGGCAATCCGAGGAGGCCCCGGCCGAATCGGGAAACAGGCCGGGATAAATAATGGACATTGCTTTGGCCGGCCAAAAGGTTCTGCACTTCAGTGAGGGAACAGGAATACTGGCCGCGCTGGAACCGGGTGTCTACAACGCCTGGTTGCGGTAGGCCCTCAAACGTATCGAATAGGTGGAGCGGCTTGTCGTTTTTCGCTTCGCAAATGATACGAGCGGATTGCCCGCGAAAGACGCCAACCTCAGCCATATCGCCGGGCAGTTTGGCCGCCTGCCTGGCTGCGCGGTAAATCATGAAGCCTTCGTCTACATTCATCGTCATCGGCTGAAATAACGTCAAGACCCCCCGAACGAATTCAGCCACGCGGGCGCGTTCCGGCTGTTGATCAAAACTAATGATCTCGCGGTGGTGCCGAGACAAAGCGTACTGAGTCAGCCGCAAGATAGGGCCACCGAATGGACGCACCAGAGGGTTGGTTACCAGGGCCGAGACCGCACTCTTGAGTATCTGCATGCCAGTACAATTTTGCCACTGCCCGCGGTCAGGATGAGCAGGCACCGCGGCACCGCGGTTCGCTGTTGTGAGTGTCATTCTCTCGCGGTAGACTATCCCCATGCGTATGCCAGCCACTATCTTCATTGCGACTGTACTTGCAGCAGCATTGCAAGCCGCTTCGCCGCCGCCCACGCGGGCGCGGCACGGGATGGTGTCCTCGGCCAGCGCGCCGGCCACCGATGCGGGAGTGGAGGTGCTGCGTAAGGGCGGGAACGCGGTGGATGCCGCGGTGGCGACGGCCTTTGCTCTGGCGGTGACCTATCCCACGGCGGGCAACATCGGCGGAGGCGGGTTCATGATCGTGCGGATGTCGGACGGCCGCACGGCCGCGATTGATTACCGCGAGACCGCCCCTCGAACGGCGTCGAAGACGATGTTCCTGGATGCGGCAGGCAAGGTGATTCCGGATGCTTCAAAGACCGGCCACCGTGCTGTGGGCGTTCCCGGAACCGTGGCTGGCATGGTAATGGCCCACGAGGAGTTCGGCAAGCTGAAATGGAAAGACGTTGTCGCCCCCGCGGTCCGGCTGGCCGGCGAGGGTTTCGAAGTCACCCATGCGCTGGCGCGGTCCTTTCAATCGCAGGAGAAGAAGTTTGCGCCGTACGCTGCGTCGAAACGGATCTTCAACGCCGAAGAGGGAACGCGGTTCCGTCAGCCGCAACTTGCGGAAACATTGACGCGGATCGCCGAGCATGGGCGGGCGGGATTCTATGAAGGCAAAACCGCTGAATTGCTTGCGAGAGAGATGGCGGCACACGGCGGCCTGATCGGCATGGAAGACCTGAAGGGCTATAAGGCGGTCAGAAGAGAGCCTGTGCGCGCTTCCTATCGCGGCTACGATCTGCTGAGCATGTCTCCCGTCAGCTCCGGTGGTTTTCTGCTTGCACAGATGCTGGGGATGCTCGAAAGGCATGATTTGGGCAAACTCGGGCACAACTCGTCGGAAAAATACCATTTGCTGATCGAAGTCATGAAAAGAGCGTTCGCCGACCGGGCGGCATATTTCGGAGACCCGGCGTTCGTCAAGACGCCGCTGGCCGGCTTGCTTTCGCGAGAATATATTGACCGGCGGGCGCGTGAGATCGACCGGAACCGCGCAACTCCCAGCGCCGAGATTCGCGAGGGCAAGCCTTCTGAAAGGGAAAGCTCGGAAACGACGCATTTTTCCGTTGTCGACGCCGATGGAAACGCGGTATCGAACACCTACACACTGCGTGACGGCTACGGGGGCGGCATTACCGTGGAGGGCGCGGGATTCCTGCTCAACAACGTGATGGACGAGTTTGCAGCGAAGGCGGGCGCGCCGAACGCGTTCGGTTTCCCGGCGGGCGAAGCCAACACCATCGCGCCCGGCAAGCGCCCTGTATCGTCTCAAACGCCCACCATCGGAGTGAAAGACGGCAAGCTGGCTTTCGTGGTGGGGACACCGGGCGGGACCACAATCCCGAATACGGTGCTGCAAGTGGTCCTGAACCTGATCGATCACGGGATGAACGTGCAGGAAGCCGTGGATGCACCTCGTATTCATCACCAATGGCTGCCGGATGAAATCCGCTACGAAAGGTTCGGTCTGGCGGCCGATGTAATTCGGGGATTGGAGACCAGAGGCCACAGGCTGGTTGCTTCGGATAAAGTTGGCGTAATCGGGATGGTGCATGCGATTGCCATTGAGGCCAAGACGGGTGTGAGGCTGGGAGCATCGGACGCGCGTAGCCCGGACGGCAAAGCAGCCGGGCACTGAGCCTCAGACGGCCTTGGCGATCAGCAGCGTCCAGTCGTCGCGTCCGGCCGGTGAGGCGAATCCATCAAGACGCTCCCGAATGGCGAGGTGCATCTGCTCCATCGAACCGTGCGAGGTCTCGCGCACCAGGTCGATTAAACGCTGATCGCCGAAAATCTCTTCCTGCTGGCCGGCCATTTCCACGACTCCATCGGAAAAAACAACCAGCCAGTCTCCGCGGTCAAGCCGCAGCGACTCGGCCGAGCATTGGAACCGGCGGAAGGCGCCTAAGACGGTGGCCGTAGGCTCCAGCCGTTCCACGCGGCCCCCTGCCCGCACCACCAGCGGCGGATTATGCCCGCAGTTCACATACCGTAGCGAACGGGCTGAATCATCGTAATCGGCCAGGAAGGCCGTCGCGAAGTGCTCCGGGTTGGTATTGCGATAGAACAGTTCGTTGATCGACGCGAGCACGGCGGGCCAGTTCTCGGGCGGCTGACGCAGGTGGCTCCGAACGGTCGCCTGAAGGCTGGCCATGAGCAGTGCGGCGCCGATGCCTTTGCCGCATACATCCGCCAACACCAGACCGAGGCGGCCGGGGCCAAGTTCAAGCAGGTCGTAGTAATCGCCGCCAACGGCGCCGGCTTCCATGCAAATGCCGGTGACCTCCAGCGTCTTAAGCCGCGGCGTCCGCTCTGGGAACAGCTTATTCTGCACCTGTCGCGCGATACTTAATTCGTCGCCGCGCCAGACCGCCTTGAGGCTTTTTCGCACGGTGGAAACCAGCCTCTGGTTATCCCACGGTTTTGTTATGAAATCGACGGCGCCGCGCCTCATCGCCTCCACCGCCAAATCGATGGAACTCCAGGCGGTCATTACGACAGCCGGGGGCGCCTCCGGAATGTTCTTGAGGCGCGAAAGCAGCTCCAGCCCCTCCTCCCCGGAGGTCGTATCGCGTGTGTAGTTCAAGTCCATCAGAATCAGATCGAACCTTGAGGATGACACCGCGCGCGCCACTTCCCCGGGACTCGATACCGACTCCGTCGAGAAGCCCTCGCCTTTGAGCAGCAGCCGCAACGCCGAGAGTACGTCCGGCTGGTCGTCGGCGAGCAGCAGGCGCACGGGAAGGGCGGCTTGAACGTTTTCCCTCATCTTCTTGCCTATTGCAGCAAGGGCAATTCGCGGGCCAATATCCGTCATATCGAATTCCCGCCAAGTCAACCAGTTGACCGAATCGCGTTCGCCGCCTCCGTCCGCTTCCGAAATCGGGCGTCCCGGAACCGGACGGCTGATGACAACTTTTTGCAATAAAGAAAAACGGACGATTACCCCGCGGCGCTATACTGTGTGCAGGTGGATCACTCATGAATACCTACCTGAAATTCGGCTCTTTGATAGCCCTGATCATTGGGACATTGGTCTGGCTGGCGGTCGGCGGCGTCAACGAGACCAAGACATACTACAAGACCGTCGCCGAACTCGATCAGATGGGTCCGGGTGCGAAAACCAAACGTCTGCGCGTGGCGGGCGATGTCGAACCCGGCTCGATCAACCGCCGCGGCAAGGAAGTCGAGTTTGTACTGACCCAGGAGACGCAGAAGCTGAAAGTGATCTACGACGGCGCCGAACCGTTGCCGGATACGTTCCGCGACCGGGCGCAGGCGGTGGCTGACGGCAAACTGGGCGATGACGGAGTTTTCCGCGCCAGCCGGATTCAAGCCAAGTGCGCCTCAAAGTACGAAGCCAAGCCCGGCCAGCAAGGCGCTCCCGTGTATCAGAAAGAAGGAGAACGGCGCAGCTCCTGATTCCACCGTTCTGCGCGCACTAAGCCATCATCCTCTGGGGAGAATTGCATGGAAAATCTAGGGGCGATATCGATTCTACTCGCCTTGTGCCTGTCCCTTTACGCGGTTCTCGGCTCCATCATCGGGAAATGGAAAAAGCGGCCGTTGCTGGTGCTGAGCGCCGAGCGCGCTGTTTACACCATCTGGTTCCTGCTTACGGCCGCTTCCGCCCTGCTGGTTTACGCCCTCATTACCGGCGACTTCCGCCTCTCCTACGTCGCCGGGCATTCGAACCGCGCCATGCCGCTGGTCTACAAGTTCGCGGCCTGGTGGGGCGGCATGGAGGGGTCGCTGCTTTTATGGTGCTGGATTCTGTCCTCCTACAGCGCCGTCGTCGTTTTCACCAATCGCCGCAGATTTCGGGACATGATGCCGTACGTCACAGCGATCCTGATGTCGGTTCAATTTTTCTTTCTGTTCCTGATCTCGTTTCCGGAAAGTCCGTTTCAGGTTCTGGCAGTGGGCCGCGGCATCACCGAGGTTCCGGACGGCAACGGCTTGAACCCCCTCCTGCAGTACTGGACTATGGCGATTCACCCCCCGATGCTGTATCTCGGCTACGTAGGATTCGTAGTGCCCTTTGCTTTCGCTATGGGCTCGCTGTTGACGCGGCAGCCGGGAGACGCCTGGATTCACACGACGCGCAAGTGGACCATCGTCACTTGGGGTTTTCAGACCACAGGCGTTCTGCTGGGAGCGGGCTGGGCCTACGCAGTTCTCGGATGGGGCGGCTATTGGGGCTGGGACCCTGTCGAGAACGCTTCCCTTCTCCCTTGGATCACCGCGACGGCGTTTCTGCACTCGGTGATGATGCAGGAAAAGAAGGGAATGATGAAGGTCTGGAACATGGTCCTGATTTCCACCACCTTCTTTCTTTGCATCTTCGGCACGTTCCTGACTCGCTCCGGAATTGTGGGCTCGGTGCACGCATTCGCCCAGTCGCCGATCGGAAAATACTTTGTTGCGTTTCTGGCGGTGGGAATCGCGCTGACGGTGTATTTGATTCTCGACCGGCTCGAGTATCTTAAAAGCGAATCGCGGCTGGAAAGCGTGGTTTCGCGCGAGTCGAGTTTTTTGTTCAACAACCTGATCCTTCTGGCAAGCTGCTTCGCCGTGCTGTGGGGTACGATTTTCCCGGTGATCTCGGAGGCGGTGACGGGAGAGAAGATCAGCGTCGATGCGCCCTTCTATAACCGTGTGAACGTGCCCATTGGCTTGTTTCTGTTGTTCCTGACGGGAGTGGGCCCGCTGATTGCATGGCGGCGGTCCTCGGTGGAGAGTCTCAAACGGGCGTTTCTGATACCGGGCGTCGCCGGTCTGGTGACAATAGCGGTTCTGATCGCGGCGGGCGTGCGGCATTTTTACGCGCTCATCTCCTTCGGGCTGTGCGTGTTTGTTACCGCGACGATCCTGATCGAATTCTGGAAGGGAGCGCGCGCCATCGCCGCCAAGTCGGCCCGGAATCTGGTCGCCGCGGCGGTCGAGCTGACGCATCGCAATACGCGCCGCTACGGCGGCTACATCGTGCACATGGGGATGGTATTTCTGTTTATCGGCTTCACCGGCGCCGCATTCAACAAGGACGCGACAACCGAAGTCCGGATCGGGGACAAATTCCCCATCGGCCGTTATGAACTCAAAATTCGCGACCTGCTCGACGGAGACAACGATAACTACACCTGGCGGCGCGCCGTCATCGACATTTATAACGGCGGATCGCAGATCGGCACGCTCGAGCCCGAGCAGCGCCTGTACAAAGCAAGCCGGCAACCGACTTCCGAAGTTGCCATCCGGCGCCGGCTCAACGAAGATCTGTATCTGAACTTTGCCGGAGTAACGCAGGATGGCCGCAACATGGCGATCATCCAGTCATACGTGTTCCCGCTGGTTTCCTGGATTTGGGTAGGATTCGCGACGCTGCTGTTGGGAACCGGAATCTGTCTGGTTCCGCCAAAAGTGAAGATGCAGTATGCGCGAACGGAGGTGGTCGGCTATGTGGAAAAGCCTGTCCAGGCGCCTAAGTAAGCTTGTGGTGGCTCTGGTGGCCACGCTCTGCCTGGCCCAAACCTCATCGGAATTGCGAAGTCCCAATGTGCGCCGTGTCGGCGACCAGTTGGCGTGTTTGTGCGGATCCTGCAAGAATACGGTCGCCACGTGCCAGATGCTGGGCTGCCATTATTCGGGTCCTGCTCGCGAGAAGATCCTCACGATGGTCAGCGCGGGATCGACCGACGACGCCATCATCAAGGATTTTGTAAAACGAGAAGGGAGACGGGCGCTGGCGGCGCCGCCCGCCGAAGGCTTTCACCTGCTCAGTTGGGTGATGCCTTTCGTGGCCCTAGGCATCGGATTGTGGGCGATTTACCTCTATATCAAGCGGTTTCGCAGGCCCGCACCGGCGCCCGTGAAAGCCGACAGCGCCCTGCTTGAACGCTATCACGAAGACATTGAAAGGGATCTGGCTAAACTGGATTAAATGGTATTTGCCGCCGCTGCTGTACTGATTGCCGGCGCGGTTCTGTTCACCTTATTCGTGCGTGAAAAGGACCTTCCCGAGCAACAGCCGCCTTCTCCGTTCCAGCACCTCGATGAGCGCAAAGCCGCCATCTATGACAATCTTCGCGATTTACAATTTGAGTACCGTGTGGGGAAACTCTCCGACGAGGACTACCAGAAAACCAAACTGGAGCTGCAGGGCGAGCTGGCGCGCGTGATGGCCGAAATCGACCAGACCAGACAGAGATTGGGCGTGTCTACGAAAGAAAGAGCGCCTGCTCAGGCTAAGATCTCGCGCAAACCTGCCCCGGGATTCGTATGCCCGCACTGCCAGACGAAGTTCGAACAGGAGCTCAAGTTTTGCGGCGAATGCGGCAAGCCGATGACTGGAGGCGCGGCATGAAGTGGCTGCCGCTGGTTGCCGCGCTGCCAGCGTTTTGCGCGGTCAATGGCGTCGTCGTGAACCGCACTTCGGGCAAACCGCAGCCGCAGGCGACGGTGACAATTTACAAGCTGGGCGATGCCGGCATGGAGTCCATGGAAACGGTCAAGTCGGATGCACAAGGCAAGTTCGCCATGAATTACAGCGCTTCGGCCGGACCCCACCTCATCCAAGCGGCCTATGACGGGGTGACGTACAACAAGATGGTCCCTCCGGGAACGCCTTCGACCGGCCTATCGGTGGAGGTTTACGATTCGCAGGCCAAGCCGGGCGAAGCAAAAGTCACCCAGCACATGTTGCTGCTGGAGCCTGTCGACGCGAAGCTTATCGTCAGCGAGAACGTCATATACGTCAATTCCGGCAATCTCACTTTCAACGATCCCACGGGGGGCACCCTGCGGTTTTATCTTCCGCCGCCGGCGAGAGGAAAGGTAAAAGTGATGGGCTCGGCGCCAAACGGAATGCCCATCGAGCGCGCGGCATTCGCCACGAAAGCGGAAAACGTTTACGCCGTCGATTTTCCCATCAAGCCGGGCGAGACCCGTTTTCAGCTTTCCTACGAGATGCCGCTCCCCGATCCCGCTACGTTCCAGGGCAGGATCCTGCATGAAGGAGTTACGCGGCTGGTTGCGCCACGCGGCGTTTCCTTAAAGGGCGATTCACTGGAGGACCTGGGGCGTGAACCACAGACGCAGGCGGCGATATACAGCGTCAAGGGCAAGGAATTTCAGCTTTCCATTGAAGGAAAAGGATCCCTGCGCAATGAAGCCTCCGACGAAGAAGGCCCCGGCATTCAGGAGATCCTGCCGCGTGTGTATGACCGCCTCTACACTGTGCTTGGCCTGGCCTCGCTGATCCTCGTTTTGGGGTTGATTGTGTTGTACCGCGGAGGAGTTCGCGGATGAGCGCTGTCGCGCTGGATCGCGTCTCAAAGTATTACGGCGATTATCCGGCGCTGCGCGCGGTTACACTCGATCTGGGACAGGGGGAATGCCTGGCTCTGCTGGGGCGCAATGGAGCCGGAAAAACGACGCTGCTCAAGATCCTGGCGGGCCTCTCGCGGCCGCAGGAAGGTGAAGTGCGCATCCTGGGCCGGGATGCGCGCCATCGGGCGACTCGCGCCGCCGTCGGAATGCTGGGCCACGGCATCGGATTGTACGAAGAGCTGTCCGCTCTGGAGAATTTACTGTTGTTTGGACGGCTGTACGGAGTTCAGGATGTATCTCAGCGCGCGCGGGAATGGCTGGCGCTTACTTCACTCGACCGTGTGGAACATTCGCTCGTCCGGGAGTTCTCGCGGGGCATGAGGCAGCGGCTGGCCGTGGCGCGGGCGTTTCTGCATGAGCCCGCTCTGCTGCTGCTCGATGAGCCGTTCACCTCACTCGACGACCGGTCGATCCAGGTGTTGCAGCAGGCGCTTCGCAATGCGCGAAGCCGCGGCGCGACAGTGATCATGATCACGCATCAGATCCGGGAAGCGATGGAGATGGCCACGCGCGTCGCCCTGCTTGGACGCGGCAAGTTGCTCTATCACGGGCCAAGCCCCAAGGAAATGCAAGAGGACCCCGGCTGGCTGTATCGCATTCACGGAGAGGCTTGATGCACTTCCTGCGGAGCAGCCTGATTGTGGCGGGCAAGGATTTGCGCAGCGAACTGCGTACCAAGGAATCGCTCAATGCGGCGATTTCGTTCGCCATCGTGATTCTGGTGCTTTTCAGCTTCGCCGTCGATCCAAGCGCCGAGCAGACCCGCGAGATAGCGGGCGGATTGCTGTGGCTGGTGTTCGCCTTCGCCGGCGCGCTCATACTGAACCGCAGCTTCGCCCGCGAGACGGCCAACGATTGTCTGGATGTGCTGGTGGCTTCGCCGGTCTCCGGCGCGGCGCTGTTCTTCGGAAAAGCGCTGGCCAACTGGTCGCTGCTCATCATCGTGGAGCTGGTTTCGCTGCCCGTTTTTGGGTTGCTGTATAACATGAATTGGGCGCGCAGTCCGCTGCTGCTTGCGGCGGTTCTCGTTCTGGCCACCTGGGCGGTCACGGTGATCGGGACGGTGTTCAGCGCGCTCACGGTGAATCTGCGTTTGCGCGAGCTGATGCTGCCGGTCTTGATTTACCCGATGATGATTCCTGCGCTGATGGCCGCCATGCGTCTGACGACGCTGCTGGTGGGTGGGGAAGCCGTTCCCGCCGAGGATTGGATCTGGTTCCGGCTTCTGATCGGGTTCGATATTATCTTCACCTCGCTTGCTCTTGCGCTGGTCGAGGTAGTGTTGGTGGGTTGATATATGCGCGAAAAAACACTCTTCGCATTGGGCGTGCTGGCCGCCATATGGCTGGTGCGCAATCTGTACGTGATGTTTCTCGGCCTTCCCGATGAAGCCGATCAGGGAGCGATCTACCGTATTCTGTTTTTCCACGTGCCGAGCTGGTTTGTCTGCTTCACGGGCTATTTCCTGGCGGGTGCGGCTAGCGTGCTCTACCTGGCGCGAAAGAATCCGGTTTACGACGTGCTGGCCGTTTCGACGGTGGAAGTGGGGCTTGCGTTCACGCTGATCGGGTTGGCCACGGGGTCGATTTGGGCGAGGATTATCTGGGGAATCTGGTGGACGTGGGATGCGCGCCTCACCTGGGCGCTGATCACCTGCCTTATCTACGCCGGTTACCTCATGCTGCGTAATGCCATTGACGACCCAACCACGCGCGCGAAAAACTCCGCGGTGCTGTGTATTTTCGCTTTCACCTCGGTGGTAATCACCTACAAGGCCATCGACTGGTGGCGGACGCAGCATCCTGGAGCTGTGCTGAGCTTTCGCACCGGTGGCGGCGCCATGGATCCGGGCATGGAGTCGATGCTCTATCAAAACTTTGGGGCGCTGCTGCTGTTGGCGGCGGTGCTGGTGGCGGTTCGAATGAGGCAGGAGCAGATGCGCCGCGAAGTGGAATCGATGCGGCGGTACGCGCACGCGATCTAAGCGGATGGGAGAGAAAAACAATGGACGCACGTAACTTCACATATATGTTTTACGGTTTCGCGGCGGCGTGGGCCATTCTCGCCTTGTATGTGCTGACGCTGGTGGCGCGGGAACGCCGTTTGCGCAAGGAGCTCGACACCGTCCGCCGCATGGTCGAGCAGCGCGAGTCCAAGGCTACTTGAACAAACTCAGTTACTCCAGGCGGGCTTCGCGGGCCAGTCCCTCGTGCACGAACATCTTTAGCAAGGTCTGATAACCGATACCTTTGCGGTCTGCGATCTTCCGTGCCAGCTCGATATCTGATACAGGCAGGCGGAGAGCAATCTGCACGCTAGTTTTCCGATTAAGCTTCGTAGCCAGCCGCGATCCGGCGGGGCTGGTCTTACGCAAGCCAGACTTGGCCGACTTTTGCTGCACGTAGGCGCGCCCGGGCGGGGCTAGCCCACCAATCCGCCTCTTCGCTCTCGGATTGGAATCTTGGTATCTTCAGTATTCTCTGGCTCATTGGTCACTCTCCTCGCACACGTCTGTGGAGGTATTCACGCCGCTGTCCCGCGTCCAAATCGTGGGCGGTCACGACCGGATGGCGCCGCCGCGCTCCGTCAAGATCACGGCGAGCAATCGGTGTGCGTTGGTTTCGACTGGTTGATCAGGCTGTCAAGATTTCCATCGTCGAGTCTGCTCCTTGAACCATTGTGGAGATCAACTGGCTGCCTCTGGCTGATCAGCGGGCAGGATCACAAACGGCTCGCCGCGCTGCGTTCGCATCAGCCGGAAGTCCGGCACGTCCAAAGTCAGAATGCGCCGAATCTTGAGCCGCTCGGCAATTACGGCGACAGCCGCGTCCGCCAACCCGAGGTCCGCGCTGCGATACTTCTCGATCAGAGCCACGGAACGATTCAGGTCGTCCATGGTGAAAGGCTCCAGGGTGAACGACCCGTTTTCAAGCGCAGCCAGGAAGTCCAGCTCCGCATCGATTCCCAGAAAGCGACGCAGCGTGTAGTCGATTTCGGCAAGGATCACGGTCGGAACTACAATCGGCCCCGGCTCGCTCTCCAGAATTGCACGCACGGGGTTGTGGTGATCATCATCGGCGTCATAGGCGGCAACGATCGCGCTCGTGTCGGCGATTAATCCCACCGTTTTGCTCTGGCAGCCTGGCTAAGGATCTCTTCGGTCCGTCGGGATAAGTCCTTACGACCGCTGTGGTACGAGCCAATGCCGCGCGGAAGCGGACGTCTCGCCTGCCTCGTATAGAGCGCCAGGGCATCGCGAATGAGCTCGGCCTGCGAGCGGCCTTGCATCCGGGCCATCTGGCGAAGCAGCAGGGCCACTTCTTCATCCAGATAAACCGTGGACTTCACCATATATGGTAGATGCTACCATATATTGCCGCCGGCGGCGAAAGTGCCGCCCCGGGTTGCTCCATCCTCAACGAAACGAAAGGACGAATAAAGGATCTCATCCCACCACCAGACCGCCCAAGCTGCGAGGTAACCATGATACGATCTTCTAGCTAAGCCCGGTGGAACCTTTAGGAACGGAAATGGATGCTGAACGGATTCGCCGCCTGTTTATGTCTGTGCTCGATCTGGAACCTGAGCAGCGGCGGGCAGTGCTTCAAAGTGAATGCTCATCGGAGGACGAGCGCAGAGCGGTCCTGGATCTGCTCGAGTTCGATTGCGGGGACGAGGCCAGTGTTACGATCAGCACCCCGATTTCACATGTTCGGCGCGAAGCCATTGCGGGCAGGTTTGGACCCTACGAGCTAAAGGAGAGTATCGGCCGCGGAGGCATGGGGGTGGTGTATCGCGCGGAACGTGTCGATGGCGAGGTTCGTCAGATCGTTGCGGTCAAAATCCTGGATCATGGGTGGCTGGACCCGAAAACCGTGGGCCGGTTCCGCCGCGAACGGCAAATCTTATCGGGGCTGGCGCATCCTAACATCGCTCGACTGCTCGATACGGGCACGCGGGACGACGGGCGTCCGTACCTGGTCATGGAACTCATCGACGGACTGCCCTTGGATGAGTATTGCCGCAAGCATGAACTCAGCATTCGGGACAGGCTGCGCTTGTTCCTGCCGGTTTGCCGGGCGGTGGCTTACGCACACTCCAAACTGGTGATCCATCGGGATCTGAAGCCTTCAAACATTTTGGTGACGGCGCAAGGCGAGCCTAAACTGCTTGATTTCGGGATCGCACGGGCGTTGGATGAAGACCGAGCTCAGTCCACCAACACGTTTTGTTTGACGCCGTACTATGCGTGTCCTGACCTTGCTCGCGGTGAGCCGCCCTCCACCGCAATGGATGTTTACGGGTTGGGCGCCGTGCTTTATTTCCTGCTCACGGGAGTCCCGCCGCATCAAGTGGAGGGATTGTCGCCCATAGAGCTATTGCGGCATTTGTCGGAAACCCAACCGCCGCCGCCGGCCGCGATCCGCCCCGAACTGAAAGGTGATATCGAGAACATTCTCCGCAAGGCAATGCATATCGAACCGGAGCGCCGCTATCGGTCGGCGCACGAGCTGGCGGAGGACATAGAGAGCTATCTGGCGCTGCGTCCTGTCCGGGCCACCCCGGATCGTGTGCTGTATCGTGCTGGCCGCTTTATGCTCCGCCGCCGCTGGATGATAGCGGCCGCCTCGCTGGCTTTGGCCGCCGTGCTAGCTGGAACTGTTTTTGTGTGGATCGAAAGACGCCGGGCCGATGAGGAAGCCGCCACCGCCCGGGCCGTTTCCGAATTCCTTCAGAAAGACCTGATTGGGCAGGCTGGTCTGCGTTCTCAAATCGAGCGCGGCGCCAAGGCCGATCCCGACCTGAAGGTGCGCACCATTCTGGACCGGGCCGCCGTTTCCATTCCAGGCAAGTTCGGCGGAATGCCTAAGGTGGAAGCCGCGATTCAAGCGGCGATCGGCGGCGCGTACAAGGATCTCGGGCAGGACGAGGTGGCGCTGAAACATTACCAGCGTTCTTTTGAGCTTCTCGCCGCCTCGTCCGGCCGAAGCTCGCCCGAGACTCTTGAGGCGGCGAACCTTCTGGGAGACGCGTTATCCGATCTTGGAAGAACCAAGGATGCCGAAGCCGTGTATCGCGAAACCATCGCCTCGGGCGCCCGGTCTCGTGAAGGCCGGCGCGCAGTGGCTCGCGCCCGTTACGGCCTCGCCATGAGAGCTGCCGCCGAGAAGCGGCGCGATGCGCTGCCGATGCTGGAGCAGGCAATAGGCGAAATGAGATCCGTGGAGGAGCCGGGACACGAAAACGTCCTCACTGCGCTGAACCAACTGGCAGTCCTTCATCTCGAAGCCGGCAATGCGGATCAGGCCGAGAAACTGTTTCGCGAGATCTTCGAGATGCGAACAAGGATTCTCGGCCCGCTGCACCCGGATACCCTCGCCAGTATGAGCGAGCTGGGGATCTTTTATTTTCGGCGAAGCCGCTTCCAGGAGGGGGAAGACCTGTTGAAGCGGGCGGCGGAAGGCATGGAGTCCGCGCTGGGGCCTGAGCACCCGGTCACGCTCAGCACTCTGAATAACCTGACTCAAGTGTACATCCGTCACGGGAACTCCGCGGGCGCGGCGGCGATTCGTTTGCGCATCCTCGAAGGTATGCGGAAGGTGCGTGGTCCTGAGCATCCCGACACCCTGGCGGCGGCGCACAACGTTGCCGCCTCCTATGTATCGGCGGGCAACTATGCGGCTGCAATCAAACTGCATGAAGAGTCGCTCGATCGCATACGCCGGGTCTTGGGAGCCGAGCATCCGGTGCTCCTCTCCTCCATGCGTTCCCTCGCGTCGGCGTACCGCGAGACAGGCAGGCTCTCCGATTCCGTACGGATCGCCACCGATGCGCTCTCGATCAGTCAACGCGTGATGGGATCTCACGTCGATACCGCCGCGGCAATGAGTGAGCTGGCGCGGGCAAAAGGGGCCAGCGGCGCACTAGGCGAAGCCGAGCAGTTGTTCCGAGACGCCCTGGCAATACGGCTCAAGCTGCTAGGCGCGGACAATCAGTCCACTTTGGTCACCAAGAACGATCTTGCCGGGCTTCTTCAAGCGGAGGGCCGCTATTCGGAGGCGGAGAGCCTTTTCGTGGAGACGCTTGCGGCAAAGCGGAAACTGCTCGGAGAAACACATGCTTCCACGCTCAACACAATGAGCGATCTCGCTTCGCTATACCGCCGGCGGGGCAAGCTCGGCGAATCCGCCGCCTTGCAGGAGAAGGTATTGGAGGGGCGGCGCAAGAAACTGGGCGATGGGCATCCAAGTACTCTTCGTGCCATGCGCGAACTGGCGGTCACTTATCGCGATCAAAAGCGTTTTACTGAAGCACAGGCGCTGATTGCCTCCGTGCTGAAAAGCGTTGACGGGATGGAGGCCAAGGGGGAAACAATTCTTGGGCTTAGGCTAGCGGATTTGAAACGGGAGCAGTCCGATATTCTCCGCATGAGCGGAGCGCCACGCCTGCGCGCGTCACGAACGGACTCGCTCGCGAAATGAACTTGGATGTCACAGTCCTGCTCCATCGCGCCAGAGACGGGGACCGCGCCGCGCTCGACGAGCTGATGCCCGTCCTATATGAGGAGTTGCATCGCCTGGCGGTGCGCCAGCTTGCGCGCGAGCGCCCCAGCCATACTCTCCAGCCAACGGCGCTGGTCAATGAGGCTTACATCCGGCTGTTCGGCGAGCACGTCCCGGATGTTCGCGATCGCAGTCATTTCATCGGGATCGCCGCGCGAGTGATGCGGCAGGTTCTGGTGGACCATGCCAGAGCACGGTCTTCCCAAAAACGCTCCGGCGGAATCATGGTTTCGCTCGAAGAGCGGCATGTGGGAAAGGACCTGAGGGGTAAGGACCCGGGCACGGACCTGCTGTTGATCGAAGCCGCCCTCGACCGGTTGGGCGCCGAAGATAAGAATCTGGTGCGCCTGATCGAGATGCGGTACTTCGGCGGCATGACATCGGTGGAAATCGCCGAAGTGGCCGGAGAGTCGATACACGTGATACGGCACAATTTACGCTACGCCCAGGCCAAGCTTCGCCAGGATCTCAACCGCGAGCTTGAGAGCTGAGAGCCGGGTCCTCAAGAATTTTTGCGCATCCCGAGACTTTTTTCCGCATTCCCCATTGCAGAGTGCACCGGAGGAATACGATGAATCTCTCGAGAATTCCACTGATACAAACCGCGCCCCAATGCCACCTGGTAAAGGGTCCGGCCGGCAATCCAGGTGGACTATGGCGTTGCACCACCAAGTTGCTGGATGGAACCGTCTGGCTTAGAGCCATCCCGGTTGGCGCGCCATCTCCAAGAGAAGACAAACCCCAAGGACGATTCCGATGCGATGGAAAGAATCCAAAACAACCCTAACTTTTACATCCCGGGAAATACTCCCGAATTCGTAACCGGCGGAGGAGCCTCCCATGAGTGAGATTCAACGAGCGAGTCGAGCCCAGCGTAAGGAGACTGAGGCCCTCGAAGGGCTCGTCGCCGCGGTCGGAATACGCAATGGGATTCAATGCAAAAACTGGCTGGTGGATCAGCAGAAAATCATGTCGCTGTTGACCAGGATCCCTATATCGAACGGCGGAACGGGACCAACCAGGTTCGGAGTGGCTCGCGATGGCTATTGCGACCCGGCGCTGTCCGCCCAGATCCGCCGTTTTCAGCAAACGAATGGCCTGCCCGCTGACGGTGTGGTCGATGCGGGTGGAGCCACCCTGAGAGCGCTGCAAAAGCTCGCGGCCGGCGGGCATCTGGCGGGGCCGAATGGAAGCGAGAGGCTGGCGCAGGAATACATCAACTACTTATATGAACTGGTTAACGTCGGCAAGAAGGCCTTGCACCATCCGGGGCTGCCGTCACGGGTTCGCAGCCCACTGGGCATCCATCTCACCGCGCTGGAAGCGAATCTGAAGACGGCTGGGCTGAAGCCGACGGTCGTGCGAGGGTTCACGTTGGTTGAGACTTACGTATTCCTGGCTCTTGTCGCGCTCGCAATCGGCACCTTCGCATTGATGAGCAACCCGGAGTACCGGAAGGCGTTCATCAACTATGTCAGGGGTCTTGGGAAAGCCGCTGTCGGAGTCGTTGAATTTCTGCTCGAAAATGAAGTAATGGTGATCCGCCTGGTAACAGATTATTGGCTCTTTGTGATGACGAACGCCGCGTCGGCAATATTCACGATCGCGCACGAAGTCGAAAAGCTCGCGGACCAGCAGAGGTGCAGAGATCAGTTTAACAGATACACGAAGGCCAAAGATTCGGTTCTCGAAAAAATCAGACTGGCAAAACTGCCGGGCGCTCGAATCGATCCGGACGGCCTGGCATCGTCCTTTATCGAATTCATGGCTTCAGTATATGCACTGATGGATTGCTCCGGAGCGTTGAACAAGCTTCGTGCGATTCTCGCCTTGGTAAGCGGTCCGGGCGGCGTAATCAAGTTCGTTGTGTCGACGCTGTTGGGCAGGAAATTTGTGTTTCCGTTCCCAATCCCGCCTTGGGTTCCATAACCTACAGCGGGGGGTTTTTCATGCCATAAAGAAAGGCGGAAGAATACGCCCGGCTTGGGCCTAAAACGTCAGCCGCATCCCCAGTTGATACCGTCTTCCGTCTCGTGCACTGGTGACGCGCCCGAACGATGCACTGGCCAGGTCCGTGGTGATTCCTCCCAGGTTGGTCAGGTTGAACGCGTTAAAAGCATCGGCGCGGACTTGCAAGTTGGCCGGCTCGCTATTGAAAAACCAAGGGATTCGGAAATTCCGCGCCAGCGACAGGTTGACGTCGGCGATTCCAGGATTGAAATAGGTGTTGCGGCCCAGGTTGCCCAACTGCCCCAGCCCGGGCGACGGGAAATCGGCACGCGTTAGAATGCCCGACATCAGGTCAGCCCTGCTTCGGCCCGCCACCCGGTCCGCGCTCCAGGATGGCGCCATCGGACGGTCGTTGGTTTCGCCGTCAGCGTTATAGTCGCATCCGGTGTTCCCCGTGATAACAGTGCCCGTCCTCACAGGCCGGAACGGCTGGCTGCAAGTGACGCTGTAAGGTCCTCCGGATTGGAAAATGCCGATACCGGAAAGCTGCCAGCCGCCCAGAACATTCCGCGCCAGCCTCGATGAAACCGGACCTGGAATTTCCCACACAGCGCTCAGCGCCAGCTTTTGCCCTCGCTGGTGATCCGCCAGCCCGCGCTGCGATCGCCAGTCAGTCGCATCCACGGGATTTACGGCCCCGCCGCTGAAGCTGGAACCGTAGTCGATCACCTTTCCGAACGTGTACGCCACTTGATACAGAAGTCCGCGATGGTAGCGCTGCCTGATAGAAATCGTTCCGCCGTGGTACATGGAGCCAAGGTTGGATTGCGCGTACGTGATGGCGCCGAAACTCGAGTTCAGCCTGTTCAGTACACCATTGTTCTGGATCAGGTCCCCGGCAAAGCGGTTGACGTTGTATTTGGAGTACAGCTTTCGGCCCAGGTTGCCGAGATAGTTTGCTTCCACAGTCACCGTCGAGTTGAGTGCATGCTGCACTCCGAAAGAATAGTTGTAGGTGTAGGAGTTACGCAGGCTCGGGTCGATCCAGGTGATATTCGATCGAGCGAATCTTGACCCGTTGCGCGCATCCAAGCCGATTACTCCTTCCAGCCCGAATGGCCGCGGAAACTGAAAGGGGTCCGAGTCTGACAGCCCGAACTCATACCGAGGCAGCAGAGGGGCGGTCTGCTGGGACGCGGTGATGATCATGTAAATCGGCGGCGTGTAATGCGCGCCGCCGTACAACTGAGACGGGACAAAGTCATAGAAGATTCCGGCGCCCCCGCGGATCGAGGTTCGCCCCGTTCCTTTGGGGTCCCAGGCGAAACTCAGCCGCGGCGCGAAGTTGTTCATATCCGCGTTGTTCAGAATGAAGTAACTGGTAACGTTCTTCCCATCCGCGATCCGGCTGCGGAAATCGTTGCCGCTCCGGAACTCCACGTTGTTGCCCAGTGTCGCTTGCCCGATCTTGCCATAGGTGTCCCATCGCAGCCCCGCGGTGATCGTCAGGTTGGGCTTCACCTTCCAACTGTCTTCCGCAAACGCGGAAACCACTTGCTGCCGCTCGGCTACATCGGGGGTATAAACCGAGCCGTCGACCGGGTTCAGCCCGATATTTCCCTGCGAAAATGGCTGGTCGAGCACGAAATCCCAGACATTTTGGAAGTTGTAATTTGGCCGTTGATAGCTGGCGGTGGGTTTCCAGTTACTCTGGAGCTTTGAAAATGAGAAGCCCATCTTGACGGTGTGCCTGCCCTTGATCCAGCTCAGCGTGTCCTGGTAGTGGTAGTTGTTCTGGATGAATGGCGTCGGGCCGCCGGATCCCCAGGAGGACATCGCGCCCGTGACCGAGATGTTGGACGGGATCTGGCACTGGCCGCAATAGATCTCGCCGTGCACGCGCACTACGTTCACGCGCGCCTCATTGATCAGGTTCGGAGAAAACGTCCGCGTCCAGTTGACGTTGCCGTACCAGTTCCAAATCGGGAACTCCGTGTTGAAATCCGGACGCGTCGTCGAACCCGACCGGCCTTTTTCCGCGTTGCGGTAGCCGTTGAAGTAGAACCGGTCGCGCGAGCTGAACATGTGGTCCACGCGCGTGTTCCATTGGTAGCCGCTGCGCGGCGCCGTGTAGGTGGAAGCACCTTCGCCTGTGATGGGCATCTGGCATGGCAACATGCCGACCGGCGTCATGATGTCGGTCCGCCCCGCGCAATTGGTGTTCGAGTAGAAGCCCGCGTTGCGGAAGTTTCCTACCGGGATCACTGTTGGCTTGTAATTCTGCATCAGCAAAGTGGATTTGTTCCGCGGAAACCGTGACGCCACGAAGTTCACAAACTCGGGCGTTTCCACAATCACCGTGCCCCCCGGAGCAGTGCCCTGCCGCAGCAGCGAGTAGGTGCCGAAAACGAACGTCCGGTTCCTCACCAAGGGACCGCCCAGCGCCGCCGCCCCTTCGTTGCGGCGAAACACCGGAAGCCGGGTCTGGAAGATGTTCCGAGAGAACAGCTTGTTGTTCCAATGGAACCAGTTCGCGCTACCGTGCCACTCATTGGTCCCCGACTTGGTGATCACGTTCACGCTCGCGCCGGCGTCATTGCCATGCTCGGCAGAAAAATTATTCACCGAGACGCGCATCTCCTGAATCGACTCCGAGTTCGGCTGGAGGTTCACCCGTCCGTGCCGCACCATCGACGTCACGGTCGCCGAATCCACGGCATAGCCGCTCTGCTCTCCACGCTGCCCGGCGGCGTTTACATTCACCTGCTGCTCGGATCCGAAAACGTCACCCAACCCTGTAGTGCCCGTTACCCCAGGCGTCAGCGCAACCAGGCCGAACATGTTGCGGCCCAGAAGCGGCAGTTGATTGAACAGTCGCGCATCCACCACGCTCGACACCCGCGCCTCGGACAACTCCACTGTCGAAGCTTCCGCCGCCACCGTTACCGCCGTGGCCGCCGTGCCGACCTCCAGGCTGAAGTTGACCGTTCTGGTTTCTCCCGCTTCCAGACGGAGATCGGAAATCTCCGTGGCGCGGAACCCGGCCGCCGCGGCTGTCAATCGGAATGTCGAGGAGGGCAACGACGGAAACCTGAAGTAGCCAGCCGCTGACGACTGTAGCGTCGTCTCGATCCCAGTCGCCGTGTTGCGGAGTATGAGCGTGGCCCCCGGAATCACTGCGCGCGTTGGGTCCATCACTGTTCCTTCAATCTGGCTCGAGAATTGCCCCCACAAGACGCCGCCGGAAACCATCACGATTACCGCCAGCACGAAAGAAAAGTTCGCTTTGTTTCGCATATACCCCTCCTCAGCTAGAGCGTCTGCCGGCCATGATTCCAATCCACTGGAAACCGGCTGTTTGAGACACAACTCCCTGTACTGGGTGACAGTATCTATCTACTGGTCACCGGTGTCAAGGCCCATGGCATGCATTGCGTTGTTGGGAACCTAAGCGGGCCTCCGCTTTAAAGGCGTTCGAGCCGCTTGTAAGCAAGTAATCGGCTGTTTTTTTTTCCACGGTCTAAATTCTCATCGAAACATCGCATTCCTCAATGTAAGGATCGTGCGGCGCGTTGCATGCGCACCTGATCCACTCGTTTTTGCGCTTTGCCGGCGGCGGGCTGGAAAAAACCTGAAGTCCTCCATTCTGATCTGCCTCTAAGAGTGAACGTATAACTATGATTCTGGAGGACCATAGGAGACAAGAGCATGAAAACGAAATTGTTAACGCTCGCGATAGTAATGTTAGCCAGGCAAGCAGAGGCTGCAACAGCCGAATTCGGCGTCGTCAGTCTCACGCTTTTTGAAACGGCCCGTCTCACGGCCTTCTGCTCCGAGCACTTGGGAAATCAGGATGCTTGCGAGGTGTTATTCGAGTATCAGAACATACACGGCGGCCAGTTGAAGACAGCCCAACTAACGATGGCCCGCGGAACGGGGCAGTTTCTCGACCTTAGGGGCAGTGAGGCGGGCGGTGGAGCCGCTGTTGAGGTCATTCCTTGCATTAAGGTTCTTCGCGGAGCGGTTGTGGTGTCTGTCCAAACAATCGGAAACCTGCTGCCCCGCACCAATCTCCTGGTAAGTTGGAGCGACAAGTCCGTACCCCGCATGGGGGAGTTTGATTTCGCCGCGGCTGGCGTCACCGCACTCGACACGGCACGGCTGAGCGCGTTTTGTCCAAGTGACGGAACCCGCGCTCCCGTCGCCTGCGACGTCACTTTTTTCTTTCACGACCTGCGCGGGCGCGTATTAAAGCCATCGCGTGTGACGCTACAACCGGGAACCGGCGGGTCATTGGACCTACGAAGCTCCGAGTCAGGATCGGTCGCGTCACGGGTGGAAATCATTCCGTGTTTTAAGGTGGCGAGCGGCGCTGTCGTTGCCAGTTTTCGCCTGCTTGACGCGATTCCAGGTCAAAGCAGCCGCATGGCGTACCCGGCGGCCGCGCTGCTAGCAGACGCCGGTCAGTAAGCGTGGCGCCCACTATCTCCGGCCACTGCTGCCACGATTATCGTCATATCGTCTGCCTGCCTGCTGCCTTGGGCGAAGTTTTCCACAAGCTCCAATGTGGATTTGCAGAATTCGGCAGCCGTCGACTGCGGAAGGTGAAGCAACGCCTCCTCCAAGCGTGTGTCGCCGAATTCTTCTTCAGACTCGTTGAGGGCTTCCGGCAGGCCGTCGCTGAAGATGACGAGCGTGTCGCCGGGAGTCAGGCTCAAACTTCTCTGGCTGAGTTCCAGCTTCGGGACCAAGCCCACGGGCGGCGTGAGGGAATCGAGCCGGAACAGGCTCGCTGATTCGCCGCGGCGAATCAGCAGCGGAGCGACGTGGCCGGCGTTGGCGTAGCTGAGGACTCTCGTGGCCGGGTCGTATACGCAGTAGAACATCGTGGCGAACCGGTCCGGCGCGCTGGTTTCATACAGCAGGCGATTGACTCGGGCCAGCACTTCGCCGCAATTGGCGTCGGCCGCCGGAGCGTGCGCCCGCACCGCGGCATGCGCGGATGCGCCGAGCAGCGCCGCCGCCATTCCCTTGCCGGAAACATCGGCCAGCAGCAACCCGAACTTCCCTGAAGCAAGCGGGAGGAAATCGTAATAATCGCCGCTGACGCCGCGCGCCGGACGGCACATCCCGAAGTAGTCGAGGCCCGCGACCTCCGGCCGCTCGCAGGGAAACAGCCGCTGCTGCACGTCGAAAGCGGTGCGAACCTCTTCCTCCAAGCGCCGCTGATCCTCCCGCCCTTCGGCCGCGTTCCGTAACAAAGACCGCACGCGCGCCAGCAACTCGGGCAGGGAAAATGGTTTGGTCACATAATCATTGGCGCCCAGGTCCAGGCCGAGCACGCGGTCCCCCTCCTCGGACCGCGCCGACAGCATCAGAATCGGACCGTGGAAGCCTTCGCCGCGCACCCTGCGGCATAGCTCGTAGCCGCTCAGCTTTGGCAGCATCAGGTCCAGGATCACCAGGTCGGGTTTGTGGCTCCGCAGCAGGTGGTAGCCCTGCTCGCCGTCGCTGGCCGTGAACACTTCGTGCGAATCGTATTCGAGGTTCGCTTTCAGCCCGGCCTGAATCGCCGGCTCGTCTTCGACAATCAGAATCCGGCTCATAGGAATTGACCGTACTCATCCATTCGGTGAATTTGCGATTACGGTCCGGAGCGCCCGGGCCACCCGGTCCAGGGACGCTGCGAGAGCCGATTTCTCCGCTTGGAACCGCTCGTACGGTTGGTCCTCATCTCCCGCTTCGACGCTCTCGTGCATTTCGCGCCGGAAAGCAAATCCGGGCAGTCCGCCAGAGGCTTCCGAATAGGCGGAACGCAGACGGCCCGTCTTTCCGGTCACCGTGGTCGATATTCTCGGCAGCACTTCATCCATGGCAAATAGCCGGAACTCGACCTCGGCCACATACGAGGCCGGCGCCGGCTTCGTTTCCACACCGAATAACGCTCCCAGCGCTCGCGGAATATTGCTGAGCGGCGGGATCGTTTTCCGCACTTCGACGATGTCGGTAATCAAGATGTAGCTGCACTGGGCTTGTCTGGCGAGGTGGTCCAGGTCGGCCGGCGGCTGCATCGGCAGGGTCACCGCATCGAAGCCCTGCTGCCGCAGGAACTCGCGAAGCACGGCATCCAAACCGGCCGTGGAAACCGGCTGGCGTGACCGGTTTTGCACCGCAACAGCCGCGATTCTTGTCCCTCCAGGCAAGAACCGGTTGAACTCGGCGGCCTCACCCCCCATCGGGCTCCAGATTACCGCCGCAAGACTCATAACCAGCAGTGTGTGTTTCATGGCAGCTTCAGACTACCGTGCCTGAGGTTTTCAATCTTCCCACGCCTGCAAATCTTTTGTCATGAAATTGTCGGGGAGATCAGGATACTCCAAGCGCGCATTCCCCCAACAGATCTCGACGACCTGACCTCTTTATCTCGACAAGCGCTGAGCACGGCTCATGATCAGCGTCCGTTCCGTGAAGCGTTGGCGTTCTTCAGCAGGGGAAGGTAGTTCCTGAGCGCCCAAAGCTCGCGATTCTGAACATTGCCCTGGAAGAGCAAGCTCTTGCCATCGGGGTGAAAACGTACGTTGTGCGCATGCGGCATGCCTCGAAACGTGTATAGTTTTTCCGGGGAGCCTCCCGAGGCGGGAATGCGCATGAGGTAGGAGTCCGGTTCCATTTCCATGACGTAAACCAATCCCGAGGCGTCTGGTGTCCATCGCATCTCCGACATCAAATTCCGCCCGGTGATCGAGAGCAGATCCTTCCACTCCCCGCCATCCAAGCGTTTGGTGGCAACAACATTCAGATCCCTGCCCTGCCGCACAGCCGCGGCCGCAAGTTTGCCGTCGGGTGAGAGAGTGACGTGGTCGGCGCCGTCTCTTGCGACAAGCTCGGTGGTTTGGCGGGTGGCGGTGTCCAGTCGCAGAACGCCTGCCCGGCGCTCGAGGGGCGGTTCGTCGATGAACTCGACCATCACGGCGGTGGGATCCGGGCCTGAGATCACTTCGTTTATTCTGCGGCCGGGCGGGAAGGAGAGGATCGGTTTTCGTTCGCCTGTGGATGCGGAAACCCACTCCAGTTGCGCACTTCGGTTGCGGTCGTACCCCAAGGTCCAGATGTACAGACCGCCGGAGTCGCGGGACCAGGCCAAATGGAACGCTTGTCTGTTGAAAGTGAATGTGCGCGGGGGCTCGGAATTCGCGGTTCCGCGAATCGTGAGCCATCGGGAAGGAACGGGAGGCGCACCGCTGGCTGGAATGCTGGTGAAGGCCAGCCAGCGGCCATCGGGAGACCAGGCGGCGTTGTCGCGGCTCTCGGTAGCCAGGTCGCCGATCGGCGCCGGCGACGCGCCACCGGCGGAGTTTAACTGAAGGGTGAATATTTCGTTGCGGCTGTCACCGGTTGAATAATATAGCGCGCCATCCTGGCCGATCCCCGCCCACTCCCTGATGCCGGTGGACTTGGTGATGAGCACGGGCGCGCCCTTTGGACTGCCGCCGGAAACCGCAATGGCGTAAAACGCGCTTTCTCCGGTGCGATAGCTCTGGAACAGGACGTGGCCGCCGTCTGGAGTCCAGCCCAGCGGCAAGTCAAGGGCCGGGTGCGGGGCCAGCTTCACGCTCACGCCCCCATCAGCGGGAACGATATGAACCTCGGAATTGGATTCCGATTCCCGGTTGGCGTAAACGATATGACGACCGTCGGGAGAATAATAGCCCGCATTGGCGAAGTACGCACCGTTTCCAAGGTCCGCCACTTTGCGTAAGGAGCCGTCCGAAACGCCGATGCTCACCAGGGATCGCGCCTGATTGTTGCCGCGGATCACGGCGAGAAACCGGCTGCCGTCGGGCGACCAGCCGCCGATGGATCGAACGCTGCTAAACTCTCGGCGATGAACTTCCCGCAGGCTGGAACCATCCGCTTGAATGATGGAAAAGCCTTGCCAGCCATTGAAATTGTCCGAGAGCCTGAGAGCGATCTGCTTGCCGTTCGGAGAGAGCGCGAATCCCGCCAAGGTGACAGCCGGTTTGAAGATCGTCCGCCTGTTCCCGCCGTTTATGTCCGCCAGGACCATCTCCCTGGCAAGCCAGTCATAGTAGACGATCTGGACGCCGTTGGTCGAAACAAACTCGTGTGGAGGAAGAGGGATGTGGCTGGCCACGAGTCCGGCGTCCACTTTCGGCTTCGGGGGCGCCGTCAGCGCCGCCAGCCGCTGCCTGGCCGTGGCCGCCTCCCGCAGATCGCTGTAGTGCCGCGCCACCTCCTGGTAGAGCTTGGTGGCGCCGTCCTTGCCCAGCTTCTCGAAGCAGCGCGCCGCCGCCAGCAGCGACTTCGCCGCCAGCGTGCGGTCGCCCGCCGACTCCTTCGCGGCGCGCTGGTAAAGCTCGATGGCTTCCTCGAGATTGCCCGCCGCGCGCTCCTTGACCAGCGCCTTCTGGAACAGCTCCTGCCCGGTTTCGGCGGCCAGCGCCATCGCGCCGGCCAGCAGCATTGCAATGATAGGTTTCCTCATTGGTGGTTACCTCGACGCCCGCATTTCCGGCAGCAGATTCTCGATGACCCAGAGTTCTTCCTTAAATGCCCATCCGGTGAAGGCCAGTTGCTTGTGATCGGGCGAAAGCGAGAGGCCCGTCAGCCCCGGGACGCTGATGTCCAGCGGCCGCCGCTCGCCGCCGGCCGCCGGGATGGCCCACAGCCGGGCAGGCGTGTTCACATCGTAGCGAGACTGGTTGTCGTCGAACCCCTGGAACAGCACGTGCCGGCTGTCCTTCGACCACACGATGGCGTAAGCTGCCCGGTGGTATGTCCTGTGCAGAATGAACGGCGTACCGCCGCCCGTGGAAACGGTTATCAGGTCGCGGCCTGACTCTTCTCGCGGCTTGGTGTTGGCGCTGAAGGCCAGACGGGCGCCGTCCGGGGAGACCGCGAGACCGAAAAAGCCCATGCCGCTGGTCTTTGCCCGATAAAGTTCCTCCTCCTGTCCGGTTTCCAGGTTTCTTTTCATCAGGTAGTTTGTTGTCTCGGCTGCGTTGCGGCGGACATAGAACAATGTCTTTCCATCCGAAGACAGTCTGGCCAGCGTGAACGTGCCGGGATAAGGGCCGTCGAACACCACTTGCTCCCGCGCCGTCTCGATGTCAATGCGCCGGAAACGAACCCTGTCACTTACCACGTCGGCAACCAGCAGCGAGCGGTTGTCAGGAAACCAGGAGAGAGCCGCATTATTCGTGAGTGTAAATTCGAGGTTTGAATGCAAAGTTCGTTCTTCGCCGGAGGCCACCGAGCGGATCACCATCGTCCTCCCCTTGTTGTCGTTTCCTCGCAAAAAAGCGATCCACTTGCCATCCGGAGACCAGGATGGCCCGGCGTTGGATCCAACCATCCGTTCCGTCAGCCGAGCCGGTGGCGCCGTTACGCGGAGCGTCTCCGGATCCATTCCCGCCACATACACGTCCGCCAGCCTGTTGGTTGTTCCGTAAAAGAACGAGCCATGGCGGCTGAAGCCCAGTATCCGCATGTCACCTACGTTGGTCCGAAGCAGTTTCGGCGTACCCCGCGCTTTTCCCTCGGCAACGGGAATCGCCCACAGACCTTTGGCGCCGGAACGGTCGCTGGTAAAAACCACCGCCTGCCCATCCGGCGACCAGGCCGGTGAGGTGTCGTTCCATGGGCCTTGTGCCAGCACGTTCTCCGCTTTGCCGTCGGTCGCCAGCGTGAATAAACCCCCGTCCGTCGCCGAAGAAGAGCTGTTTGGAAGGGAGTAGACCAGGAACCGCCCGTCCGGCGAAAAGCTGACTTCGGGGCCGGGGTAGTAGCGATAGGCTGGTGATTTCAAATACTGGAGCGTGTGACCCGCCACCGAAAGCAAAGCGATCCGGCAGGTCCGCCTTGCGTCGTCGTATGCAACCAGGGCGAGGTGTTTGCCATCACGCGACCAGTCATGAACCCGGTAAAACACAGCGCTCTCTTCAATCGGGGTACTCAACAGGATACGCATGCCTGACCCGTCCGTCGCGGCGATACGAACGGATGGGGATCGAGCGATATACGCATACGCAACGTGCTTCCCGTCCGGCGAAAGAACTAGACTATTCACACGCCCGAGATCCTTTCCGCCGGACGCAGTTTTGCCCAGTGGCCGGCTGGTTCCGCTTGTCAGATCTCGTATCGCCAGCCCGCCGGACTTTTGATCCACATAGGCGAAAAAGCGGCCGTCGGCGGACGGCCGGCCCTCAGTCGTCTCCTCGTCGGCCCAGATCCGGCGCACGACCATCCCCCGCGGATCATCCTTCGGCTTTGGCGGGGCCGCAAGCACCGCCAGCCGCTGCCTGGCCGTGGCCGCCTCCCGCAGGTCGCCGTAGTTCCGCGCCACTTCCTGGTAGAGCTTGGCGGCGCCGTCCTTGCCCAGCTTCTCGTAGCAGCGAGCCGCCGCCAGCAGCGACTTCGCCGCCAGCGTGCGGTCGCCCGCCGCCTCCTTTGCCGCGCGCTGGTAGAGCTCGATGGCTTCCTCCAGATTGCCCGCCGCGCGTTCCTTGACCAGCGCCTTCTGGTACAGCTCCTGCCCGCTTTCGGCAGCCAGCGCGATCGCAACGGCCAGCAGAATTGCAATGATAGGTTTCCTCATTGGTGGTTACCTCGACGCCCGCATTTCCGACAGCAGATTGTCGATGCCCCAGAGTTCCCGCTTGAATTGGCGGAAGTGAATTGCCAGGCGCCGGCCATCCGGGGAGAAAGAGGGCGACGCCAAACCCCATGAGCTGATGTCCAGCGGCCTCCGCTCACCGCCTGTGGCGGGGACGGCCCACAACCGCGCACGCTGATTCCGCCCGTCATCGGTTAAAGCAGCAATCAGAATTTGGGAGCCATCCCTGGTCCACGTGACTGCAACGGGCGAAAGGTCGCGCATAGTGTCGCGATAAAGAACGCGCGGTTCTCCACCCTGCGTGGACAGCGTCATTAGTTCGCGATAATTCTTCCCGGGCTCGGAGTTAACGCTGAAGGCAAGCCGGGCGCCATCCGGAGAAACAGCCAGCCCGAAAAAGCCAACCCCGCTTGACTTCACCCGGTATAGCTCCATCTCCTGTCCGGTTTCCAGGTTCCTCTTCATCAGATGTAGCGTTTCGTCACTCGCCACGCGATAACCAAAGTAAAGGGTCCTTCCGTCCGGTGATAATCGCACTCCCGTGTGTGTGTCTGGATAGGCACGCTCGAACACTTCCTGCTCTTCAGCCGTATACACATCGGTACGCCGGAACACGGCCCTGCCATGATTCACCAGATCCGGGACCAGGACGGACCGGCTGTCGGGAAACCAGTTGGGGCCTGTGGTATAACCGGCGAGTTCCTGCTCGAATCTACGGGGCAGGACGCGTTCCTCGCCCGAGGCGACCGATCGAATCACTAAGGCTATCGCTTTGGGGTCCATTCTCCGGTAGAAGGCGATCCTGCTGCCGTCAGGCGACCACGCCGGTCCGAAGTTAAATCCCACAAACCGTTCCGACAGCCTTACCGGCGGCTCCGTGACCCGGAGCGTTTCCGGATCCAGGCCTGCCAAGTATACGTCCAGTTGCTCGTTCAAGGCCGCGTAGAAACAGGAGCCGCTTCGGCTGATGCCCAGGAGTTCCATGTCACCGGTATTGGGCTTCAGCAGCTCCGGGGTCCCTTGTGGCTTCCCATCAACGACGCGGATCGCCCAAAGTCCTTTGGCGCCGGCCCTGTTGCTGATAAACACTACAGCCTTGCCGTCCGGGGACCAGAATGGCGTACCGTAGTCAGACGGGCCCTGGACCAGCGCCGTCTCTACGCCGGCATCCGTGGTTAAAGCAAATACACCTCCGTCAGTGGCGGATGAAGAACTACGCGGAAGCGAATAGACCAGAAAGCGTCCGTCCGGTGAGAAGCCGCCCAAATCGGCGCGGCCGGGCCGCCACTCCGGCGATTTCAGGATGCGGAGGGAGCCATCCGATACGGACAGTAATCCGATACTCAGCAATCGCTCCATCCGGTCTTGGGTACTTCCCGCCGACCCGGCCCTTTCCAGCACCGCCAAGTGCGTGCCGTCGGGCGACCATCCCGTCAGCCGCAATCTTGGGCGCACGCCCGGCCGGAGGACTCGCATGTTGGCACCGTCCGCTCCGGCGATCCGAACAGACGTCTCTTCGTTTTCGACCCATCGATACGCGACCTGCTTTCCATCCGGCGAAAAGATCGGCGAACTTGCGTCTCCATGTTTTGGCCCACTGCGCGGGTTGTTCATGAGCACCCGGCTCACTCCAGTCGAGAGATCTCGTATCGCCAAGCCATGGGACTTTGCGTCCGTATAGACAAAGTAGCGCCCGTCGGCCGACGGACGTCCTTCTTCAATCATCGCCTCGTCGGCCCAGGTCCGGCGAACGACCATCCCCCGCGGATCCTCCTTCGGCTTCGCCGGCGCCGTCAGCGCCGCCAGCCGCTGCCTGGCCGTGGCCGCCTCCCGCAGATCGCTGTAGTTCCGCGCCACTTCCTGGTAGAGCTTCGTGGCCCCGTCCTTGCCCAGCTTCTCGTAGCAGCGCGCCGCGGCCAGCAGCGACTTGGCGGCCAGCGCCCGGTCGCCCGCCGACTCCTTCGCGGCGCGCTGGTAGAGCTCGATGGCTTCCTCGAGGTTCCCCGCCGCGCGCTCCTTGACCAGCGCCTTCTGGAACAGCTCCTGCCCGGTTTCGGCGGCCAGCGCTATCGCGCCGGCCAGCAGAATTGCACCTGCGATTGTGTATTTCATGGCAGCCTCAGAATACAGGCCGCTAGGAAGCTAATCTTCCTCCGCCTGCAAATCTTTTGTCACGAATTTGTAGCCCACTCCATGCACGGTCCGGATGTGATCCGGCCGCGCCGCGTCTTTCTCGAGCTTCGCCCGCAGTCCCGCCACGTGGTTGTCGACGGTGCGGCTGGCCGGATAAGACTCGAAGCCCCAGACCTGGTTGAGCAGCTCGTCCCGGGTTACCACCTCGCCGGCTCTTGCAGCCAGCAGCCGCAGAACGGCGAACTCCTTGCGCGTCATCTCCACCGGCATCCCATTGCGGCGCGCCTCGTACCGGCGAAAATCCACCTCGACGTCTGCAAACCGCAGCTCGTCAGGCAGGTTGGCCGGAGGTTGCGCCCGCCGTAGCAGGGCGCGAATGCGCGCCATCAATTCCCGCACTGAAAACGGCTTTGTCAAATAATCGTCGGCGCCCAGATCGAGGCCGAGCACCCTGTCTGCCTCCTCGCTGCGCGCCGTCAGCATCAGAATCGGAGTTTGCACTCCGTCGCCGCGCAGTTTCCGGCACACCTCCAGCCCGCTCATCCGAGGCAGCATTACGTCGAGCACGATGAGGTCGGGGTTCTTCTCGCGTTGGAGTTTATATCCCGCTTCCCCGTCGGTTGCCGCCAGCACTTCGTAATCCTCAAAGCGAAGATTGTCGGTAAGGCCGCGCAGGATGGCCGGGTCGTCTTCGACTACCAGAATCGTGGTCACGCGTTCGCCTCCAGTGGGATCGAGATGGAAAAAGTGCTTCCCTCGCCGGGGGAACTTTGCACTTCGATGCGTCCGCCATGCGCCTTGGCGATGTGCGCTACCAGCGTCAGGCCCAGGCCGGTGCCCGCGATGGTTGAAGTCTCATGCGATTTGGTGCGGTAGTACTTCTCAAAGATCCGTGCCTGATCCTCCTGCGCGATGCCCTCACCGCGGTCTTGGACCGCGATGACCGCATGGCCGTTGACGCCGGCCAGCCGCAAGCTGATTTCGCGGGCCTCCCCTGAGTATTTCATCGCGTTGGTGAGCAGGTTGAGGATGGCCTGTTCGACGGCGTCCGGGTCGGCTTTAAGTTCCGGAACGTCGTCGTCAACGGAGAGATCGAGCGTGAAGCCTTGCTGCGAGAGAGGGTACTGCATGGCGCGGGCCGCCGAACGCACCACGTCGGGGAGGCTGGTCGGGCGCATGCGGTAGATCTTCTTGCCCTGCTCGATCTTGGAAAAATCGAGCACGTTGTCCACCAGGCGCGCCAGGCGTTCGCTTTCATTGACGATGGTTTCCAGATACTCCGAGCGCGTACGCTCATCGCGCGAGCGGCCCATCATCAGGGTTTCGGCAAACATGCGGATGGCGGTGAGCGGCGTTTTCAACTCGTGCGAAACGTTGGCGACGAACTGGGAGCGCAGCTCGGCCATTTTGACGTCGCGGTTCACGTCGCGCAGCAGCAGGTAGCCGCCCAGGATCGTCAATCCGAGAACCAAAGCAAGGCCGGCCGTGAAAAGCGCGGCAGTCATCCCGCTGCCCTGCCCGGCGGTGAAGCGGCCGGGTTCCCACTGTACGTTCAGACCGGCAAGAGCTGGGCCAAGCGGTTCGCTGGATGGCGTCCTGGCGCTGACGAGCTTCACTCCCTGGCTCGCCAACTTGGCCGTGGATACCGCGAACAGTAGGCCAGGTACGGGTGGGGCAGGAGCGGTGACGGTCAACAGCCACGGCTCCTTTCCATCCGCAATCCATTGGGACTCGCCGGACTCTACTCGGGTACGTACCCGAGCTAGGCTTCTTGCCGCCGCCTGGATCTGCTCCGAGCGCCGGATGAGCGCGGAGATTTGGCCGGTTTTCCCGAACATGGACTGCATCATGTACAACTCCGCCGGGCTGTGCGCGTGATTCGAGGCGATCTCTTCGCGGATGTAGGACTGAACGTCAGCGGTGTCCTTACCCGCCGACAGCAGCCGCTCCGCCGCATAGAGCCTGTAAGGGATTCCCTCCTCGTCCGCCGCCAAGCCGCCACCGCGAAGTAACGCCCGATAGGTTTTCAAGGCTTCCTCCTGGCGCCCGGCCTTTGTCAGGGCGCGCGCCAGAAAGAGCTGAGCTTCGCCTTGCTCCCACGGGGTCCGGGCCTGCGACAGAGCTTCGCGGTAAGCCTGAGCGGCGGCGGCGCCATCCTGTTTTGCGAACTCCTCGGACTCGCCTTTGAGTCTCAGTTGTTCGAAAAGAGCCGATCCGGCGCCATTGCGATGTGATTCCCAAGGCAGGATCAGCCGGTCGGCAATGATCTCGGCGATGAAGACCGTGGCGGGGTTGGAGGCGCCGGCAAACGCAAGGCGTGGACTGGAGGCGGAGCGGATGCGGAGGTTAATTTCCTGGAGTTTCAGCGCTTCAAGCCGGGATGTAAGCTCGCGGGCAAGCTGCTCTGTGGCACGGCGCTCTTCATCGTTCAAGCGTGTGTGTGCCAGCTCGCTTTCCTGCCGGAGCACTCGGATACCCAGGCCGGCCAGAACAGCGGCCGGCATCAGCACGGCAAAGCCGAACAGCAGCAATTGCCGCCTGCGGTTTGGACGTGCCATTCCTTAAAGACCTCATAAGCATTGTACGGCGGTCATGGAGGCGAAATTGTCACGGAATTGTCAGGCGGTTGCAAAGTTGTTGCCGGGGTTGGGCAAAGCCGGACCGGTGCTCGTGTCAGGTTGGCTTACTGCCGGGCCCTGTTAACCGCGGAAGCAGGATAGGGCACATGAGGCGCATTCTCAGACCAGCGTTATTTCTAACAGCTTGCCGGGAAGGGTGAACCAGCGCCAGGCCGCGAGCTGTCGGCGGCGAAACGTCGCGCGGCTCCACGCGCCGCGGATCGGCGACGATCGCCGCCATCGCGGCTACGAATTCTGGGGTTCGGGACCGACCGGCGGCTTGTACTTGCGCAACTCCGAGCTATCGACCGACCGCCAGATCACTTCCTCCCGCCAGTCGCCAAACAAATCGGCCGAGAGAGCGGGGATAGCCTTGGTTCCGTTGTTGTCACCGCGACAATTCCAACCGAACACAGGCTGACTGCATTAATGCGTGACCGAGGACGCTGACCCTCATCAAAGATGATCGACTCTGCCGCCCCTCTGGACGACCTATTTTATACTTGAATTGGAAATGGCGATGAAGTCATTCTTCGGTGGACTCGCAGTTTTGGCAGGTTCGCTGGTTGCGGGTGCAGAACCATTTCCGGTATTTCTTGCCGGCCCACATGATTATTCCATCGTAAGTCTAGTGCATGACCGGCGCGGTTACGCATATGTGGCCGGCAAGGAAATTGTTCGGCTGCCGGCGGCATCCTATGCTTTCGGCCCCGCGATCATCGCACGAATTAGTCCGCGCGGAAGCGTGGAATGGATCAAGTCCTTCGGCGAAGGCGTAACGATTCAGGCTCTGGCGTTGGACATCAACGGCGATCTGCTCATGGCCGGATCCGCGGCCAAACTTGATTTCGTCGATAGCCGGGCCATCCAACCGGAGCCTGCCGTAGAAGGCTACGCCGCCTTCATAGGCAAGCTGAACGTAGACAGCGGGCGATGGCTTTTTTCAACCTATTTCGGCGGAAAAGCCGGTTCCAGCGAGATCAGGGCGATGTCGGTCGGTAAGGATGGCGCCATCTACCTCACCGGTTTTACCAACGCTTCCGATTATCCAACCACCGGGAGTTTAAGGTTCGGTGATCCGCCAATTTTTGTTGGGCTGCCGAGAAGATCTGCAGCGTTTGCGGCAAAACTGTCCCCGGCGGCTGATCGAATCCTGATTTCAGGTTTCTTCAGCGGCAGATCGGTGGCGTGCGGTTGCTGTAGCGCTTGTTTTCTAAGCGCGCGGTCGACTGTTGGGAAAGCAATCGGCTTGGATGGCGCCGGCAACATCGTAATCGCGGGCAATACGAATACGACTGACTTGGCCACTACCGAAGGAGCGATGAGACGATCCGGAATCGGCGCTTTTGTCGCTGCTGTAAAAGCCGACGGGAGTGGACTGGCTTATCTAACCTACTTGGGCACGGCCAACTACATTGCGCAGCCATACAACTGGCCTGGTAACGTAAGCGCGTCGCTGGTAATCGATCCCGAAGGCGACGTCATTATCGCCGGCTCCACATTCGATCAGAATTTCCCTGTAACTTCCGGCGTAATCCAAACGGCCTATTCCGCGTCCGGGACGCCCCGCCAAACAGACCTTTTCGTCGCAAAGCTGAAGCGTGACGGCTCCGGTTTTCATTGGGGTACTTATTTCGGCGGGCGTAATGCCGACTCGGTTCAATCGATGACGCTGGACCCCGCCGGTCGAATTTGGATCGCCGGGACCACGGAGTCCACGGATTTCCCAAGAACGGAAGGCTGGAATTCCAGTGGCGGCGATTTCGTTGCCCTGATTAATCAGGATGGCTCGAAACTGCTCTATTCGGCGCGCTTCCCATCCGGAACGGTAGCTGCGGCCGTTTCTGTGGACCCATCATCCGGTATGGCTTGGACCGCCGGTGTCTACGGATACATTTCTTCCCATGTTCCCGGCGCTCCGCCTCGGCCCGCTGTGTACACTGCCGGGACAGGGATCGGAAATAGGACCGTGGCCCCGGGGAAGATGATTGTTGTCAGTGGAGGCTGGATCGGCCCTGCGACGGCGGAGGCGGTGGCCTCGGGTGCGCTACACATTCCAACTGCACTAGCAGGCCGGCGTGTTCTATTTGACGGAATCCCAGCGCCGCTGCTCCGCGCCTCGGCGCACGAAATCGTCGCGGTCGTTCCTTTTGGCCTCGCCGATAGAGATAGTGCAAACCTGATTGTCGAGGCAGGTGGGGAGCCGTTGTCTCATTTTCCGGTCCGGGTAGAACCAGACTCTTTGCAAATGCTAACAAAAGTCAACGGAGTCATATTCCTTAATGAGGACGGATCGGACAACACCGCTACTCAACCTGCTCGATTGGGGTCCGTGGTTACACTTTGGCTCAACGGCGCCGGAGTTGTAGCGGGGGTGGACGGTGAGATTGTTTTAGAGCCCAGACCCTACGAATGCTGCACCGTCAGGTCCTACTTCGGCCAGGCAGATCTGTTGTACTCGGGCGCCGCTCCGGGACTCGTAGCCGGAATCACGCAGATCAGCTTCCGCATACCGGACACAATTGGAGGGCTGGTCTTCCAGCCTCCTTCCAGACTGATCCCGATTTATGTCAAAGCAAGGTCCCCGAATGAGATTTACGCCCCACTTTTCGTCGCGCCTTGATCCGTTTACCACGGGCGCGACTTCTCAGACCAGCGTTACGTTTAGCAGCGTAACTGACGCCGCCGGGAAGGTGTGGACCAGCACGCCGCCGCGAGAGGAAGGCGGCGAAACGTCGCGCGGTTCCACGCGCCGCGGATCGGAGAAGGTGTTCACCGCCTGGATATCTCCGGCAGCAAGCGTCTTTGCACGGATCTCCTTCACGGAAGCTCCGCGAATGGCGATCTCGGTTTCCCGCGCCTCCTGGGGGTTCAGATTCGTCACGGTAAGCGTAAGCTGGCTGCCCCGCCTTGAAGCCGACGCGGAAATCCCTCGAAGGGCCGCTTTCCTGCCGCCGGCGCGTTCGAAAGGAACCGTGGGTGCCGAAACCAGAGTGCGGAGCGATTCGCCGCCCTGATGCGCCGAGTACATGTCGAACACGTGGTAAGTGGGAGTGAGCGCGAACTGATCTTCATGCGCGAAGAACAAGGCCTGAAGGCAATTCACCAGTTGCGCAATGTTGGCCATCGCCACTTTGTCGGCGTGGCGATGGAACGTATCCAATGTCAGGCTGGCGAGCACTGCGTCGCGAATCGTGGATTGCTGCCCTAACAGGTGAGTGTTGTGAAGTTCCGAACCCGGCCTGAACCAGGAGCCCCACTCGTCGACGACGAGTTTGACACGATGCTCCCTATCGAACTCGCCCATGACGGACCAGTGGGCAGTAATGAGCCCTTCCATCTTGTCGGCTTCGCTGAGGAGTTCGTACCACTCGGCGGCAGGGTAATTTGTGGCCGCCCCTTTCCCCTGAAACCAGTCGCTGGTACGCCCGCCGGAAACGTTCCATGAGTAGTGATGAAGGGCCCAGCCCCAGAGCCGGCGGAAACCCCCTCTTGAAGAAAGACTGTTAAAGAACCGCCTCGTCCAACCGACATCGCCTCCGTTGGGTCCGGATCCGATGAAGGCCAGATTCATCCCGTAACGCGGCGTCCACTCTGCGAACCGGCGGTATTCGACGGCGTACTCTTCTGGGTTGAAATTGCCTCCGCAGCCCCAGGACTCATTGCCCACCCCCCAGTAGCGGACGCGGAACGGTTCGGCCTGCCCGTGAGACGCGCGTAGTTCTGCCAGGGTCGTGGCCCCCGCGGGCGAATTCACATAATCGACCCACTCATAGAAATCCCTGGCGGTGAGGCTTCGGATATTGGCGGCGAGATAAGGCTGCGCCCCGGTGAGTTGGCAGAAGCGCAGGAACTCCTGAGTGCCGAACTGATTCGTATCATATTTCCAGGGTCCGTCGGGCGCTCCGGCAGGCCACTCACGGGCATCGATCCAGAAATTCGGCCGGCGCGGGCGGATATTTCGAGGCCCAATGCCGTCGCGCCAGTTGTAGCTGTCGGCGAAACAGCCGCCAGGCCAGCGAACAACGGACGGCTTGATCTTCTTAAACGCCTCAATCAGCGCCGTGCGCATTCCCTGGATGGCCGGCGTCTTCGATTTCTCGCCAACCCAGATGCCGTCGTAGACGACCCCTCCGAGGTGCTCGACGAAATGACCGTAGATCTCAGGCGCGATTGTGGCTATCGGCTCGCCCGAAAGGACCTCTATGCGCGCTTCCGTAGTTTGTGCCCGCGCGCCGAGTGCGGAGCCCGCGGCTGCTTTTAGAAAATTGCGGCGTTGCATGTTTCCTCTTTTGGTAACCGGTCAAAGTACAGGGAACGGGTGTGCGGGGAGAAGTCCCGCGGACAAAGAGCCAACCTCATTGCCGCCAGTATAATGTGTTTTGGGTATCGAAAACATGACGCGATTCTTCCTTCTGGTGGCCCTTGCAACGGCTTCTATGGGTGCGTCTCAGATGGAACAACTGGACCGCGGACTCATCGCCGTTCGGTCCGCAGCGACCGAGGTTTTCCTCAGTTGGAGGCTGCTTGGCACGGATAAACTGGAAACGGCATTTCACGTCTACCGGCGGGCTGGCGGCGCGGAAACCAGATTGAATGGATTGCCACTTTATGGTCCGACGCACTTCGTCGATCGAGGCGCAGATTTCTCCGCGGACGCCGTTTACCGGGTGCGGGCAGTGGTCGATGGCGTCGAGGAGAAAGACGAAGCGGTGGTCCGTCTGCCCGCCGGATCTCCAGTCCGGCAGTACTTGCCGGTTCCGATACGAATCCCCGCGGGCGGTGTAACGCCGGATAACGTAGCCTACTCCTACAGCGCCAACGATGCCAGTGTTGGCGACCTCGACGGAGACGGCGAGTACGAGATCGTTCTCAAATGGGAGCCATCCAACGCGAAAGACAACTCACAGAGCGGTCACACCGGCAATGTCTACCTGGACGCGTATAAGCTGAACGGCGTCCATTTATGGCGGATTGATCTGGGGAAGAACATCCGCGCTGGAGCGCACTACACGCAGTTCATGGTTTACGATCTCGACGGGGATGGCCGCGCCGAGATCGCTTGTAAAACGGCCCCGGGGACGCGCGACGCCACAGGAGCTTTCGTCGCTTCGGATCCGGAAAAGTTCGCCGGAACTCCGCCCGCCGTCGATCATCAGGCCGACCATCGCAACTCAGCCGGCTACGTTCTCACCGGTCACGAGTTCTTCACCATATTCGACGGCGCGACGGGCGCGGAGCTGATGACGGCATCTTATGAGCCGCCCCGGAATCGAGATGTCAGCAGCCCTGATGTTTCCGCATGGGGAGACAATTACGGAAACCGGGTGGACCGTTTTCTGGCGGCCGTGGCCTATCTGGACGGCGAACGGCCTTCATTGATCCTCGCTCGCGGCTACTACACACGAGCCGTTCTGGTCGCCTGGAACTGGCGCGACGGGCAGTTGAGGAAGATCTGGACGTTTGACTCCGATGATGGCGCCCCCGGAAATGCGGCATATCGCGGGCAAGGCAACCATAGTCTGGCGGTTGGCGACGTGGACGGCGATGGACGTGATGAAATCATCTTCGGCGCCGCGGTAATCGACGACGACGGGCAAGGTCTCCACTCGACCGGACGGGGTCACGGCGATGCACTCCATCTATCCGACATGGATCCGGACCGGCCGGGTCTGGAAGTGTTTCAACCGCATGAAACGCCGTCTATGTACCGGTTCAATGGCCTCGATTACCGGGATGCCCGCACCGGAGAGGCAATCTGCGGCGTGGAGGGAGGCGGGGACATCGGACGCGGCCTGGCAATGGACATCGATCCCCGCCATCGCGGCTATGAATTCTGGGGCTCGGGTCCGACCGGTGGTTTGTACTCGGTCCAACAGTGTGAACCGAATTCAGCCCGGGGACCACGCGCGCGGGAAATATCGAGCGCAAAGCCGCGATCCATCAACTTCGGTGTCTGGTGGGACGGCGACCTGCTGCGCGAGATTCTGGACGACACGACGATTTCCAAATGGGATTGGCAGGCCGGTACGTTGCGCACAATTCTTTCTCCGCCCGGCATAGCTTCCAACAACGGAACGAAAGCTACGCCGAACCTCTCGGCCGACTTGTTCGGCGACTGGCGAGAGGAAGTGATCTGGCGTTCGGCGGATAACACCGAACTGCGCATCTACACCACGACGATCCCGACGGAACACAGACTCCCCACCTTAATGCACGACAGGCAATACCGGCTGGCGATCGCGTGGCAGAACGTAGCCTACAACCAGCCTCCCCATCCGGGGTTCTATCTGGGCGTTGGAATGGTGGAGGACGCCGGCCACGTCAAGTAATTGACCGCCGCAACTCAGCCTGCGCAATTGCAACTCTTCGTTACGCCTTGACGGGGAGCCTACTGCGCCGGTGCGCGGATTCCCTTCCCCGGCAGAATCGATTCCTGCAATTTGCCTTCGCTCACGACAGGCACTCCGCCCACCAGCACGTAGCGAAAACCTTCCGAATACAGACCGGGTTTCTGATACGTGGAGTGGTCGATGACCCGCCGCGGGTCGAACACTGCGAGGTCGGCGTCGGCGCCTGTGCGGATGCGGCCCTTGTTACGCATGGCGGACACGCGCGCCTGGAGCCTCTGCGCCGGCAGGTAGGACATCTTGGTTACTGCATCCATCCAGGTGAGCGCTTTCTGCTCGCGTACGTAGCGGCCGAGCACCCGGGCATAGGTTCCGGCCGAGCGCGGATGTCCCAGCCCGTTGCGCAGTATACCGTCGCTGGCGATCATGGTGAGTTTGCTTGCCACCGCGCGCGCGACCATCTCTTCGGAGTTGGTGAATGAAATGACGCTGCCGCCAATCTTGCGGTAGCGGGTGAAGGATTCCTCGGTGAGCCGCTCGCCGGTGGCAACCCACATCAGGTCGGAGTACTGACTGCCAAGCCGCTCCCGCCATCCGTCGCTGAAAACCGCGGATTCAATCAGTGTTTGTCCGGCAGTGTAGGGGTAACATTCCGTGGTGATGTCCATTCCTCGGGCGCGCGCTTCTTCGATCATGCGCAGGAAATGCGGCGTATTGCGTTTACCTCCGCTGCTGTTCAAATGAACCACGTGCAGCGGCGCGCCCGTGACCGACGCGTAGCCGATGGCTTCGTTCAAACCCTCGACACCGCTGTTAACATGGGCGTATACGGGAACGCGGAACCGCGCGGCGACGCGGAATACTTCCAGGTATTCGAGCGCGGTACCGCCCGGCGTGTACATCAGTCCCATGCCTACTCCCGGCGCGCCGAGCTGGAGGCCCCGCTCAATCTGACGCTTGATCTCGGTGATGTCCTCTTCCGATGGCCGCCTGTTGGCTCCGTGATCGGCCGGGAGAAACGTGCCGGAATCGCGGAAATGGCGCATGCGAACGGGAATGTGCCCGATAGTCGCTCCGAAATTCACCAGCGCCTTGCCTTCGCGCTCCGCGTACCAGGCCGCGATGTCACCCACGCCGACCTCCATTTCAAGCGCGGTCGTCACCCCGTCCATCGCCTTGGCGCGGTAGCTTTCCTCGTCCTGGCCGTGCGAGTGCAGATCGATGAAGCCGGGCGCGACGATGTGTCCCTTGGCATCGAGCACGCGCTTGCCTGTTAAAGGCTTCTCCGACACTGCGCGGATCACTCCGCCGCGAATGCCGAGATCGCGCACCGCGTCCAGCTTCGATTCCGGATCGAGCACCCGCCCGCCGCGAATCACGATGTCGTAATCCTGGCCCCAGGCGCACACCGCGAGTAGAAAGGCGATCGGGATACGCATGTTCAACGCCCCGGAACCAGTTCGCGGATGCGAATATTCCGCCACCGCGCCTGCGCCGGCTTCTCACCCTTATAGGAATGCACCTGTAGCGCGATGAAGCCGCTGCGATCCGCCGCATCGGTTAGATCCGCGCAGGCGACTCCGTTGACCCACGTGCGGATGCGATTGCCGCGCGCTTCGATGCGGTAATGGTTCCACTGGTTGTCTTTGAACGCTTTCGATGCAGCCGGATCGGACGAGGTATTGTGCAGCCAGCCGCGTCGCGCTTCATCGTAGATACCGCCGGAGGCGCCGCTCCGCTCTGTCGCCACTTCCACCTGATAGCCATACACGCGGCCTGCCGGATGTTTCCGCTCCGCTGTTTTTTTTCCGTCGTTGGTATTAACGGCCGTATCGGCCGCGTAGCGGTGCGAGCGGATCTGGATGCCGGAATTGAGCGCGGGATCGGTCTTGGTTTCCAATTCGAGCACGAAATCGGCGTATTCGCGGTCCGTGCAAAGAAAGCTGTTCGGGCTGCCCTCGGCAGTAGCGCCCACGATTTCGCCGTTTTCGACGTGGTATTTCGCGAACCCGTTGCAGACGGTCCAGCCCTGGAGCGTTTTGCCGTCAAACAGCGGGCGAAAGTTTTCATCGGCGGCCGGTAGGAGCCACGTAAAGAACAGGCAAGCGCAAATCCTGGGAAACGCAGCCATGGTTTCCGTAGTATATCGCGCGCGCTGCCGGCTTGCCGGGTGGATTAAGAGGATCGATCCGTAAATGCCGCTGAGCGGGATCGGAAGATTCACGTGGTGCTGAACTGGTTTGACGAGATCCGGCGGATCAGCAGGAATTAGGGGTTGGCGGCGCAATCGAGCATGCCGCCGCCGATCGGCATTCCCGGCGGAGGCTCGGCAAGCCGCGGCAGGTTCGCCGGTTTCGGATCTTCGCGAAATTTCTTGATCTGTTCGACGGCATAGGCTAAGTGCGCCTTCTGATCCGGATCGGTGGCCGCTGCGGCCTGAGAGGCCAGCCAGACGCGTAACTGCTCGATCTTGTGAAAAGCGATGGCGCGCACCGAAACGGCGGCGGCATCGCTGGCGCTCAACGCCATCAAGTGGTACAGCGCGACATGATCCGCCGCGCGACCTGCCTCCTGCGCCAACCCGCGAACCGCCGCCCGCCGCCACGTAGCCGCGATCAGCTTGTCGATCACTTCCCCCAAACCCGGCGAGCGGGCATCGCGGGCATGGTATTGAACCAGGCGCCCGGCGCGCTCCGCATTCAGCAGCAGGCCGATCGAGTGATTCGCCGCGGCTTCGGCGGCGGCCACCGGATCGAAAGTGACGCCCGTTCTCGATCGGAAATACTCGCGAGTGCGGTCATGGCCATGCGCCTGCGGAGGCAGCAGAGCGAGGATCCGTTCCGGCAAAGTAAGCGTTTCCGGCCGGATGGTGAGCAGCAACGCATCCAGCGCCTTGCGCTGCTCGGCGGGGGGAACCGCGCGTGTGACCAACTG